>Ga0209381_1000373_pt1 | contig 115087 bp, 97 predicted proteins | sample DewCreD2012metaG_FD_184111 | JGI IMG/M metagenome (GOLD analysis project Ga0209381, IMG submission 184111) | Hot spring sediment bacterial and archeal communities from British Columbia, Canada, to study Microbial Dark Matter (Phase II) - Dewar... ...
CCCCGGAGCGACACGAGACGCAGTACTTCGAGGTCATGGGCAACCGCGCCATCTACCACAAGGGATGGACGGCCGTGACGAAGCACTACACGCCTTGGATCATGGGCCCGAGGCCAGCGCTCGACGATGACGTCTGGGAACTCTACGACACGACCGAGGACTGGAGCCAGTCCCAAGACCTGTCCAGGAAGAACCCGAAGAAGCTCATGGAACTCCAGCGGCTCTGGCTGATCGAGGCGACGCGCTACAAGGTGCTGCCGATCGATGACCGGATGATGGAGAAGATCAATCCGGAGACCGCGGGCCGGCCGGTGCTGATCAAGGGCAAAACGCAGCTCCTCTTCGGCGGCATGGGCCGGCTGACCGAGAACTGCGTGCTCAACATCAAGAACAAGTCGCACTCCGTCACCGCGGAGATCGTGGTGCCGAAAGAAGGCGCCGAGGGCGTGATCATCTCCCAGGGCGCCAACATAGGCGGCTGGAGCCTGTACGCCAGGGACGGCAAGCTCAAATACTGCTACAACTGGAGCGGGATGAAGCACTTCATTGTCGGCTCCGAGCAGGCCATCCCGGCAGGCGAGCACCAGGTGCGCATGGAGTTCAAGTATGCCGGCGGCGGTCTGGGCAAGGGCGGCAAGGTGACCCTCTACACCGACGGCAAGAAGGTGGGCGAGGGTGACATCGCGGCCACGCTGGCGATGATCTTCTCCGCCGACGACGGCTGCGACGTGGGTGAAGACAGCGGCGCGCCGGTTTCGCCGGAGTACAAGGCGGGCGACAACCGCTTCAACGGCGAGATCAAGGGCATCCAGCTCGCGATCGCCGACGCGGCGGAGAACTCCGACCACCTGGTCAAGGCGGAGGACGCGATCCGCATGGCGATGGCAAGGCAGTAAGGCTGTGAGTGGCCGGCAGCCCGCGGGGGCTGCCGGCCGCTCACAAACGATCAAGAAGAAAGGAGAGGCAGAGAAATGAGTAACCAGAACAATAGACATGGATTTCTGATGGTGTTGGGCGCGCTTAGCGTTATTGCCGGGTTCGCAGCGATCTGTTCACCGCTTATGACGGGGGCCTTCGTGACCTCCGCGATCGGTGCGATGTTGTTGCTCAACGGCATTCTGGAAATGGTGAGCGCGCTTTCCGCGGGCGGTTGGAAAGCGGGCATCCTCGCGTTCATCGGCGGAGCGCTGGCAATCATCGCGGGCGGAATGATCATGGCTCAGCCGCTGATGGGCGCCGCCATCATCGGCATGATGCTGATCATCTTCTTTTTCGCGGACGGCATCACGCGCGCCATTCTGGCGTTCAAGCTCAAGCCCCTTTCCGGCTGGGGATGGCTGCTGGCCGGTGGCATTGCGTCCATGATCCTGGGCGTGATGACATGGCGGGGGTGGCCCCTCTCCGGCCTGTGGGCGATCGGCGTCCTGATCGGCATCCGCATCCTGTTTGCGGGAGTGGCCATGCTGATGTTGCGCGGCGTGGTCAAGCAGATGGAGCAGACGGCATAGCTAGACGCGAAGCAAACACCCAGCAAAGTGAAGAATGACATGCAAGACAAACGACTGAACTCCGGCTCCAACGCACGCCTTCCGGCAACGCTTCGTTTCCCCGACGGAGCGTTGCGGACGCACAAGGTTCGTGACGATGTCGACCTGAACGCGGTGAAGCTTGGCGACGAGGTCGTCATTCGCGTTCCCGGGGCCATGTCCCTCTCGGTGGCGAAACTGTAGACCGAAAGAAGGCGAAACAACGATCAAGAGGAGTGCAAGATGAAGAAGAAGGAAGAATCCAAGACACTGCCACCGTTAGCATTTGCGGGCGGCACGAAAGCGATAACCCTCACACCGGTCGTCGGAACGCCCAGGCGGGAATACGCCGAGGTGTTCGACCCTGGCGCCGAGGCCCTCGAGGACGGCGAACTGCGCGTGACCGTGCTCGGCAGCGGCAATCCGTGGCCGACCCGGGCCCAGGCCTCGGCCAGCGTCCTGGTCGCGGTCGGCAATCCCGAGTGCGACCTCTTCGTGTTCGACCTCGGAACTGGCTCCATCGCGAACTACGCAAGCCTGAAGCTGCCGGTGAACCTGCTCGACAAGGTGTTTATCACCCACCTGCACGCCGACCACATGGGCGACATCCTCACCCTCGGCGGCAGCCTGGCCAAGGTCGGGCGGGCGGACGGGCCGGTTTACGTCTGGGGACCCAGCGGAACCGAACCACGCTTGGGCACGAAGCACTTCTGCGAAGCGATCCACGAGGCGCTCGCCTGGGACGCGGAAGCCGGCAAAGGCTGGATCAATCCCGAAAGCACGAAAATCGTGGGCACCGAGTTCGACTGCATGAAGACGCAGGTCGTCTACGACAAGAACGGCGTGAAAGTGACCTCTTTCCCGGTCATCCACTGCATCACCGGCGCGGTCGGCTACCGGCTCGATTACGCCGGCTTGTCGTTCGGCTTTTCCGGCGACACCCGCCCGTGCTGGCCGCTCGTGAATGCATGTAAGGGCGTCGATCTGCTCATCCACGAGTGCTTCCCGCCCGCGGCGGCGCTCGCGGCGGCCTCGGGCCTCTCCATCGAGCAGGCGACGATGACGCTCAACGCCATCCACACCTCGCCCAAGGCCGCCGGCAAGGTGTTCAGCCTCGTGAAGCCGCGCCTGGCCGGCCTCTACCACACGCTGCTGTCGCCGCAGGTGGTCTCGATGCTCCTTGCGGAGCTTCGCGCGGTATACGACGGCCCCGTCGTCCAGACCCAGGACCTGACGGTGATCAACATCACCAAGGAGGCCGTGGTTTCTCGGCAGGCGAAGGTGGTGGATCAGTTGCCGCCGATCGCGGGTCAGCAACGCGCGGCTTTCAAGCCCGTCGCGGTGCCGCCTCCCGACTGGTGGGCAGAAGCACTCCTCCCTCTCGACTGAGTTCTGATGGAGACCTTGTGATGCCGACCGACGAACCGTCCGCAGCGACCCGCATCGGGCAGCGCTGGCCCGTCGCCCTCACGATTCTCGCAGTGCTCTTCCTGCTGGCGGCGCTGCCCGGACGGATCCGGCTGTTCCCGGCCTGGCTCCCCTACGTCGCCGCGGCCACGGTCATCGCCCCAATGGCCGCCGTCTCCCTGGGGTCCGCAAGGGCGCGGTGGCTGCGGGTCGAGCACGCGGTCACGCTGCTCTTTTGCGGTCTGACGGGGGTCGGAACCCTCGCGGGTCTGGCGATCCTGATTGACGCCATGGTGCGCCGATCTGGGGAGATCGGCGGGTTACAGCTCCTCACGTCGAGCATCGTCGTGTGGGCCATCAACGTCCTCACGTTCTCGCTGGTCTACTGGCAGATTGACCGCGGCGGCCCCGGCGCCAGGGAGAGCAAGGCGAGAACGAGGCCGGACTGGCTCTTCCCGCAGGAGGGGGCGCCCCCCGAGGACCTGCCGCCCGACTGGCGGCCGACGTTCGTGGACTACCTGTCCCTCGGGTTCAACACGGCCACGGCGTTCAGCCCCACCGACGCCCTGCCGCTGACGCCCCGCGCCAAGACGCTGATGATGCTCCAAAGCGCGATCTCGCTGGTGACGGTCGTCGTCGTGGCGTCCCGCGCGATCAACATACTCGGGGGCTAGGCCCCACGAGTTGGGCAGGAGAGTGAAGATGCCAGACCCAGAGGCGACGAACACCGCGGTGAGCGGGCTGATGAAGGCTATCGAGTGGTCTGCGCTCGGGATCGAGCTCCTGGCTGTCGCGATCATCGTCTACGGGACTCTCCACGGAACCGTCAGGTTCCTCCTCCACGTCGGCGCGCGTGTGAGCGATGCCTACGACCGCTACAAGGCCCACCTGGGCAAGGGGCTCCTGCTCGGACTGGAGTTCCTGGTCGCGGCGGACATAATTCGCACGGTGGCCCTCGAGCAGACGCTTCGCAGCGTCCTGATGCTTGGCGTCCTCGTGGTCATTCGGACCTTCCTGAGCTGGTCAATCGTCGTAGAGATCGAGGGCCGCTGGCCCTGGCAACCGCCGATGGAGCCGAACGCCGCTACGGCGGAGGGCGACCCGAGGCAATGACGAGGTGAGCGATGCAGCAGGAGCGAATGCAAATGGCAGCGGGCACTGAAACCGAACGCCCCGGCGAATGGAGAGGAGCCGCCGTCGCGGCCGCGCTTGCTGCGGTAGTCGCGCTGGCGGCTGCACCGTCGCGCGGCGGCGAGAGCGAGGCGGAGCTGGCGAAGAAGCTCCAGAACCCAATCGCCTCGCTCATCAGCGTGCCGTTCCAGTTCAACTTCGACTCCGGCGGCGGGGCGGACGGGCGGGCCCGCCGCTCCTGGCTGAACGTCCAGCCGGTCCTGCCCTTCTCCATCTCCAAGGACTGGAACGTCATCTCCCGCACGATCGTTCCGTTCGTCCACTACCGGGACAGGGGCGGCCCCGGCGACGTTGACGAGACGGGCATGGGCGACATCATGCAGAGCTTCTTCTTCTCGCCGAAGAAGCCAGGCCCAGGCGGGATCATCTGGGGCGTCGGCCCCGTCTTCCTGTTCCCGACGGCCACCAGCGACCTACTCGGTTCGGAGAAGTTCGGCCTCGGCCCTACCATCGTCGCGCTCAAGCAGAGCAAGGGATGGACCTACGGCGTCCTCGCCAACCATATCTGGTCCGTGGCGGGCAACGAGCATCGCCAGGACGTGAACGCGACGTTCCTCCAACCCTTCATGTCCTACACGACCAAGACGTTCACTACGTTCGGGCTCAACACCGAGTCCACCTATGACTGGAAGAACAGTCAATGGACGGTGCCAGTGAATGCCACGGTGAGCCAGCTCTTGAAGATTGGCAAGCAGCCGGTCAGCTTGTCGCTGGGCGGCAGGTACTACGCCTGCGCCCCGGACGGCGGGCCGGATTGGGGCATCCGCTTCGGCATCACGTTTCTGTTCCCCAAGTGAGGCTATGGGAGAGCAAGTGGCCGACACGGGCTGTTTGCCGGGCATCGAGTAGCCTCGAGTTCGAAAAGGGCATGGTCACTTTGGCCTGCCAAAGGAGTGCAGTCGTGAGACGTCAGTTTGGCAGGATCGGTGGAAGCCGCGCGGTGATGGCGTGCGCCCTTGGTCTGGGCTTCGCGCTCACGGGGTGCATGGTGGGCCCGAAGTACAAGGTGCCCAGCGCCCCTATTGCTGAGCGATGGCGGGCTGCCCAGGACGCCCGAATCTCCGGGGATCCGGCGGACCCGAAGGAGTGGTGGAAGGTCTTCAACGACCCCGTGCTCGACTCCCTCATCCAGACGGCCCACAAGCAGAACCTCACCTTGCAGATAGCCGCGCTGCGCATCGTCCAGGCCCGCCTTCGCAACAGCCTGGTGTGGCTGATGGAGCTTTCGCCAATCCCCGTCGGGCCGTCCGCCTCATACATGCACTCGAAGCACAGCACAACCGTGAAGCCAGACGTCAGTGTAACATGGCCGAACCCTCCTCCCCCCCTGGCGGGCATCCTGAAGAGCCAACTGCCGCAGATCAGCGTGTCGCCCGAGATCGACAAGTACAGCGGTGACATCAGCATCCTCTGGAAGCCCGACATTTGGGGCGGGACGCGCCGCAGGATCCAGGCGACCGCGGCGATGGTGGCGGCGGAATTCGCCAGCTACGACGACGCGCTGGTCGCCCTGGTGGCCGAGGTCGCCTCGACCTATGTCCGCATCCGGGCCTACGACGAGCAGCTTGGCGTCTTGCGCGAGAACATCGCCCTTCAGGAGAAGCTTCTGAAAGGGGCGCAGGACCGATTCGGCAAGAACCAGGCAAGCGAGGCGGACGTCCACCTGGCTACCGTGCTCCTGCGCGACACGCAGGCGAAGGTGCCCTTGGTGGAGATGGCCCTACACGAGGCGGAGAACGCTCTCTGCGTCCTCCTGGGCAAGGCGCCCGGCGACATCCGGACGGAACTCGGCGCTGCACGGCCCATCCCAATCGCTCCCGCCAAGGTGGCCGTGGGCGTTCCCGCTGACCTGCTCCGCCGGCGGCCCGATGTCCGGCGGGCCGAGCGCGAAGCCGCCGCGGCCTGCGCACAGATCGGCATCGCCAGGGCCAAGCTCTATCCCTCGCTCGACCTGTTCGCCATGTTTGGCGTCGCATCGAGCTTCACCGGCCAACTCTTCGACTCGGCCAGCCACACTTCCGCCTATGGTGGCAGTGTCTCTTGGAACCCCTTGCTCTACCCAGCCACGATCGAGATGATTCGTGATGCCGACGCCCAGTATCAGGGGAAGATCCTGGCGTACCAGGAGAGCGTCCTCCAGGCCGCGCGAGAGGCGGAGGACGCGGCCGCCCGGTTCACGAAGGCGCACGACCGCCTTCAGGCGCTCACGGATGGTGTAGCCGCGTCGAAGCGTGCGGCCGAGGTCTCCACCGCGAAGTACCAGGACGGCTCAGTCGCATTCCCGATGCCTCTGGAATCCCTGCGATACCTCGAATCGGAGCAAAGCCAGATGATCGAGGCCCGGGGCTCGGTTGCCCTGAACTTGATCGCCCTCTACAAAGCCCTCGGCGGCGGCTGGGAGATCCGACAGGGCCAGGACCTCCTCTCGGACGAGAACCGCCAACAGATGCGATCGAGGACCGACTGGAAGACATTCCTTGGCCCGCGCGACCTGAAGACCAAAGAGAAGTAAGGAGTACGCCAAGTGTACCTTCTCTCGGAGAAGTTCCTTGAGGACCTGGTCGCGCGCGTCACCGGCCCGATGAGTTTCCGGTTCATCCTACAGCCCGCCATCGCGGTCGCACTGGGGATCCGGGACGGCCTGATGGACGCGAAGGCGGGCCTGCCGCCTTTCATCTACGACCTCCTCTTCAAGCCCAAGGACCGCGAAAGGCGGCTCAAGAGCGCACTCCATCGGCTCCTGACGCCCATCGTGGTGGCGACCATCCTTGACCTCATCGCGCAGTACCTGATCTCCAAGCAGATCCGGCCACTGATGGCCTTGCTCGTGGGCACTTTCGTCATGGGGCTGCCCTACGCGATGGCCAGGGGCATCACGAACCGGATTGCGTCCAAGATGCGTGGGGCTCAGGGCGAAGCCCCAACCCCGCGTTGAAGGGAACCGCTCATAGGGTCCAGAAACCGTAGTATCCGAAAACCCGTTCCACGAGATGGAGGCGCCTGACACGCCCCCAGTTTGTTAGTCTTGTGGCTTGGAGCCCTGCAAGGGCGCTCTATCATAGCCCAGGGCGGAGCGAAGCGAAGCCCTGGGTGTGGGGTTGTAAGGGAATCAGCCCTGTAAGGGTCAGATTGTCCCCACCTCCCTCCCGAACGTTCCAATACGTTCGGGAGGGTAACGCCCCACCCCGCCAGCGCGCCCAAGCCCTACCCTCCCGAAGGTATTGGAACCTTCGGGAGGGAATGGCCAGTCTTCCAAGGGCCTCGCTTCGCCCTGGGCTGTCGTGGTTCGCTCCTTCGGGGCTGGACAGACCGAACGACCGGAAACTGGGGGCGTGTCAGATGGAGGCGCTGGTTGCCACGCCCGCGGGGTGCTGTTCTCCTTCGTGGGCGGGCCGAGAAGGTCTCCGTGGACGATGCGGGACGGGCCGAGGCGTACGGACGCTGCACAGTTCCAGCGCCGAATCACTTGAGGCGGGACTTCAACACGTGGGCGTCACGCGGCTCGGCGGTGCGACTTCAGCAGGCCGCCCAGGCTCTCCTCACGGTGCACCTTGCCGATGGGTCCGCTGACGGGTTCGGGCCCCGGCTCGCCCGTGCGGACGGCCTGGGGCACACGGTTCGCCAGTCCCTGGTGTGGCCGGCAGTGGTTGAAGTGCCGGCGGTACAGGGCCACAACGCGTTGCAGGCTCTTGAGGCCGAAGAGGGTGAGGTGGTTCAGGCACTCCCTGCGTAGGCTCCGGCCCCAGCGCTCGATGTATGGATTCGCATTCGGTGCATGGTAGGGCGTCTTCAGGGGTTCCACGCCCGCGTGTTGCAGCACGGTGTCGAAGTCGCTGCAGAAACACTTGTCCCGATCGTGCAGAAGGTAGCGGGGCCGGATGCCCAGGTCGTCACACGTCATCAGCACGTTCCGCACCTGCTGCGCCATCCAGGCGGCGTGCGGCGAGAAGGTCGCCTCCGCGAGGAGGATCGTGCGGCTGCGGACGTTCATGACGACCAGGACGAAGGTGCGCCGGAGGCCGCAGAACGTCCAGACTTCCCTCGTGAACAGGTCGGCACAAAGCAACACGTCCGCGTGCCAGCGCAGGAACTCCCGCCACGTCAGGCCCTTGCGTTCTGGCGACGGCGGAAGGCCGTGCCGCCGCAGGATGTCCGCGACGCAGCTCTTCGAGATGGCAATGCCCTGCTTAGCCAGCTCGCCGCTGATGCGCCGGTAGCCCCACGCATCCTCCCGCGCCGGGCGACAGACCAGTTCCTCCACCTCTCCAGGTTTCCGGGGGCGGCCGGGGCCTTGTTTCCGTCGCTTCGAGTAGTCCCATTTCGCCTGCACAAGCTTGCTGTGCCAACGGAGGATCGTGTCGGGCTTGACGATGCTTACGACGGCTCGCATGGCCCTCGCCCATGGCCAACGCCGCGCCCACCAGGGACCGCCGCTCCTCGTCCGTGAACCGAAGGCGGCCGGGCACGTTGGACCGCAGGACCTCGACCTCCTTGCGGAGGTACTCCCCCTGGAGCGTGAGTTCCTTGCACAGCAGCCGGGCAATCGTCGCAACGAGGGGGAGGCTGGCCCAGCTGAACCGTCGTCTGAGCTTCTCCATGTGCTCCCCTTCGCTGCTCTGGCCTTGAGGGGCCTCAAGCATATACCGGAGCCGCTGCGCGGGGCAACCTCCAAAGCTCTGATGAGTATTCGGACACTACGCACCAGGGGGGATCACGATGTACCTGCGCTGTTCGCGGCGCGCCCAAATCAAGCTAGACATTGGGATGGGAATGGGTTATAATTCCATAACATCGCGGTATCGCGGTCGCGGGCCGGACTGTGCAAGGGACGCCGTGTGAAGCGCGTGTCCCGAGGGCATCAATGAAGCCCCTGACCCTGCTAGCGACTCTACTCATCCTTGTCGCATCGGCCGGCGTGAGCGCGCGCGGCGCCTCCGAGAGCGCGCTCGAGGGCCACGCGGGTCTGGTCCCCCAAGGCAGCATTGACGAGGCGGTCTTCCGCCGCTGGAGGGCCCTCGGTATCCAGCCGGCCAAGCCGTGCAGCGATGAGGTCTTTCTGCGGCGCGCCTACCTGGACGTCATCGGCACGCTGCCGACGCCGAAGGAGGTGAGGGATTTCCTGGGGGACAAGGCGCTCAGCAAGCGCCGCGCCCTCATCGAGCGCCTCTTCGCCCGCGAGGAGTTTGCCGACTACTGGGCGATGAAGTGGGGCGACCTCTTGCGAGTCAAGGCCGAGTTCCCCATCAACCTGTGGCCCAACGCGGCCCAGGCCTATCACCGCTGGATTCGCACGAGCATCAAGGACAACTTGCCCTACGACCGCTTCGCGCGCGAGCTTCTGACGGCCAGCGGCAGCAACTTCCGCGTCGGACCCGTCAACTTCTGGCGCGCCGTGCAGAGCCGTGAGCCGCAGGCCCTGGCGCGAGCCGTGGCGCTGACCTTCATGGGCGAGCGCGCCGACAAGTGGCCCAAGGCGCGCCTCGACGCCTTCGCACTCCTGTTCTCCCAGGTCGGCTACAAGAAGACCCTGGAGTGGAAAGAGGAGATCGTTTTCTTCGACACCGTGAAGGCTGCCAAGGACGCCGCCGCGGGCGCCCTCAAGGCGGCGGCATTCCCAGACGGCACCCCGGCCCAGCTCTCGCCGGACAGGGACCCGCGCGAGGCGTTCGCCGACTGGCTGCTCGCGCCCAAGAACCCCTGGTTCGCGCGCAACATCGTCAACCGCGTGTGGTCCTGGCTGCTTGGGCGCGGCATCATCCACGAGCCTGACGACATTCGCCCTGACAATCCCCCAACCAACCCCGAGCTCCTCGCCATCCTGGAGAAGGAGCTCGTCGAGGCCCGCTACGACCTCAAGCACATCATGCGCCTGATCCTGAACTCCGCCACCTATCAGCTCTCCTCCATCCCCGGCTCCAGACACCCCGAGGCCGAGGCCAACTTCGCCCACTACCCCATCCGCCGCCTCGACGCCGAGGTGCTCATTGACGCCCTGAACCAGATCACTGGGACGACCGAGGAGTACTCGAGCCCCATCCCCGAGCCCTTCACCTTCATCCCCGAGGACCGGCGCTCCATCGCGCTGCCCGACGGCAGCATAACGAGCGCGTTTCTCGAGATGTTTGGCCGCCCGCCGCGCGACACTGGGCTGGAGACCGAGCGCAGCAACGACCCCTCGCCCGCCCAGCGCCTCCACCTGCTCAACTCCAGCCACGTCCACTACAAGATCGAGCGCAGCCCAGTCCTTCAACCGCTCTTCGCGGCCAGCGGGGCCGGCCTGCGCGGCTCGGCCACAGAGCTCTACCTGCGTATTCTCTCCCGCTTCCCCACGGAAGCGGAGCTGGCCATCGTTGAGGCCTACGGCCGTTCCGAGGAGACCAAGGGGCCAAAGGCCATGGCCGACCTGGCCTGGGCGTTGATCAACAGCACGGAGTTTCTGTGCCGACATTGAGTCACAGCGGCGGGGAGCGCCGTCCCTCGTGGGCCGCGGCCCCGCCGCACAAGATGCGAGGTGCGACCATGGACGCGGGAAGTGGTGTGGGCTACGGGCGTTCCGCCACCTGCGGCGGGCAGATCTCACGGCGCGAGGCCTTGCGCGGGGGCCTGTGTGGTGCCGCGGGGCTTCTCCTGGCCGGCGCCGGCGGCTCGGGCCAGGCGGCCCCTGCGCCCGCCAAGCCCACGCGCCCCGCAAAGGCCAAGGCCGTCATCCAGGTCTGGATGTGGGGCGGCCCGCCTCACCTCGACACCTTCGACCCCAAGCCCGACGCCGGCCCGGACTACACCGGCCCTCTCAACAAGCCGATCCCGACGAACGTTGACGGGATCATGATCGGCGAGCTGTTGCCCCTGCTGGCAGGGGTAGCGGACAAGTACTCGCTCATTCGCAGCATGACCCACGGCAACAACGGCCACGAGACGGCGGCCTACATGGTCCAGACCGGCCGTGATCCGGGCGGCAAGATCGTCTACCCGGCCGTGGGGGCCGTCGTGTCGCTCTTCAAGGGCTACGACGCCGGCTTCGAGGGGCTCATCCCGCCCTACGTCGTCATCACGCAGCCCCAGGGGCGCTTCTCCGAGGCCGGCTTCCTCGGCAACCGCTACAAGCCCTTCGCCACCGGCGGCAACCCGGCCGCACCCGTCTTCGTCGTCGAAGGCATCGCCCTCCCCGGCGTCTCGCGCGAGCGTCAGAAGGCCCGCCGCGAGCTCCTCCACAAGCTCGACCCCATGCGGCGCGACCTCGAGGGCAACCCCCGCGTCGAGGCCCTAAAGAAGGCCGAAGACAATGCTTACGACCTGGTCCTCGGCGAGGCGGGCAAGGTCTTCGACCTCTCGGAAGAGACGCAGGAGATGCGCACCTTTTACGGCCCGAGCACCTTCGGCCAATCGTGCCTGGCGGCGCGGCGGCTCGTCGAACGCGGAATCCCCTACATCACCATCAACTACGGCGGGTGGGACACCCACAAGGAGAACTTCCAGGCCATGCGGCGCATGCTGCCGCAGTTCGACAGGGGCCTCTCGGCCCTCCTGATTGACCTCGACGAGCGCGGCCTGCTCGAAAGCACGATCGTCTGGTGCTGCGGCGAGTTCGGCCGCACGCCCAAGGTGGACTGGGGCGGGACGTGGAACGGCGGCCGCCACCACTATGGCGCGGTCTTCTCTGTGCTGGTCGCCGGCGGCGGCTTCAAGGGCGGCCGCGTGGTCGGGGCCTCCGACGCCAAGGGGGAGCAGGTCAAGGACCGCCCCGTCTACCCGCCCGACCTCATCGGCAGCATCTACACGCTGCTGGGGATAGACCCCAACGCCACGCTGCCCCATCCCCAGGGCCTCACCGTCCGCGCGATCCCGACTGCGGACGAGGGCTACAAGATGGGCGGCCTCCTGCACGAGATAATGTGAACCCCGGAGCCTGTGCAATGAATCAGCCTATGCCCTCGCGCCTGGCGCTGTGCCTGGCGGCGCTCGCCTGCGCCATCCCGCCGGCCCTCGCGGGCCAGGCGGACCAGGGGCCGCAGATATTCTACATCTACCCCGCCGGCGCCCAGCGGGGCACCACCCTCGAAGTCACGGTCGGCGGCCAGAACCTCGCCGGCACCAGCGAGGTCTACATCACCGGCGGCGGCATCGAGGCAGCCGTCCTCCGCCACGCCCGCCCCCTCTCGCAGCAACAGCTCCAGGCCGCCGAGATGAAGCTCCGCGAGGCCGGCGAGCTGATGTCGCGCCGCCAGGCCGCCCTCAAGGAGGGCTCGGAGGGCGAGGCCAACATGCTCAGCCTCCAGGCCGCCGAGATGATGGAGAGCTTCGAGGTCGTGGCCGCCAAGCTCGGCCTCGACGACCCCAGTCCCGCGGGCTTCGCCGCCTTCCGCAGATACATCTCCAACCCCAAGCGCCAACCCAACGCCCAACTATCCGACACCGTGACCCTCCGCCTCACCCTCGCCTCCAACGCCCAGCTCGGCGAGCGCCAGCTCCGCCTCAAGACCCCCACCGGCGTCACCAACCCACTCTACTTCCAGGTCGGACAATACCGGGAGTACAAGGAACGGGAGCCCAACGACCAGACGCCCGACACCGGCGCCCTGGCCTTCAAGCTCGACGGCATTGACTTGCCCGACCTCGAGGGGCTACCGGTCGTGCTCAACGGCCAGATAATGCCTGGCGACGTTGACCGCTTCCGCCTCCACATCCCCAAGGGCACCCGTCTGGTTGTCGCCGTCAGCGCCAGGCGTCTCATCCCCTACCTCGCCGACGCCGTCCCAGGCTGGTTCCAGGCCACCCTGCGCGTCCTCGACCCCAAGGGCCGCGAGGTCGCCTACAGCGACGACTTCCGCTTCGACCCCGACCCAGTCGTCTACTACGAGGTGCCCCAGAGCGGCGACTACACGCTCGAGATCGCCGACTCGATCTACCGCGGCCGCGAGGACTTCGTCTATCGCATCATCGTCGGCGAAGTGCCCTTCATTACAAGCATCTTCCCCCTCGGCGGACCCCTCGGCGCAAAGTCCACCATCGAGGTCAAGGGCTGGAATCTCCTCGCCCCCGAGCTCACCCTCGACCCCCAGGCCAAAGAGCCCACCATCATCCCAGTCTCGGTCACCGCCCGCAAGCGCGTCTCCAACAGCCTCCCCTTCGCCCTCGACGCCTTGCCCGAGTGCATTGAGAAGGAGCCCAACGACGACGCCGCCTCGGCCCAGCCCCTCAAACTCCCCGCCATCGTCAACGGCCGTGTGGACCGCCCGGGCGACTGGGACGTCTTCCGCGTCGAGGGCCGCGCCGGCGACGAGGTGGTCGCCGAGGTCCGCGCCCGCCGCTTGGAGTCCCCCCTCGACTCCCTGCTGAAGCTCACCGACGCCACCGGCAAGATCCTGGCCGTCAACGACGACCACGAGGACCGCACCGCCGCCTTCACCACCCATCACGCCGACTCGTTCCTGCTGGCCAAGTTGCCGGCCGACGGCGCCTACTACATCCACGTGGGCGACACCCAGCGCAAGGGCGGCCCCGCCTACGCCTACCGCGTGCGCATCAGCCCGCCCCAGCCCGACTTCGACCTCCGCGTCGCCCCGTGCAGCCTCAATGCCCGCGGCGGCGCCAACACACCCATGACCGTCTACGCCCGCCGCAAGGACGGCTTCACCGGCGACATCACCCTCAGCCTCAAGGATGCACCAGGCGGCTTCGCCCTCGGCGGCGCCTGGGTCCCCGCAGGCCAGGACGAGGTCCGCCTCACCCTTGCCGCGCCCCCCTCCGCCGGCGGCGCCCCCATCGCCCTCCGCCTGGAGGGCCGCGCCCGCATCGGCGGCAAAGAGGTCTGCCGAACCGCTATCCCCGCCCACGACATGATGCAGGCATTCGCCTACCGCCACCTGGTGCCCGCGCGCGAGTGGCTGGTCACGGTCTCCGGCGGCTCCGGGGGCGCGCTCCGGGTCCAGCTCCCAAAGGAGCTGCCGGCGAAGCTGGTCGCGGGCGCCACGGCCAGCGTGGTCTTCGCCGTGGCCAAGGGCACTGACCCCAGAGAGGTCCGCCTCGAGCTCAGCGACCCCCCCAAGGGCATCGCCATCAAGGAGCTCGCGCCCGATCCCGCAGGCAGCCTGGCCATGCTCGTCACCGTGGACGCCAAGGAGGCCAAGCCCGGCCTCAAAGGCAACCTCATTCTCAGCGCCGCCCTCGAAACCCCCGTGAAGGCCGAGGCCGGCCAGCCTCAGCCCCCGCCCCGCCGCACCGCCCTTGGCACCCTGCCCGCCCTGCCCTTCGAGGTCGTCGCCGGCCCGCCCGCCACTGCTGCCGCAGCACAGCCACCTGCGGCCAAGTGACCGCCATTCCCCGCGACGCTCAAGTGTCGCCCCCAGCTCTGGTGACTGGCTGGCTGGCCAATCGTCACTCGTACGGCGTCCCGGGGCAACCACCCCACGACGCTCGAGGACGAGGACGAAGGACGAGGACGAGGACGATGGACGATGACGAGGGACGAGGGCGATTGAGGAGCTGAGGCCGGTCGCCAGAATCAGTGGCCAGCCCCGCGCCGCACGAGCGTCTTGGCAACGCCGCGGCCTTCTGGTATAATCCCCGGTCAGCGCAGGGGCTATGCGAGCATGCTGAGCATCATCCACCGGTACGTCTTCTGGGAACTCGTGCGGAGCTTCGTCTTCAGTTTCGCCGCGCTAATCGCGGTGATGCTGCTCGCGGCCATCTACAAGCCCCTGCGCGTCGGCGTGAGCCTGGAGGATCTCGCGCGCCTCATCCCCTACCTGCTCCCCCACCTCTACACGTGGGTCATCCCCGCCGGCTGCCTGTCGGCCTGCGTGATGACCTATGGACGCCTGGCGGCAGACAACGAGCTGAAGGCCCTGTGCGCGAACGGCATCCCGCTCCGCTACGTGTGCTATCCCGCCCTCGTCGTCGCCATCCTGCTCACCGCGCTCGCCATCCCCCTCAACGACTGGCTCATCCCCTACAGCTCCCTCCTCAAGGAGCAGGAACTCCGCAGGATGTTCCTCAAGGAGCCCTTCCGTGTCTCCCTTCTCGGTACCGACCTCATCACAAAGGTCGGCAACTACAAGATCTACATCGAATCGGTCGAGGGCAACACCCTGCGCAACCTCGTGGTCGTGGAGCCCCGCGAGCCCGCCCGGCCGCCCGGCCCCAAGGCCCCCACGGGCGACGCCGAGAAAGAGGCGCTCAAGCCGCCCCCCAAGCGGTCGCAGCCCGAGGAGGAGGGCTCCGAGGTGAACATCTATCGCGCGGAGCGCGCCACCTACACGGTGGACGCCGACCACCGCAAGCTCCGCATCGCGCTCCACAAGGGCCAGATGGTCATGGTCATCCCAGGCCGCAGCGCGCGGAGCTGGATCGCCATCGAGGCCGGCGAGCAGGTCAAGGAAATCCCCCTGGCCGACCTCGACGTGACCTTCGAGCGGACGCCTCAGATGACCACGCACCAGCTCCTGCTCAGGGCGGCCGAACTGCGTAGCGAGCTGGCCAGGCGCGGCGATTCGCTCAAGCGGGCCGACGCCGCGGCCGTCCAAAAGCGCCGGGTCCGCTACATCACCGAGGTGCGGTTGCGCGAGGCCCTCGCCTTCGCCACCCTGGCGCTCGCCTTCGTCGGCGTCCCGCTCGGCATGGTCATGCGCCGCCAGAGCCGCCTCGCCTCTTTCGCCGCCAGCATCCTAGTCTTCCTGGTCCTCTACGCCTTGATCGTCGGCGGCGAGGGGCTGGCGCTCGACCAGCGCCTGCCGCCCTGGGTTGCGCTCTGGACCCCCGACCTCCTGATGGGAGGCCTGGGCTTCGGCCTGCTGCTGCGAGTCTTCCGCAACTGATGACGGGGCCTCGACCGTGCTCGGACGCCGCCTGGACCGCTACATCGGCCTCTTCTTCATCTGGCACTTCGTGCTCAGCTTGGTGGGCGTCGTCCTCCTCTACGTCGTCATTGACACCTTTGCGAAGCTCGACGACTTCATTGAGCAGGAGAGCGTCGGCGCAGCGCTCCGCTGGATCATCGTCTACCACGCCTACCAGGTGCCGCCCCTCCTCACCCAATTCCTCCCCCTGGTCACGCTCCTGGCCGGCGTCATCTCCACCGCGCGGCTGGCCCGCTACAACGAGCTCAACGCCATCAAGGCCGTGGGGGTGAGCATCCACCGCGCCCTCGTCCCCGTCTTCCTGTGCTCCATCGCCATCGCCGCCCTCGGCGCGGCCAACCAGGAGTTCCTCGTCCCATCCCTCGCGCGCGACATCGTGGACGTGCGCCAGATGATGAGCCAGAAGGAGACGTTTCGCGACCTCTCGGCCTTCGACCGCACCCACAAGCTCACCGTCTGGGTCCGCCAGTTCGAATACCGCATCCCGGGCTTCGAACTGCTCGAGGTCGAGTGCCGTCCAACCGCTCCCCTGCCGCCCGGCCGCAAGGCCGACACCGCGCGCTTCCGCAGCGCAACGGGCATCTGGGTCCGCCGCTGGCTCTTCCTCTTCGACGGCCAGGCCCTCGCCCCCAGCGGCAAATGGGAGCCATTCCCAAACAAGTGCCTCACCACCCGCGACGACGCCACGACGTTCAACATGCCGCGGAAGCCCGAGGCCGCCACCAAGCTCCGCATCGCAGCCGAGCGCGACGGCGTCCCGTGCGAAGTCACCTTCCGCTCCCACGTCCACCGAAAGTCCCTCCAGCTCATCCTCGGCGGCCAGCTCAGCGCCCCCCCGAGCGGCCCCGACACCCCCGCGCCCATCGCCATCCAGGCCGCCCTCTGGCACGGCAACCAGTGGCGCGGGCGCGCCACCACCTACTACGTCCGCGAGATGGGCCGCGACGAGGCCGTCTACGACGGCGACCCGCTCCCCCTGGCCATCCCGCCCCAGGACCTCATCAAGAGCGAGGCCGACCCCACGCTCAAGAGCTTTCGCGAGCTGGCGCGCCTCAAGGACACCCCGCCCCCCCTCCGCCAGAAAATCCTCGTCGCCCTCCACGGCCGGGTCGCCTTCCCCCTGGCAAGCGTCGTCCTCATCCTCGTCGCCATCCCTCTCCTCTTCCAGACCGAGGGCGGCAAGAGCACCTGGGTCGGCATGGGGCTGGCGCTACTCGTCAGCCTCGCCTTCTACTTCATCAACTACGTCTGCCAGCTCGCGGGCCAGAGCCCCCAGGGCATCTTCGCTGGTGCCCCTGCCCTTGCCGCCTGGCTCCCCATCCTCCTCTTCGCCACCCTGGGCCTCTTCCTCATGGCCCGCATGGAGACCTGACGCTCACTCGGAAGTGTCCGTTCGGGCCGGTCCCCAAGGCCAGATGCAATGCGCGAGTTCTCCGGCAGCGATGAGCCATTATTCACTGACACCTATCGGCGCCTCCTGAGCGCCAATGGGGTGGCCGAGCCGTCGGCCCGCTACCGGCCCCCGACCCCCTCTGTGCGCGAGCGAATCGTCCGATGCATCTGGTTCGACCAGTCCCTCGCCACCGACCACCTCCGCACCGATGACGGCCAAAAGCTCCGCGTCCTCTCCCCGGGCTGGTGGAACCTCGAGGCCGGCCCCGACTTCCGCAACGCCGCGCTCCGCATCGGCCCAGGACCCGTCGTCAAGGGCGACATCGAGGTCCACCTCCAGGCCAGCTTCTGGCACGCCCACGGCCACGACGCCGACCCCACCTACAACAGCGTCATCCTCCACGTCGCCCTCTGGAACGACGCGGGCAACGCCACCGTCCGCACCGCCGCCGGCGCCGACGTGCCCCAGCTCACCCTCGAGCCCTACCTGCGCACCCCCCTGGCCGAGCTGGCCGACAGCGTGGACCCCGCCGAGTACCCCGAGGCGGGCGCCGCCGCATCCGGCCGCTGCCACGCACTCCTCGCCGAAGGCAAGGTCACGCTCGAGTGGCTCGGGCGCTTCCTCGACCACGCCGGCGACCAGAGGATAGCCGACAAGGCTCGCCGCCTCGCAGCACGCGCCGCCAGCACCACCCCCGCAGGCGACGACCAGCTCCTCTACGAGGCCATTGCCGAGGGCCTGGGCTACAAGCGCAACAAGGCCCCCGCCGCCGAGCTCGCCCGCCGCCTCCCACTCGCCGCCCTCCGCCAGCGGACCGCAGCGGACTCCGGGTCTCAATCGGCAATCGGCAATCGGCAATCGGCAATCAGCGCCCCGCTCCCCCTCGCCATCGAGGCGCTCCTCTTCGGCATGTCGGGCCTCCTGCCCGCCTCCCCCGACGCCGCCCCCGACGCCCCTGCACGCGAGCACATCGAGCAGCTTCGCCGCCTGTGGGACGCTCTCGGCGCCGGCCTCGCCGACGACGCCCTCGACCCCGCCCAATGGAGCTTCGACGGCACCCGCCCCCCCAACTTCCCCACCCGCCGCATCGCCGCCCTCGCCCGCATCGCCACCCGCGCCATCCAGGACGGCCTCCAGAAGGCCATCCGCCAGGCCATCGGCCCCGCCACGGGGCGCCTCGCCCCACGCCAGCTCAAGGTCCGCCGCGCCCAGCTCCTCGACTTTTTCCTCTCCGTCCGCGACCCGTTCTGGGACACGCGCACCCACTTCACCGCCAAGCCCCTCGCGCACCCCCTGCGCCTCATCGGAGACGACCGCGCCGACACCATCATCATAGACGGCCTGCTCCCCGTCCTCCTCTACCAGGCCCGTCGCGACGACGACCGCGCCTTTGAGGAATTGCTCCACCAGCTCTTCGCCACCTACCCCAAGCTCCCCAGCACAAGCGTCACCCGGTTCATGAGCCAGCGGCTTTTTGGCCGGACCGAGGCTGACCTCGCCCTCCTGCGCAGCGCCCGCCGCCAGCAGGGCCTCTATCAGGTTTACACCGACTTCTGCGACTCCGAGAGCGCCACCTGCACCCGGTGCCCCCTCGTCCGCCTCCTCGAGGGCTGAGCGCGCCGTCGTCGCCCCCGCGCTCCCGGACCCCAGCGCAACTGGCATTCTGTGGAGGGGCGGCGGATGCGGCCTGGAGGCCGTAAGGGTTGATATGGTAAGCCTTTACGCCAGTGGCCCCATGTCCTACAGATTACCCAATCCACAGGCGGGGGCATTGGCAATCTGGAATCTGTCCTTGGGGGCGCCGAGGAGGGCCTGGACGTGTTGGCGGGCGGTGGGGAGGGAGCCGGCGTCGGCGGCGGCCAACGCGTTCGAGAGCAGGCTGGCCTGGCGAGCGGTGAAGACGACGGGGCGGCCGGGGGTGCGGGAGGCCTCGCCGACCAGGGCCGCGACGATGCGGCGCGAGAGCTCCTCAAGCCCGTCGCCCCGCGTGGCGGAGACGGGGAGGCCGTCGGCCAGGTCCCGCGCCCAAGGCGCGAGCCCCAGGTCGCACTTGTTGAGGACCAGGAGCGAGGAGGGGGAAGAGATTGCCGATTGCCGATTGCCGATTGCCGATCTGGGGCCGAAGCGAGGAGCCTGGAAGCCGGGATGGTGCTCAGGGGTGGCGGCGTCGAGGACGAGGAGAAGGAGGTCGGCCTCGGCGGCCGCGGCGCTCGCGCGGGCCGCGGCCTCCCGCTCGATTGCGGGTTGCGGATTGAGGACTGCGGATTGAAATCGCAAATCGGAAATCGCAAATCGCAAATCGCAGAGCGCGGCGCCGGCGGGCTCGCCCGCTGAATGGCCCGCCAAGTGGGGCAGGCCGGCAGTGTCGGTGAGGATCACGGGCACACCGCTGAGGGCGACCAGGGCACTCACCGCGTCCCGCGTGGTGCCGGGGACGGGGGAGACGATCATCCTGTCCTCGCGCGCCAGGGCGTTGAAGAGGGAGGACTTGCCGGCGTTGACTGGTCCGACGATTGCGACGCGTGGGGGCTGCCAGAGCGCGCGGCCGAAGCGCTCGGTGGCCAGGAGCTCGCGGAGCGCGGCCGCGAGGTCGGCCGGGCGGTCCCAGGGCAGGGCGCGCACGGCCTGCTCCAGCGCGCCGTCGAGCTGATCGAGGAGGACCTCGGCGCCAAGCTCGGTGCTCGCGCGCAGCAGGGCGTGGGCGGCCTCGGACTCGATGAGGCTGCGAGCGCGGAGGGCAAGAAGCGTCTCGGCGTCAACCGCTTCGGCGCCGCGCCTCACGAAGCAGTCCAGGACGCGCTGGACGGCCACCAGCCCGCCGTGGCAGTTGACCTCCAGGCGCCAATGGTGTGGCGCCGTCGCCCCTTCGACCTTGCTCGGGACGGGTTCCGGCTGTGGCTGGGCGGCGGGCACGAGGCGCACGAGCACCTCGTCCACCACCTCGCCGGCGTCCACGATGTGGCCATAGTGGAGCCTGCTGGGGGCTGGCTCGGCATCGAGGGGCTTGCCGCTTCGGGGCTGGAAGAGCTGGCGGGCGAGCTCGAGCGCCCTCGGCCCGACGACGTGGAGGACGGCGATCCCGCCCTGGCCCGGCGCGGTGAGGACCGCCGCGATGGTGCGGGAGGGGTCAATCGGCAATCGGCAATCGGCAATCGGCAATCTCATAGGGGCCTGAGGAGGTAGGCTTGGCGGAGCCCTTCGAGGGTGAGGTGGGGCGCCATGGTGCTGACGCGGCGGCAGTGGGGCACTAGGGTCGCCGCGTCGCCCCCCGTGGCGAGCGCGGGGGCATCTGGCCACGGCTCACTGAGCCGCTCGATGAGTCGGTCCACCAGGCCTCCGAGGCCCCAGAGGAGGCCGGCGGCAATGGCCGTCTCGGTGTGGCAACTGAGGGCCGGCGGCGTGGCCGCGGCGTCCACGAGGGGGAGGAGCGCGGTGTCGGCATGCAGTGCTCTGGCGGCCATGGCAAGCCCTGGGGCGATGGCCCCGCCGCGGAACACCCCGTCGGGCGAGACGACGACGAGGCTGATCGCTGTGCCGAAGTCCACGGCGACGCCGCCCCTGCCCGTGCGGGCGTGGAGTGCGATGGCGTTGGCCACGCGGTCCGCGCCGATGCGGCTGGCGTCCCCGCAGGCGAAGCGGATGGGCGCGGGCAGCTCGGCCCGAAGCTCCAGGACAGGGCAGGGGAGGCGCCGCGCGGCCCAGGCCCGCATGCGCGCCGTGGCCTGGGGGTTCACGGAGCCCACCACCAGCGCCTCGGGCGGGTCGGCGGGGGCCTCCAGTGCCTCGAGGCTGGCCACGGGCGCGCAGCGGATGAAGAGGGGCGCATCGCCGGCCTCGAAGCCGCCGAGCCGCACATTGGTGTTGCCGATGCTCGCCACGAGGAGCATGAGCCGCTTCCTTGCCCTGGGGCTTGCTCCACAATTCTAGCGCTTTGCCTGCGACCTGTCACGCGCGGTTGACAGGGGGGCGGAAACGTGATACGTGAGACTTGACGCGCGACGCGTCAGAGGAGAAGGAATGGACGAGCAGGCACTGCTGGTTGACTCCCATGCGCACCTCGACGCGTGGAAGACTGACGATGAGGAGGGCGCGATGCTCGCGCGGGCGCGGGCGGCGGGGGTGGTGGCGGTGGTGGACGTCGGGACGGACGAGGCGACGAGCCGCCTGGCCGTCGAGGCGGCCCTTCGGCACTCTGAGGGCGACGCGAGGCCGTCAGAGGCCGCCGGCCGCCTCGCGATGGTGTTAGCCACCGTGGGCGTCCATCCCCACGATGCCTCGGCCTTCACCGACGCCGCGTGCGAGACGTTGCGCGCCCTCGCCGCGCGGCCGCGGGTCGTGGCCATCGGCGAGTGCGGGCTGGACTACTTCCGCGACCTCAGCCCGCGGGAGGTCCAGCGGCGCGTCTTCGCCCGGCAGCTCGCCCTCGCGCGGGAGGTAGGCCTGCCCGTTGTGGTTCATTGCCGCGAGGCATACGGCGAGTGCCTGGACATCGTGCGTGGCGAGCTGGGCGTGCCGGCGCGCGGCGTGCTCCACTGCTTCCAGGGCGACGCCGACGCCGCCCGCCGGGCGTTGGACCTCGGCCTGTGCCTCGGCATCGGCGGCAGCCTCACGTTTCCCCGCGAGGAGGCCCTTCGCCGGACGGTCGCGGGGCTTCCGCTGGAGCGATTGCTGGTCGAGACCGATTCGCCCTACCTCACGCCGCGTCCCAGGCGGGGGCGGAACGAGCCGGCCCTCGTGCGCCTGGTCGCCGAGTGCCTGGCGCGGGTGCTCAGCGCGACCATCGAGCGCGTGGCCGAGGCCACGACCGCGAACGCCTGCCAGCTCTTCCGCCTGGGTGAGGGTGCGAGCCGGAATTGCAGGTAGGGCGGTCCTTTCTTGATCACGAAAGGCTCGCATCGGATGGCTCAGGGCGGCGCCCTGGGAACGTGGCCGCCCCAACAAGTTGCCCTGAAGGGGCGGAACAGGCCGCCCCCACGATCCGCTGTGCCGCCCCTATATGTCCATCGCCTTTGCGGCTGCCGGGACGCGCTTGTGTTGCGGGCCACAAATCGCTATGGTAGACCTCTACTGCTACTGCTGTGTCTCAGGAGCTTCCACTATGGCTTTGAGCCGGCGGCGACTCATGGGCATGCTGGCGGGCGGCGGGGCGGCCCTATTGGAACGGGGGGCAGAACCCGGCCAAATCGCGGAGTTGATCAACGCCGCGATTTCCACCGCGCTCACCGCGCGCGGCGCTGAGGCCGCGCAGGAGACCGAGCGCGATTACCGGGGCGCTCACACCGTGGGCCTCCGGCGCCTTGCCACGGGCGACTACCGCGGCGCCGTGGCCTTCTTCGAGGAGTTCGTCAAGGCCAACCCTAACGATGCCGAGGGACTCTTCGGCCTCGCCGCAGCCGCGGCCCACACGGGCAACCTCGCGCGAGCGATGGAGGCGGTGCAGCGCGCGCTCGCGGCCGGCCTGCCGCCCGCCCGCTTCGTCGCCGGGCCGAGGGCCTGGCTCGCCCCCCTCGTCGAATCCCAAGCCTTCCAGGAGCTCTGGCGTCAACGCGGCGCCGAGCTGGTCCACGGCCCCATGCTCGGATGCGTCACGGACTCCGCCGCGAGGTTCTGGGTGCGCACCGCGGCCGAGGCACAGGTCGAGGTCGTCGTCAGCACATCCCCACAGCTCGAGCCGCTCGCGGCCACGGCTGCCGCGCGAACCGCCCGCAGCGACGACTTCACCACAGTCCTGGCCGTGAGCGGCCTGAGGCCCGACACGGCCTACCACTACGCCGTCCGCGTCGGCGGCAAGCCTGCGTTCACAGGCCCATATCCCGTGTTCCGAACCTTTCCACCCCCGGGCGGCAAGGCGCGCTTCCAGGTCGGCTTCGGCGGCGGCGCCGCCTACTACCCTCCTAACGAGCGGATGTGGGATACCGTTCTCTCGCACAAGCCGCTCGCCTTCCTGTTCCTGGGCGACAACATCTACATAGACGCGCCACAGAGCCCCGACCTCCAGCGCTACGGCTACTACCGCCGCCAGTCGCGCCCGGAGTTCCGCCGCCTCACCGCCGCCACTGCCATCTATGCCGTGTGGGACGACCACGACTTCGCCACCAACGACTGCATCCCCGGCCCAGCCGTGGACCAGCCGCCCTGGAAGCCGCACGTCTGGCGCCTCTTCCGCGAAAACTGGAACAACCCAGCCTACGGCGGCGGCGAGAAGCAGCCCGGCTGCTGGTTCGACTTCGCCATCGGCGACGTGGACTTCTTCCTCACCGACAGCCGCTACTACCGCACCGACCCCCGGCAACCCAAGCCCAGCATGCTCGGCCCCGCACAGAAGCAATGGCTCCTCGAGCGCCTCAAGGCGTCAAAGGCCACATTCAAGGTCCTCGCCAACGGTGTGCCCTGGGCGCTCGGCGCCAAGCCCAGGAGCCGCGACACCTGGGAAGGCTACAAGGAGGAGCGCGAAGAGATCTTCGCCTTCATCGAAACCCACCGCATCGGCGGCGTCGTCCTCCTGTCCGCCGACCGCCACCGCTCGGACCTCTGGCGCCTCGAACGCGACGTCGGCTACCCGCTCCACGAGTTCGAAAGCTCACGATTGACCAACCAGCACGTCCACGGCAAAGTGCCCGGCGCGCTCTTCTCCTACAACGAAAAGCAGTCCTTCGGGCTCCTGACCTTCGACACCACGAAGCCCGACCCCGAGGTGACTTACGAAATCTACAGCATTGACGACGAGAGGGTCCACGCCTTCACCCTCAAGAGAAGCCAGCTCACGCCCCGGCAATGAAAGGGGACAGCAATGAGGCATCGAGGTTCGGCCAGCGCGGCGGCATGGCTCGCCGCCGCAGCGCTCGCCCAGGCCGCGCAAGTGGGCCTGAAACACGATGACGAGAAGCACCAGCTCGCTCTCCTCGTTGACGGCAGGCCGGCCATTGTCTACTGCTTCGAGCCCGACCACTTCCTGCCCTACTTCTATCCCGTAAACAGCCCCTCCGGCAAAGAGCTCACGGTCAGGCAGACCGACCCCTACCCCCATCATCGCTCGTTCTGGTTCGCCGACACCGTGCAGCTCGAGGGCGAGAAGGGCGCTGCCAGCTTCTACAACGCCCACTACACCTTCAAGGGCGGCAAGGGGCCGCACATCCGTCACTCGAAGTTTACCGCTGAGAAGGCCGAAGGCAACGCGGCCACTCTCGCCATGGAGCTGCTCTGGGAGCTCGACGGCGCCAAGCACGTGCTCCGCGAGACCCGCGACATCCGCTTCCTCGCGCTCGAGGCCGGCGAGTGGTTCATGGACGCCCGCTTCACCGTCACAGCCGATTGGGGCGACGTGCATTTCCTCAGCGACGCCGCCCACTACGCCTGGCCCTACATTCGCATCCACCCACAGTTCTCCGTCCAGAAGGGCGGCACGCTTGTCAACTCCGAGGGCGGCCTCAAGCAGGCGGGCACCCACGGCAAGGTCGCCAAGTGGTGCGACTACTCCAACACCATTGACGGCAAGGCTGAGGGGCTGGCCTTTTTCTCCCACGCCGAGAACGAGCATCCCCACACCTGGCTCACGCGCGACTACGGCACCTTCGGCCCCCGCCGCGCCGACCCAAAGAACGGCAAGCGGTTCACCCTCAAGAAGGGCGAGTCGCTTACCATGCGGGTCGGCATCCTCGTCCACAACGGCGACGCCAAGGAGGGGAAGGTGGCCGAACGTTACGAGGAATACGTCAAGGGCAAGCTCTCCCTGCTTCCACCACTGGGCAAGTAGATAGGAGGACGCTGCTATGGCACACGGTTTCACGCGGCGGGGTTTCCTCGGCATGGTCGGCGCTGGGGCTGCGGCGGCGCTGCCGCGTGGCTCGGTCGCCGGCGAGGCCCAAACTAAGGAGCGGCCGCCCAACTTCATCATCATCTTCACGGACGACCAGGGCTATCAGGACCTCGGCTGCTTCGGGTCGCCCGACATCGCCACGCCCTGCATTGACAAGATGGCCGCCGAAGGCACAAGGTTCACGGACTTCCACGTCGCGGCCTGCGTGTGCACGCCCTCCCGCGCCGCGCTCCTGACCGGGTGTTACCCACAGCGCGTGTCGCTGCCCAACGTGCTCTTCCCCGGCTCCAAGGTGGGCTTCAGCGACAAGGAGACGACCCTTGCCGAGCTGCTCAAGGCCCGCGGCTACGCCACCGCCTGCATCGGCAAGTGGCACCTGGGCCACCTGCCGCCCTTCCTCCCCACTCGCCACGGGTTCGACTCCTACTTCGGCATCCCCTACAGCAACGACATGACCGTGGACCCCAACATGGAGGTCGCCGACGACGTGGTCTGGCGCGAGGGCATGACGCTCGAGAAGATGCGCAAGGAAAAGCCGATCCGCCACGCCGTGCCGCTCTTCCGCGGCGAGAAAGTCATCGAGTACCCCGTGGACCAGACGCAACTCACCACCCGCTACACCGAGGAGGCCGTCAAGTTCGTAACCGCCAACAAGGACAGGCCGTTCTTCCTATACCTGGCGCACAACATGCCCCACATCCCGCTGTTCGTCTCCGAGCGCTTCAAGGGCAAGTCCAAGCGCGGCCTCTATGGCGACGTGATCGAGGAGATAGACTGGAGCACAGGGCAGCTCCTGGACGCTGTCCGCAAGCTCGGGCTGGCCGAGAACACGTGCGTGGTCTACACCTCGGACAACGGCCCGTGGCTGATCATGGGGCGCAACGGCGGCTCGGCGCTCCCGCTCCGCGATGGCAAGGGCACCACCTGGGAAGGCGGCATGCGGGTGCCGTGCATCGTGTGGTGGCCGGGCCGCGTCCCCGCCGGCAAGACCTGTGGCGAGCTCGCCACGACGATGGACCTGTTGCCCACCTTCGCCAGGCTCGCGGGCGCGGAGGTCCCGAAGGACCGCATCATTGACGGCAAGGACATCTCGCCGCTGATGCTGGGCGCCGCCGGCGCCAAGTCGCCTCACGAGGCCTTTTTCTACTATCGCGGCTACGCCCTGGAGGCCGTCCGCAGCGGCAAGTGGAAGCTCCACCTCGCCCGCAAGGTCGGCGGCGGCAAGGCCAAGGCGGCCGAGACGCGGCCCGCCGCGCTCTACGACCTCGAGGCCGACATCGGCGAGAAGAACGACGTCGCCGCGGCCAACCCCGACATCGTCAAGCGCCTCGAGGCCCTGGCCGAGCGTTGCCGCGAGGACCTCGGCGACGCTAACCGCGGCACCACGGGCAAGAACCGCCGCCCGTGTGGCACCGGCTGATCAGGAAGCAGGAAAGAGGAAACTCTATAAGGAAGGCAGGAAGGCAGGAAAAGGACGCGAACGAGAGAGTAACCGGACCGCCAATGGCCGAGGCGCGTGTCGCTCTGACCCGGCGTTCTCGTTTCCTGCATTCCTGCCTTCCTCATAGATCATAGATCATTCCTGATGGCTCAGGAGAACCGCCGATGAACCGCCGTGAGTTCATGAAGCTGGCCGGCGTGGGGCTTGTTGGTCCCGCCGCGTTGGGGCGAAGTGCCAGCGCCGGGACAGCGCCCGATGGAGCGAGGCCACTGAACTTCGTCTTCTTCCTCATTGACGACTTGGGCCAGCGCGACCTCGGCTGCTACGGCAGCACGGTCTACGAGACGCCGCACATTGACCGCCTGGCCGGCCAGGGGATGCGATTCACCGACGCCTACGCCGCCTGCCCCGTCTGCTCGCCCACGCGCGCGAGCATCCTCACGGGCAAGTACCCGGCACGGCTCCGCCTCACCGACTGGATCGCCGGGCACCGGCGCCCCTTCGCCAAGCTCGCCGTGCCCGACTGGACGCAGTATCTGGCCCACGAGGAAGTCACGATACCTGAGGCCCTGAAGGCGGCAGGCTACGTGTCGGCCTCGATCGGCAAGTGGCACCTCGGCGGTCCCGAGCACCGCCCCGAGGCTCAGGGCTTCGACGTCAACTTCGCCGGCGACCACCGCGGCCAGCCGCCGAGCTACTTCGCGCCCTACAAGATCCCCGGCGTCAGCGACGAGAGGCCAGGCGAGTACCTCAGCGACCGCCTCACCGACGAGGCGCTCAGGTTCATCGAAGCCAACAAGGCCAAGCCCTTCTTCCTCTACTTCGCCCACTACGCCGTGCACACCCCCATCCAGGCCAAGAAGGACCTGACCGAGAAGTTCCGCCAGAAGGGGCGGCCCGAGAAGGGGCAGAACAGCGCCACCTACGCCGCCATGATCGCCAGCGTGGACGAGAGCGTCGGCCGCGTGATGGCGAAGCTCGACGAGCTGGGGCTCGCCGACCGCACGGTCGTCTTCTTCATGTCCGACAATGGCGGCCTGGCCGCCGTGACCTCCAACGCCCCGCTTCGCGCCGGCAAGGGCACGCTCTACGAGGGCGGCATCCGAGAGCCCTGGCTCGTCCGATGGCCAGGCGTCGTCAAGCCTGGCTCCGTCTGCTCCGTGCCAGTCATCAGCACCGACTTCTATCCCACCATCCTGGAGATGGCGGGCCTGAAGGCGGACCCCAGGCAGGCGCCCGACGGGGTGAGCATCGTGCCCCTGCTGAGGCAGGCCGGCGCCATCGAGCGCGAGGCCCTCTACTGGCACTATCCCCACTACCACATCACGAAGCCGGGCGGCGCAATCCGCGCCGGCGACTGGAAGCTCATCGAATACTACGAGGACGGCAAGCTCGAGCTCTACAACCTCAAGGACGACCTGAGCGAGACGACCGACCTCGCCGGGAAGATGCCCGAACGGGCGGCGGAGCTGAGGAAGAAGCTCGATGATTGGCGCCGGGCCGTCGGCGCCCAGATGCCCACCCCTAACCCCAACTACGGCCCCGCGCGCGACAGGGGCATCGGCGCCAAGCCGACGGCGAAGAGCAAAGAATGAAGAAGCGACTATGAGGAATGCAGGAAGGCAGGAGAAGAGGAAACCTGGAACAGGGCGGAAACCAGCGAAAGGAGAAGAGACATGCCAGAGTTGGAGCACGCGGAATTGACGGAGAGGATCATTGGCGCGGCCATCGAGGTGCACCGGAAACTTGGGCCCGGGTTCATCGAGTCGATCTACGAGAACGCCCTTGTGATTGAGCTGCGCAAGCGAGGTCTTAGGGTGGAACAACAGCGCAGCGTGGCAATCGAATACGACGGCATCGAGGTTGGCCGGCACGTGCTTGATCTGTTCGTTGACGATACCATCGTAGTCGAGCTGAAAGCAATCAAGGCTCTAGAGGACGTCCACTTCTCGATCGTGCGTTCTTATCTCAGGGCCGTTCGTCAACGCCCTGGCCTCCTTCTGAACTTCGCGAAAACCCAACTCGAGATCAGAAGGGTTCTTTCACCCCAATGACCTCTCTTTTCCTGCCTTCCTGCATTCCTTATGGTCACTCTTCTCCTCTCCTCAGGAGGTGCTGAGATGACGCGACGGGAATCGCTCAAGTGCATCGGCGCGGGGGCGGCAGGCGCCTGCCTGTGGGACGCATCGCGGGCGCGCGCCGCCGAGCGGCAGGCCGCCAGGCTCAACTTCGTCTTCATCCTGATTGACGACATGGGGTGGGCCGACGTGGGCTGCTACGGGAGCACGTTCTACGAGACGCCGCACATTGACCGGCTCGCCAGCCAGGGGATGCGGTTCACCGACGGCTACGCGGCCTGCCCGGTCTGCTCGCCCACGCGGGCCAGCGTGATGACGGGCAAGTACCCCGCGCGGCTGCACCTCACCAACTTCCTCGTCGGACGGCGATGGCCCACGAACCCGCCCATCCTGCCCGTCAAGTGGCAGCTCCACCTGCCGCTCGAGGAAGTCACCATCGCCAAGGCGCTGCGGGCGGCAGGCTACGCCACGTGCCACGTCGGCAAGTGGCACCTCAACGAGGGCAAGCTCGCTCAGCCCGACGCCCACGGCTTCGAGGTCTGCGTCCCGCGGGCGCCCAACAACACCGACAAGCAGGCCGCCGGCCTCACCGACGCCGCGCTCCGCTTCATCGAGGACAACAGGGCCCGACCCTTCTTCCTCTACCTGTGCCACCACTCCGTCCACATCCCCCTGGAGGCCACGAAGGAGCTGATTGACAAGTACGCCGCCAAGGCCAAGCCGGACGCGGGACAGAACAACCCCATCTACGCCGGCATGGTGGAGTGCGTGGACACCAGCGTCGGCCGCGTGATGCGCAAGCTCGAGGAGCTCGGCATCGCCGACCGCACGGTGGTCGTGTTCACCTCGGACAACGGCGGCCTGTCGGTCAAGGAGGGGCCGAACACGCCGGCGACCTCCAACGCCCCGCTTCGGGCGGGAAAGGGCTACCTCTACGAAGGCGGCATCCGCGTGCCCCTCATCGTCCGCTGGCCGGGCGTCGCCAGGCCAGGCTCAGTCTGCTCCGTCCCCGTGAGCAGCCAGGACTTCTATCCTACCTTCCTCGAGATGGCTGGCGTGGCGGGCGACCCGAGGCACACCATGGACGGCGTGAGCCTGGTGCCGCTGCTGCGCGGCACGGGCGGGCTGCGGCGCGATGCCCTCTACTGGCACTACCCCCACTACAGCAACCAGGGCGGCAAGGCCGGCGGCGCCATCCGCGCCGGCGACTGGAAGCTCATCGAGTTCTACGACAATCGCGCCGTTGAGCTCTATGACCTCAAGGCCGACATCGGCGAGGAGCGCGACCTCTCGAAGAAAGAGCCTGCGCGAGCCGCCGAGCTGCGCAAGAAGCTCGACGACTGGCGGCAGGCCGTGGGCGCCCAGATGCCCGAGCCCAACCCCGCCTACGACCCAAGCCGCCCCTCGGTGCCCCAGGAGCCGCCCCAGCCCAAGGCCCAACCCAAGGCGGGCGGGGCCAAGGCCGCAAAGGGCTGAGGAGCGCCTGTGAGCGCGACGCACCACATCGCCTCAAGGCCCGGCAGCGACCTCTTGCCGGTGGGCCTCGTCTCCCCAGGCGCGGACCCGCCGTTGTGCCGCCCCAGGCAGCTCGACGCCGAGACGCGGGGGACGAATGTGGCAACACCCTGAGGTTCGGACACGGGGCCGAGGACACGGCCTCCGCCGCGCCATTCACGCCGTCTGTGCCAGGGCGCTCGCGTAGACCGCCAGGTCGTCGGGCATGAAGAGCACCAGGCGCACCTCGTCGAGGTCGAGGCGGGGGATTTCCTCGATGAGGGCGGCCAGGGCGATGGGGGCGGCGCGCTCGATGGGGAAGCCGTAGGCCCCAGTGCTGATGCTGGGGAAGGCCACGGTGCGACAGCCGTTCTCCGCGGCCAGCCTCAGGCTGTTGCGGTAGGCGTCGGCCAGGAGGGCCTCCTCGTTCGATGTCCCACCGTGCCAGACGGGGCCGACGGTGTGGATGACGTGTCTGGCGGGCAACCTGCCAGCGGAGGTGATGACGGCCTTGCCCGTTGCGAGGCGGCCGATGCGGGATACGATGGCCTTGCACTCCTCCTTGATGGTCGGGCCGCCCGCGCGGTGAATGGCGCCGTCCACGCCCCCGCCGCCCATCAGGCCGGGATTGGCGGCATTCACTATCGCGTCCACATCTTGCGTCGTGATGTCGCCCTGTACCAGTCGCAGCAGGGTCTTTCCGATCTTCCGCTCGGTCATGGCGATGGCCTCCTGGTGTTCAGTCGCCCAGGACTTCGTTCAGGCTTCCGGTGCGATAGCCCTCGAGGTCGAGGGCGACGTATCTGTAGCCGAGGGCTTTGAGCGCGGCGACGATCCTCGCGCGGAGGGCCGGGTCGAGGGCGCGCGGGATGTCGGCGGGCAGGAGCTCGACGCGGGCCATGGGGCCGTGGTGGCGGACGCGGAGTCCGCTGAAGCCGATGGCTTCGAGCGCGGCCTCGGCCCTGTCCACTCGCTCGAGGTCCTCGCGGCGGATGGGGGTGCCGTAGGGGATTCGGGAGGCGAGACAGGCCCGCGACGGGGCGTCAGCGGTAGGGAGCCTGAGGCGCCGCGAGAGCGCGCGGATGTCGGCCTTGGACAGGCCGACCTCCCTGAGGGGGGAGCGGACGCCGAGCTCTGCGAGTGCGCGGCTGCCGGGGCGCCAGTCAGACGCGTCGTCGGCATTGGAGCCATCCACCACGACGCGCGCGCCCAATGCTCGCGCCGCCTCGATGATCAGGGTGAAGACGGCCCGCTTGCAGTGGTAGCAGCGGTCGGGCTGGTTGGCCACGAGCTCCGGCAGAGCGAGCGGGGCGACGTCCACGACGACGTGTCGGACGCCGAGATTGCGAGCCAGCGCCGCGGCGGCCTCGAGCTCTCGCCTGGGGTAGATTTCGGCCCGCGCCGTGATGGCCACGGCGCGGTCGCCCAGCTCCTCTGCCGCCACTTTGAGCAGCAGGCTGCTATCCACCCCGCCGGAGAAGGCGACGGCAACGGGGCCGAGGTTTCGGAGGATTGACCGCAGGGCGGCGAGCTTCTCGTCGGGCGACATGGCCGGCCCTCACGGCGCCAGGGGGAGCTCGATGCGAAAAGTTGTGCCTTCGGCGGCGGAGGTGGTGAAGGTGAGGCGGCCGCGCAGGTAGCGCTCGACGATGAGCCTGGCGCCATAGGTGCCCAGGCCACGCCCGCGCTCGCCCTTGGTGGTGAAGTAGCGCTGGAAGACGCGGAGCGCGGTCTCAGCCGGGATGGCTGCGGCGTTCCAGACCTTGATGACGGCACGGTCGCCCTCGACGGAGCAGGTGACGCGCACGTCGCCGCCCGGGGGCGTGGCCTCGAAGGCGTTCTTCACGAGGTTTCCCAGGGCGCGGGTGAGGAGGACGGGGTCGGTGAAGAGCGGCGGGCAGTGGTCGTCGGCGTGGAAGGCGAGGGTCTTGCCGCGTGAGCAGGTGAGGGCGGCGACGAAGCCGGCGATGGCGTCCTGGACGTCGCGCAGGCTGGTGTAGCCCATGCGGGGCTGGAAGCGGCCAGCCTCGAGCTCCGTGAGGTCCTGCTGCTCGGCGATCTCGGCGATGAGGCGGCGGGTAAGCTCAGTGGCGTCGCGCAGGATGGCGTCGCGGTCCTCCGGGCGGCAGCGGGCGAGCAGGCGCAGGGTGCCGTCGAGGGCCGCCGCCGTGTTCATCACGTCGTGCAGGAAGATGGCCTCCAGGGCCTCGCGCCGCTTCTGCTCGCGGATGTCCTGGAGCGTGATGATGAGCAGCCGCTGGCCGGCCAGTTGGATAGGGGCGGCGCGGACGCGGAACTCGAAGGCCTCGTGGTGGCCGTCGGCGGCGCGGACGGCCAGCAGGCACTCGGCCTCGCGTGCGGCGTTGGCATCGAGGCTGCTGACTATGGCCACGGCGGCCCCACAGGAGCGGCAGGCCGGCCCCGTGCCGCAGCCGCCGCCGGGGTTGTCGCCGGCGTGGATGCACTGGAGGGCCTCGCCGGGGCGCAGGCCGATGGCCGCCTGGGGCTCGGGGCACCCCAGGAGGCGGAGGAGCTCGTCGTTGACGGCGATGATCTGGCGGTGGGCGTTGAGCACCATGAGGATGCCGCCGAAGCTCCGCATCGCGGCATCCATCACTGGGCTGCCGCTCACGACGGCCACGGCCTCGCGCAGGGCCTCCGCCGTCGCCCGCTCGGCGGGCGCGAAGGCGGTTGCCGCGTTGCCGCCTGCTGCCGAACTCGCTTCGGCCTGCGACATGTCCCAAGCCCTTATCCGTCTCTTGGGTGCCCGCTGCTCGCGGCCCGGCTCCCGACCGCATTGTAGTCCTTGCGAGCCGGGGAGTCAATCGGCGCGCCCCGGCCACAGCGATTCCGCTTCGGCTGAGGGGGAAGGCGCAGCTTGACACGCGCCAGCCCCCTGGTACACTGGGGGGCGCGAGGCAAGGCACAGTCCCCACGTGGCCGGACCAGGAGAGGGCGAGATGTTGAAGCGACGGAAGTTCCCGCGGGTGAAGGCCGGGTGGGCCGTCGAGTACCGCACTCTGGACGATGCGGAACTGGGCTCGAACCCCGTGAAGAGCCTGACCCTGGACATTTCGGGTGGCGGGATCTCGTTCGAGGCCGAGGAGGAGATGGCCCCTGGGACCAAGGTGGCGATAAACCTGCGCTCGCCCGACTTCGACGAGCCGATCCTGGCTGTCGCCAGGGTCGTCTGGTGCAGGAAGCGCCTGTTCTCCGAGGTCTTCGAGGTCGGCGCGGAGTTTCTTTGGACAGGCTGGGGCGAGCCGCCCGCCCAGTCGCGGGTCGCCGAGTGGGTGGAGCGGCATTTGCCCAGCGACGCCCGGCACGAGGGCTAGGCCGCGGGAGGCGATCATGGCCCGCCCCACGTCGAGTCTGCCGCCGGCGCCGCCCGGGCGGGCCTATCGCGTGGCGAAGCGAGCGCTGGACATTGCCGTGGCCGTCGTCGGCCTGGTGGCCTTCTGGTGGCTCTTCGCGCTGATCGCTGTGCTCGTGCGCGCGACGTCGCGCGGCCCCGCGCTCTTCCGCCAGGAGCGGGCCGGGCTGGGCGGGCGGCCGTTTCTCCTGCTGAAGTTCCGCACCATGCGGCTCGATGCCGAGCTTGAGCGACGCGCCCTGGCACACCTCAGCGAGATGGATGGCCCGGTTTTCAAGATGCGGGCGGATCCGCGCATCACCCGCGTGGGGCGCTTTCTGCGCCGCTCGAGCCTCGACGAGCTTCCACAACTCGTCAACGTCCTGCTCGGCCAGATGAGCCTGGTTGGCCCGCGCCCGCTGCCGCTCGAGGAGGCCCGCCACCTGCCGCCGGAGTGCCAGCGGCGGCACTCCGTGCCGCCCGGCATCACCGGCCTCTGGCAGGTGAGGGGCCGCAACAACCTGCCCTACGCCGAAATGATGCGACTGGACCTCGAGTACGTGGACCGGCAGTCGTTCGGACTCGACCTGCGCATCCTGCTGGCGACCCTCCCGGCCGTGGTGACGGGTCGCGGCGCCTTCTGAGGGCTCTGAGGAGCCTGTGTTATCTGGGCCGCGGGGGCCAGTGGAGGGCGAGCTTAGGCCACTCGCTCCCGGGGCAGAGGACGACGACGACCCGCTCGCTGAGCTCCCTGAACTCTGGCACGGCGCGCTTGGCGATGGCGCGGTAGATGCTCGTTGTGCGGGTCATCTGGGGCGGGACTGGTTTGAAGCCGCCCTCGAGCAGCCCAGGGACGTCCTCGGGCTTCATCCCCAGGTCGAGGTCGTAGAGCCGCTCCTGCGCGTCCACCACGATGCAGAACCAGCGCGGGCCTTTGGGAGGGCGCTGGGCCACCTGGACGCGGCCTTTGCTCACCACGCGCTCAATGTCCTGCGTGATGCGGCTGGCCAGCTCGCCCTTGCTGAACTCCATGGGGACCGGCGGGTCGCGCCGGACGGCCACCTCGGGGGCCTTGGTCCGCGGCCGGCGCCAGTATTGCGCGTAGAGCAGGGCGGCGGTGGCCGACGCGGACGCCACGAGCACCGCCGCGACCAGCAGCCTCCTTCTCCTTGCCCTTCTGCTCCTCGCTGGCGGCATCATCCACCTCCGCTGATCAGCGTGGCGCGCCGCTGGTCGGGCCACTCCTCCGACCCGTCAGCGTCGCGCCTCCTGCCCCTGTCGTGAGCGCGACGAGGAACAGCTGCCCATTGCCGTCGGGAGATTCTATCCCGGCGTGTTTGCCGGATCAAGATCATTTGCAGCGCCGCCGCCGTCTGAAACCCACTGCCCCCGCCGACCCAGCCTCGGTGGAGGCGAGGACTCTGTGACCGTCACGAGCTTCAGACATCTGAAGTCTTGCAGCCGTGGGCGTGGTCCCACTCAGACAGGACAGCCTCCGTTGCCAGGCGCCGTCGCCCACCGATTGTCATCCTGAGCGGAGTGAAACGGAGCGAAGAATCTGGCCGGGGGAGCGGCTACGTGGCCTGGCAATGGCCAGTTACGTCACCTCGCGGCGTCCCTTGACAGATTCTTCGCGGCGGCCGCCTGGCGGCGGTCGCGCGCTCAGAGTGACAGCCGGCCAAGTGGCGCCCGAAAAGGGCCACGCCCCTTGGTTTTTTTCGCGCCGGGGGCTTGCAATCGGCCGCGCGGTCTGCTACAATCCCCACATCCCCGCAAGAGACTCTCCCCGAAGAATCGAGTGGTTTCGTGCGCGCTCTGGTGGCTTTGCTCTTTCCTCACCTTTGGCGCGGGCAGCTTGCGGAGGCCTCCCGCCTGCTGGCCTCGGGGGCCGCGCCGCCTGAGGGCGTGGGCGCGAAGCTCGACGCCTGGCTGGCCGCGCCGGCGTGGGAGGTGCGCAACGTCGCCGTCAAGCTCATCGCGCGGCTGCGCGACAGCGCGCGCTACGTGCGCCTGCTTCAGAAGCTCACCGATCGCGCCGAGGCCGGGATCGTGCGGCGCAACGCTGCCGAGGCCATCAGGGGCCTGGGCCTGAGCACGCCCCCGGCCCGGTCCGCGCTCCTCCAGGCGCTCTCGGACCCCTACTGGGAGGTGCGTGCCGAGGCGGCCATAGCGCTCGCCGCGCTCTTCCCGCCCGCGGAGGACCTCGAGCGGGCCATTCTTAATCTCCTCCTCGGCCCCAAGCCGCAAGGCCCGCAGCGCATTCGCGAGCGGAACTTCGAGGTGCGGATGGCCGCGGCGTTGGCATTGGGCCACCTGGGCTTGTCGCGCCAGGCGTTCGACGTGCTCGCGGCGCTGGCTGAGGACGACTCGTGGCTGGTGCGCAGCCAGGCGGCGGTGGGGCTGGCCCACTTTGCGGCGCGCAAGCCCGACTTCCTGGCGGAGGCCAGCAGCCGCATCGAGGCGGTTGACCGCCTGTCGGAAGGGGCGGTGTCGTTCTTCGTTCATCGCGACGTGTTGGCGCGGGTGCTGCGCGCCGTGGGCGATGGGCCGCCGGCCCTCAGCCCCGAGGCCCTCCGCCCCATCTACCTCGACCCCAAGGCCGGCTGGAACAAGCTCAGGAGCTAACAGGAATTGCGGAATGCGGATTGCGGATTGGCGAGAGCGGAGCGCCAGCCGGAGCCGAAGCGCCGGCTGATGTGGAATCAGAATCCGCAATCCGTAATACGCGATCCGCAATCTGAAATGTCGCTCGCCGCGCCAATCGTGCCAGGACGGTGAAGGACCTATGTTGTACCTTCTGCGTCACCTCGAGGACGTCTTCGGCCCCTTCCGGCTCTTTGGCTACTGGAGCTTTCGCTCGATGGGGGCGGTGGTGACGGGGCTGCTTGTGACCCTGGTGCTGGGGCCGGCGATTATCGCTCTGCTGCGCCGCCGCGGCGCGTGCGACCAGGGGCGGAGCTTTGGGGGGCTCAACGTGGCGAGCAAGGAGGGCACCCCCACGATGGGCGGCCTGCTCATCCTCGCCGGCCTCTTCGCCGCCAGCCTCCTGTGGTGCGACCTCTCGAACCAGCAGGTGCGCATCGTGCTCGCCGCCGCGCTCTACTTCGGCTGCATCGGCGCCTGCGACGACATCTTGAAGGTCCGCCACCGCTCCAACGAGCGCGGGCTGGCACGCCACTGGAAGTACGCCGCCGAGATCGCCTTCGGGCTCCTCGTGGGCGTGCTCTTCCTCAGCCGCGACTCCTCGCCCTACGACCCGCGCGTGGCACGCACCCTCACCGTGCCGCTCCTGAGCCAGGGCATCTACCTGGGCTGGGCATACATGCTCTTCCTCGTCGTCTTCATGGTTCTGGCGTCGAACTCCGTGAACCTTACGGACGGGCTGGACGGGCTTGCGATCACCCCGGCGCTCTTCGTGGCCGCGGTGCTGGGGGTGTTCGCCCTGGTGGTGGGCGACGCGGAGCTGGCGCGCTCGCTGCTCTTCCGCCACCTGCCCGGCTGCGGCGAGCTGGTGGTGCTGTGCTCCGCACTCATTGGGGCGGGGGCGGGGTTCCTGTGGTTCAATTGCCACCCCGCCAACGTCTTCATGGGCGACACGGGGTCGCTGGCCCTCGGGGGCATGCTGGGCACCCTGGCGTTCCTGGTGAAGCAAGAGCTGGTCTTCTTCATTGCTGGGGGCATCTTCGTCGTCGAGGCGGGGTCGAGCTTCATCCAGGATTACATCGGGCTGAAGCTGCTGGGGCGGCGCATCTTCTTTCGCGCGCCCTACCACCACAGCCTCATGCACCAGGGCTACGGCGAGACCAAAGTCGTCGTCCGCTTCTGGATCATCGCGGCCATCTTCGCGGTCATGGCCCTCGCCACCCTCAAGCTGCGCTGAGTTTGCCACGCGAGCGCGCTATAATAGAGGTCGCTTCGCCGGCGCGCGCCGGCTCGCCAAACCCCAGCCCCCGAGAGGCTCCGAATGAAGTCCGCAACCCGCAATCCGCAATCCGCAATAGCCTGTTTCGTCCTCGCTGGGCTCGCCCTGGCGCGCGGCCCTGCCTCCGCGGCCGAGGCCCCCGCCGCGCCCAGCCTGCCCGACATCCGCAGCATCGTCCAGGAGCGCGGCAAAGCGGTCGCACGCATCGAGACCTTTGAGGGCTACCTGCCCGGCCTCGTCCGGCGCGGCCTCAAGCTTGTCAACCCCTTCCCCATCACCGCCACGATCGGCGACGCGGTCTCCCTGGCGCTCTTCCTCCCGTCGGCCATCATCTACCCGCTTCGCAAACACGTCGGCTCGGGCGTGCTCTTCGACGCCGAGGGCTATCTGCTCACCAATCACCACGTTGTGCGGAACGCCGACCGCGTGACGGTGCGGCTCACGGACGCCAAGGGCGTGCGGCGCGACTTCAACGCCGAGGTCGTCGGCATTGACCCCCACACCGACACGGCGCTGGTGAAGATTGACCCGCAGAAGTTCCCCCTTGTCCACGCGCCGCTGGGCGACTCCGACAAGGTGGCCCTCGGCGACTGGATCGTCGCCATCGGCAACCCATTCCGCCTCACCGGCACCGTCACCCTCGGCATCGTCAGCGGCCTCCACCGCCAGGTGCGCGCCAACCTGATCGAGGACTACATCCAGGTGGACGCGGCGGTGAACCCCGGCAACAGCGGCGGCCCGCTCCTCAACACAAAGGGCGAGGTCGTCGGCCTCGTCGAGCTCGGCACCATCCCCTCCACCGGCATCGGCTTCGCCGTCCCGACCAATCTCGTCGCGCCGTTCCTCGACGACCTCAAGAAGCACGGGCGCCCGCGCCGCGGCTACCTGGGCGTCAACCTGCGCGACCTCAGCCCCGAGCTGGCTAAGGTCTGGAAGGTCGAGGCCGAGACGGGTGTGCTGGTCACTAGCCTGGCCTATTCCTCCCCTGCGGGGAAGGCCGGCATTCGCAAGGGCGACCTTATCGAGGCCATCGGCGGCAAGCGGGTCGCCACCGCCCGCGAAGCGCAAATGGCCATCCTGCGCACACCGCCCGGCACCAAGCTCGCCATCACCGTCCGCCGCGGCGGCAAGCCCCTCGACCTCGAGGCCACCGTCGCCCCGCGCCGCGCACCCTTCCGCATCCTCTGAGCGGAAACCGACCACGGATAGCACGGATGGGCACGGATAGCGGGTAGGGTGTGCATACTTGCAGGCGGAAGCCCCTACCACGGATAACACGGATGGGCACGGATACGGAGACGCAAGACCCGGAACCCGCAATCCGCAATCCGAGATGGACTATCCGTGTTATCCGGGCAATCCGTGGTCGCTCTCTTCTTGTGGCCATCCTCCTCGTCTACGGGGCAGCGGCGATCGTGGTGCAGGCGCATTGCGCCGATCAACTGACCTCGGACGGCGAGTGCTATCTGCGGATGGCGGAGTGCTATGTGAAGGGGGACCTTCGCCACGCGGTCTTCGGCCAGTGGTCGCCGCTCGTGCCCTGGCTCACGACGCCGCTGGTCGCGGCGGGCGTGGCACCGCGGTACGCGTTCCGGGTCGTCCTCGCTCTGTCGGGCGCCGTGGCCATCGTCGCCGTGTGGCGACTCATCGGCAAGTGCGGAATGCGCAATGCGGAATGCGGAACGAGACGCGAAATCCCCCGGTGGCTTCGGCCCATTGCCACCGGGTGCGCGGCGCTGCTGGTGCTGGAGTTCTCGGCCGACCTGCGGGTGGACCTGCCGCTGGCCGCCATCCTGCTCCTCTACCTCGATGACGCGTTGGACGACCGCCTCCTCGTGTCGCGCCTGCGGGCCTTCGCGGCCGGCATCCTCGGAGCACTCGGCTACCTCACCAAGCTCTACGCCCTGCCATTCTTCCTGGTTCACTTCACGCTCACCGCGGTCGTTCGGGTTTGGACGAATGGACAGGCCAATGGCGCTTCCGGCTTGAGGTCGCAAGTCGGAGATCGCAAATCGGCAAGCCACGACGGCCGCTGGCCGCGTGCCGCCATCGCGTGGGGGATGGGGCTGCTGGGCTTCGCGGTGCTCGCCGCGCCCTGGGCAGCCGCGCTTTCGGCACGCTTCGGCCAGTTTACGCTCGGGACGACGGGCGGCGACGCCCTCGCCTACGCCAGGCTGGGCGAGGGGAGCGTTGCGGCGCGCCTCGCGCTCATCGTGGGCCTCCAGCGGCCCCCGGCCGCCGCCTATAGCGTGTGGCAGGACTCCGACCGCGTGGTGCCCCGGCCGACCTCGGACCCCGATGCGTCGGGCGGTCTTGCGCGGCGCGCGAGATGGGTGTGGGGCAACCTGGGGCGAATCGCCGGCCACGCGGCCTCGCTCGACGAGTTCCGCCTAGGGCTGGTCGCGCTGGGGCTGTTGCCCATCGCGGTCGCGCTCACCTGGCGGCGGCAGGGCGAGGCGGCGGCGCGATACCTCGTCGTGCTGCTGGCTGTGGCCGTCTACTGCGGCGGCTACGCGCTCGTCTACGCGGGCGAGCGGCGGTTCTTCTGGTTCTTGCTCCTGGTCGCGCTCGTGGTGGCGTTTCACTTCCTGGGTCTGGTGCCCAGGGTCTTGGGGCGCCTCGCTCCGAAGTTGTCCGAGCGGCGGCGTCGGCTGGTTGCGGCGGCGCTCGGCGTGGTCTTCGTCGTCTCCTTCGCGTTCCATCCGATACGGTTCCTGGCCGACCTGTTGGGTCAGCCGCCGCCTGGGCGCGAGCATCGCCTCGTGGCCGAGGTGCTTCGGGGGATGGGCGTCGAGGCCCCGCTCGCCGCGGCCAACCGCTGGGGTGCCGACGATTCGCAGCGCCGTGCCGCCTGGTGGGACGGCTTGCACGTGGCCTATTACCTGGATGCGAAGTACGCGGGGATGCCGGCGGCTAAGGACCCTCGCGGCATCGTGGCGGAGATGCGGGCCGCGGGGGCAAGGACCCTGCTCGTCTGGGGCGACCCCCCGATGGCCGCCGCGCTCAGCCGCGAGGCGGGCATGGAGCTTCTAAGCGTCATCCGCGCCGGGAGCCTGACGGGGCTGGCCCGAGACGTGGCGGTCCTGCGATTGCTCCCCTGAGCGCTCAGCCATTGCTCCCCCGAGCGCTCAGCCGGCACTGACCTCTTGAATCTCGACCTTGGCGAGGTCGGCCTGGCCGACGCCCAGCTCGGCGCAGACCTTCAGGTAGTTGGTCTTGGTCTTGTTGAAGGTGATGAAGTCGCTGTCGCCGGTCGCCCAATCGCCCAGCGGGTCGGGGTAGATGCCGGGCGTCTGCTTGTTGAGCTGCTCGCCCAGCAGCTTGCAGCCATAGACGTCGAGGGCGAGGGCATCGGTGCCGACCAGCACGACGCCGGTGGGGAAGGTGCCGATGCGCTGCTTGCCCGGCCCGCGCCAGCCGTAGTTCGCCTCGTTCGCGTCCACGATGTTCAGCGCGATGCGCGGCCCGACGGCCAGCTTGAAGGCGTTGGCCAGCTTCTTCGGGAAGACGTGCCAGCCGTCGCTGTCGGCGGGGTCGAACCGCTTGGCGACCTCAGTCGTCTCGTCCACCTTGTGGAAACCGTACATCCGCCGCGTCAGCCCGATGATGTTCTTCAGGCACGCCGTGAAGACGCAGTGGGGATGGGTCTTGAGCCGCGGGAGATTGATGAGCACGGCGTCGGGCTCGAAGATGTCCTTCGCCACCCACAGGTCCTTCCAGGGCTCGGGCTGAGGCTCGATGCGCTTGTAGTCGGCCTCGGAGCCTGCGACCCAGTAGCGGCCCAGGTCCTTCCTGGGCACCTGGAGGCTCTTCAGGAGTGCGTCGAGGGTGGGCAGCCCCTCGCGCTTGGCGGTCCAGCCGCCCCACTCCTGGCCCAGCACGGTGATGCTGGCGGGGGAGCAGTCCTTGAGGAGCTTGATGAGCGCGCCTGTGGCCTGGGAGGAGGTATTGGCGTCGCGCCAGCCGCCGTCGGTGGCGTTGATCTTGACAAGAACCTTCTTGCCCTTGACGAGGTTGGGGAACCCGCCCCACTTGTCGAGCGCGGCCCTCATGCGCTTGAGCGCACCCTCATCGGAGTCGGGCGCCCCGCCGCCGCGGGCCACCACGATGCGCGGCTTCGCCCCCGCTTCGGCCCCGAGGCCAGCCCTGGCCGCGAGCGCGGCCCCAGCCGCCCCAGCCACGAGAAACTCACGCCGATTCATCGTGCTCTCCTTCCTGAAAACTTGCTCCACGGCATCCATCCGCCTCGGCACACATGGAACCAGGGCCGGGCCGGAAAGTCAAGAGCGACTCGCGCGTGCCCCCGACCCCAACCTGGCACCCTCGTTCTGCTCCCGGGGCTGCCTCAGCCATTGCCGACGCCGACACCGGACAGAGGATCAATGTGCGCGCAAGGCATTTGGTCCTCTGTGCCAATTCTTGGCACGCTCCCTAAACTGTTGCCTCGCAAGCACATAAGACTGGCGATCCCTCGGCGCGACAGGGGACCACACCCGTTTCACCTGGAGAACTGGTCCTCTGTCGCCCCCGCCCCCAGGCCACCACCCTGCCAAGCCGTTTCTTGACCTTACCCTACGCGCCCCCCGCTGTCCCCTGACGCCCCTGCTGAGCCCCAGGCCAGCCAGACCACCACAAGGCGGGGGCGTGCCAGGGTGGCTCTCTGCCACGCCCCCAGTTTCCGGTGGTTCGGTCTGTGCAGCCCCGAAGGGGCGAACTACGATAGCCCAGGGCGAAGCGAAGCGAGGCCCTGGGAAGCCGGGCCATTCCCTCCCGAAGGTTCCAATACCTTCGGGAGGGTAGGGCTTGGGCGTGGAGGCGGGGCGGGGCGTTACCCTCCCGAACGTATTGGAACGTTCGGGAGGGAGGTGGCGACTATCTCGCCCTTACAGAGCTGATTCCCTTACAACCCCAGACCCAGGGCTTCGCTTCGCTCCGCCCTGGGCTATGATAGAGCGCCCTTGCAGGGCTCCAAGCCACAAGACTGACAAACTGGGGGCGTGTCGGGGTGGCGCTCTGTTGACTTGGGCGTGGCCATTCTCAGACGGGACAGCCTTCGTTGCCGCGGGCCGCCGCCCACTTGCTGTCACTCTGAGCGGAGTGAAGCGGAGCGAAGAATCTGTCGGAGGAGGGGCCACGTGGCCTGGCAATGGCCAGTTGCGTCACGTGGCGGCGTCCCTTGAGAGGTTCTTCGCGGGGCCCGCCCGGCGGAGGTCGCGCGCTCAGAATGATGACCAGGCAAGAGGAGGCCGAAAAAGGCCACGCCCAAGTCAAGAATGTGCTGCATTCTCGCATTGGGGGCCAGGCTCCGCGAGCCGAGGAAGCCTTTACATTCCCTGCCAATCTGGTATGCTATGGCGCGGATGGGAGAAGGGAGCCCCGGTGTTGCGAGCGCGTTGGAGAGTAGGCAACTGCGCCACGAGGAGCCAGAGGGTATGAAGCGGCCCGAGGGGATGAAGCGGCGGGTGATGGCCGCCGTGGTGTGCATCGCGGCATCCGTGGGCTTCTACTGGCTGCACTTCGCGGGGCGGTGGACGGTGCCGCTTGGGGAGGGGCGCACGCTCTGGGAGTTCATGGGCATCGCGTCCGCCGTGATGGCGTTCCGCTACGCGGTGGCGGTGCTGATCTATGACTTCGTGCGCTGGCGCGGCGGCACGGTGGGCGAGAGCAAGATGCTCTCGGGCTTCGTGGGCGTGCTGGCCTGGCTGGCCATTCTCGGCGCATTTGTCTATTCGCTGGGGCTGCTGAAGGCGGTCGGCGCGGTGGCTGCGGGCTTCGCCGGCCTGCTGCTCGGCTGGTCGCTCCAGGCGCCGGTGAGCGGGATCGCCGCCTGGGTGCTCGTCACGCTCAAGCGCCCGTTTCGCATCGGCGACCGCGTGCTGTTTCCCTCGCTGGGCCTCATCGGCGACGTGAACCGCATCGGGCTGATGTACACGGTGCTCGACCAGGTGGGCGGCGCCATCGGCTCCGAGGAGGCGATCGGGCGCAATATCCTGATCCCCAACGCAATGCTCTTCCAGCAGGTGGCCATCAACTACACGCCGAAGGCCGAGGCCGCATACTTCCTCGACGAGGTGGTGATTCGGATGACCTACGACTCGGACTGGGACACGGCCGAGAGAATCCTGCTCGACGCGGCCCGCACGGTGACGGCTGAGATCATCCGCCAGACGGGGCAAGAGCCCTACATCCGCTCGGACATGTGGGACTACGGCATCCTGCTGCGCCTGCGCTACATGACCATGGCCAAGGACCGGCCGCGGATCACCCACGAGATCGTCAAGCACATCTTCAAGGCGGTCCAGCGCGACCCGCGCGTGGACATGGCCATCCCCTTCGTCTACTCGTTCCGCAAGAGCACCGATGGGGTGATGCGCGGCAGCTTCCCCGACCCCGACGAGGCCATCCAGGAGGTCCCGCTGGACGCGATTGATGGGGACACCCTGCCGGAGGACGCCGGGGGTGCGGAGACCGAAGAGCTGACGGAGAGGATCCGCAAAGAGGGGCTTCTCCAGCCTATAGTGGTGACCGCTGCGTCCGACGGCCGCTACCGCATCCTAGTCGGCCACAAGCGCTTCCTGGCCTGCCGCAGGCTCGGCTGGCGCACCATTGCCGCCGTCGTGCGCCGCCAGCCAGGCGTCCCGCCCCCGCCGCCCAGCCCCGCACCCGGCACCAGTCGTGCTTGACACCCGACCTGTAACCCGTATAATACCGACAAGTGGTAGGTTGCGCCCAGTCGGGGCGCAGCTAGGTGTGGTTTCCACCTGTAGCTGGTAGGAGGACTAGGGCCATGGCGATCCGCATCGGGATCAACGGGTTCGGCAGAATCGGTCGGCTCTTCTTCAGGGCATTGAGGGGCGCCGACGATATCGAGGTGCTGGCCATCAACGACCTGGCCGACGCCGCGGCCCTGGCTAATCTGCTCAAGTACGACTCCGTCCACGGCCGCTACAAGGGCAAGGTCGAGGCCAAGGTCGAGGGCGGCAAGCAGTACCTTGTGGTGGACGGCAGGCAGATCCTCATCCTGAATGAGAAGGACCCTGCCAACCTGCCGTGGGGCGCGCTGGGGGTGGAGATCGTCGTGGAGTCCACAGGCATCTTCGCCGACCGCGCGGGCATGCAAAAGCACATCCAGGCGGGGGCCAAGAAGGTGCTCCTCACGGCGCCCCCGAAGGGCAAGGAGGACGCCAAGACCGTCGTCTTCGGCGTCAACGACAAGACCCTCAAGCCGACCGACATCTTCGTGTCCAACGCCTCGTGCACGACGAACTGCCTGGCGCCGCTGGTGAAGGTGCTCCACGAGGCGTTCGGCATCGAGTACGGCCTGATGACCACCTGCCACGCCTACACCAACGACCAGCGGATCGCCGACCTGATCCACAAGGACCCGCGCCGCGCCCGCGCGGGGGCCATCAACATCATCCCCACAAGCACGGGGGCCGCCAAGGCCGTCGGCGAGGTAATCCCAGAGCTCAACGGCAAGCTCACAGGCATCGCCCTCCGCGTGCCCGTGGCCGACGGCTCGGTGGTGGACTTCGTCGCCCTCGTCAAGCGCGACGTCACGCGCGAAGAGGTCAACGCCGCCATGAAGGCGGCGGCCGAAGGCCCGCTCAAGGGCCTCCTTGAGTACACCGAAGACCCCATCGTCTCCAGCGACGTCGTCGGCAACCCATGCTCCAGCCTCTTCGACGCCCAGTCCACCATGGTCATGCAGAAGCGCATGGTCAAGGTCATCTCATGGTACGACAACGAGTGGGGCTACTCGATGCGCTGCGTGGACCTCATCCGCCTCATGGCGAAGTAAAGGACGGTGCATGAACAAGTTGACCATTGACGACCTGGACCTCCGCGGCAAGCGCGCGCTCATCCGCGTGGACTTCAATGTCCCGCTCAAGGAGGGCAAGGTGACCGACGACACGCGCATCGTCGCCGCCCTGCCCACCATCCGCAAAGCCGTCGCCGAGGGCGCCAGGGTGGTCCTCATGTCCCACCTCGGCCGCCCGGACGGCAAGGTGAGCGACAAGTATCGCCTCGCCCCCGTTGCCAAACGCCTCAGCGAGCTGCTGGGGGCGCCCGTGGCGATGGCCCCCGACTGTGTGGGGCCTGATGCCGAGGCCGCGGTCGCCAGGCTCAAGCCCGGCGAAGTGCTCCTCCTCGAGAATCTTCGCTTCCACGGCGAGGAGGAGGCCAACGACCCCGAGTTCTCGCGCCAGCTCGCCGTCCTGGGCGACGTCTACATTAACGACGCCTTCGGCTGCTCTCACCGCGCCCACGCCTCGATCGTGGGCGTCACCGCCCATCTGCCCGCCGCCGCAGGCTACCTGCTCCAGAAGGAGATCGAGTACCTCGGCGGCGCCCTGGCCGCGGCCAAGCGCCCCTTCGTCGCCATCCTCGGCGGCGCAAAGGTCTCCGACAAGATCGGCGTCATCACCAACCTGGTCACGAAGGTAGACGCGCTGATCGTGGGCGGGGCAATGGCCTACACGTTTCTCAAGGCCAAAGGCGTCGAGGTCGGCAGCTCGCGCGTCGAGGCCGAGCGTCTCGACGACGCAAGGCGCATGCTCGAGGCCGCTAAGCCGCGCGGCGTGGCCTTCCACCTCCCCGCCGACCACGTGGTCGGCGACAAGTTCCCCCTTACCAAGGAGGGCACGCCTATCGCGGACGTCCGCCGCGAGGTCACTCCCGGGGTGAGCATCCCGGCGGGCATGATGGGGTTAGACATAGGCCCGAAGACCATTCAGGCCTATTGCGCGGCCATCCGGAAGGCAGCCACCGTGGTCTGGAACGGCCCGATGGGCGTCTTCGAGGACGCGCGGTTCGCCGACGGCACCCGTGCCGTCGCCGAGGCCATCGCGGCCTCGGGGGCCACTAGCATCCTGGGCGGCGGCGACACGGCTGCGGCGGTCAATGCCTTCGGCGTGGCCGACAAGATGACCCATATCTCGACCGGCGGCGGCGCCTCGCTGGAGTTCCTAGAGGGCAAGAGGCTGCCCGGCATCCACGCGCTGCGGGACAAGTAGGAGCCCGATGCAGGTCAAGATCGCACCGTCGCTCCTGGCGGCCGACTGGCTCCGGCTGGCCGAGGAGATCGCCGCCGTGCAAGACGCGGGGGCCGACCTCCTCCACTGCGACGTGATGGATGCCCACTTCGTGCCCAACCTCACGATGGGCCTGCCCATCGTCGAGGCCGTCGCTCGCTTCGCCCGCGTGCCGGTGGACGTCCACCTGATCCTGGACAACCCCGGCGATTATATCGAGCGGTTTGCCGAGGCAGGCGCCTCGATCATCGGCTTTCACGTCGAGGTGACACGGCGGCCCCGCGAGCTGGCCGCGCGCATCCGCGCCTGCGGCAAGCGGGCCTCCGTGGTCCTGAACCCCGGCACCCCGGGCACCGCCGTGGCCGACTGCCTCGATGCCGTGGATCAGGTGCTCGTGATGAGCGTCCACGCAGGCTTCGGCGGCCAGGAGTTCATCCCGGCGGTCCTCGACAAGGTGCGGCTTATTCGCCGGCTGGCGCCCAGCGGGCTAGACATCGAGATTGACGGTGGCATCAACCCTCAGACCGCGAAGGATGCGGTAAGCGCCGGGGCCAACGTGTTGGTGGCGGGCACGGCCATCTTCGGGGCCACCGATCGCGCCCAGGCGATCCGCGCGCTCCGCGGCTGACCGCGGCAGGGCTGGGACGATGCAGCCCTTCGGCAGGCCCCGGGCGGCCTGAGCCTGCCGAAGGCGGCCGGCAGGGCACGGAGGGCGGAGGGGACGCGATGGCCGCGCGCGAAGGCGGACAGGACGCGCGCCCCGAGAGCAGAAAGGTCTCGACGGGCATGCTGCTCGCCAGCATCCCATCGCCGGAGCAGCGCTTTGTCGCGCGCGAGCTCCACGAGGCCCTCCTGGACCTCCCACGGGTCTGGGCGCCCAGCGAGGTCTTCGCCCACGAGTCGATCTCCTATCGCCTCAAGGGGCGAGCCTTCGTCCACATGGCCCCGCCCCTCGAGACCCCGCACACCGAGCTCCACGTCCTGGAAGGCCCATATGCGCTCCCCACGCTCGTCGAGATGGCCAAGCAGGTGCTCCCGCCATCCGTCGAGGTCACGTGCCACGCCTCCGCCCCCCATCGCCACACCTCGGGCGGCGAGCTCATCATCCGCGTCTCACGCGACAACCTCCGCGACGTCTACCGCTTCGTCCTCCAACTCTACCGCCGCGAGTGCGGCTACTAGCCCTTCCGGGAGTGCGCCCTGATGCCGTGGATGAGCAAGCGCCGCGCGATCCCCGACGGCCTGTGGATGAAGTGCGACGCCTGCGCCAAGATGGTCTACAAGCGCGAAGTCGAACAGGCCCTCTGGGTCTGCCCCCGCTGCCAGTTCCACTTCTCCCTCTCCGCCCCCCAGCGCATCGCCGTCACCTTCGACCAAGGCTCGTTCCAGGAGGCCGACGCCGCCCTCGCCCCCACCGACCCCCTGGGGTTCGTTGACCGCGTGCCCTACACCGAGCGCCTGGCCACCATGCAGGAGCAGACCGGCCTGAAGGACGCCGTGGTCATCGGGCGGGCGAAGATCGAGGGCCGCGACCTGTTCACCGCCGTGATGGACTCGCGCTTCATCATGGCCTCGATGGGCTCGGTGGTCGGCGAGAAGATCACCCGCGCCTTCGAGCACGCCCACGAGCTGCGCCTGCCGCTCGTCATCTTCTGCGCCTCGGGCGGCGCGCGCATGCAGGAGGGCTGCCTCTCGCTCATGCAGATGATCAAGACCTCCGCCGCAGCTCGCCGATACCGCGACCGGGGCGGCTTCTACATCGCCGTCCTCACCAACCCGACCTACGCCGGCGTCATGGCCTCCTTCGCCTCCCTTGGCGACGTCATCGTCGCTGAGCCCAAGGCCCTCATCGGCTTCACCGGCGCGCGCGTCATCCAGCAGACCCTCAAGGCCGAGCTGCCCGAGGGCTTCCAGACCGCCGAGTTCATGCTCGCCCACGGCTTTCTCGACCGCATCGTCCACCGCAAGGACCTGCGTCGGGAGCTCGCCCTCCTCCTCGACTACGGCAGACCGGTCTTCGACGGCAAGGGCGCGACCCCGGCCTGAGCCGCCGCCCCCATAGCACCTATAGGACCTATAGGACCTATAGGACCTAGAGGCCCTATAGCGCGATGCCTAGCGCTTCCATTAGCTGTCGGCTCGTCTTTGCCTCATCGTGGCGCGCCTCCACCGCCTCGCGGGCGCAGCGGGCGCGGGCCTGTGCAGCGCCAGGGTCGGCCAGCGCCGCCTCCAGCTTCGCCGCCAGGTCGGTCGCGTCGCCAGGCCTCGCCACCAGCCCCGTCTCGCCATCGCGCACGAGATCGGGCAGGCCGCCCACACCCGTCGTCACCAGCGGCACGCCCAGCGCCGCCGCCTCCACCACCACGTTCGGCAACCCGTCCATGTCCCCGTCCCGCGCCACCACGCTCGGCGCGGCTAGCACCGCGGCCCGCTCGTATGCCCTCATCAATTCCTCTTGCGACATCCAGCCCTTGAGCTCAACCGCGTCGCCGACCGCCAGTTGAGCGATCTGCCGCTCCAGGGCCTTCCGCCCCGGGCCGTCGCCGATGAGCCAGCAGCGGACGCAGCTCCCTCGCCGCCGCAGCAAGGCGACGGCCTCGACGAGGTAGGCAAACCCCTTCTTCTCAACGAAGCGCCCGACGCCGAGGATAAGCGGCTCCCCCCCCGGCAGCTCGCCTCGGAACGGGTAGCGGCCGAGCGGCAGCCCGTGCGGCACGAGCACGATCTTCGCGCGGTCGCGCTCTCCCGCCAGCTCCGCCGCGCGCCTCGCCGCCGCCGAGTTGCACGCGATGATGCGGTCCGCCGCCCGCGCCTTCGCCGCGAAGAACTCCGCCTCCACAAACACGTCCCGCGCGTGCACCGCGAAGCTGAACGGCAACCCTGCCAACGAGGCCACCACCCAGCCCACAGTGGACGGCAGGCTCCCGAACTGAGCATGCACTCGGTCGGCCCCCAGGGATGTTGCCCGGGTGGCTACCTGGTCAGCCAAGCTCATGTACCAGAGCGCCCTGAGGGCGGCGCGCGGAGCGCGGAGGAGGGATGATGCGAAGTGGCACTGCCAGTCGAAGACGCGACCCCTGTGGGGCGCTCTGCGGAAGACAGGCCAGCGGCTGCACCTGCGAATGCTCACCGCGCTATGTCCGTCGCCAGGTGCGCCGGAACCCTTCCAGAGAGGGAACACGTCCACTGTGTGGCCGCCGGAGCACAGCGCCTCGGCCTCGCGGGCGATGAAGGTCTCAGAGAGAGAAGGGTAGGCACCGACGACGTAGGCTATCCGCATGTTAGCGCCTCCCGGTAGACGGCGCGCGTCACCTCGGCGGCCTGCTGCCAGGTGAACTGGGCGGCGCGGGCGAGGCCGGCGGCACGCAAGCGCTCGCGGAGCGCCGCGTCGGACAGAACGCGGCGCATGGCATCGGCCAGGGCGTCGGCGTCCAGGGCGGGCACGTGTTCCGCGGCCTCGCCGGTCGTCTCCAACAGTGCCTCAGCATCGGAGGTCACGACGGGGGTGCCGCAGGCCATTGCCTCAAGAGGCGGCAGGCCAAAGCCCTCCACAATCGAGGGGAAGGCGAAGAGCTCCGCGCCGCCGTAAAGCCCCGCAAGGTCGCTCTCCTCCACGTAGCCGAGGAAGCGCACGTCGCCCCCGATGCCAAGCTCGGCGGGGAGGGCGAACACCTCGCGGCAGCCCCACCCGCGCTTGCCAGCGACCACCAGCTTGTGGGGCAACCCGCCCCGCTTGAGCGCAGCGAATGCGCGCAGCAGAGTCGGCAGGTTCTTCTTCGGCTCGATGTTGCCCACGAACAGAATGTAGGGGCGGGCCAGGTGGTGCTTAGCTCGCACGGCCGCCCGGACGTCGAGCGATGGCGGCTTCAGTGCGGCACCCACCCCGAGCGGGACCACGCGCACCCGCTCGCGCTCGACGCCCAGGCGCTCGACCACCTGGCGGGCCACACACTCCAGCGGCACGATGACCCGCGCCGCGGCCCGCGCCGAGCGCGGCAGCCGCCAGCGATAGTGCAACACGTTCGACCGCCGCGCCAGCTCGGGGTGCGTCAACACGACCAGATCGTAGATGGTGAGCACCAGGGGACACGGCAGCCGCCTCGGCGCGACGTAGCCAGGCGCGTGGAAGAGGTCGAAGCCCTTCAGCCGCCGCGAGAGGAAATGCTCCTCATACACGATGCGTGCCAGCCGCGAGCGGTTCGAGACCGGGAGCCTCTCGATGCCGACCCTCGCGCCGTCCAGCAGCCGCTCGTCGAAATCATTGCCCACGAGGGCGACGAACTCGTCGCCGCCGTCCTCGCCGATGTGGCGCAGGAGGCCGTGGATCGCCTTCTCGACGCCAGAGAAGGGGCCCGACAGCAACAGCGCGTTGATCGCCACACGCATGGGGAGCCTGTGATGCGTAATCCGCAATCCGTAATCCGTAACCAGAAAAGAACCATGAGCGCTTACAGTTCCTGTTACGGATTACGGATTGCGGATTACGGATTCCCTTTCACACGCTGAACCGTATCTGTAGCACATCGCCGTCCTGGACGAGGTAGTCTTTGCCTTCGAGGCGCAGCTTGCCGTGGGCCTTGACCTCCTTGAGCGAGCCGAAGCGGCGAAGGTCTTCGGCGGCGACGACCTCGGCGCGGATGAAGCCGCGGGCGAGGTCGCTGTGGATTCTCCCCGCCGCCTCCAGCGCCGTCGAGCCGCGCGGCACCAGCCAGGCCCGAAGCTCTTTCTCGTTGGCCGTGAAGAACGTGATGAGGCCGAGGGCCTGGAGGGCGGCCGCGACAACCTTGGGCGCCGCAAGCTCGGCGATGCCCAGGTCCTCCAGAAACGGCTTGCGCTCCGCGGGGTCGAGAGCGAGCAGCTCCTTCTCCATGTCAGCGCAGAGCGCCAAGACCGGTTCGCGGCGCTCTCCAAGGTCACGGATTATGCTCTCGTCGCCGATCTGCCCCTCGCCGATGTTGATCACCACGACGGCCGGCTTCTGGGTGAGAAAGGTGTAGCCTCGCAGCGCCTTGCGCTCCTCGTCCTTGAGTTCGAGCCGGTCGAGCGCGCCCACCGCGTCCAATTGCGCACGGCAGCGTTCCAGCAGCGCCAGCTCCGCCTTCTCCTCCTCCTGTTTCGGCGTCGGGTGCCTCACGCTTACCCGCAGCGTCTCGATCCGCCGCTCGATGATGTCCAGGTCGGTCACAAGCAGGTCGTCGTCTACCTCTTTCAGGTCGCGGCGCGGGTCCACCGAGCCCCTGCGGTGGGGCACGGCATCGCTGGGGAAGGCGCGGACGACCTTCACGAGCGCGTCCGCCTGCCGCATCGCCGCCACGGAGTCGGGGTTCGGCTTCTCCCCCGTGAACAGCCCGCCGAGGTCCTCGAACTCCAGCGCGGCATAGGTGTGCTTCTTGGGCTGGAGGATGCCGGCGAGTGCCTCCACCCGCTCGTCGGGCACGCGCACGGTGCCGAGGTGAACCGAGCCTGGGGCGGCATAGGCCCCCGGCTCGTCGCGGCGGCCCGTGATGGCGTCGAAGAGCGTCGTCTTGCCCGACTGCGGCAGCCCGATGATGGCGATCCTCATGTCTGCTCTCGCGTCCTTTCGCGTGTTTCGCGGTCAATTGCCCGGCCCTGGCTTGCCTCCGCGTCGTTCCGCGTGTTCAGCGGGCCGCTTCTGGCCTTCAGGGGCTGGTGGGTCAGACCGGCGGGTCGAGGTCGAGGGCGATGTCGAGGGCAGGGGCGGAGTGGGTGAGCGCGCCGACGGAAATCCAGTCCACCCCCGTGCGCGCGACGGCCTCGATGCGCTCCTCGGTCACGCCGCCCGATGCCTCAAGGGTCGGCCTCGGCTCCCGGCCGCGAGCCATCGCTACGGCCTGACGCATCTGCTCGTCGGACATGTTGTCGAGGAGGATTACGTCGGCGCCAGCCTCGATGGCCTCCCTCACCTGGCCAAGGGTGTCGGCCTCGACCTCGACGCGGATGCCGTGGGGGGCGGCTGCCCGCGCGGCCTCGATGGCGCCGGCGATTGCGCGGCCGGGCCAGCGCCGCTCGGCCACGAGCAGGTGGTTGTCCTTGATGAGCACCTGGTCGTAGAGGCCCATGCGGTGGTTGGTGCCGCCGCCGCAGCGGACGGCGTATTTCTCCAGATAGCGCCAGCCGGGGGTGGTCTTGCGGGTGTCGAGGACTCTTGCCCCGTGGGGAGCGGCCCGCTCGACGAAGCGATGGGTCATCGTGGCAATGCCGCTGAGGCGCTGGAGGAAGTTGAGCGCGACCCGCTCGCCCGCGAGGATGGCCCTGGCCGGCCCGCGGATGGCGGCAATGGCGTCGCCCTTCGCCAGAGCTTCCCCGTCGGCCCTCGCCAGCGTGACCTCGATCCTGGCATCGAGCTTGCGGAAGAGCGGCGCCAGGAGCGGCCCGCCGGCAAGGACGCCCGCCTCGCGCGCGACGAAGGCCCCTCGCGCGACGGCATCGGGCGGGATGACGGCCTCGGACGTGATGTCGCCCGGCCCGATGTCCTCGGCCAGGGCGGCGGCCAGGAAGCCCTCCACGAGCTCGATCTCGAGGCACAGCCGCGCCATCAGAGGCCCCCGGAACGCGAGATCAGGCCGCACCCCGCGGATTGTAGCCCTACGGCAACGCCGAGTCAAGCTCGGAAAACCCAGAGAGGGCACGAGAGGCGGGCCGACCTCGAGAGCATCAACCGCGTGGGCATCCGAGTCTGATTGCGATAGCCACGAATGCACGCGAATCCCCACGAACCAGAAACAGGACTCTGGCGGGGGTTGGTTCCGGCCACGGCCACACGTCCTGATTCGTGAAGATTCGTGTCAATTCGTGGCCATCTTGGCAGCGCGGGGCGGGAGAACCATCATTCGCAAGGTGCCCCCCGCAAACCCTTCAGAGGCCTCGACACGTCACAGCCAGCCGGTGAGCCGGGCGAGGAGGCGGGCGTAGTGGATGAAGTTGGGCCACGAGATGTCGGGGGGCACGCCATGGTCGCAGCCTGGGATGAAGCCGCCCGACTCGACGACGGGGCGGATGCGGTCGAGTTCGGCCTCGATGACGGCGCCGCCGCGGGCGATGGCGCGCTTATCCACGCCGCCCTTGTAGGCCATCCGCTTGCCGAAGGCGCGGCGAAAAGCCACGATGTCGTTCCCAGCCGCGACCTCCACGGGGTCGCAGACGTTTATCCCTGACTCGATCCAGATGGGGATGAGCTCGCCGACGTGGCCGTCGGAGTCCATATCAATGATCTCGCAGCCGCTGGCGTGGATTTCGCTGGCCCACCGCTCGTAGGCGGGCTGGAGGAAGATGCGGGCCATGCGCGGCGAGATCATCGAGTGCTCCTTGTAGGCCATGTCCTCCGAAATGCCCACGTAGTCGAGTTGCACACGCTCCAGGACGGGGCGCATGGTGGCGGAGACGAACTCTGTCCAGAAGTCGGCCATCTCGGCCACGAAGCCCGGCTCCTCGATCATCTTGAGGCAGAGGCCCTCGAAGCCGCACCACTCGCGCAGCTGCCAGAACGGCCCGTTGAAGTGTATGCCCACCACCGTGTCGCGGTCACGGTTCCGCTCGCAGCGCGACTCGAAGTCGGCGGGGAAGCGCCCGGGCGATTCCGGCTCGTAGCGCCACTTCATCGCCTCCCAGTCGGCCCGTGTCTCGACCGGGAACTTGTGCCACTTGCGGGTGACGAAGTCTTTTGCCGAGCGGATGTAGGTGTAGTCATAGGTGTCGGAGATTTCGGTGATCGCCCCCATCCAGTCCTGGACAACGTAGTGGCCGTCGCGGTGCTCGAGCACCTTCTCCTCAAAGGTTGGGATCATCTGGAAGGAGACGCCGAGACCCACGCCGGGCTTGCGCGGCGGCCGGGGCCGGAAGCCCAGAATGTCGAACAGAGCGTCCATGAATCGCTCGGGGTCCTCCAGCCCCTGCGCCCGCCAGGCCGCCCTTGTGGACTCCCTCGGCCAGCCGGGCGAGAACGGAATCCGGTCCGGCTGGCCAAACAGCAGCGTTTCGCGGAACCGCTCGCGCTCAGTCATTGCACGGCACCTTTATCCATTCGAGTTGGCCAGGCGCAAACGACGCAGCGAACGTGGCCTTCGCGGTGGCCAGGGCCTCCTCCCGACGCTCATCGGCGCAATGGACGATGGCGAGGCGGGCGACGGCGGCCAGGCGGGCGACCTCGGCGGCGTCGGGAGCGCCGCAGTGGCCCCAGCGCTCGTCGTGGCGGACGCTCTGCGCGCCGTAGGATGCCTCGTGGACGAGCAGCCCGGCGCCGCGGGCCAACTCGATGAGGTCGGGGTTGAACGCCGTGTCGCCGGAGAAGACGACCGAGGCCCCCGCCGCGTTCTCAAAGCGGTAGCAGAGGCCCGGCACGCTGTGGCGGGCCGAACAGGTGCGGACCCTCAGGCCGCAGATTGCCAGCTCCGCGCCGCCGCGAAGGTCGGTCACCTCGATGGCGAAGCGAAGCTCGGGATAGCGGTCGAACTGGAGGAATCGCTGCGCATCGCCCACGACGCGAGCGATTTCGCCGGCCGGACCGTAGATGCGCAGCGGCCGCTGCGGGCGCTTCGCGCCCGTGATGCCGTAGTAGAAGATGAGCTGCGGCAGGCCCATGATGTGGTCGTGGTGGCAGTGGGTGAAGACGACGGCCTCGATGTCGAGCGGATTGATCCCGCACGCCAGCAGCCGGTCGGTGAAGTACCAGCCGGTGTCCACCGCGACGCGGCGGTCCACGACGAAGGACGCCGTGTTCGCGCCCTTCGCGGGCGTGCACGAATCGGTGCCGAGGACGGTTATTGAGAGCTCGCGTGGCGTAACGTTCATACCTCATTCTTCCTGCTACTGGGACAGATGGCCGGCCGCGGTCACGTTCAGTGAATCCCCTCATCGTGCCACAGTGCCCAACGGCTCCGAGACGGTTTCTCTCGACGCCGCGCCCGAATGACGGGCATAAGGCTACACCGGCGGGCTGTCATTTTCAACCGCCGCCTCCCGGTGGAAGAGATGACACGGGCGAAGGCCTGGGCGTAGGCGATCTTTCAACCCCCACCTGCTGCGGCAATAGGGCGCTTCACCTCCCGCCCGGAAGTTGCTATGATGTGTCTAATCGCGGGAGGCCCCTGAGCAAAGAGACAAGGGAGACAGGCGATGAAGGCGAAGCTCGCGTGCTTGGCGCTCCTGGCGGCGGCCACAGGCGGCCTTGCAGGAGAGGACGACTCGTGGGTGGAACCGATGAAGGCGGTGAGGGCGAAGTTCACCGGCCAGCGCGGCACGGTCGCGCAATTCGGCGACAGCATCACCATCACGATGGCCTTCTTCACGCCGCTCTCGATGGAGCACAAGAACGTGCCCGCAGACCTCGTGGAGGCGCACGCCTGGATTCGCAAATACGTCCAGCCCCGCTGCTGGCGGGCATGGAAGGGGCCGCAGTTCGGCAACGAGGGGCGCACGACGACCGAATGGGGCCTGGCCAATATCTCTGCCTGGCTCAAGAAGCTCAACCCCGAGGTCGCCCTCATCATGTGGGGCACCAACGACACCTATCAAGGCCCCAAGCCGCCGAAGTACACCGACAACCTGCGGCTCATCGTCCAGGCCTGCCTCGACAATGGCACCGTGCCCATCCTCTACACCATCCCCCCCAAGGGCGATCAGGCGGGGAACGCGAAGAACACGGCACACGTCGAGAGCTTCGTCGAAGCTGCCCGCACCGTGGCCGCCGAAAAGAAAATCCCCCTCGTGGACTTCTACAAGGAGATCATGACCCGCCAGCCGACCGAGTTCCACAAGACCCTCCTCGGCGACGGCCTCCACCCCTCCTACCCCCAGCCGTATCAGTTGGACTTCAGCGAGGAGGCCCTCAAACACAGCGGCTACACGCTCCGCAACTACCTCACCCTCAAGAAGCTCTGGGAGGTCTATCAGAAGGTGCTCTCGCCGGGGAAGGCGGCAACTGCGGCCGAGGCCGAGCCCGAAAGAAAGGGCCCGACCTTCAAGGGCCGCCCCGCCGTGCTCGTTGCCAGGCCCGCCACCGGGCCGGCCGTTGACGGCAGGCTCGACGACCCCTGCTGGGAGAAGGCCGACCCGCTGCCCTTCCGCCCCCTCGACGGCTCGGCCGACAAGCCGAAGCACGCGACCTGGGCGAAGCTGCTCGCAACCGACAAGACGCTCTTCATCGCCATCCAGTGCGCCGAGACGGACCAACTGAGGAGCCGCACGCGCGACCGCGACGCAAACATCTGGGAGGACGACTCCGTCGAGCTCTTCATCAAGCCCGGCCCCGAGGCCACGCGGCAGTACCACCATCTGATCGTGAACCCCGAAGGCTCGTTCCTCGACGACCTCGGGGGCGACAACGAGGCGTGGCAGTCCAACCTCAAGCTCGCCGTGGCCAAGGCCAAGGACGCCTGGTCCGTCGAGGCGGCCATCCCGCTCGACGAGTTGACAAAGGGCCACGACAAGGCCAAGCTCGCCGGCCCCTGGCGCCTCAACCTCACGCGGATGCGTCAGCCCCGCGGCGACGACATCCCCGCCGAGGAGACCGCCCTCGCGCCCACCGAGGACCCCTCCAGCCACGTCCCCGACATGTTCGCCTACGCCTGGCTCGAGGCCCTCGGCGGCAAGCCCCCCGAGCGCGTCATCTTCCAGCAGAACTTCGAGTCCGATGGCGACTGGGACGGCGACATCGAGACCAACAACGTCCCGGCTGGCAGCAAGCGCGCCCTGGCCGGCCACGCGAAGGACAAGTACCACGCCCGCTTCATCCGCGTCGGCATCCGCAAGCCCCCCGCCCGCGCCGCGGCGACCACCCTCGTCAGGTTCCGCTACTTCGTCAACAAGCCCGGCCCCATCGAGGTGATGGCCTTCGACCTCACACAGCGCGACAACTACGCCGGCAGCCTCGCCGCCCCGGAGGTCGGCAAGTGGGCCGAGGCCACACTCAACATCACCCGCGACTTCCGCCGCAAGGACGGCTCCCCAGCCAGCATGGCCCCAGGCGACGCCATTGACGACCTCTTCTTCGGCGCCGGCACGCCCGGCGAGAAGGCATTCCAGCTCCTGGTGGACGATGTCATCCTGGTCGGGACGGACTGATGCATGAGCCTGGAGGTGGTCTACCAAGCGCACCCCGCCAACGTCGCTCGAGCGGTGCGCTTGCTTGAGGAGAAGGGCCTTCACCCGGTCGTCCTCGACCACCCGTCGGCCATCGTCGTCTACGCCTCGATGGGCACGTATCGGGTCCGCATCGCCGTGCCGCAGGAGGAGGCTGAGGCGGCGCGCGGCGTGCTGGCGGACATGGAGCTCGCGGCGCTGCCGCGGGTGGAGGCGCTGGGACGGCAGTTCACGCGGCAGCTCGCGCTGAGCGTGCTCGGCGCCGCCGCGACTGCTGCCGGCCTGTGGCTGGCGTGCGGGAGGTGGGACGATGTGCCCTGGTGGCCGCCCGTGGCCGTTGGGGCCGGGTGCCTCATCCTCCTGGGCAACGCCGGCCGCAACCGTCCACGGCGCGGCCCGGGTGCTATGTGAGCCCCCTGTCACAGAGGCTCACCTGGCGGCGAGCATAGGTTTCGCATTACGTATTCTTCTTGGCGATCAGCTCGGCGACGGCGCGGCGCAGGGCGGCGATCTGCCAGGCCTTGAGTGGGCCGAAGACGAGGGCGTCGGCATTGTCGGCCCCCGCGCCGGCTACGCGGCCGGTCTCGATGGCCACGGCGCCGTGGACCATCGCCTTGAGCTGCTCGCGGTTGAGGCGGTAACGCTTGCCCAGCTCGACGAGGTATTCGATGAGCTGCTGGCCGTCGCGGAACGCCTTGAGGCGCATGTCGGCTAGAACGGTCTGGCCGAGGCGCTTGGCTGGGATGAGGAGGGCGGAGCCGCCGCCGGCGGCCTTGTCGTTGTTGTCGAGCGCGCCCTCGTCGCCGAGGGTTTGCCAGGGGAGGTGGGCGTTGGCGCCATTGGCCCACATGCTCAGGAGCATGACGACGGAGGCGGTGTTGCTCTCGGTGTCGCGGTTGGCGCCGCCGTAGGCGCGGATGTCCACGCCCGTGTCGTCGGCGAGGATGCGGCAACGGCGATAGGCGTTGGGGTCGTTGAACCCGCCGATGTACTCGCAGTCCAGGATGCCCGCCATCACGCGGCCTTGCCAGTTGGGCCGCGAGATGTCGCCGCGAGCGGCCCAGACCTTGCGGTCGGCGTTACCGCGGCCCTGGGTCCAGAGGCGGCAGAAGAACTGGAGGGCCAGCCAGTCGTCCCAGTGGTAAGGCTCGTCGGTGGTCCACCACATGTTCACCCCCCAGTCAATGCGGTGGGTGTTCTTGCCGCCATAGAAGCACTGCATCTCCGTCTTGTCCCAGCCGCGCTGGCGGAAGTGCTCGATGAACTGGCGCTGGACTGCGAGGAAGGCGTCCTTGTAGTCCTGGCTGAGGGCATCGCCGATGTAGGGGGCTTTCATGTAGTGCTCGATGAGCCACTTCTTGTCCTCGCCGCGGCCGGGCCAGTGGCCCTGGTAGTTGTAGGTCTGCTTCGTGAGTGGCGTGGGCCACGAGTCCTCGAAGGGCAGGTAGAGCACTTCGACGGGGGCAGAGGCGCGGCGGCAGTCCTTGAATGCCTCGCCGCTGACGAGGGGGCCGACGGCGCGGTCGTAGCCGTCCCACTCGACCTTGATGTCCTTGCCGGCGCCCGTGAGCCTGGGGCGGTGGACCCAGCAGTTGAGGACGCAGCGATGCTCGTGGGCGAGGCGGTAGAAGTCGTGGGCGTTCGGCGGAATGCGATAGGCGTTGAGCTCGGGCACGAAGCTCAGGTGGTCGGGCAGCGCGAAGTCGTAGACCGTCAGCTCGATGGGGAGGCGAATGGGCGGCTCGACGCCATCGGCCTCGACAAGGAAGCCGCCGGCGTAGGCGCCGGGCGAGGCGCCCTTCGGAATGTAGATGTCCACGTAGACGGTCTGGTTCTGCTGATTGGGCAGCTTGCGCGCGGGGTCGGGGATGTCGAAGGGCGCGCCGGTAGGCAGCGGCACGCAGTAGGCGGGCTGCCACTGGCCCTTGCCATTCTTCGCATACCAGTTCTTGAAAAGCTCAATCATCTTGCCCGCAATCGTTTTGTTCTCTTTGTTCTTCAGCTCTTGCGGGATGATCTGCACGTTCCGCAACGGTTCGGCCCCACAATTCTCGATGCATATCTGGAAGGAGACCGTTTCGCCGCGCGCGCCGAAGAGCTTCACGGTCGGGCGCTCAAACACAGCATTAGAGAAGTCCCCCCTCATGTCGCTGAACATGGCTTCGGGCTTCTCGGGGCTGATCTTAACGAGTGGGGGCGCTCCCCAGACCCACATGCCCTTCTTCGGCCGGATCGGTGGCTCTACGGCGAGGGGTGGCAGAATCTTGCCGAGGGCAGGCGCCGCAGGCAACGCGGGAGAGGCGCTGACGGTGACCTTTGCGGGGGGCGAGGCGACGCCGCCGGGCGAGACCGCGACGACCTCGAGGTCGCACTTCTCCGATGGCGCGAGGTCTTCGAGGACGATGACGGTCGGGCCGATCGGCTCGGGGTGCTTCACGCGCCAGCGCTCGACCGGCTTGCCGTTGAGGGTGATGCGCCAGCAGAAGACGCCTTTGGCTTCGGCGATGGTGAGTCGCAGGGCGCCGGCGGCCAGGTGTGCCTTGTCGGGCGCCGGCTCGGCCTTGACGACCGGTTTCGGCGGGGCATCCGTCAGCGGCTTGCCCAGCTCGACCTCTATGTAAGGCTCGCTGCCCCGCGACTGGACGCTGTGGATCATGTTGTTGTGGTAGGCCAGGTTGCCGCCGTCCATGACCGCCAACCCGTCGGTGTCGCCGCAGACGAGGGCGTAGATGAGTTCGGGCGTGAGGGCGACGGAGAGCCAGCCGTCGGCCAGCTCCTTGCGTTCGGCCCAGGTGGCGAGGGTGTTGCCAGAGGACATGATGACGTCGCAGAACTCCGAGCCTGGCCAGGCCCAGGGGCGCTTGGTCGCGGCATCGGCGAGGCAATAGGTCGCGCCGTTGGCGGGGCCGTAGGCCTGTGTGCCGGTGCCCTCGACCCAATCCTGGTTGACGGTGGAGACACGGATGTAGCGGAGCATGTCGGAGCCGGCTCGACGGAGGAAGAGGGCGGCCTTGAGCACCTCGCGGCCGCGTGCGGGCGCGGGGTCGAAGCGGATGGCGGCCATTTCCTGAATGCTCTTGAGCTTGAACTGGGGGCATTTGCCCGCTGAGGTGTTCCGTTCGTCGCCGCAGTCGGACAGCCAGATGTCTGCCGTCGCCCTCAGCCGCACGGTCTCGGCCGCCAATGAGGAACAGAGCGACAGGCAACAGGCTAGCGACAGCAGGATACCTTTCACTGTGGGCTCCTTTCCGACGAAGAAGTGGCTATAAGGAATGCAGGAAGGCAGGAACGGAAACGGACTGGGCGTGGTCCTTTTCGGACACCGCGGGGTGAAGGGCGGGCAGAGGCACGTCCCTGTGCCTGCCCGAACTCGATGACGCGCCACGACATAGGTGGGCGGGCACGGGGACCCGCCCCTACCTGTGGGTCTGATGGGCGGGCACGGGGACCCGCCCCTACCTGTGGGTCTGATGGGCGGGCACGGGGACCCGCCCCTACCTGGTGTCCGAAACCGACCACGCCCGAATGGATTCTCCTTTCCTGCATTCCTGCCTTCCTCTTAGCTCCTTTCCTGATTCCCTCTGGCTCTCGGCGCTCATTATCCCTGAGCGAATGGCTGGCCTGGCGGCGCAGGTAAGCCGAGCCGTGGGGTGATGTGGCCGGCGGCGGGGCCACCATGGTCGCCGTGTTCTCCAAGTGGTGCTGGCCGCTGACCCTTGCCACGCAGGCACTGGGAAGTCAAGGGGAGGCACGGGCTGCTGGAGCGGCTAGCGCGGGCCTCGGTCGGACGGTGTCAGCGGCGGCCAAAGGGCGTTGATGGTCTCTATGGTGCGCTCGACGAGGGCCTGGCCGCCCTGTGGGCCGACGCGGTTGCTGACGACCTCGGCGCTGTAGGAGCCGCCGCGGACGGCCTTCTCGGTGGGCAGGTAGCCGCCGGAGTTGCACGCGAGCTGGATGATCATGGTCTGCACCGCGCGGCTGCGGGCCTTGATCTGGATGCCGTAGTCGAGGTAGAGCTCGAAGGGGTTGGTGGCGATGGCCACGTCACCGATACGGAGGACGTGGAGTTCCATCGCATAGTTGGGTTCGGCCTCCTGGCGCTCGAAGCGCTCGATGACCGCTTTGGCCCGCTTCATGTGCATGTCCTCGGCACTCGTGCGGTTGGCCTTGGCTGCGAGGGTTTCGTGCTGGGCCTTGTAGCGGGCGAGCTCGTGCTCGGTGACTTTGCGGACCGGGAGGGCGATGTCGGCGACGGTGTGGGCGAAGGGGAGCTCGGAGCGGATGTCGCGCCGGGCGAGGTCCCACACGTCTTCCACTGCGGCGACGATGCGGCGGGCGATCTCCTGGGTGCGGGTGAGGCCGCGGAGGGTGCGCATGCGCTCCTCGGCGGCCTTGCGATAGAGGAGGTGGGGCGACTGGTCGCCGGCGGCGTCGCAGAATCCGAGGACGCGGAGGTCCGGCCCGTGCTTGGCGCGGAGGAGTTCGCGGACGTCGTGCCAGAAGTCGGCGTTGATGGTGGAGAGGTGCTCGACCTCTTGCGCGGTGCAGGCGAGGCTGAGGGCGAGCGCGGCCGGGCGCCCCTCGGGGTCCCAGAAGAACAGCATCTCCACGCCGTGGTCCTCATAGCCCTCGAGGGCGCGGAAGTCGGGGGCGTTGGTGTTCCCATAGAGGCGCGCGGAGCCATTGGCATAGACGGGTCGGCGGTTGTGGCCGACGACGGCGTGGCCGAGCGCCCAGCTCACGCCGCCCGGCTTGCGGGCCTCCCAGGCCCGCACGATGCAGTCGGCCAGGCGCTCGCAGAGGAACTCCACGTACTCAGTGGGCTTCATCACGCCCTCGTCGGGGAGCAGGTAGCGCCCCTCGGTCATCTCGGGGGCGGTGTGGGTGTGGGTGGCGGCGAGGAAGAGCTTTCGGAGGTCGAAGCCTGGGAGGCGGTCTTTGAGGTGGGCGCGGCAGCGGTCCTGGACTCCTTCGCGGATGGCCACGAGGTCGCAGGAGACGAGGATGGCGTGGTCGAGGGGCTTGTCGGCGGCGTCGCGGGCCTCGATGGCGAGAGCGGTGGCGGTGAGGGGGTTGTCGGCCTTGCGGGCGATGCGGGTGTGGAACTGGCCGGCCAGCGGCACCGGGCGGTCGGGCGTGATGTTCACCGTCGCAGCGCCCACGAGCAGCTTGGCTCCCTCCGCGCGCCCCGCCGCAACCGCGATGAGGCTCGATGCCAGGCCCAAGAAGGCGGCCAACGACGCACGACAGCAGGACGGGGCACGCACGGGCGCTCTCCTGACACAGCCTTCCTGCTCATTGGCGCCCTGCCGAAGGCTCCAATCCTTCGGGAGGTCACTGCCGCTCGCCGCCCGGCCATCGCTGTGGGGCGTTACCCCCGAACGCCTTGGAGCGTTCGGGAGGGGGCGAGCCGGCAGTTGTGCGCCTATCTGTGTCGCTTCACGCTGAGTATAACGCTGGCGGCGCGCGCGTCAAGTGAAACACACGGTCTGCTTGACTTGCTGGGGCCGGCATGGTAATCCTACATCGCAGTTGAGTGGCCCCCCGGCGCACTTCTTCGGAGGAGTCGTATGGACGCGTTGGCTCGGCTTGGGCTTGGGCTGGGAAACCTGCCGCTGTTGTCGGATGCCGAGACCCGCTCAATCTCGGCGGAGAACCCCACGGGCGAAAAGGGTGGCGGGGCCAAAGAAGACCCGAAGGGCCAAGGCCCAGCCTCGATGCTGGGGCGCGGCTGGAAAGTCCGACCCTGCATCACCCTCCCGCCCGGCGAGACTGTGACCCTGGCCGACATCAAAGGCCCGGGCGTCGTCCAGCACATCTGGATGACGGTGGACCCCAAGGCCTACCGCGACTGCTTGCTGCGCTTCTACTGGGATGCCGAGAAGGCGCCCTCCATCGAGGTGCCGCTCGGCGACTTCTTCTGCAACGGCCACGCTCTCCGCTACAACGTCGTGTCGCTGCCCATCTGCGTCAACCCCTCGGGCGGGTTCAACTGCTACTTTCCCATGCCCTTCCGCAAGCGCGCCCGCGTGACCATCGAGAACCAGCGCCCCGAGGCCATCGGCGGCTTCTTCTACCAGATCACCTATGCCCTTCAGCCGATCCCCGACGATGCCGCCTACCTCCACGCCCAGTGGCGCCGCTCGCTCACCACCCGAGAGGTGCCCGAGCACGTGCTCCTCGACGGCGTCCGGGGGCGCGGCCACTACGTCGGCACCTTCATGGCCTGGACCCAGCTCTCCAACGGCTGGTGGGGCGAGGGGGAGATCAAGTTCTTCATAGACGGCGACGGCGAGTTCCCGACCATCTGCGGCACGGGCACGGAGGACTACTTCTGCGGCGCCTGGGGCTTCGGCGGGCAGACCTACTCTACACCATTCCTCGGCTATCCCCTCTACGACAAGGGCGAGGGCCGCGTGCCGCGCCACGGCCTCTACCGATGGCACATCCTCGACCCCATCCGCTTCAGGAGCGACCTCAGGGTCACGATTCAGGCCCTGGGCTGGTGGCCGGGCGGCAAGTTCCAGCCGCTCACCGACGACATTGCGTCGGTCGCCTACTGGTATCAGGCCGAGCCGCACGCCGCCTTCCCAGCGATGCCACCCGTCCACGAGCGCTTTTCGCGGTGACTCGCGGCATCGCGAACAAGTGGCCCCCTGAGGCGCCAATGCCTTTGGAAGGTCAAGCTATCCCATCCGCTCTCCAGCGGGTCCTCGGACCTGCGGAAGCTAGAAGAAAGGATGACTATGCCGGAACACATTGTGGGCCTAGTGGCGGCGCCGTTCACGGCGTTCCACGCCGATGGGAGCCTGAATCTTGAGAAGGTGGAGGCCCAGGTCGGCTCCCTGGAGGCCAGCGGGGTCATCGGGGCGTTCGTGTGCGGCACGACCGGCGAGAGCCTGTCGCTGACCGTGCCCGAGCGGATGGCCGTGGCCGAGCGCTGGCGGGCAGTGGCCCCCCACGACTTCGCGGTGATCATCCACGTCGGCCACCCCTGTCTGGCGGACAGCCAGGCCCTCGCGGCCCACGCGCAGAAGATACGGGCGCGGGCCATCGGGGCGATGGCGCCCTGCTTCTTTCGCCCGGCAAGTGTGGATGACCTCGTGGCCTGGTGCGCCGAGGTTGCTGCTGCCGCACCCGAGCTGCCCTTTTACTATTACCACATCCCCTCGATGACGGGGGTGAACATCCCCGTCGCCGACTTCCTGGCGCGGGCGGCCGACCGCATCCCCACCCTCGCGGGGGCGAAGTTCACCTACGAAAACCTGATGGACTACCAGCGCTGCGTGAGCTTCCGAAACCGCCACTACGACATGCTCTTCGGGCGCGACGAGATTCTGCTCTCGGCCCTCGTGCTCGGCGCCAAGGGCGCGGTGGGCACGACCTACAATTTCGCCGCGCCCCTCTTCGTCCGAATCATCGAGGCGTTCGGGCGTGGCGACCTCGGGGCCGCCCAGGCCGACCAGCTCCGTGCCGCCGAGATGATCGCCACGCTGCTGCGCCACGGCGGCCTGGCGGCCTTCAAGGCCGTGATGAAGATGATTCGGGTGGATTGCGGCCCTGTGCGGCCCCCCCTGCGCGACCTCACGCCCGACGAGCGCCACCACCTGCACCAGGACCTGGAGCGGATCGGCTTCTTCGACTACTGCTCCCGCTGCCAGAAGCCGTAGGGTCCCGCGTGCAGGTAAGCGCGCCCTACCGCCACCGCTCGCTATGGCGACAGCGTTGAGGAATGGGGGCGCTACTGCGGCATGCCGGTGATGGCGCGGAGCTGGGCGACCATGGCGTCGGCGGCCGCGGCGATGGCCTCGCGCCAGCGGGCCTCGCCAAACTGGCGGTCGTAGGGCGACACTGCGTGGGCGAAGATGATGCCTCGTGAGGAGCTGACGATTGCGCCGCGCCCGCGGGCGTCGAAGGTCTTGGCCACTTCGGCGGGGCCGGCTCCCTGCGCACCGTAGCCGGGCACCAGGAAGTACGCCTGCGGCATCATGCGGCGCAGCTTCTCGGCGTCAATGGGCTGGGTGCCGGCGACGACGGCCCCCACACAACTATAGCCGCTGCTGCCCACGTGGCGGCTGCCCCAGTCGTGCACGAGCGCACCGATGCGCAAGAAGAAGGGCACGCCTTTGCACGAGAGGCCCTGGATGCGGTCCGCGCCGGGATTCGTCGTGCGGACGAGGATGAAGACCCCGCGGTCGCGGCGCACGGCCTGGTGGATGAAGGGCTCGACGCCGTCGAGGCCGAAGTAGGGGTTGACGGTGCAGGCATCGGCGCCGAGGTCGAAGAGCTCCTGGCCGTTGACCGTGGTGACGCCCAGGTGGGCCTCGGCGTAGGCCGCCGCCGACGAGCCGATGTCGGCTCGCTTCACGTCGGCGATCACCACCAGGCCCTTGCTCCGCGCGTAGGCCACCGTGTCCACATAGGCCTGATAGCCCGGCGGCCCGAAGCGCTCGAAGAAGGCGGCCTGGACCTTGGCGACGGGGACCTTGGGGGCGACAATGTCCAGCACCTCGCGGCAGAAGACGCGCAGGAGGGCCGCGGCGCTCTCACAGGTCAGCGGCCCATCGCCGACCACCTCGTCGCGCAGCGGGGCGGGAATGCTCTCCAGGCGCGGGTCCAGCCCCACGGCGCACGGGTTCCCCTTGGCCTCCACCGCCTCCGCGAGCCGGTCCGCGAAGTGTGCCATCCTTCTCAAAGCTCCAGAAAGTTGCGCAAGAGCTTCGGCCCTTCGGTGGTGAGGAACGATTCGGGGTGGAACTGCACGCCCTCCAGGGGGAACTGCCTGTGGCGCACGCCCATCAGCTCGCCCTCGGGGGTGTGCGCGGTGGCCACGAGGCACGGCGGCAGGGTCTCCTCGCGCACGATGAGGGAGTGGTAGCGCGTGGCCTCGAAGGGGTTGGCCAGGCCGCGGAAGACCCCCTGCCCGTCGTGGTGGATTAGCGAGGTCTTGCCGTGCATCAGGCGCTCGGCGCGCACCACCTCGCCGCCCAGGGCGTGGCCGATGCACTGGTGTCCCAGGCACACGCCCAGGATGGGCACCCTGCCCGCGAACCGCAGGATGACCTCGTTGGAAATCCCCGCCTCGCGTGGGGTGCAAGGCCCGGGCGAGATGACGATGTGGCTGGGATGCTTCGCCGCGATCTCCTCGACGGTTATCTTGTCGTTGCGATAGACCTCCACCGTGGCCCCCATGCTGCCGATGGCCTGCACGAGGTTGTAGGTGAACGAATCGTAGTTGTCAATCACCAGGACCATAGCTCTCCCTGCTGCAAGCTGGGGCCGCTGCCGCGCGCCCTCGCCGCGGCCATCATAACGCCCTGGCGGGGGCGAGTCAACACACTCACGGCTTGACGAGGACCTCGAAGCCCTCGGCGCGGAGCCTGGCCGCCACGCGCTCGGCATCGGCCCGCGCGGCATAGGGGCCGACCCGCACGACATGGAGGTCGCCCGTCCGCGAGTGCACAGGCATCACGCCGGCCGGGTAGCCGCGCTCGGCGAGAAGGCGCGCGTGCTCGGCAGCGCTGGCCGGCGACGAGAGGGCGGCCACCTGGACGTAGTGCTGGCCGCTGGGCGACGCGGGCGGCAGCGCCGCCCCACCGCCCAGACGGGCCTCCGCCTTCTTGGCGTAGGGGCTTGAGGAGAACTCCGCGGCCACGCGGCGGTAGTAGCCGCGGGCCTCCGCCGCGCGATTCATCCGCTCACACGTCTCCCCAAGCAGGAAGAGCACCTCGTCGGCCCGAGGGCTGGCCGGGTCGTCCTGGAGGATCTTGAGGCAGGCGTCGCGGCACTCGGCATAGGCCCCACGCTGGAAGTGGCAGCGAGCGAGGCCCACGGCGGCGCTGGCGGCGAGTTGAGGCGTCGGCGCGGCCCGCAGGCACTCGCGGAAGCGGGCCTGCGCCTCGTTGGTCTGGCCCTGGCGCAGGGCGATGGCGCCGAGGGCGTAGTGGGCCTCGGCTGCCCGCGGCCCGGAGCGTTCGGCGGCGGCGAACTCGCGCAGGTGGGGCACGGCGGCGCTGTGGCTGCCCGTCAGGTACAGGCGCATGCCCTCGAGGTAGCGCACATCGGCCTTCGGCTCGGGCGGCCGGCAGCGGCAGCCCGGGGCCAGCGGCATCGCGGCGAGGAGGAGCGCGACCCCCGCGATGCGAGCCAGGCGCGCGCGGATGTGGCAGGGCCTAGCCATGGAGCCTCTTGGTGAGCGCGGCGAGGCGCCGGCCGTACTCCTCGCACTGGGTCGCTGCGCGGCGGTCCGGGGCGCCGATGGCTACCGGGCCGTAGTGGTCGCCCGTGGACACGCCCTGGATGACCATGCCATGGATGAGGAGGGCCTCGAGGATGGCCAGGATGGTCGTCTCGTTCCCGCCGCCGATGTTGACGGACGACGAGAAGGCGCCGCCCACCTTGCCCTGGAGCTGGCCGTGGAACGCCACGCTATCGTCGAGCAGCTTCTTGATCTCGGCCGCCGGCAGCCCGTAGTAGGTTGGCGAGCCCATCACGATGGCATCGTAGGCCACCAGGTCGCTCGCCTTCACCTCGGCGACCGGCAGGAGGCTCACCTCCACCCCCTCCACGGACGCCGCTCCCGCCTGCACGTGTTCGGCCATCTTCCGGGTGTTCCCGCCTCGCGAGTGGTACACGATCAGCATCTTCGCCATTGTATCCTCCATCCGGCAAGTGCCGGGGTACGCCTTCCAGGCTCCCACCGGCCATTATCACAGGACCACGGCGCACTGTCAAGCTCGTTGACAGGCCGATCGGCCCCGGCTAGAATCATCGCGGGGCAAGGAGACGCCAGTGGAGAGCTTCGAAGAGCTGTTCCGCCGCCTGACGGAGGCGCCGACGCCGCGGGAGCGGCTCGAGGCGGCCGAACGGCTGGCCGAGCTGCCCGATTCCCGGGTCGCCCCCGCGTTGGCGAAGGCGTTGGCCGACCCCGACCCCGCGGTGCGGGCGCGCGTGGAGGCCCTCCTGGGCGAGTTCGGCCGCCGCGACCGCGGCGGCCACCTGGCCGCGCTCCTGGCCGAGGCCGAGCGCGTGGCCCAGGCCCTGGCCGCCGAGGCCCAGCGCCTGCGCGGCGAAGTGCCCGAGGAGCCCAGGGCGCGCCCCGTGGACCCCATGCCGCCGCCCGAGGGGTACAGCGGGCCGTGCGTCCTCGTGCGGCTGACCGGCGACGCGATGGACCTCAAGCGCGTGAGCCGGCTCGTGGCCCCAGCCGTGGGCGCGCCCCCCTTCGAGGTCGCGCGCGAGGTGCAGACGACCAAGGGCTTCCTCGCCCGCGGCCTGGCGGCCGAGGCCGCGGGCCGCCTGGTTGCGCAGCTCGCCGAGCTTGGCGTCGTGGCCGCGGCTGTGCCCGCCGACGCCCTGCCCCCGGCCCTCAAGCCGGCGCGGGTGCGCGAGGCGGGCTTCGACGCCCGCGGCCTCCGCGCCCAGCTCCTGCCCAGCGGCGAGGAGAGCATCGCGTGGCACGATGTGGCCCTCGTCGTCGCAGCGCGGGTGGAGCTTGACCTCGAGCCCGATGCGCTGGAGGAGAGCTGGTCGCCGCTCACCCGCCCGCTGCCACCGCGCAGCCGCGGCCGCGAGCGCGAGCCGACCTATGACTACCAGATCGAGCTGTTTGTTCGGGCGCCCGACCGGCGCCTGCGGCTGGTCACCTACGAGCTCGACTTCCACGCGATGCAGCGGCGCCCCTCGCGCTTCGGCAAGGTCGCACGCCTCGCCCGCGAAATCGTCCGCCACGCCGACCGCCGATGCCTCAGCGCCGGCCTCCGCCGCCTCGCCGACCACGACGAGGAGAACTGGCACGACCTCACCTTCACCTCCCCCGTCGGCTACGAGGACTACGTGACGTGGCTCCGCCTGCTCCTGAGCCTGGGCGTCCCCCTCCCCCGATGAGGCTCGACCGAGCACGCCTCTGGGCCACCGCCACGGAGGCCCTCTGGCGCCTGATCTTCCCCGAGCAGTGTGTGGTGTGCGGCCGTGTGCTCGAGCCGCCCCGCCGCCACCTGTGCGCCCCCTGCCACGAGGCCCTCCCGTGGGTCGGCGAGCACTACTGCCCGCGCTGCGGCCACGCCCTGGGCCTTCACGCCGCCACCGCCGAGGGCTGCGCGGGCTGTCGCGGGCGACACTTCGCCTTCCGCCGCGCCGTGGCCCCGCTCCGCTACGAGGGCGTGGCCCGCGACCTCATCCTCCAGTTCAAACTCGGGCGAAAAGCCTCGCTCGCCTACCTGCTCGGCGACCTCTTGTGCGACTACCTGGCCCAGGGCGGCCTGAGCCAGGCGGTGGACCTCGTGGTGCCCGTGCCGCTCCACTGGCGGCGACGGGTGGCGCGCGGCTTCAACCAGGCAGGGCTGCTCGCCATCGAGGTCGCCACGCGCTTCGGGCTTCCCATCGCCCAACGCCTCCTGCGGCGTTACCGCCCCACGCCTTCTCAGACCGCGCTCTCGGGCCTCGGGCGCGGCGCAAACGTCCGCGGCGCCTTCACCGTCCGCCGCTCCTGCAACGGCGCCACCCTGCTGGGCCGCTTGGCCAATCGGCTCACGGGGGCCGTGGACCTCCTCGCCCGCAGGGTGCTGCTGGTGGACGACGTGTTGACAACCGGCTCGACGGTAAACGAATGCGCGCGAGTCCTGCTCGATGCTGGCGCCGCCGAGGTCCTCGTGGCCACCGTGGCGCGCACCCACCACTCCGTGGCCTGAGGCCCATCCGCCTAGTGCGCGGCGCAGTCCCAGCCACCTCCCTCCCGAAGGTTCCAACACCTTCGGGAGGGTAAGCAGGGAGTTCTCCGCTGTACTGACGGAGTAGGCCGTTACCCTCCGGAACGTATTGTAAGGTGCGGGAGGGCGGTGTGGGCGAGTTGCGCCCTCACTCGCCGAGAGCGCGGCGGAGGATGCCGCGGTGGCGCTCGAGGAGGGCGATGGCGGCGTCGCGGGCGAGGCCGAGGCGGGCCATGAGGATGGCGACCTTGAGCTCGCCGCCCGCCTCGGCAAGGGTGCGGCGGGCCGCCGCATCGTCGAGCCCGCACAGTTGGCGCAGGATGCGGGCCGCGCGGGCGCGCAGCTTGGCGTTGGTCGCCCGCAGGTCCACCATCAGGTTGCCGTAGCACTTGCCCAGGCGCACCATCGCGGCGGTGGTGAGGGTGTTCAGGATGAGCTTGGTTGCGGTGCCGGCCTTGAGGCGGGTGGAGCCGGTGAGCACCTCGGGGCCAACGTCCACGGCGATGACCACGTCGGCGGGTGGCAGATCGCTCGGGGAAGGGTTGCAGGTGATGAAGAGCGTGCGCGCGCCGAGGCCGCGTGCGAACTCCAGCCCGCCGCGGACGAAGGGGGTGAGGCCGCAGGCGGCGATGCCCGCAAGCACATCGCCCGCCGCGAAGCCGCGCTCGCGGAGCGCCGCCGCGGCGTCCTCGGCGCGGTCCTCTGCGCCCTCGATTGCGCACACCAGGGCCTCGCGGCCGCCCGCGATGACGGCCTGCACCTGGTCGGGGTCGGTGCCGAAGGTTGGCGGGCACTCGGCGGCGTCGAGCGTGCCGAGCCGCCCGCTGGTGCCTGCGCCGATATAGAACAGCCGCCCGCCCGCCCCCAGCGCCGCGACGACGAGCTCGACCGCCCGTGCGATGGCCTCGCGCGCCGCGTGCACTGCCGCCGGCACCAGGCTATCCTGCGCGTTCATCAGGTCCACAATCTCAAGGGTCGTCATCGCATCGAGGCGCTCGCTGGCGGGGTTGCTCCGCTCGGTCATGGCGCGGTCGAGAGGGCTGCCTTCCATCAAGGTTTCCTCTGGAGTCCCGACAGGTCCCACGACCCTGCCACCGCAAGACAGACAAGCGCGCCAACCCTGCGACTGGGGCTTCGACGAGGTCGCTTACGAGGAACTTGACTTGTACTGGTACAGCGTGAAGCGGACAAACAGATCTCGGGAATAAACCGCTCGGGCAGACGACGGGCCTTCGGCCACTCCGAGTCTTCAGAGGCACCTGAAGGCCCACGGCGACCGCATACGCTCGTGTGTGGGAGGTTGGGTCCGCAGAGCCGGCTGGCTCCTCCTCAACCCACATTCCTCGCCACGGGCGGCTACCACTGCCTAAGCCGAGACTTCGGCAGGCAGGCCTGGCGTGTTGCTCTCCGCCAACGCCCGATTCAGTCTCACCGGCCGCCCTCATCCTAGGCATTTCCTCTCCTGGAGTCAAGAGGTCTTTCGGCTGACGCGGCCCCGGTTTCGCTCTTCGACCTATCCTGAGCACCAAGGGGGCGAAACATCGCCGGCCACCGAAACACAGGGCGCCTCGGCCATCGCCGACGCCGACACCGGACAGAGGATCAATGTGCGCGCAAGGATTTGATCCTCTGTGCCAATTCCTGGCACGCTCCCTAAGCCATTGCCCCCCAGTCACTTGTGAACTTAGCGCACTCACAGAGAACAGGGGATCACTGGCCCCCGCCCAACAAGTTGATCCTCTGTCGAGGGGCTGTCGCATGGCGCGGGACGCCGTGTTGAGCACAGGCGTCAGCCTTTGGGAGTGCGGCGCGAAGCGCCGATTTGGGTTCACAGCCGCAGCGCTTCCCCATCCGAAGCGGCGCTTCGCGCCGCACTCCAAGAGGCTTTCGCATGGTCTCTAGGCCGCTCCAGCCTGCACGCGTACATACCCACATTAGCACGACAACGCTGCATGCTCTTGCTCCAAAGGAGGTAACTACCTGTCAGCACAGGATATACGCCACACCGCCATGACATTCTGAGCGGAGCCCACCTCCCGGCGGGCGGAGCGAAGAATCTCCCCGCGCGGTCGGCCCCTGGTTGAGGGCTCGACCCTGTCCCCGGGTGCAAGCTACGGCAGATTCTTCACTTCGGCCGCCAAGAGGCGGCCTACGCTCAGAATGACAACTTTTTGGGGCTCGCGCCGGGGGGAGTAGCGGTGTCGTGCTCGGCCGCCCATCCTGCCCCGAGGGCAGCCGAGAGGAGGCGGCCTACGCTCAGAATGACAACTCTTTGGGGCTTGCGCCGGGGAAGGTAGCGTTGTCGTGCCAACCTCTTGCCCAATGACAACATAAGCTGCACAAATGTGACAGGCACGCCTGCGCAAATGTGACAGGCACGCCTGCGCGCGCCTCGCCTGCGCGCCTGCGGTCATGGCGCGCCTGCCGTCAGAGGATGGCTCAGGGTGGGTAACTTCCTGTTTGACTCGACGATATTCAGCTTTCTCATGCAGCGACGGCTTCAGGTGGTGGCGGGTATGGAGGGCATGGGGGAGGATGACCATGTGGCGATCTGTACCGTCGTGCGCGTGAGATTATCTATGGGATGGGGCGGATGACGCAGGGGCGCAGGCGGCTTGAGAATGACGCAGCCGCAGCGGAGCCCTTCGAGCCCATCCCCTGCGATGACCTGCCAGAAGCTGTTGCGCAGACGCATGCGCGTATCAAGTATGAGGCCGAGGGTAAGGGAACCCAGCTTGGGGAGAATGGCCAGCGGATTGCGGCGGCCGGGTTCACTCGGGGCGCAATCAGCGTCACGTCGGATACCGACTTTGGCAGTGCGACCGGTTTGGATACTGGGGACGGGACGAAGTAACGATGAGCGCTCTGCGCCGGGACGGGGCGCCAGAGCGTTCGGGGGGTACACCTCCAACTAGGGCGAGGATGACGAGGGGCAGGCCTACACCACGTCCATGCTCGTCATCGGGTGCCAGCCGTCGGGGAGGGTCTCCTCGATGGCGAAGCGGACGCGTGGGGTGAGGGTGGCGGGGTCCACGAGGGCGATGTCCACGTTGGTCTCGCCGCGCTGAAGGGCAGGGGGGAAGGTGATCTCGTCGCTGAACCATGTGTGGTCGGGCATCCAGGTGCGGGGGTCGGCGCTCGGCTGCGACCACCCTCCCTCTCGAAGGGAGGGGGTAGGGTGGACCCCCTCGTGCGAAGCCCCACCCTCTCCCTGCCCTCTTCCTGGAAGGGAGAGGGGTTGGGGCTCCTGACCCTCGCCCTGCCGTCTCGCTGAGAGGGAGCGGGGGAACACGATGTGGTTCTCGCGCCCCTGTCGGAAGCGGAAGGCGAGGCGGTAGGGGCGGTAGATGGGGGCGACGCCGACGTTGTCTATGAACATCTCGAAGGCGAACCGCTGGCCGGGCTTGGCCTCGAGCGGGAGAATCATCTGGCGGAGGACGAAGCGGTAGCCCATCCGACGGTTGAAGGCGTCAATCTTCTCCCGTACTTCGTCGGGGATGTAGGAGGACTTGGGCATGAAGACGGAGAGGTGGTACTTGAGCCCCTGGTCGAGAATCCAGTCAATGTCCCAGCCCTGCTTGACCCAGTGGCCGACGGTCCAGCAGGTCTCGAGGGTGACTGGGGCGGACTTCCAGGCGTGGGCGACGCCGCAGCGGGCGACTTCTTTGGGATAGGCGTCCATCATGTGGCACCAGCAGAGGTGGTCTGGGACGATGCCTGGGGCCTTTGCGCGGCTGAGGTCGCCGAAGCAGTCGGCCCGCCAGCCGATCGGGCGCCCTGTCTTCGCAGCATATGCGCAGCCGTGGGTGCCGAGCATGGAGACGAGTTGGGTGTTGCGGAAGGCGTCGAGGTAGGCGTCCACGAGCCTCTCGGCGGTTTCGGGGGTGCTGGTGCCGCCTGTTTCGCCGCAGGGGCCGGCGTAGGCGATGTCGAAGCTCTCGAGGTCTGGGTGGCCGTCGTAGCGGGCGCCGAAGGCGCGGATGAGGTCGCTCCAGTGCTCGATGTAGAGCGGGTCATTGGGGTCGGGCTCGCGGCGGCCTTCGATCTTGCCGGCTGGGAGCGGTCTGGCGCCGAGCGCCCAGAACCAGTCGGGCATGGCCATCACGTAGGGCTGGATGCGCACCTGAAGGGTCTGGCCGCGGACGCGCGCGGCCTGGAGGGCGCCGTCAATGATGTCCCAGCGAAAGAGCCCTTTTTGTGGCTCGATGACCCGCCAGACCCAGCGGCAGTAGGCGATTGTGGTGTCGGGGTACTGTGGGTTCTTCAGGTTCCCGTCGAAGGGCTTGTAGGTTTCCGGCCCGTGCTCGTCGTCCCAGGAGAGGCCGGGGAAGAGCGGGTCGCCGTTGAAGCGCTGAAAGGTCGTCGTGCCCTTGTGGGGGTTTGGGAGCGAGGCGTGGGATTCCTTTGGCCGGACGCGTTGGATGACCTCGTTGGGACCGAAGACGCTTCGCCAGGCTGTTCGCGCGTGCGCGCTCACCGAGGTGTCCTTTCTGGTTGCCGAGGCTTGCGAGGATTCCGCGTGCAGGTATGCACGCCCTGCGTTCTGGCCATTACGCTGGGACGCCTACGACGGCGAGGTAGACGGCGGTTTCGCTGGTGCCGTCGAGGCCGAGGATGGCGTTGACCTCGTCGTCGAAGAAGGCGCCGATGGTGCAGCAGCCGAGGCCGAGCGCGGTGGCGGCGAGGTAGAGGTTCTGGGCCAGGTGGCCGGCGTCCATGTAGATGTAGCGGTAGGCGCGCTCTTTGTAGCGCCCCTTGGCTCGTGCGGGGACGGCGGCCCAGGCGAAGACAGCAGGGGCGTCGGCCGCCATGTCCTGGCCGAGGCAGGCGGAGGCGATGGCCGCCGAGAGGTCGCCCTCACGCAGCAGCGTCAGGCTGGCGGCATTCACCTCGTAGCGATATAGGCCCGGCGTGAGGCCGCTGATGCGGTTGGCTATGACGTAGGTGTCAATGGGGTAGCAGGCGCCGGCCGAGGGCGCGGTGCGGAAGGCGTAGCCGTCCTGGACCTCTCTGATGCCCTGGGTGGCCCAGAGGAGTTGGGCGAGCTGTTCGCGGGTGAGCGGCTGGGCGAGGAATTCGCGGACCGATCGGCGTGCCTGGATGACGCTCCACAGCCCCGAGCCGCCGTCGGTGAGTGGTTGGGGGAGCGTGTGGGAGCCTTTTGGCTCCCTGGGCTGTGTGGGCAGAGCGCGGGGGCCTGGCCCGCGGTGGTACTTGGTGGCTTGCTGGTAGGCATCGCCGATGGGAAGTCTCTCGTGCGCCTCTGGCGTCATGGCCTGCCTCCTTGCCGGCGGGGTGTCGCGCGGGTGGCCTCAGTATAGCGCAGGCGGGGCGCATCTGCCAGCGTGGGGAGCTGAGCGGGTGTGGCCACTGGTTCTGGGAACCACCTCGGTCAGCCTAAGGCCCTGGTCCCTCGTCCTTCGTCCTCGTCCTTCGTCCTCGATTCTGCTGGCATGCGGAGGGAAGGGAAGGAGACTCGAGGACGAGGACGCCGGCGGAGGAGGATTGCGGCACTGAGGCTGAGGGCCAGGATCAGGGATCGTGCTGGGGAGGGGTCAGTATGCTCTGCGCTGGCGTGAGGAGGGGATGCCCATGGCTTTTCGGTACTTGGTGACTGTGCGGCGGGCGATGTCGAGGCCCTGGGCCTGGAGTTTGGCGGCAACCTCATCGTCCGAGAGGGGGTTCTGCTTGTCTTCGCCCTCGATGACCTGTCGGACGAGCTGCTTGACGCTTTTTCGGGAGCGGAGGCGTCCGTCGGTGGTGCGGGTGCCGCCGGTGAAGAAGTATCGGAGTGGGAAGATGCCGACGGGGGTTTGGATGTACTTGTCAGCGATGGCGCGGCAGACGGTGGAGACGTGGACGCCTGTGGCCTGGGCGATGGTTTGCATCTTGAGGGGGACGAGGTGTGCGATGCCTTTTTCGAGGAAGGGGCGCTGGATGTCCACGATGGCGCGGGCGATCTTGTAGAGGGTGTGGCGGCGTTGCTCGATGGAGTCGATGAGCCAGCGGGCGGCCTGGATTTTTTTGCGGATGTAGTCTTTGGCCGCCTCGGTGGTGCGTTCGTCGCGCAGGAGATGGGAGTAGGCGGAGTTGATGTAGACGCGCGGGAGGCGGTCGTCTTCCAGGCGGACCTCATAGCGGCCGTCCACGCACTCGACCACGATGTCGGGCGTGACGTAGGGGGCGACCTCGGCGCTGAAGGCGGTGCCGGGTTTGGGGTTGAGGTGGGTGATGAACTCTATGGCCTTGCGGATTTCGTCCACGGACCGCCCCGTGTCCTTGGCGATCTTGGGGATGCGGTTCATGTAGAGGTCTTCGAGGTGATGGGTGATGAGCTCGCGGGCGAGGGTGTGGTCCTCTGGGTCGTCGCGCATTTGGAGGAGGAGGCATTCCTGGAGGTTGCGCGCGCCGACGCCTGGGGGGTCGAGGCTCTGGATGAGCTTGAGCGCGCGCTCGGCCTGGTCGAGGGTCGCGCGGCCCTCCATGGACTCCACGATCTCCTCCAGGGAGTACGGCAGGTAGCCGTCGTCGTCTATGTTGTAGATGAGGTTTTCGGCGACCTCGTCGAGCTCCTTGGGTGCCTCGATGAACTGGTATTGGTCGAAGAGGTAGTCCTGGAGCGAGATGGGTCGGGCGGCGGTGTTCTGCATCGCCTCGTACTTGCGGTCGGTCTCCGTAGGGTCAACGACGCGGCGAAAGGTCTGGGAGCCGTATTCGCGGGCGACGTCCTCGATGTCGCGGAGCTTTTCGAACTCCAGGTCGCTCCTGGTGCGTTCGTCCTGGGCGGGTTCCTCGGGTGAGGGGGCCTGGTCTTCTTCGGGGGGGAGCTCGGCCATTTCGAGGACGGGGTTTTCGAGGAGTTCCTGCTTGAGGCGCTGCTGGAGCTCGAGGATGGGGAGCTGGAGGATTTCGATGGACTGTATTATCTGGGGGGCGAGCCGCATGCGGAGCTCGGGCCGCTGCTGAAGGAGGGCTTCCATGCGCATCTGCATCAGCTTGGCCTCCTCGTGCGCCGCGCGGGCGACGCTTGGGCGGGCCAGTGCCCCTGTGTTCTGTCGTTTCCCAGTCGCGCTTTACCCATACTATACGCGCCTTGCTGGGAAAAGTCTAGTGCGGAATCTCCCGGCGCCCCTCTAGGGCGTCGCGGAGGATGGTTTCGCCGGCGTATTCGATCTGGCTGCCCGTGGGGATGCCGCGGGCGGGGAGGGTGATGCGGACGCCGAGGGGCGCGAGCACCCGTGCGAGGTGCTGAGCCGTTACGTCGCCCTCCAGGTCGGGGTTCGTGTAGAGGATGACTTCGCGGATGCCTTGGGCCTTGATGCGCTGGATGAGGCGGTCAATGGTGAGGTCTTCGGGGTGGACGTCTTCGAGTGGCGCGATGCGTCCCATAAGGACGTGGTAGAGGCCGCGGTAGGCGCCGGTCTTTTCGATGGCCAGGAGGTCGCGGGGCTGCTCGACGACGCAGAGGGTGGCGGTGTCGCGGCGCGGGTCGGAGCAGATGGCGCAGGGGTCGGCCTCGGTGACGTTGCAGCACACCGAGCAGTGACGGGTGTTGTGCTTGACGTCGAGGATGGCCTGGGCGAGGGCGGCGGCCTGAGCCTCGGGCAGCTTGAGGATGTGGAGCGCCAGGCGCTCGGCGCTGCGCGCGCCGATGCCGGGCAGCTTGCCCAGCTCGGCGATCAGGCGCGAGAGCGATTCGGTGTAGACGCCAGGCATCTGCGGCTCCGTCCCACGTGCCGCGTGCCAGGAGAGGGCCGGAGGGCCGGAGGCCCCCTGGCGCGCTGCTGGCCGCGTTTCACGCATCAGGCGTTACAGGCCACGTATCAGAACATTCCAGGGACCGGGATGCCGCCAGTGACCTTGCCCATCTCCTCGTTGGCGAGGTCGCGGGCCTTCTTTAGGCCCTGGCGGGCCGCGGCCAGGATTAGGTCCTCCAGCATCGCGACGTCCTTGGGGTCCACCACGGTCGGGTCAATCTTGACGGCGACGATGTCTTGTTGGCCGTTGACGAGGACGCGGACCATGTTGCCGCCGGCGGTGCCTTCGACGATGCGATCCTTGAGGTCCTGTTGGACCTCTGCGAGACGCTGCTGCATCTTCTGGGCCTGGCGGACGAGGTCGCCCATGCCGCCGCCGAATCCACCACGTGCCATGTCTCAGGTCTCCAGGTTGACGACCCGGGCCTGTAGGATGCGGAGGGCCTTGGCGATGGCGGGGTTGCGCGCCGCCTGCTCTTCGATCCTCGATTGGCGCTCCAATTGGGCCTCGGGGTCGTGGGTGTCACCCCCGGGCGTGCCGGCTATCGGCTCTGGGGGTGGGGGCTTTTTTTTTTCTTCCGCCTGGCGGCGTTCGGGCTCTGCCTGCGCGCGCTGGGGCTCTGGCTGGGGCCGCGGCGGGGTTGGGGCCGGCGGCGGCGACGGCGCCGCGTGCGCCGATGGCATCGCTGGTGGCGCGGGTATCGCGTGCGCTGGGACGCCCAGGCGGCCCTCGAGCGCCTGGAGGCGCTGGATGATGCCTGCGAGCGGCTGGAGGCCGTCGCCCTGCGCCAGCTTCACGAGGGCCAGCTCGATCGGCAGGCGGCTCTGGGCGCTCTCCTTGACCTTTCGGAGGGTGTCCCAGAGCACCTGGCTCATGTAGAGGAGCCCTTCGGTCGAGAAGCGTTGGCGTTGGCGCTCCAGCTCGCGGAGGTCTTCGGGGGTCTCGTCGAGGAGCGCGCTCTGGGGGCCACAGACGGAGAGCAGGAGGAGGGAGCGGACGTGGCCAATGAGCTGGTTGAGGAGGCTCTCGGTGTCCTTGCCGTCCTGGATGGCCTGGTGGACGATGGCGAGCGCTGGCCCGGGCTGGCGGTCGGCGAGGTGGTCGAGGAGGGCGAAGATGCTGCGGCGTGGGAGGGCGCCGAGGGCCTCCTCGACCTGCTTGACTGAGATCGTGCCGCCGGTGTAGGAGATGAGCTGGTCGAGGAGGGTCTCGGCGTCGCGCAGGCCGCCCTTGCTGCTGCGGGCGATGAGGTGGATGGCGGCGTCGTCGGCCGTGGCCTTCTCGCGCTCGCACAGTTGGCGGAGGCGGCGCACGATGTCGGCGACGGAGATGCGCCGGAAGTCGAACCGCTGGCAGCGCGAGTGGATGGTTTCGGGCAGGCGGTGGGGCTCGGTGGTGCAGAAGATGAACTTCACGTGGCCGGGCGGCTCCTCAAGGGTCTTGAGGAATGCGTTGAAGGCCGAGCGGCTGAGCATGTGGACCTCGTCCACGATGTAGATCTTGTAGCGTGCTCGGGCCGGTGCGAAGCGCACGTTGTCGCGCAGCGCCCGCACGTCGTCCACGCTGGTGTTCGACGCCGCGTCTATCTCGATGACGTCCAGGTCGTCGCCGCTGGTGATGCTCTGGCAGAACTGGCAGGTGTTGCAGGGCGAGGGGGTGGGGCCTTGCTCGCAGTTGAGGGCCTTGGCGAGGATGCGCGCCGTGGTGGTCTTGCCAACGCCGCGCGGGCCGCTAAGGAGGTAGGCGTGGGCCACACGGCCGCTCGCGATGGCGTTCCGCAGCGTGGTCGTCACGCCCTCCTGGCCGACCACCTCCTCAAAGGTCTGCGGCCTGTACTTGCGCGCGAGGACCAGGTAGTCCGTCATCGGCACTGCCCGCACTCGGCGGAGGACTCGCCCCCGCTGTATGGTTTCCGCCCGCGGGGTTGCGGACGGGTGGTTGGCTGGCCGTGCACCCTTCTTCGACACCGCTCTGTGTGGCCGAACGCGGCAGTTAGCTCGGGCCAGGCAACCCCACGGCACATGGGGTCGAATGCTTAAGGCTGCTACCTCTCGGTCCTGACCTGGTTCACACCCCCCCATTGCATGGGACCCAGCCGTCAACACCACTTGCCGCGCCGCACCATACAGGGCTGCATGCCTCGAAAGGGCTTCGACCCCGGTGTAGCGGATTCCGGGTTACAAGGCACCGCTAGCGCCCCGTCTAGCACGGCCATTACTTGTCGCTGGTCTCCTTGGCGCCGGGTGCCGGCGTTCTGGTGACGATCACTTGTTCGATCACGATGTCCTCGACAGGGGCCGGCGAGCCGTTGCTCGGCCGCGTGGCGACCGATGCCAGCCGCTTCACGACGTCCAGCCCCTTGTCCACGTTGGCGAACACTGTGTAGTCGCCGTCAAGGTGGTTCTGGTCGGCCGCCAGGATGAGGAGGCGGCCGGGGCAGCTCCTGCCGTCCGCCGAGCGGTCCATCGCCACGGCGCCGGCCACGGCGGAGAGCGTGCTGTCCTCGGCGTCGAGCGTCTCGGGTGACTTGTCCTTCTCCGTCGCTGAGGCCTCGCCCGCGACGAGCATCTTGTCGCGGAACGCGCAGCAGATCCGCAGCCCGTCATAGGCGCCGCGCTGGCCGAGCTTGATGAAGGTGCGGACGGTGTTCGGCGCGGCGTCCGGCTCGAGGTTCAGGGTGAACTCCCCGAGGTTCGTGCGCACTGTTGCGGTGTAGTTGCGAAGGGCTACTGTGGCCGGGTGGGGCTTCTTGGTGGGGCCGAAGCCGGGCGAGGGCCGCGTGGCGGCAGCCGTGGCGAAAGACCACGTGGCCAGGACCACTGCGAGGACGAAGCGCGCGCGCGACGCCACCATGAGGTTCCCTTCTTCAATCCTCAATCGGAAATCCCCAAACCGCGAGGTCGAGCTGGCGGAGAGGGCGGGATTCGAACCCGCGAGCCACCTTTGGGGCGACCACACGCTTTCCAAGCGTGCTCCTTAAGCCACTCGGACACCTCTCCGAGCATTGCCGATTTCAGATTGCGGATTGCCGGTTTCAGAGTCCGGATTGGCCGAGGTCGTCCTGCAAACGGCGGCTGAAGACCCTTGTGAGCAGGACAGGATTGGCGATCTGCAATCTGCGATTCCGTTGGCGGAGAGGGGGGGATTCGAACCCCCGGGAGAAGGGGAAACCTCCTCCACCGGTTTTCGAAACCGGCCCATTCGGCCGCTCTGGCACCTCTCCTCGCATCGCCCATTGCCGATTGGAGGTCGCCGATCCGAGCCGAGGCAGGCGCCTCGTGGCGTGGGCCCTGCCGGCCTGAGATGGTCAGTCATCGCTAATCCCCGATCCGCAATCTGCGGACCTTTTCTTGCGAAAGAACCGCTGGAGCAGTGCGCCGCACTGCTCGGCCAGGAGCCCGCCCTCGACCGCCACGCGGTGGTTGAGCCGTTCGTCGCTCAGGATGCGGTAGAGCGACTCCACCGCCCCAGCCTTCGGGTCGCGCGCGCCATATACCAGGCGGTCAATGCGGGCGAGGACCATCGCGCCCGCACACATCGCGCACGGCTCGAGGGTCACGTAGAGCGTCACGCCGGTCAGCCGCCAGCGTCCGAGGGCCTTGGCGGCCTGGGTGAGCGCCAGCATCTCGGCGTGAGCCGTGGGGTCGCGGAGGGTCTCGCGCTGGTTGTGGGCCGTGCCCACCAGTCGCCCGCCACAGACTGCCACGGCGCCCACCGGCACCTCGTCGCAGGCCAGGGCGTTCAGAGCCTCGTCGAGGGCGAGCCGCATGAAGCCCTCGTCGGTCGCCCAGGTTGCCTGCGTCGCGTCGCTGCTCGGGGGATTGCGGACTTCGGATTGCGAATTGCGGATTGAGCCGGGCCTAGGCCTTGAACCCGCCACTTGAGCCCTTCCCAATCTGAATCCGCAGCCCGCAAGCAACAATCCGCGTCGCCTGGCGCGCCCAGGAGGACTCGAACCTCCAACCTTCGGCTTCGTAGGCCGCGACTCTGTCCAATTGAGCTATGGGCGCCCATGGATTGCGGACTGGCAATCGCGGGTGGCGGAATGAACGCTCCGATGCTCAGCCCTCACCGAGGGCTGGACGCCGATCCGCGATCCGCATTCCGCAATCTACAATCCGCAATGTCTGGTACCCCCACGGGGATTCGAACCCCGGTCTCCAGGCTGAGAACCTGACATCCTGGGCCGCTGGACGATGGGGGCCTCGTGGCTGGGGGAGGAGGATTCGAACCTCCGGTCTCCTGATCCAGAGTCAGGCGTGTTACCGGCTACACCATCCCCCAATGCCCTGTTGCCTTCGTCATTATAGCAACTGGGCGGAAGAATGCAAGCGTGAATTGGCGTTGACTCGGCTTGGCATTTGTGGTACTCTGCTAGGGCATCGAGCCATCGCCCTTTCCCCGAGTCCTTGGCCCTCCCCGCCGATTGCGGACGCCCGTCTGGCCGCCCGGGTCACCAGTCGGCAACGCTGTGAGGTTTGCGGTGAAGCGCGCGAGCGGTCCTGAGGAATTCTTCGTCGCCCTCGGCGAAATCCACGAGGGCAAGAAGCAACAGACAACAGAGGGAGGGCCACAGCCCCAGGAGCCGTTGCCTCCCGCCGGGGAAGAGGCCCCGCCCCCAGGCACCATCGAGCTCAGCCACCCGGCCGCCGGCGGCGCCATCGTCATCGCCCTGCTGCTCATTGTCCTGGCCTACCTCGTCGGGCGCCAGCATGGCTGGAGCGCCTATGAGGCCGCCCTCCGAAGCCAGAGCCAGGCGCCGCCAACCAAGGCGACCACCCACAGCCCTGCGGCCAAGGCCCCAGACCAGGCCACGCCCGAGCTTGTGGACGGCGCGGTCTTCACCCTGCTCACCCTCGGCAAGACCGCCTCCGACCTTGAGAGCGTCCAGAAGGAAGCCGACTACCTCAACAAGTACGCCCCCTTCCAGTCCCTCGGCCTCCAAGCCTACGCGTGGCGCGACCGGGCCGGCCGCTATCGCCTCTGCGCGCGGGGGTTCAAGGGGATGGACGAGGCGACCCGCAAGCAGGTGCGCGAGGGGGTCCGCAGCCTCGTCTCGCGCCAGAACCGCCGCGAGTACCGCGACAGCGATTTCCTGGCACCCTGATTCCGAGGCACTGCCTCAGGAGGTCCACCGGATGTCCTTGCACAAGAGCCTGGTATCGAAAGCGGCCCTCAAGCGTCACCGCAGCGTGCTCAGCCGCGCCGAGCGCGTCAAGCGGATGATGGACGAAGAGGCCTGGCAGGAGGGCAGAAGCGTCTTCGGCCTCCCCAAGATCCGCGTCCATCGCGTCAAGGCCGGCGGCAAGCACAAGAAGGCCGAGAAGCCCGCAGCGGGCGCCGAGGGCGCCGCGCCAGCCGAGGCCGCTGCCGCCGAACCCAAAGCCGAAGCAGCCCCTGCCGGAAAGAAGAAATAGGCCCACGACTGACCCTCGCCTTGCCCATAGTAAGCGCCCTGGCGCTGTGCCGGTCCAGCTTGGACCGGACAGGGGACCCTGGGAGACGAGAGACCCGGTCAGACGACCGCTCTGTCGGAGAGGCGATATGCCAACTGCCACCATCACACCGAAAGAGCTCGGCCTGCCGCTGGAGCTGCCCCTGCCGAAGCGGAGGGACTGGCGGATTGGGATGGTGGGCTTCGGCGGCATCGCCCGCGGGGCACACGCCCCCGCCTACAAGAGCGTGGGCTGGAGCGTCGTGGCCATCGCCGACCCCGACCCCGCCGCGCAGCAGGTGGCCCGCGAGAAGTTCGGCGTCCAGCGCGTCTACTCCCACTACCGCGACTTGGTGGCCGACCCGGAGGTGGAGGTCGTGGACCTGCTCACTCACCCCAACGTCCGCACCGAGGTGGTCGCAGCCGCGGGCGAGGCGAAGAAGCCCATCATCACCGAGAAGCCTCTGGCGATGTCATTCGACGTCGCCCTCGCCTCCGTCCAGGCCGCCGAGCGGGCCGCCATCCCCTTCGCCGTCCATCAGAACTACCGCTGGCGCAAGTGCTGCTACCTCGCTCACCACATCATTGCGCGCGGCCTCATCGGCGAGCCGTTCTTCGTCGCCATCGAGATCATAGGCCGCCAGGACGTTGACCTCGCCAGGCACCCCTTCTACGCCGTGTGCCACGACTTCCTCACCGTGCAGTGGGACAACCATCTCGCCGACCTGATGCGGTTCTGGACAGGGCGCGACGCCACCCGCGTTCTCGCGCGCACCGGCCGCATGAGGGGGCAGAACTTCGTCAGCGACAACCTCCTCATCGTCGTCAGCGACTTCGGCGAGGGCCTCACCGGCCACGTCCTCCACAGCGAGCTCCTCCGCGCCTCGGGCGCGATGGGCGGCGTCCGCTGCCGCGTGGACGGCGACAAGGGCTCCATAGCCTTCGACTTCGACAATCAGCTCACCATTGAGTCGAGCGTCCTCGGTGGCGGGCCTCGGGCGCTCGACACCGCCGGCCTCACCTACGTGAGCTCCTTTGCCGGCTCGATGGGCGACTTCCTCCTGGCAATCGAGGAGGGCCGGGAGCCACTCGTCAGCGCCCGACGCAACCTCGCCACAGTCCGCACCTTCATGGCCGAGGACGCCTCTGCCAGGGCCGGCGGCCAATGGGTGACATGCAAGTGACCTTGCGGGGAGTGCAGGGGAGCCCATGCAAGCGACCCGAGGCTGGGGCGGCTCATGATGGTGTGTTGAGCACGTAGGTGGGGACGATGCGGCTCGGGCGGCAGGCAAGCTTGGCGGCGGCAAGGTTGGGCAACTCGGAGTCGGGGCCGAGGTTGAGGAACGGCCAGTCGCGGACCTCGCGGCAGAAGCGGTTGAAGGTCCAGGCCGCCAGGCCGGGATAGCTCAGGTCGGCCACCTCAATGAAATCGGCGAACGTGGCCTGGTCGGCCAGGGGGAAGCCGAAGGTGTAGGCCACGACTGGATTGCCGATTGCCGATTGCCGATTGCCGCTCTCAGCCCTCACAACCGACACCGTTGCCGCCGTCGTAGTCGAATCCTGTCCTGCCTCCTTTGCGTCGAGTTCGGCCACGAAGCCCCAGAGGCCGAGTTCTGCCGCCTCGCGGAGGGTGCGGCGGTGGAGGAAGGCAGCGGCGGCAAGCTGGTCGCGGTAGAGGGGGTCGGGGTGGGCGGCGGCACGCTCTTGCTGCCAGCGGTGCAGGAGTGCGACGCAGGCCGGGAAATCGGCGGGGGTGTAGGGCCGCCACTCGGCGCGATGGAGCTTCTCGAAGCGGCGGATGTCGTGGCGCCTGCCGTCCCAATGCCGGCCGCGAAGCTCGACGAGGGAGGCGGTGTCGCAGATGTACTCCTGTGCTCTATGGCCGATCTGCCAGCCCTCGGCGGCGAAGGCGGGGAGCAGCGCCTCGTCCACCTCCTGAGCGCGCGCGCCGCAGCGGGGGCCGTTGATGGCCGCCATGATGTCCGCCGCGGCCCGGAGCGCTGCCGTCACATCGCCCGTGCCGAGAGGGGGCGCCATCAGGAAACCAACGCCGTCCGATTCGGCGAAGACCAGGAGGCAATCGGCCTCGACCCTCCAGTGCAGGTTGAGGAGGTCGGCCCACAGGTAGATGGCGGGGAAGGCGTGGCCGGTGAGACAGGTCGGCCGGGCCTTGAAGAATGGAGCGAGCGGCTCTTGACAGGTGGGGACGAGGCGCGCCAGGCCGAGGTCCGAGCGGCACACGCGGCGAGTCACGTTCCCCAGCACGCGGAGCGGGCGGACGTGGTCGTGGAAGCGGCTGACGATGCCGGGCGCGGCGGCGATGGCGTTGGCCAGCGGCCCGTCGAGGAGCCCGGCCGCCTCGTCGGCGGCCTCCTGCAAGACGGTGCCACCCGGCTGCTGGAAGACAAAGGGGCAGGCCTCGTCGGCCCCCAGCCACACCTGCCTCCCTGTCTCATCGAACATGAGGACGAAAGGGTAGAGGCGGCAGTCGAGCGGGCGGCGGTCGTACATGGTGCAGGCCTGGGACGTGGCGTCGCGGAGCGGGCAGCGCCACCACTGGCCCTCTGGCACAACGGGTGGTCGCGCGCCCGGCTGGGGGCTCGCCGCCTCCGGCTCGCCCACTCCGCACTCCGCGCTCCGCACTCCGCACTCGGTGGCTTCTGCGCGCGAGAAGAAGGGGATGAAGCAAGCGGTGGGCGAGGCGAATCGGCAGCAGACGTCGCAGGCCAGGCAGCGTTGAGAGGTGAGGCCAGCCTTTCGCCAGAGGGCGGTGAGTTGTCCGGCGGGGTTCATGTCGGGTGCGACTCAGCGAGGGGCCTTGGCCGCGGCGCGCGCCAGGAGCTCGGCTGCATCCTTCTGGCCGGCGGTGGCGGCTTCCTCTTGTGGCGTGCGGCCTTCGGCGTTGCGCAAGGTGGGGTCTGCGCCACGCGCCAGAAGCAGCTTGACGACATCGGCGTGGCCGGCCCTGGCTGCCTCGTGAAGCGGGGTGGAGCCGCCGCCGGTGACGGTCTTCGTCGCGGCGTTGATGTCGGCTCCCCGCGAGAGCAATAGCTCCAAGACGGCTGTGTGGCCCTTTCGAGCCGCCTCGTGCAGAGGCGTCCAGTAGCCGTAGGAATTGGGCAGGTTCGGGTCGGCCCCAAGGTCAAGGAAGAGCTTGACGACGGCGGCGTGGCCGCCGCCCGCGGCCAGGTGGAGAGGCGTGAGCCCCTCGGCGTCCCAGGCAGCGATCTCCCCGCCGCGAGCGACCAACAGGTCGGCCACCTCCTCCTGGCCATGCTGGGCGGCGTAGTGGAGGGGGGTCTGACGCCTGGCGTCGAGCGCGCCCACGGCGGCGCCGCGATCCAGCAGGAGGAGCGCGAGCGGCACATTGTTGGTTGCGGCCGCCAGGTGGAGGGGTGAGCCGAGGCCGCGGTCGGCGTTGACCTGCGCGCCTTTGGCAAGGAGCAATTCGGCGAGCTCCTTGCGGTCCTCCAGGACGGCCACGTGAAGGGGCTGGAGGCCGCGGGCGGGCGCATTGTTGGGCTGGCCCTCGGCGTCCCAGGCGTTGACGTTGGCCCCCTTGGCGAGGAGGGCCTCGGCGTCGGCCCGCTGCCCATTCTTGATGGCGACGTGGAGGGGCGTGAGGCCCTTCTCGTCGGGCAGCGGGATGGTCTTGACCACCTTTCCAAAACGCACCGGCCGGGCGCGGGCCTCGAGGGCCACCTTGGCCGGGGTCGTTGGGCTCGTGGGCGGGGCGCTTGGCGGCGCTAGTCTGTCTCGCCGCACCACCCAGAGCGCCACGCCGGCGGCCGCCAGAGCGCCAATGGCGAGCGCCACCAAGACGGCCGCCCTGCGGCGTAGGCCAGGGCGGCACTGAGCCGGGGTGACCACGTTCACCGTGTCGTGCATCGCCGCGGCCGAGGTTGACGCAGCGCTGGCGGCCTGGGCGGGTCGGCTTGCTGGCGGCCCAGGGGCATCGGCCGCGGGGGGCGACGGCTCCTGGGCCTTCGGCCGCGGGCTGGGCTCAGCGATGACCCGAAACTCCAGCGTGACCATGCCGAGCTGAACCGTGTCGCCGTCCTTGAGGATGTCGGTGGTCACCCTCTGGCGGTTGACTAGGATGCCATTGCTGCTGCCGATGTCGGTGATGAGCCACTTGCCTGGGGGAACGAGCATCACCTTGCAATGGCGGCGCGAGACGGACGGGTGCCGCAGCGGCATGTCGGTGTCGCTGGAGCGACCGATGGTGTACTCACGGCCTGCCTCGAGGACGCACTCGACACTTTCCCCGAGGCCCGCCTTGGCCACTAGCCTGGCCTTCATCACGTCGCCTCATCCGCCTGGCGAGCCGCGCAGGGGCCTCCCACCGCTCATCTTGCATGGTAGCACCGGCGCGTGCCCCTGTCAATGGCGTGTCGGCCTGACGCGACCCCGGTTTCGCTCTTCGACCCATCCTGAGCCCCAACGGGGCGCAACACCGCCGGCCACCGAGACCGGAGGCCGCCGCGGCCATTGCCGACGCCGACACTGGACAGAGGATCAGTGTGCGTGCAAGGACTTGATCCTCTGTGCCAAATATTGGCACGCTCCGTAAGCCCCAGCTCTGCTGACACTTATGAACTGGGCGCGTGCCCAGAGAACAGGGGATCACGGGCCTCCGCCTCACAGGTTGATCCTCTCTCAAGGGCCTCTCGCATGGCCCGAAACGCCGTGCTGAGCACGGGCGTCAGCCTCTCGGAGCGCGGCGACTCGTCGCCGCTCTTCACAGGGAACCACCGAAACTGGGGTCGCGTCGGCGTGTCGGCCGCGCGCCTCGCTCGCCGCACCGCGGCCCAGCGACGGGGGACCTCTCGCTTGCGATGGAGTCGCCGAGCGGCTACAATCGTCGCGCTTCGTTTCCCGTGGCACTGGACGCAAGGAGCCGTCAATGAAGCGGGGTCAGACTTCAAGCCGCGTGTCGCGGCGGGCGTTCATGGGCACAGCGGTTGCCGCCGCGGGGGTAACAGTGGTGCCTCGGCACGTCCTGGGCGGGGAGGCTCAGACGGCCCCGAGCAACACCCTGAACGTTGCCAAGATCGGCTGCGGCGGCATGGGGGGAGCCGATCTCCGCGAGGTCGTCAACTGCGGGGCCAACATCGTCGCCCTCTGCGATGTGGCCGAGGGCACCCTCAACGGCGCCGCCAAGCAGTTCCCAAAGGCCAAGACTTACCGCGACTTCCGCAGGATGCTCGACGAGATGGAGCGGGAGATTGACGCAGTGGTCGTGTCCACGCCCGACCACATCCACGCCGTCGCTTCGCTGTGGGCAGTGAGGCGCGGGAAACACGTCTACACCCAGAAACCCCTCACGCGCACGGTCAAGGAGGCGCGCCTGCTGACCGAGGCTACGCGCAAGCACGGCGTCGTCACCCAGATGGGCAATCAGGGCCACGGCGGCGAGGGCCTGCGGGCCACCGCCGAATACGTCCGCGCCGGAGCCATCGGCGTCGTCCGAGAGGTCCACGTCTGGAGCGACCGCCCCCGCGGCTGGTGGCCCCAGGGCTGCGAGCCGCCCACCTACAGCGACCCCGTGCCGCCGCATCTCGATTGGGACCTCTGGCTCGGCCCCGTGGCCCAGCGCCCCTACGTTGACAAGTGGCGCGACGGCCCCCACAAGGGCAAACCCGTCTACCACCCCCACAACTGGCGCGGCTGGTGGGACCTCGGCGCCGGCGCGATGGGCGACATGGCCTGCCACAACATGGACCCCGCCTTCTACGCCCTCGACCTCGGCGCGCCCATCGCCGTCACCGCCACGTGCTCGGAGTTCAACAAGGTCATCTTCCCGAGCTGGTCGGTCATCGAATGGGAGTTCCCCGCCAAGGGCGACCGCCCCGCCGTCAAGGTCTTCTGGCACGACGGCGGCAAGCAGCCACCGCGCCCCGAGGAGCTGGAGCCCGACCGCAAGATGGACAGCAACGGCTGCCTCTTCGTGGGCGACAAGGGCAAGATGATGGGCGGGGGCTGGGCCGGCTTCTGCCGCATCATCCCAGAGGCCAAGATGAAGGAGTTCAAGGCCCCGCCCAAGACCCTCCCGCGCTCCATCGGCCACTACAAGGAGTGGGTCGAGGCCGCCAAGGGCGCCAAGATCATCCCAGGCTCCAACTTCGCCTACTCCGGCCCGATGACCGAGGCGATCCTCCTGGGCAACGTAGCCCTCTGGTTTCCCGGCGAGCGGCTGCTCTGGGACGCCCAGAAGCTGGCCTTCACCAACAAGCCCGAGGCCAACCAGCTCCTCCACTTCCAGCCCCGCAAGGGCTGGGATCTGTAGAGGATTCGCTTGCCCGATTCGCGCGTCAAGAAACTTGACGTTGCCGTCAAGATGGGCTACAATATGTCTGGCATGAACCTGAGAGTCACTCCCGAGGCGGCAGAGGACATCGAAGGTCTCACGCCGGTGATGCACACAAGGGTCATGTGGGTCTTGGAGAGGTTGCGGAATTGGCCCAGCGTGAGCGGCGCGAAGCCGTTGCGAGGCCCACTCGCAGGCCACTATCGCATCCGCACGGGGGACTACCGGGTTCAGTTCCGAATCGAGCGCGAAACCGTGATCATAGAGAGGATTGGCCATCGGTCCCGCTTCTATGAGGAGTAGCCCATGAGCGTGCAGACACTTATCCTCGATGGCAAGCGCTATGCGGTTCTGGAGGCAACAGAGTATAGGCGTCTGCGAGCTCTGGCCAACGCTGCGGAGGGTGAGTTCCCCCCTCTGCCCAAGCCCGACGAATGCGGGAACTACCCTGCCATAGAGTACGCAAGAGCGAGTCTAGCACGCAAGATCATCCGCCAACGGCGTGCGGCGGGGCTCACCCAGGCCGACCTGGCTCGGCGAGCGGGCATCCGGCCCGAGACGCTGAACAGCATCGAGCGGGGAAAGGCCACACCCAACATCGCAACTGTCGAGAAGATCGCTCGGGTCATCGAGCAAGCCCAGGCAAATGCCGATCTGGAGTGAGCTCAGCCTGTAAGGAGGGGGCCAGCGCCCCGGATGAGTCCCTTGCCCACGAGACGCAGACTCCTGAAGAGTGCCGGGGCCGTTGCTGCACCGTTCCTGCTTCGCCCGACCGCGCTCGGCGCAGAGGGCGTGGCGCCGCCCAGCGACCGCATCGGCCTCGGCTTCATCGGCATCGGGGCGATGGGGCAAGGGCATCTGGGCCTCTGCCTTCGGTACCCCGATGTGCAGGTGACCGCGGTGTGCGACGTTGACCGCTGGCGCCGCGAGAACGCGAAGGCGCGGGTGGACGATGCCTACGGCACGCGACCTGGCGCGCCCAAGTGCCGGGCCTACAACGACCTCCGCGACCTGCTCGCCTGCGACGATGTGGATGCCGTGGTCATCGCCACGGGCGACCGCTGGCACGCGCTCGCCACCGTGCTGGCGACGCAGGCGGGCAAGGACGTCTACGTCGAGAAGCCCATCTCGCTCACCATTCGCGAGGCTCGGGCGATGGTCGTCGCCGCCCGCCGCTACCATCGCGTGGTCCAGTGCGGCCTCCAGCAGCGCTCCACGCCCGAGTTCCGCAAGGCCTGCGAGCTGGTCCTCGGCGGCGCCATCGGCCAGGTGCGCATCGTCTACGTCGGCTTTCCCGGCACTAACGACGACGTGAGCCTGCCCGCGGAGCCTGTGCCCGAGGGCCTGGACTGGGACCTGTGGCTCGGCCCGGCCCCGTGGCGGCCCTTCAACAGCCGCTTCCACATCTACGGGCGGCCGCCGCGGGTGGTGCCGTGGGACTTCTGCCGCGACTTCGGCGGCGGCAACCTCACCAGCAACGCCGTCCACGCCTTCGACGTCGTCCAGTGGGGCCTCGGCACGGACGCCAGCGGCCCCGTCGAGGTCATCCCGCCGCGGGGCGAGCCGTCGCCCCCGCTGACCTACAGGTATGCCAACGGCGTCCTCGTCCAGGTGGCCTGGCGGGTGCCCCAGGAGCGGCCCGTCGAGCTGAAGGGCCTGGACGAGCGGACGCCCATTCAGCGCTTCGGCGCGCTCTTCGCCGGGGACAAGGGGTGGGTCCACGTCGGCCGCGAGGGCTACCTCCAGAGCCATCCGCCCGAGCTTGCCGCCCAGGCGCGTGCTCAGCCCGAGCCCGGGCGCCCGGTGAACAACCATCACCAGGACTGGTTCGAGAGCATTCGCACGCGGCGGCTGCCGGCGTGCGATGTGGAGGTCGGCGCCCGCTCGACCACGGTCTCCCACCTCGGCTGCATCGCCCATTGGCTTGGGCGCCCGCTGCGCTGGGACCCCGCCCGCGAGGAGTTCCCCGGCGACACAGAGGCCAACCGCCTCCTCTGGCGCCCGATGCGCCAGCCGTGGGCGCTCTGATCAGCTTCCAGACGCCGGGACGAACTTGACGCAGACGGGGTATGGGACCTCGGCCTTGGCCCCGGTGGCGCTGAGCTTGCCGGTCTGGGGGTCAATGCGGAAGACGATGACGCTGTGGGTGTCCTGGTTCGCGGCCAGGAGCCAGGCGCCCGTGGGGTCAATGCCGAAGTTGCGCGGCATCTTGCCCTGGGTGCTCTCGTGGCCGATGGGGGTGAGCCGGCCGGTCTCAGCGTCAACGCCGAAGATGGCGATCGTGTTGTGGCCGCGGTTGGAGCCGTAGAGGAACCGCCCGCTGGGGTGCACCTGGACCTCGGCAGTTGAGAAGTTCGGCTCGATGGCCTGGCCTGCGGGCAGGGTAGAGAGGGTCTGGATTTCCCTCAAGGCGCCGCGCTCAGCGTCGTAGGCGAAGGCCGTGACGGTCATGCCCATCTCGTTGATGACGTAGGCGAAGCGCCCGTTGGGGTGGAAGGTGAAGTGTCGCGGGCCGGCGCCGGGGGCGACGGATGCGGCTGGCGGGTCGTTGGGCGTCAGCTTCCCTTGAGCCGCATCGAAGCGGTAGACGAGCAACTTGTCGAGCCCGAGGTCGGCGGCGAAGGCGAAGCGTTCGGCGGCGTCGAGGTTGATCGAGTGCGCGTGTGGCGCCTCCTGACGCTTGGGGTTCGCGCCCTTGCCCTGGTGCTGGATGACGCAGTAGGGCTCCTTGAGGCTGCCATCGTCGGCAATCGGGAGGACGGCCACGCTGCCGCCGGAGTAGTTGGCCACGAGCAGGTTCCTGCCCGCGCGGTCCACGACGAGGTGGCAGGGGCCTGGGCCGCCGGAGGGCTGCTGGTTGATGCCCTTGAGCTTGCCGGTTTCGGGGATTATGGCCCAGGCGCTCACGGCGCCGGTCTTGCGGCCCGCGAAGTTGCCGATCTCGCCCACCGCGTAGAGGAACCGCCGCGAGGGGTGGAGGGCGAGGAACGTGGGGTTCGTGGCCTCGGCGGCCAACTCGGGCTCCGACAGCTTCCCTGTCGCCGCGTCTAACTGCATCAGGTAGATGCCCTTGCTGACCTTCCACGTGTATGTGCCGATGTAGACGCGCAGCGTGTTCATCTTCGGCTTGGCCTCCTGGCGCTCCGCGGCGCTCACGCTCGCGAGCCGAGCGGCAGCCACCGCTGCGAGCAGCACTCCTCCCACGGCACAGGGTCGCATCGCACAGCCCCTTTCGTTCAGCGCCTGGTGTGGACTATGCATTTGACGGCGGTGGCCGGGATGCGGACGTCGGTGAGCTGGCCCACGTCTTGGAGCACGATGTAGTCGTGGGCGATCTCGACGACCCTGTAAGGCCCCACGATTGGCTGGGTGAAGCTGCTGATCTCGTAGGCCGCACCTGCGTCCTTCAGCGTCACCGATTGGCCGAGGGCGAGGCATCCGAACAGCGTTTGCGGCCTCGGCGGCACCGCCGCCTGGGGCCACGCGACGGCTGCCACAGCCACCACGATGGCGGCCGCCAGAACCCACACCCATTTCCTCATCGTCCATCTCCTTTCACAGGTCAGAGTGTCCGAATCTCAATAGGCCTCCTGCCCGGGGGCGCTGGGCTGAAGAGGTCCTCGCGCCTCAGCCCGAGCTCCTTCGCCATCGCCAGGCAGTAGTCGAGGGTGCCAACCCTCTCGCCGCGGATGTTCGAGCCGAATGAGAGCTTCACCCCGGCCTCCTTCGCCACCCGGAGGAACGAGAGCTTGGGGAGCTTGAGGCTGGAGCTTATCTCGATGGCCACGCCGTACTTGAGCGCCGCCTCGACGACGCGCCTCACGCGGCCAGGCGTCCAGAAGGCGTCCCACTCGCCCGCCAGTGGCGCGGGGAGCCACGTGGCATTGGCCAGGATGTCAATCGGCTGCTTCGCCATGATCTCCACGTACCAGGCCACGTAGCGGTCCATGAACGCCTCGCGGTCGGCCATGTCCACGCGCTGCGGCGCGTCGCGCTCCCAGAGCTTCACGCGCTGGCCATCCCTGCCGGGGAAGGTCATGGCGTCGGTGAGGACGTAGTCGAGCTGCACCACCACCGCCTTTGAGAAGCAACCCATCCAGTCGGTCCACTCCGTCTGGATGCCTTTGTAGACAGGCTTGCCCTCGAGGGAGGTGATGTGGCGCTTGAGTTCCTCGTCGTTGCTGAGGACGATGGGGTACTTGTTCTCCTTCGTCCCAGCGTGTTCGACGATGCCGAACTTGACGCCACGCCTCTTGGAGATCTCCAGGGCGCGTTCCAGCCCCAGGTTGTCGAGGTGCACGTGGTAGTCCACGAGGGGCAGCGCCGCTTCTTCCGAGGGCACAGCGCCGCCGAGCGCAGAACAGGCGCCGACAACGGCAGCTCCGGCCAGGAAACCCCTGCGGGTAGGGGAGTTCTCTTCCACTCGGTTGCTCCTGCATCAATGTCCGGCCATCGGGCTTCGCGGGGGGAGGGTGGAGCGCACGCGGACCAGCTTCGTGCAGTGGATGGGCCGGTTTGCGCCCTATGTGGTTAGCAGCTCATCGGCGTGGGTCGCGGCCAGTGAGGCCACGTGGATGGCGTCGAGGGCGGACAAGTCGTTTCTGTTGCGCGTTCGCCCCTTGTTCCCACAGCCGGAGCACGCTTTTCCATCCGGCTCCCCCGCTCCTGCGCTCCCGTCGGCTGATTATCCTCTCCTGTGGTGGGAAAATCAAGCGCGGCGCGGGAAGGCGTGCATGCTCGCCCTACCTTCGCCCCCGATGCAGTGCTCCGCCCTTTCGCAAGGCTCTCGGCGGGGATGGGATTGGGACAAGTGCGGTCGTCCAGGAGCACCTCAACGCCTCTCCCTGGGGTGGCGGGGCGTAGAGGTACTCCGAAGCGGTGTCGCGGGCTGAGAATAACAGGGGCGGCGCTCGCGAAGCGGTCTGGCGCCTGGTTGTGGTGAATTCCCCGGCTCCTGTTCTCCCGTGCTCGTCGTAGCTCTCGCCGTCGTCGGTTGCTGGGCTTCTGCCGCCCGGAAGCTCGACGACGAGGACGACGACGACGACGATTGCGATGGAAGCCGCTTGCCATAGCCGGGGGGCCACAGTCGAGTCTTGCGCCTCGCGGGGCTATCTGCTATATTCCCTCTGCAAGGGCGGGGGGAACCAGAGTGTGAAGGGGGACTCAGGGTGGCGGGCAAGAGGGTGGCAATCGTCCTGGGCAGCGAGGCGGACCTCGATGCCGTCGCATCCGCGAGGGAGATGCTCGCGAAGTTTGGCGTCGCCCACGACCTCCGCATCCTGTCGGCTCACCGCTCGCCGGAGGCGGTGGCGGAGTTCGCCCGGCGGGCCGAGGCGGAGGGCATCGAGGTGATCATCGCTGCCGCGGGCAAGGCGGCCCACCTGGCCGGCGTCATCGCCTCGATGACCATTCTGCCCGTCATCGGGGTGCCGATGGAGACCAGTCTCGGCGGGGGGCTCGACTCGCTCCTCTCGATGGTGCAGATGCCGCAGGGGGTGCCGGTGGCCACGATGGGCACGGGCAAGAGCGGTGCGGCGAATGCTGCCATCCTCGCCGTGCAGATCCTGGCCCGGTCCGACCCCGCCCTGCGCCAGAAACTCGTCGAGTTCAAGGCCGAGATGGCGGCCAAGGTGGCCAAGACCTCCGAGGAGGTCCGCAGGAAGCTGGGCCTCACATGATCGCCGTCATCCAGCGCGTGAGCCGGGCATCCGTCACGGTGGGGGGCAATCGGACCGGCGAGATCGGGCGCGGGCTCCTCGTGCTCCTCGGGGTGCACAAGGGCGATAGGGAGGAGGACGCGGACTTCCTGGCCGCCAAGATCGGCGGCCTGCGCATCTTCGAGGACGCGGCGGGGAAGATGAACCTGGCGTGCAGCGAGGTTGGCGGCGCGATGCTGGTCGTGTCGCAATTCACCCTGTGCGGCGACTGCCGTAAGGGGCGGCGGCCCAGCTTCGACCCCGCGGCCCCGCCCGACGAGGCGACGCGCCTCTACAACTACTTCTGCGCCCGCCTGCGCCAGCAGGGCTACCGCGTCGAGACCGGCGTCTTTGGCGCCATGATGGACGTCGAGCTGGTCAACGACGGGCCGGTGACGTTTGTCCTCGACACAAGGGCCACCTGAGGGTTCCCTGGCATGCCGCTGTGCAACGCCTTGTCGTTGTTCCGCTTCGTTGCGACGCCGGTTGTGGCGCTGCTGGTCTGGTATGAGGCGGCGCCGCCGGTTGCCATCGGGTTGGCCATCCTGGTAGGCGTCAGCGACTTCATGGATGGCCCCCTGGCCCGTCGCTCGGGCCAGGCGAGGCCCCTGGGCGCGCTGCTCGACATGACGGGCGACAAGGTGTTCCTGTGCACGATGCTCATCGTGCTGGCCGTTCAGCGGCGCTCGCCCACGTGGGCGGCGTGGCTCATCACCTCGCGCGAGCTGATCGTGCTGTTCCTGCGCGTCGTGGCGGCTCAGCGCGGCAAGCCGCTGCCCATCGCGGTGTTCGGGAAGCTCAAGACCTTTATGCTCTACGTCCTCGTGCCGGTCGCGCTCTATGCCCCGTGGCCGCCGCTGTGGGAATGGACGGGTCGGGTCGGCTGGTGGCAGGTGGTGTGGCTGCTGGCCCTGGCCTCGACCGTTTCCGCGTGCGGCTCGCTGGTGGAGTATATCGTGAAGATGCGCGCCGACCTGGCCGAGGAGTTCCTGCGCCTTTCTCCCGGACGGCGCACGCCCCCTCCTCCGCCGCCTGGCGCCTGACACGGAGGTTGCCTCCATGCCTCTTGCGACCATCGAGTGGCTCGGCGGGGTGGACGGTTGTGTGCGGCTGATTGACCAGACGCTCCTGCCGACGGAGTTCCGCCTCATCGAGTGCCACACGGCCGAGGAGATGTGGGAGGCGATCAAGGTGCTGCGCGTTCGGGGTGCGCCGGCCATCGGCATCGCCGCGGCCTTCGGCGTCGTGCTCGGCATCCAGAGGTCGCAGGCGGCGAGCTACGCGGAGTTCGACCGCGAGTTGGGACGGGTCGCCGGGTATCTTGCTACGGCGCGGCCGACGGCGGTGAACCTCTTCTGGGCGCTCGAGCGGATGAAGCGGGTGGCCGAGGAGCACGCCCATCTGCCCATCCCCCAGCTCAAGCAGCGGCTCCTCGATGAGGCCCTGGCCATCGCCGAGGAGGACCAACAGGTCTGCCGCGCCATCGGCCGCCACGGTGCCCCGCTCATCCCCGACGGCGGCGGGGTGCTCACCCATTGCAACGCCGGCGGGCTGGCCACGGCCGACTACGGCACGGCCCTCGCCGTGATGTTCGCTGCACACGAGCAGGGCAAGCGCTTCCGCGTGTTCGCCGACGAGACGCGCCCGCTCCTCCAGGGTGCACGCCTCACGGCCTGGGAGCTGATGCAGGCGGGGATAGACGTGACGCTCATCTGCGACAGCATGGCCGCGGTCGTGATGCGGGAGCGGAAGGTCAACGTCGTGATCGTGGGGGCCGACCGCATCGCCGCCAATGGCGACACGGCGAACAAGATCGGCACCTATGGCGTGGCCATCCTGGCGCGCGAGCACGGCATCCCCTTCTACGTCGCCGCGCCGGTGTCCACGTTCGACCTCTTGCTGCCCAATGGCTCTGTGATTCCCATCGAGGAGCGGAAGGCGGAGGAGGTCACAGAGGGCTTCGGCAAGCGCACCGCCCCCGAGGGCGTGAAGGTCTACAACCCGGCCTTCGACGTCACCCCCGCCCGCTACATCGCGGGGATCATCACCGAGCGCGGCCTCATCGCGCCGGTGAATGAGGAGACCATTCGCTCGCGGATTGGCGCAAAGGAGCCGACCCGATGAGGAGCCTTGCTACGGCCTGCGCCCTGGCCTGCTTGCTGCTTGGGGCGGCAGTCGTCGCCCGCGCCGCCGAGCTGCTCAAGCTCTCGGGGGTGAGGTGGGACTTCGAGGATGGGACCCTTCAGGGCTGGACCGCCACGGGGAACCTCGGCAAGCAACCGTCGTGGAACGACAACGACCGCTGGCAGGGGAACTTCAACAAGCAGGGCAAGTTCTTCCTCGGCACCTATGAGAATGGCGAGAAGATGATCGGCGACCAGGTGACGGGCGAGCTCCGTTCGCCCGCGTTCATCATTGACGCCGACCTTCTCGGGCTCCTTGTCGGCGGCGGGGACCACCCCAACGCCACCTATGTGGCCCTCTGCGACGCCACAAACGACAAGGAGCTGATGAAGGCCTGGGGCAGGAACGCCGAGGCGATGGCGGAGCTGGTCTGGGAGGTCTCGAAGCTCAAGGGCAGAACCGTCTACATCAAGGTCGTGGACAAGGCGACGGGCGGGTGGGGACACATCAACGTGGACTTCATCCGCGCGATTGACAAGGCAGAATGGGACCGGATTCAGCGCGAGAAGGCGGAGGCGGCCGAACGCGCCCGCAAGGCCCAGGAGGAGATGCTCAAGAAGTGGGCGGAGATCAACGCGGCCTACCGCAAGACCGTCTTCGAGCCCGTGCCACGCCGCGTCTACAAGGGCGCCGAACTGCGCAACGCCTGGATGCCGGTCGGCGGCATCGGGGCCGGCGGCCTCGCCGTCGCCGGCAGCGGAGAGTTCGTCCGCTGGATGATCCACGACGGCCGGCTCACCCAGGTGCCCGATGCCTTCTTCGCCGTGAAGGCGAAGGCTGGCGACAAGGCGGTGGCTCGCCTCCTCCGCACCGGCGCAAACGGGGTGAAGGACATCGAGTTCTACGGCGAGTTCCCCATCGCCTACCACAGGTTCCTCGACGATGCTTTGCCCGTCCGCGTGAGCCAGGAGACCTTCGCCCCCTTCATCCCGCTCAACGAGAAGGACTCCGCACTGCCCGTCGTGCTCTTCTTCATCACGTTGGAGAACCCGGGCAAGGAGGGGGCCGAGGTAACATTGCTCGCCTCGCTCCAGAACGCCGTCGGGCGCTCGCTCGATCCCAAGGCCGACGGGCCGACGAGCGTGGACAACAAGGGCTACGGCGGCAACGTCGTCGCCCCGCTCAAGGTGGGCCGCTTCGCGGGCGCCGACATGACCCAGGTCGGCAGGCCCGGCTCGATGGCCCTCCTCGCCGCCGACGCCGAAGCCAGGGCGCTGGAGCCCTGGACCGACCTCAAGAGCCTCTGGGCCGAGCCGGCCAAGGCCGCCGAGCGGGCCAGCAGCCCCACCCCGCCGGGCAAGACGGCCAACGCCGCGGTCGCCGTGACCTTCGCCCTCAGGCCCGGCGAGAAGCGCACCGTGCCCTTCATGTGGGCGTGGCACCTCCCAGGCGGCCCGCGTGCCACCCACATGTACGAAAACTGGTTCGCCTCCGCCGCAGAGGTCGCCAAGCACGTTGACGCCAATCTCGACCGCCTGGTGGCCGACACGCGGCTCTTCCACGACACGCTCTTCGCCACGACCCTGCCCTACTACGTCGTCGAGCGCATCTCGTCCCAATGCTCCACCCTCGTCACCCGCGTGGTGAACTGGACCAAGGCGGGCAACCTCTACGGCTGGGAGGGCCTCTTCTGCTGCCACGGCGGCTGCACCCACGTGTGGAACTACGAGCAGACGATGGCCCACCTCTTCCCAGCCCTCGAGCGGCGGATGCGCGAGCTGAACCTCACGGTGGGCCAGGCGCCCGACGGCGGGGTCTTCAACCGCATGGGCGCGCCCGACGCCCCCTGGCCCAGCGGCAACGAAGGCCCCGCAGCCGACGGCCACGCCTCCACACTCTCCAAGACCTACCGCGAGTGGCGCCTTTCGCCCGACGATGCCTGGCTCAAGAAGCAATACCCCGCAGTCAAGAAGGCGATGGAGTTCTGGATCCGCCACTGGGACGGCCCCGACGAGGACGGCGTCGCACGCGACAGTCAGTTCAACACCTACGACACCGCCTGCGTCGGCCCCAACACCTTCATCGGCAGCCAGTACCTAGCCGCTCTGCGCGCCGCCGAGGAGATGGCAAAGGTCTGCGGCGACGACGGGGCGGCTAAACGCTGGCGCGGCATCTTCGAGAAAGGCTCAGCCGCCTATGCCGCCGAATGCTGGGACGATGAGCTAAAATACTTCGTCCAGCGCATCCCCCAAGGCAAGCGCGGCCACGACTACGGCAACGCCTGCTTCGTTGACCAGGTGCTCGGCCAGTGGTGGGCGCTGGTCAACGACCTCGGCTACGTGCTGCCGAAGGAGAAGGTGGACGCCGCGCTCGCCGCGATAGCCAAGTGGAACATGGTCGGCGACATGTCGCTCTACAAGTACCACTACGACCGCCCGCGCATCTTTATCTGGGGGCAGGGCAAGGGGCTGCTGATGTGCCTCTGGCCCCGCGGCGACTCCATCACCCAGCCCATCCTCTACCGCGAGGAGGTGTGGACCGGCTGCGAGTACCACGCCGCCGCCTCGATGATCTGGCGGGGGATGCTCCCCGAGGGCCTCGCGGTGGTCAAGGCGGTCTTCGAGCGCTACAACGACGGCGTCCGCAGCCCCTGGAACGAGATCGAGTGTGGCGACCACTACGCCCGCGCCCTGTCGAGCTGGTCGGTGCTGCTCGCCTGCCAGGGCTACTCCTACATCGGGCCGCGCGGCAAGCTCGGCTTCGACCCCCGGCTGACGCCCGACGACCACAAGAGCTTCTTCTCCGCCGCCGAGGGCTGGGGCACGTTCGCCCAGAAGCGGGCCGGGAAGGAGCAGCGGAACGCCCTCGAGGTCAAGTGGGGCAAGCTGCGCCTTTCAGAGCTCTCGCTCGGCCTGCCGCCCGGCGCCGGAAAGGCGACGGCGAGCATTCAGCTCGGCAACGCGCGTGCCGAGGCCAAGTGCCGCGTGGTCGCCGGCAAGCTCATCGTCACCATCGAGCCCCCGCTCACCATGGAGGCCGGGAGCACCCTCGGCGTCGAGACCCGCTGGTGAGCTTGCAATGCTGCGGCGGGTGAGTATCATAGGGGCGGTCAGTGGCTTCGTAGTGCGGCCTTCAGGCCGTAGCCAGCGGCGGAAGATACGGGCTGAAGCCCGCACTACGAACGCGGATGCGGGCTGAAGCCCGCACTAGAAACCTCTGAAGGAGAAGGTCATTGGCAGCAGCGATCATTGACGGCGAGGCGATTGCCGCGAGGATCAAGGAGCGGCTGGCCCTGGAGGTTGAATACCTCAAGTCCATTGGCAAGGCGCCTCATCTGGTGGCGCTCCAGGCCAACGACAACCCCGGCTCACGCATCTACGTGGCCAACCAGAAGAAGAGCTGCGAGGAAATCCAGATCCGCTACTCGGTGGACGAGCTGCCGGTGGACAGCACGCAGGAGCGGCTGCTGGCGCGCATCGAGGAGCTCAACGCGATGCGCGACGTGACCGGCATCATCATCCAGATGCCTCTGCCCGAGGGATGCGACTCGCGGACGCTTCAGGCCCGCATCAACCCCGCCAAGGACGCCGAGGGGATGTGCCCGGCCAACGTCGGCCGCGTGGTGCTCGCGTGCAGCCAGGCGGCCCTCGCCCGCCGCGGGATGCCCAAGGACTACGAGTCGTGGCTCAAGGAGTCGCTCTCCTGGCCCATGCCCGCCCCCGCACCCTGCACCGCCGTCGGCTCCGTCGAGCTCATACGCTCCACGGGCATCGACATGTACGGCAAGCACGCCGTCGTCGTCGGCCACAGCGAGATCGTAGGCAAGCCGGTCGTCCTCCTGCTCCTGGCGCACTTCTGCACCGTGACCTGCTGCCACATTGCGACGGCGAACCTCGCCGAGCACACGCGGCGGGCCGACATCCTGGTCGTGGCCACCGGCAAGGCCCAGGCGGTGTGGAACGGTTACGCCGACAAGCTCAAGAAGCACCAGAAGAACCCCGCGAAGGCCCCGAAGCCGAAGGTGCCCGACATCAGCCCGTTGATCAAGGCCGACATGATCAAGCCCGGCGCAGTGGTGATTGACGTGGCGATCAACCGCCTGCCCAGGGCGCTCGACCCCAACGGCGAGCCGGTGCTCAACGCCAAGGGCAAGCCGGACATGGTGACTTGCGGCGACGTGGAGTTCGACAAGGCTCTGGAGGTCGCCGGCTGGATCACCCCGGTGCCCGGCGGCGTCGGCCCGATGACCACGGCGCTGCTGCTGCGCAACGTAGTCGAGGCCGCTAAGCTCAGCGGCTGAGAGCAGACAACAGCCGACAGAAGACAGGTGACGGCCCGCTGGCAGCGGGCGGCAGGGTGCGGCATGGGCCATGGCTCTTCACCGGGGCTCGTCTTTGATGAGGCCGCGCCCCTCATCGCCCGCAAGCAGGTTTCCGCCGACACCTTCGAGCTGGCGCTGCGGTGCCCACGCATCGCGCCCGTCGCGCGGCCGGGGCAGTTCGTCAACGTCATGCTTCCATCACCCGACTTCGGCTACCGGGTCCGTGATGACGCGGCCTGGCACGATAGCGGATCGGGCGGCCGCCCCTTTCTCATCAGACGCCCCTTCAGCATCTACAGGACCTATGGGACGCATGAAACCCGTGGGACCGATGAGCCCGAGGCTCCCCATGACACGCTGGTGGTGCTCGTGAAGGTGGTGGGGGAGGGGACGCGCCAGTTGGTCGGGCTGCCCGTGGGGACCGGCCTCAAGGTGCTGGGGCCGCTGGGCAACGGCTTTCGCCTGCCGCCACACGGCGCGACGGCGCTGCTGGTGGCCGGCGGCTGCGGATGGGCCAGCCTGGGCCTCCTCGCCGGGGAGCTGCGGCGCCGTCGCCACCCCACCTATGCCTTCATCGGGGCGCGAACGTTGGAGGAACTCCCCATCGAGACCGCCGAGAGACGTCCAGCACTCGCGGGCGGCCTGGCGGACGCCTGCGTGACGGCGACCGAGCTGGAGGCGCTCGGGGTCGTCGTGGGCCTCGCCGCAGAGCAGGGCGGGCGCGTCTATGGTGGCCTGGTGACTGACCTCCTGGCGCGGTTCCTGGAGGAGAAGAGCCTGGCAGCCGTCCGCGCCTACGCCTGCGGCCCGTGGGCGATGCTGCGGCGGGTGGCCGAGCTGTGTCGCCAGCACGCCGTGCCCTGCCAGGTCGCGCTCGAGGAGCGCATGGCCTGTGGCATGGGCGTGTGCAACTCCTGTGTCGTCGAGGTCATTCTCCCCGACGGCAGCATCGGCCACAAGAAGCTGTGCACCGATGGGCCGGTGTTGGATGCCGCCGAGGTGAAGTGGGAGTATTAGACCTACAGGAGGCATAGGGCCTATGCGTCCTGTAAGGAGCCAGGCCGGTGTCAAGCGGCGTGGAGCTTGGTGTTGATTTCGTCGGGCTGCGGCTGAGGAACCCCCTCGTCGCTGCCTCGGGCACCTGCGGCTGGGGCGAGGAGCTGGAGCGGCTGGAGGGCTTCACCGGCGGCCTCCTCGGCGCGCTCATCCTCAAGTCCACCACCCTCGAGCCGCGCCTGGGCAACCCGACGCCCCGCATCGTCGAGACCGCGGGCGGGGCCGGCCTCATCAACTCGATTGGGCTGGAGAACCCCGGGGTGGAGGCCGTGGTGCGCGACTACCTGCCCCGCCTGGCCGACGCCCCAACGGTGGTGATCGGCAACGTGGCGGGGGGCGTGGCGGACGACTACGCGGCGACGGCGGAGCGCCTGTGCGCCTCGCCCGTCATTCAGGCCGTCGAGGTCAACATATCGTGCCCGAACGTCAAGAAGGGTGGGTTGCTCTTCGGCATTGACCCCGACGCTGCGGCTTCGGTGGTCGCCGCCGTGAGGGGCGTGACCGACAAGCCGGTCATCGCCAAGCTGACGCCGAACGTCACGGACATCGCCCTCATCGCTCGCGCGTGCATTGAGGCTGGGGCCAATGCGCTCAGCGTGGCTAACACCTTCCGGGCCCTGGCGATTGACGTGCGGAGCCATCGCCCGCTGATCGGGGGCAACTTCGGAGGGCTTTCGGGGCCGGCCATCAAGCCCCTGGCGCTCCTGAAGGTCCACGAGACCTATCAGGCGGCCCGGCAGGCCGGTGTGCCGGTCCTCGGCGGCGGCGGCATCATGTCGGGGGCCGACGCCCTGGAGTTCATCCTCGCTGGCGCGGCGGCCTGCTTCGTGGGCACGCTGCTGCTGCGCGAGGCCGCCGCCTGCTCCCGCCTGCTCGACGAGTTGGCGGCCCTTCTCGCCGCGCAAGAGGTTCCCCGCCTCGGCGACCTCGTGGGCGGGTTGATCCTGAACCGGTGACGCGCTCTTGAATTGCCGCTGGCCCCCGCGCTAGAATGCCCTGCGGTGGGGCGGAGCCTGGGGGGATGCTCGAGAGGAGTGGTTGGGATGCGTATGGCAATCGCTCTGGGCGGCCTCGTCCTGGTGCTGTTCGGCTCGCCGGCGGGCGCCGACATCTTGAAGCTCAAGGGGGGCGAGGAACTTCGCGGCACTGTGCAGATCATCACCTTCGCGACCAACGACGCGAAGAGCCTGTACCCCCGCGACGAGGTGACGCGGGTGAGCCTGGGCACCGATGGCAAGGACGCTTTGGAGACGAAGACGCCAGAGAAGCTGGTCGGGCGGCTCGACAGCGTGACGTTTGAGGCCGAGGCGGGCATGCGCGCGGTGCCACGCGACAAGCTCGAGGCGCTCACCCTGGACAACGCCACGACCCTGGCGGCCATCAGGAGCCAGCAGCGCGTCGAGGCCGAGAAGAAGGAGGAGGAGGACAAGGGCGCCCTCTCCGAGGACCAGAAGCAGGCGCTGACCACCAACCGCCAGCTCCTCAAGAGCTACACCGATGCCGCCGACAGCATCAAGGATGAGGGCATGGACGCTGTGCGGAAGCGGTTCATGGACCGGGTGCGGAGCGTGGTCAATGACATCCAGCGCCTCGAGCGCAGCATCGTGACCAAGCTCCAGCGCCGCGAAGACGCCTCGACCAGCACCTATCGCCGCAGCGACGGCGGCACCCAGATGAGCGAGCGCGAGCGGCTCATCCGCACCGATGGCCTCGCGCGCGACCAGGAGGACCTCGAGCGGGCCAAGGCCACCGCTCGCAAGCTCAAGGCCACCATCCGCGATGAGGAAGAGAAGGTCCGCGAGAAGACCCGCGAGCGCGTCTCGCGCATCGAGACGGTCTACGCGCGCAACCGCAAGGAAATCCTCGACGGCCAGGTGCTCACGGAGGAGGCGATGGTGGAGCGCTACGAGAACGCCATCCGCCTCCCGGGCGAGAAGCCCTTCAAGGTCACCACCCCGGCCCAGACGGGGCCCCGGAAGCCCGCAACGCCCAATCCCCCCGCCCAGCCCAAGAGCGCCCCGCTGAAGGGGCTGTCGGACCTCAAAGGCCAGTGATCAGATCAGGCCGGCGTGGCCGAGGACGTCGGGCACAATGTCGGTCCAGCCCAGGGGCATCAGGTGGATGCCCTGGCACATGCCCTTCATCTCCTTGGCGAGCCGGCCGCCGATCTCGGCGCTCTTCTGCTTGAGCTTCTTCTTCGGGCAGTCGGCCATCTCCTTGATGAGATGGTCGGGGACGAAGACGCCGGCGACGTTGGCGTTCATGAACTTCGCCATGCCCGCGTTCTTCAGGAGCACGATGCCGGCGAGGACGGGAACCTTGAGGTGCTCGACCCGCCGCATGAAGGCCTCGAGCTGGCGCGGGTCGTAGATGGCCTGGGTCTGGAAGAAGCGCGCGCCGGCGGCCACCTTGTTCTCGAACTTCAGCACCTGCGGCTCCATCGGTTCGAGGCCGGGTGCGACGACGGCGCCTGGGAAGAACTTCGGCGCGCCCGCCAGCTCGTTGCCCGCCAGGTCTTTGCCGCTCATCAGCGTGCGCACGGTGTGGAGGAGGGAGACGGAGTCGAGGTCGAAGACGCCCCTGGCGCCCTTGTGGTCGCCGAGGACCTGATGGTCGCCGGTGAGGCAGAGGACGTTTTCGATGCCGACCCAGGCGGCGGAGAGGAGCTCGGTCTGGAGGGCCAGGCGGTTGCGGTCGCGACAGGTGAGCTGGAAGACCGGCTCGACGCCCTGGCGGACGAGCCACTCGGAGACGATGAGGGAGCCGAGGCGCATGACGGCGCTCTGGATGTCGGTGACGTTGACTGCGACGACTTTGCCGCGAAGGTGCTCGAGCTCGTGCTCCATCTCGTGGGTGTCAATGCCCTTCGGCGGGCCGATCTCGCCGGTGACGACGAACTTGCCTGCCTCGAGTTCCTGCTGGAGGCGGCTCATATCGCTTCTCCTTCTTCCCTATGGGACCTATAGGCCGCGTGGGACCTGTAGGACCTAGCCAGGTGGATGGCGCCTGTGCGGCTCAGAACTCTCCGGCCTCGAGCGCCCAGCGGATCGTTGAGCGGTGCTTCATGGGCACGTCCATGTTCTGGTGGTTGCGGATGGTCAGCAGCCTCTTGAGGTTGTCGAGGCGGCCTTGGGCCTTGAGGCGCTCGTAGATGAGATACCAGCCGCACGGGCGGCCGTGCTCGACCTCGCAGGTGCCGTCGTGGGAGCCGCCGCAGGAGCCATTGAGCAGGCTCTTCGCACACGTGGCGATGGGGCAGATGCCGCCCGTGAGGCTCAGCACGCAGTCGCCACACTGACAGCAGCGCTCGTTGGAGGGCCAGAGCCCCTGGAAGCCGGCCGACGACATGGTGTTGAGGACCGGGTGGCAGGGCTTGTCCACCATCGCGGCGGTGGCCTGGACGCCCACGCCGCAGGAGCTGACGAGGATGGCGTCGGCGACCCTGAGGGCGTCAATGCAGCGGCCCAGGCGCAGGCCGACGAGCGCCTTGTTGCACAAGAAGTCGATCATCGCGGTGCCGACGACCTCCTTGTCCTTCCCTCGGAGCTGGTCGGCGAGGGCGGCGACCTTGGCGGGGCCACCCGTCTCCCACCCGATGGGGCAGCCTGAGCAGCCGACGATGAAGAGCTTCCTGGCCGGCTCTATCGCGGCGAGCAACTCCTTCAGCGGCTTTTCCTCGGTGATCAGCATGACCCTTAGCCTCCTTGTGGATGGCGGCGTGGGAACAACAACTCAAGCAGCCGCAAGCTGCAAGCTTCAAGCCACAAGCTGAGGACCTTGAAGCCTCCTCCTTCACGCTTGTGGCTTGCCGCTATTCTTCCAGAAGGCCTGCAATCTCGGCGCGGATGGCGGCGAGTATCGCGGGCATCTTCTCCTCAAGAGCGGGCGACAGCTCGGTGCAAGGGCCGACCCTGGCCGGCTGCACGCCGATGACGATGACCTTGCCAAACCGCGCTCCGGCGAGCCGCGCCAGAGCAAAGGTCTCGGGCAGCGAGACCTCGTGGAGCGATAGGCCCCGCTGCGAGGCGGCGGCGTCGAGCGGGAACCGGTACACGCTCCCGGGCGGCTGGCCGCCCGAGGCCGCGTCGAGCACCATCACGTCGGCACCCGGCGGCACGAGGTCGAGCGCGTCCATCAGCGCCGTGCCAGCCTCGATGGCCTCGACCCCCGGGCCGAGGCCGTCGCGCCGCAGCCGTCGCACGAGCTTCACCCCCACCCCGTCGTCGCCCATCAACTCGTTGCCTACGCCGACGATGGCCAGCCGCGTGCGACAGGCGGCCTGGCGCACTTCGCACTCCGCACTCCGCACTCCGCATTCGGCCTCAGGCAATGCGGAACTCTCCCAGGCTCTGGCCCCGCGGCGTGACGAGGTGGACGGCGCAGGCCAGGCAGGGGTCGAACGAGCGGACGATGCGGACGACCTCGAAGGGGTTCTCGGGGTCGCGCAGCCTGGTGCCGACGAGGGCCTGCTCGATGGGGCCGGGCCGGTCCTGGTCGTCCTGGGGCGAGGCGTTCCAGGTCGTTGGCACGACGAGCTGGTAGTTAGCCGTCTTGTGGTCGCGGATTCTGATCCAGTGGGCGACCCCGCCGCGCGGGGCGTCGGTCATGCCGCAGCCGTCGCCCGTCGCGGGAATCGTCCATTCCGCGCAGTGGGGCTCGCCCGGCTTGAGCTGGCCGAGCCACTCGACCATCGCGTCGGCGATGACCTTGGCGTGGATTGCGCGGGCGAGGTGGCGGCCCATGACCGACGGGAGTGCGTCGAGGCCCACGCCTGCGGTGCTCAGGGCAGAGTCCACCAGCGGCTTCACCACTGGGTGGCCGAGGGCGTAGTTGACGAGGATGCTGGCGAGGGGGCCGACCTCGAAGACGCGACCGTTGTAGCGTGGGGACTTGAGCCAGGAGTAGGCGCCGGGCTTGTTGGGCTGCGGGATGGTGGTCTCGTGGTGGGGGAAGAGCGGCCCGTCGCCCTCGAAGCGGCTGTGGGTGACGGCCTCGGTGATGGCGGCCACGTCCACCTTGTCCACCTTCCCATCGGCCCAGATGCCCGGGGCGAAGAAGCGGTTGCGGCCTGTGAGCGGGGCGAGGCTGGATGCCTGGTCGAAGTTGCCGTAGGTGAGATACTGGCGGCAGCCCGCCCCGATGGCGAAGTGGTCGGCGTAGGCGCCCGCGACGGCGAAGACGTCGGGCAGGTACTTGTCGTTCACGAAGCGGCGGACGGTGTCGAGGCGTCCGAGGAAGCTGGCGATCTTGCTGGGGGTCGGCCCGTCGCTTGCGCCGCCGGGCACGATGCCACACTGGTGGGGCATCTTACCGCCGAAGACGGCTAGCATCTCGTGACAGGTCCTGCGGATGCGGAGGGCCTCGGCGTAGTCGGCGGTCGCCTTGAGGTTGAGGTCGCGGGGCAGGCGGTAGTCGCCCTCGTAGCGGGGGGCGAAGGGTGCGAGGCGGCCGCGGGCGATGAAGTCGCGGACGGCGGCCAGGTCGTCGTTGTCGCCTGCGTAGTCGGCAGCGGCCGCCACGTCCACGTAGTCGAGGGCGGCGAGGTGGTAGAAGTGCAGGATGTGGGACTGGAGCATGTTGGAGCCGAGTATGAGGTTTCGGATGATGCGGCCGTTGGCGGGAACCTTGTCGGCGATGCCGAAGGCGGCGTCAAGCGCGAGGGCGGAGGCGGTGGCGTGTGCGATGGGGCACACGCCGCACACCCGCTGGGTGAGCTGCTGGGCGTCCACCGGGCTGCGCCCGCGCAGGATGACCTCGAAGCCGCGGAACAGCGTCCCAGCGCTCCGGGCCTCCTTGACCTCGTGGCCGTCGAGGAGCACCTCGATGCGCAGGTGGCCCTCGATGCGGTGGACGGGGTCTATGACGATCTTGTGCATTACCTGGGCTCCTTTGACCCTTGAGCGTGTGTCTTTCTGCATGCGGGGCTGCTGCGCCCCGCGGGGCTTCCGTGCGGGAGTTGTCGCTCGACGTGGCATCGGGCTACCTCGTGGTGCAGGCTAGGCTGGGCAGGCGCTTCTCGTCAATCCTCTCATAAAGCGGCGAGAGGGCATCGGGGAAGCTTGGCTCCACGCAGCCCGTGCAGGGGCCGTTGGCCCCCACGCACCAGTTCACCCCGGAGTTCCACATCCGCGTCGGGCAGTCGGCATAGGTCACGGGGCCTTTGCACCCGAGCAGGTAGAGGCAGCCGCTGTCGCCGTGCTTCTTGGCGAACTTGCCGGCGTCGAAGTCCGGCCGCCGCGGGCACCGCTCGTGAATGGTCTTGCCATAGAACTCCAGCGGGCGGCCAATGTCGTCGAACGCCTCTGGGCCGGGGATGCCGTTGAGCAACACGTTGGCCACCGTGTGGATGAACCAGTCGGGGTGCGGGGGGCAGCCGGGGATGTTGATGACCGGCACGCTGACGCCGCGCTCGGCGATTACGGCTCGCAGGCTCTTGCTCCCCGTGGGGTTCGGCGCGCCCGCGGGAATCCCGCCATAGCAGGCGCACGTGCCCACGCACACGACGGCCAGGGCGCGGCTCGCCAGCTCGCAGGTCTTCTCCAGCATTGAGACCTCGCGGCCGGCGGTCTCCCCGATCATGCAGTACTCGGGCGCGGCGGTCGGGATCGTCCCCTCGACGATCAGGATGAAGCCTTTCTCGGCCTCCGGTCCAGACAGCACGCTCATCGCCACCTCGCCCGAGCCCGCCATCACGGTGGGCTGGAAGACCAGGCTCACGTGGCTGCCCGGCACCACCTGGTCAATGAGGAGCTGGCGGATGTTGGGACTGGCCGCATTCAGCACCGACACGATGCACCCCGAGCAGGCGCCACCCTGGAGCCACACGACGGGGTATTCCTTCACCTCGGGCATTTCTCGTCCTCCTGTGAGGCCGTTGCTGGACGCCGCGCGCGCGTCGGGCGGGAGGCGGGCAGCGGCTCGCCGGCCCCATCGCCGCGATGCCGGCCACGGTTGGCGCGCGTTGTGCGGGGTAGTATACTGACGACGGCTGCCGGATCAAGCATGAATGCCGACTCTTTGCGCGCGGCCCCTCGCCGCGACTTGTCCGCCCCCTACTCTCCTACTATTGAACCACTTCACGGGCCACAGTGCAAGTGCACGTCGCCAACCGCGGGAGCTAAACCCAATCCAGGGGGGCCAGTCAGCCCCTCGTGCGTGCCCGTCGTCGTCGTCGTCGAATTCCTGACCCGCATTCTCAGGGGGGATATGACGACGAGGACGAGGACTAGGACTAGGAGGACTAGGACGACGGCAACGACGACGATTCCGGGCCGCCCCAAGAATCGCCGGCTAAGGAATCTGCCCGCCCCACCACAACCCGCCGCTGGCGGCGGCCGGCGGACATGGTATAATGCACCATCGTTCCTGCGCAACATCGCGTCCCTGGAGACCCGCCCTGGGCGGGCACGACAATGGCTGAGCCGAAACGCACGCCGTCCGAGGCCGAGGGGCCATCGGACTTCATCCGCGAAGCCGTGAAGGAGGACCTCCGCACTGGAAGGTTCACCCGCGTCCACACCCGCTTCCCGCCCGAGCCCAACGGCTACCTCCACATCGGCCACGCCAAAGCTGTCTGGATTGACTACGGCGTCGCCCGCGACTTCGGCGGACTCTTCAACCTGCGCTTCGACGACACCAACCCCGTGAAGGAAGAGCAGGAGTTCGTGGACGCCATCGTCGCCGACGTTCGCTGGCTGGGGGCCGACTGGGGCGACCGCCTCTTCTTCGCCTCCGACTACTTCGAGCAGATGTACCTCTGGGCAGAAGACCTGATCAAGAAAGGCAAAGCCTACGTCTGCGACCTCTCCGCCGACGAGGTCGCCGCCTACCGCGGCACCCTCACCCAGCCCGGCAAGGACAGCCCCTACCGCAACCGCTCGGTGGAGGAGAACCTCGACCTCTTCCGCCGCATGCGCGCCGGCGAGTTCCCCGACGGCGCCCGCACCCTCCGAGCCAAGATCGACATGGCCTCCCCCAACCTCAACCTCCGCGACCCCGTCATGTACCGCATCCTCCACGCCACCCACCACCGCACCGGCGACAAGTGGTGCATCTACCCCATGTACGACTGGGCCCACGGCCTCGAGGACTCCATCGAGGGCATCACCCACTCCCTCTGCTCGCTCGAGTACGAAAACCACCGCCCCCTCTACGACTGGTTCCTCGACGCCCTCGGCATCTATCACCCACGACAGATCGAGTTCGCACGCCTCAACCTCACTCACACCGTCATGAGCAAGCGGCGCCTCATGGAGCTGGTCCAGTGCGGCTGCGTGCGCGGCTGGGATGACCCCCGCATGCCCACCCTCGCCGGCCTGCGCCGCCGCGGCTACACCCCAGAGGCCATCCGCGACTTCTGCGCACGCATCGGCATCAACAAGGTGGACAGCCTCGTGGACGTCGCAGTCCTCGAACACTGCGTCCGCGAGCACCTCAACAAGACCGCCCCGCGCGTCATGGCCGTCCTATGCCCCCTCCGCGTCGTCATCGAAAACTACCCCGAAGGCCACACCGAGGACCTGGAGGCCATCAACAACCCCGAGGACCCCAGCGCGGGGACCCGCAGGGTGCCCTTCTCAAGGGTGCTCTACATCGAGCGCGACGACTTCATGGAGGAGCCGCCGCCCAAGTTCTACCGCCTGGCCCCCGGGCGCGAGGTCCGCCTGCGCTACGCCTACTTCATCAAGTGCCAGCGCGTCGTCAAGGACCCCTCCACGGGCCAGGTGGTCGAGCTACGCTGCACCTACGACCCGGCGACGCGCGGCGGCAACGCCCCCGACGGCCGCAAGGTCAAGGCCACAATCCACTGGGTCTCCGCCCCGCACGCCATCCCCGCCGAGGTCCGACTCTACGACCACCTCTTCACCATCGAGGACGTCAACGCCCTGCCCGAGGGCGAGGACTTCAAGCGGCACCTGAACCCCCACTCGCTGGAGGTCCTCAGCGATTGCCGTCTGGAGCCGAGCCTTGCGGGCGCAGCGGTCGGCGCCCGCTACCAGTTTGAGCGGCTCGGCTACTTCTGCGTGGACCCCGATTCGGCCCCGGGCCGCCCCGTCTTCAACCGCACCGTCACCCTGCGCGACGAGTGGGCCAAGCTCCAGAAGCAACAGCATGCCGGCTGACGCTGCGCCTAGTCGGGCTTGGTGCGGATCGGCCTCGCGGGCACGCCCCACTTCTTCATAGCGTCCAGCATGCGTTCGGGCGTGTCGCCCTTCGCGGGGTCGTTGTGGCACAGGTTGCAGGCGTTGGGCGCACCCCACAGCAGGGTCTTGTGGGGGTTCGGGATGCTCGCGCCGTGGAAGCGGAGTTGGAGGGGCCGCTCGTTGCTGACGAGCCTAGGCATGTGGCACTCCACACAGGCCCCGCCCGCCTGGGCCGGGTCGTGGAAGGCGTGGGCCTTGAGGGCCTCGTCGCCCCGCAGGGCCGTGTGGCACCCCACGCACAGGTCGTTAGGCTTGCCCCCCGCCTTCAGCTTCAGCATCCCAGGGGCCTGGCGCGCGTGCGGCTCGTGGCATGAGGTGCAGGACATCCCGGCCCGCGTGTAGTGCGCGCTCCCCACGAAATCGGTCCACTGCTGATGGTGGCTCAGCGCGCAGCCGTCGGGCCAGAATGCCCCGCTCTTGGCGCCGATGGTTGGCTCCAGCGGCTCGAAGACGCGAACCAGTCGGTCGCCCGGGCGGAACAGATAAGGGTAGGCGGTGCCGGCCTCGGGGTCCTTGCCGCGCGCGTGGCACTGGCCGCACACGTCCGTCTGCCGCTGGGGCGAGAGCTTCTTGAGGCTGATCGGTTCGATGAGACGGGGGTTCTTCTCGTCGCGCGCGTGCTGGGCGCAGGGGCCGTGGCAGGCCTCGCAGCCGATGGCAGGCTCGGCCTGGACCACGCGCGGCGGCCTTCCCGCACCCATGGGCTCCAGCCTCACCCCCGTCCCGTGGCAGCCGGCGCAATCGGTCGCCGACGCCCGCGGCGGGTCGCACCAGAAGTCCCCAGAGCCAGGCTTGGCCTTCGCCAGCCCGTGGTAGTCCACCCACCGCTGCTCGTTGCGGTTCCACTGCACGGGGAGGATGTACTCGCCGTCGGGCAGGGTGGTCAGGTAGCGCTGCTTGTAGTGGAAGCCGATGGTGCGCTCGCAGCGGTACTCGTGCACCTGCCCGTCGGGGCCGGTGGTCTGGACGAAGAACTCGTCGCCGCGGCGCAGCATCTTCGTCGCGGCGCCGCCCGCGACCAGCACGTTGTTGCCCGTGAAGTCGCCGATCACCGCGGCAGGGGTCGCGGGCCGCACGTACCTGCGGTGGTACGACTCCACGAAGCCAGCGTACTGCTCCTTGTGACAGTCCTTGCACGCTTCGGTGCCAGCGTACTCGTCCTTCATCCTGTCCTGTCGGCTAGCCGCGCCCAGGGCGGCGGCCGCCGCGCTCGCCAACAGCCAAACGAACCACGTCACCCGCCGTGCCACACACATCCTTCATCCTCTCTCCGGCTGTCACCCCGTCCCCGTCCGGCTCGCCCGCGACCCGGATACCATAGCCGCTTGCACCGCACCTGTCAAGGCGCTCAGCGTTTGACAGAGCGCGCCCTTACGGGTAACCTGAGTGGGTGAGAGAAGGGGGGAGGGGCAGCCGGTCCCCCATGAGCGCCCGAAAGGAGCTTACCGTGGCCGACGAGTGCCAGGCGTCCCCCCAAACGCGAGCTCTGGAGACAGTTGCCGACCTGATGTGCCTGGCCGCCCGCACGGCCCCCAAGGCCCGCGGCGCTGACAACCTTCACATCGTCATCGTCCGCGGCGAGGACAAGGCCAAGGTCACCGAGCGGATGCGCGCCATCGCCCTCGCCGACGAGGTGCCCTTCTTCGCGCGCGACGCGGCCAACTGCGATGCCGCGCCCCTCGTCGTCCTCATCGGCACCCGCATCGGGCCGCTGGGCATCCCCCATTGCGGCTTCTGCGGCCACAAGAACTGCGAGGAGTGCGCCAAGGCCGGCGGCCGGTGCGCCTACAATGCCGGCGACCTCGGCATCGCCATCGGCTCCGCCGTCGCAGTTGCTGCCGCACATCACGCCGACTGCCGCATCATGTTCTCCTTCGGCAAATCCGCAATCGAGGTCGGCCTTCTCCCGCCCGACATCGCCATCGCCTTTGGCATCCCCCTCTCCGCCACCGGCAAGAACCCCTTCTTCGACCGCAAGTGAGTCTCGCGATTCCCTTCCCGTGCTTTCCTTCGCCCGACGTCGTGCTCGTCGTCGTCGTCGAGTTTGAAGCCGGTGGGCTTCTGTAGCTGGAAGATTCGACGACGAGGACGACGACAACGACGACGATTCAAGGAACCGTGTAGCGCCGCGGTGGGCGCCGAGGCCTCCTTTGACCCGCTCTATCAGCCATCCGATGGGTAGCCCCCGAAGGGGGCGACCCAGCCGTAGCCCAGGGCGACCCAGGGGAGCCCTGGGGAAGCGCACCCACCAATCCATTAGCCCCTGAAGGGGGCGATTCATGGCCTTTTGAATCGCCCCTCTCGGGGGCTCCGGCTTTGGGCGCGGACCCTACCCAGGGCTCCCTTCGGTCGCCCCCTGGGCTTCGGTCGGGGCAGGCCCTGGGCTACGACTACCGGCTCGCCCGCAGTCGCCGGCTAACACCGCTCGTGCGGGATGCGCAACCTACTACCTTGGCCGCAATTCATGTAGCAGTGGTTCGTAGTGCGGGCTTTAGCCCGTATGCCCAGCTAAGGCCCCCTGGAGGTCGCACTACGAACGAGTTTTCCGCTTCGGTCGGGCGCGCCCGCGAGCGCTACATGAACTGTGGCCAAGGTAGTATCCGGGCGCAGGCGCAGGTGCGCCTTCGCTAGGTTGACGCAATGACCACGCATGGTATGATAGCAGGCAACCGCTGGACGCTCGCGGCGGGCCGATGGAGAAGAAGGCAAACTGGTGCCCAGACCCTTCTGTATGGAAGGAGCAAGAGATGGGCGGGAAGCCGCCGAAGATGGCCGAGGGGCGGTTTGAGCCGACGTGGGAGTCGCTGGAGCAGTTCAAGCCGCCAGCCTGGTACGTGGATGGCAAGTTCGGCATCTTCATCCACTGGGGCG
>Ga0209381_1000374_pt1 | contig 114693 bp, 94 predicted proteins | sample DewCreD2012metaG_FD_184111 | JGI IMG/M metagenome (GOLD analysis project Ga0209381, IMG submission 184111) | Hot spring sediment bacterial and archeal communities from British Columbia, Canada, to study Microbial Dark Matter (Phase II) - Dewar... ...
ACGGCGAGAGCTACCGACTGCGCGAATCGCGGCGGCGGCTCAGGCAGCGGCCCCCGGCGAGACCGAACGAGACCGAAACGTAGGAGCACTTGACACCCGTCGGCAGACGGGGTATCTATAGGCTGGGCGCCGCGCTTTTCGCCCGTCCACCTGCCGCGCTTTTCAATCGAGGTTCACAGGAAAATGATCTTGACATCTGCATTCGGCTTGGCTATACTACCAATAGGCCAAGCAGCCAAGGAGTCCAAAGTGGACGCGCAGACGCAAGCTCGCTTCGAGGCCAGGGCCAAGATCGTGAAGGCCATGGCCCATCCGACCCGCCTCTTCATCGTTGAGGAACTGTCCAAGGGCGAGCGCTGTGTGTGCGAACTCACCGAGATGGTGGGGGCCGACATGTCCACGGTCTCCAAGCACCTCGCGATCCTGAAGGCTGCGGGCATCCTCGACGACGAGAGGCGTGGGAGCCAGGTGTTCTACACTCTCCGGTGTCCCTGTGTTCTTCACTTCTTCCAGTGCGTGGAGACGGTGATGAAGCGGAACGCCGAGGCGCAGTTGGCGCTGATGGCGTGACGCGACGTGGCGAAGAGGCCTCTTTTCCTGCGGCGTCCTTGGCGAGTTGGCCAAATCCCCATTAGTCATGACGAGGTGCTGAACTCAGGCACGGCGATATTCTGAGAAAGGGCTACAATGAAGAAGGAGTTGAGGGTCTTTCTGTGGCTGTCCGGCATCTTCGTGTTCTTCTATTTCGTGCCGTTCGGCAACCCGAAGATCTCGGCGGCGATCCAGGAAGCGTTCCGGCTTCTTCAGTGGTACGTGCGCGAGCACACGCTGGCGTGCGTGGTGCCGGCCATGTTCATTGCCGGGGCCATCAGCACGTTCCTCTCGCAGGCCTCGGTGATGCGCTACCTGGGGCCGAAGTCGCCCCGCTTCCTGGCCTACACGGTCGGGTCAGTGGCCGGGGTGATCCTGGCCGTGTGCTCGTGCAGCGTGCTGCCGATGTTCGCCGGCATCTACGCGATGGGCGCCGGCCTCGGGCCGGGCAGCGCTTTTCTTTACTCGGGACCTGCCATCAACGTGATGGCGATTTTCCTCTCCGCCCGTGTCCTGGGGCTTGACCTGGGCGTGGCGCGGGTCATCGGCTCGGTCGGCTTCGCCTACGTGATCGGTCTGCTCATGGCGTTCATCTTCCGCCACGCCGAGCAGAAGCGGGTGGATGCGGCGATGCAGATGCCGGCCCCGCCCGCCAGCCGCCGCAACCTGCTTCAGACGGTGGCCTACTTCGCCGCGATGGTGCTGTTCCTGGTCTTTAGCGACTGGGCGAACACGAACGACGTGACCATCGCCCTCAAGGATGGCACGACATTGTCGGCCAACGTCCGCACCAAGATGATTGACACGATGGACGTGCAGTTGTATGGGGCGGACGGCAAGCTCGCGCCCGAGGTGAAGCGTCTGGCAATGGAGGACGTGGCGGAGGTGAAGCCCGTGCCGAGCTTGACGATGACCATCCACGGCGTCAAATGGTATCTGGCGGGCGCGATGGGCGTCGCCGTCCTGCTCATGCTCTGGCGGTGGTTCAGCCGCGAGGAGATCAAGGACTGGTTGGTGGCGACGTGGGACTTCGGCAAGATGATCGTGCCGCTGCTCTTCGGCGGGGTGTTCGTCACGGGATTCGTTTCGGCCCTCGTGCCCGAGAAGCTCGTGGCTGGCGCCGTCGGCGACAACGGCCTTCTGTCCACCTTCATCGCCTCCTTCGTGGGCATGTGCTGGTACTTCGCCACGCTGACCGAGATTCCCATCGTCCAGGCGCTGATGCGGCTCGGCATGGCCAAAGGGCCGGCGCTCGCGCTGCTGCTGGCGGGGCCGGCGCTCTCGATCCCCAGCATCCTGGTGCTGATCAAGATTATGGGCGGGAAGAAAACCATCGTCTTCTGCGCCCTGGCCGTGGTGATGTCCACCGTCGTGGGGTTGATTTTCGGCGCGATCTTCTAGGGGGAACGGCGCATGGGGAAGTCAGCGAAAGGCCTCAGCGTCTTTGAACGGTATCTGACCGTGTGGGTGATCCTGTGCATCGTGGGCGGGATCGTCCTGGGGAAGGTCGCCCCCGGCGCGGCGAAGTTCCTCGACGGCCTGGCCATCAGCGTGAACGGCGCGCCTGTCGTCTCGATCCCCATCGCCATCTGTCTCTTCTTCATGATGTACCCGATCATGGTGAAGATTGACTTCGCCGAGGTGGTCAAGGCCGGCAAGAGCGTGAAGCCAGTGGGCCTTACGCTCTTCGTCAACTGGGCGATCAAGCCCTTTACCATGTACTTCATCGCCCTCTTCTTCCTCGGCACGCTCTTCCTGGGCTTCATCGGCCCGGAGGCGAAGGACCTGGTGAAGATGCCGCTGGGGCTGGACCTGCCGGAGGGGGCGACGTATGGCGCCGGCCAAGTGGTGTTGCACGAGGGGGCGAAGATGCTGGAAGTGCCCCTGTGGCGGAGCTACCTGGCCGGCTGCATTCTCCTGGGCATCGCGCCCTGCACGGCGATGGTGCTCGTGTGGGGCTATCTGGCGAAGGGCAACGACGGCCACACGCTGGTCATGGTCGCGATCAATTCGCTCACGATGCTCGTCCTCTACGGTCCGCTGGGTGGGTTCCTCCTCGGTGTGGGCCGATTGCCTGTGCCGTGGCAAGCCCTCCTGCTCTCGATTGCCATCTACGTGGCGTTGCCGCTCGTGGCCGGCTACATTTCGCGGAGGTGGATCATCAAGGCCAAGGGCGAGAGGTGGTTCAAGGAGAAGTTCCTCCACGTCCTCACCCCCGTCACCATCATCGCGCTGCTGATCACGCTCGTGCTGCTTTTCTCGTTCAAGGGCGAGGTGATCCTGGGCAATCCGCTGACGATCCTGTGGATCGCCATCCCGCTCTTCATCCAGACCAACCTGATCTTCTGGCTCGGCTACTGGTGGTCGAAGCCGCTGAGACTCACGTATGAGGACGCTGCGCCGAGCGCGATGATCGGCGCATCCAATCACTTCGAGGTGGCCATCGCCACGGCCACGATGCTCTTCGGCCTCTCGTCGGGCGCCGCCCTGGCCACCGTGGTCGGCGTGCTCATCGAGGTGCCCGTGATGCTGATGCTCGTCAAGATCTGCCTGGCGACCCGCCACTGGTTCCCCGCTGAGGAAAGGCGCACCACATGAGCGAACGCGAAGACACGCACGAACTGGTCAAGAAGGCCTATGGCTCCGTGGCACGGAAGCAGGCGTCGTGCTGCGGGTCGAAGGCGTCCTGCTGCGGCAAGGCGCCCGGGGCGGCCGAGGGCGCGCCGGTGCCCGAGGCCGACATGGGCCTCTCGTGCGGCGACCCAGTGGCCTACTCGCACCTCAAAGAGGGCGACGTGGTGTTGGACCTCGGCAGCGGCGGGGGCAAGGATGTCTTCCTTGCCGCGCAGAGGGTTGGCCCGACGGGCCGTGCAATCGGGGTCGATATGACCCCGGACATGCTCGCGCTGGCCCGCCGCAATGCCGAGAAGTTCCGCAAGAGGACGGGCCTGTCGAACGCCGAGTTCCGCGAGGGCGAGATCGAGCATCTGCCCGTTGCCGACGCCTCGGTGGACGTGGTGATCTCGAACTGCGTGATCAACCTCTCGCCCGACAAGCCGCAGGTTTTCCGCGAAGTCTTCCGCGTCCTCAAGCCCGGGGGCAAAATGATCGTCAGCGACATCGTGCTCAACCGCCCGTTCCCCGAGAGCCTTCGGGACGACGAGGACCTCTATGCCGCGTGCCTCGCCGGCGCCCTGCTGCGCGAGGACTACCTCGGAGCGATCCGCGCCGCCGGGTTCGGCTTGGTCGAAGTGATCACCGACCGAGAATACGAGGCATCGAGCGTGGGCGACGACCCTATCACCGACGAAGTCGCCGAGTCCCTCGTGGGCGTCGCCTCGAGCATCACTGTCCTGGCCGTCAGATAGCGACATGAGCCAGTTGATCGCCACATTCCCTGTCCTGGACGAGTTCAGGAAGGCGCGGGCCCGCCTCGACACCCTCTCGCTGCCCTACGAGGTGGTGTCGCCCGAGCCCGGCTTCAGCCGGGTCGGAGTGCCCTCGCTGATAGTGGACTCCGAGGTGCGGATGAGACTCGGCGGCCGTGCCGGCGATGGGTTCACCGCGTCGGGCTGGGTGGACTACCGGCCAGCCCAGGCCGCCGTACCTGCCGAGCCGCCCAGGGAGTTTGAGGAGGACGTGTTCGGCCGGGCGGCGGTGATGGTGCTCGCCCCCTGCGTAGCGGACGCGACGAAGATTCGCCTCATCGCCCATCTGTCGGGCGACCTGACTGAGGTCTTCCCGTACCTCAATGCCGTGATGCGCGAGGCGAGCTACAACGTCCACGGCCCGACCTTCACGTTCATGGACCGCTACCGCATGGTCTCGATGTACCCGCGTCGGATCGCCGTGGCGAAGGCGGACGAGATCGTGGACGCTTGGCGGGTGTTGGAGGCCATCCGCTGCCGCGCGAACGAGACGTGGGCGCAGCGGGGCGAGATCGAGCCGTCGTGCGAGATGCGCGAGCGGCCGCCCTCCCTCGAGATCCTCAAACGCCTGCCGCGCACCAACTGCCGCGCCTGCGGCGAGGCGACCTGCACCGCCTTCGCCGTGAAAGTCTGGAGCGGCGGCGCGGCAGTCTCGGAGTGTGCCCCCGTCTTTTCCGGCGATCACCAACACCTCAAGGATGCCCTGGTCGAGGTGTGTTCCGGGCTTGGCGTCACTTGAACAGGAGGCCGGTGATGAACGGATGCGCTCGACGGGTGCTTGGGGCTGCTCTCGCCCTTCTCGGGGCGGGGAGCGCTTTGGCCGCTCAGGACACGCCGGCGGCCGGCAAGAACCCCCCGCCCAGGGTCCTCGGCGTCTGCCCGCCATTCCACCTCCTGGACGAGGATGGCAACGTGATTGACCCGGTGAAGGGGGCGAATGCCGACAAGCCCTATTCGCCGAAGCAGACGTGCGGGAAGTGCCACGACTACGAGAAGATCACGAAGGCATATCACTTCACGATGGGCGCGGGCGAGAAGCCCACAGCCGACATGGCCGCCCGCTGCGGCTGGGTCACCACCCCCGGCTTCTACGGCGGCACCTGGTGCTCGCCAGCGCCCCTCTACAACTACCTCTCACCCAAACAGAATGCCTTGGCGGCCGCAATGGACATGACCTCGTTCACCATCATGGCGATCGGCTGCGGAAGCTGCCATCCCGGCGGCGGCTCTGCGGAGTACGACCGCGCGGGCAAGCGCTACGACCGCTGGATGGCCGACCCCGCCAGCGGCTTCAACTCGGGCGGCGACAACGAGTTCGACGGCGACTACCACAAGGCCCGCTGGACCGAGAGCGGGGTCGTGGAGGCCGACTGCCTGCTTTGCCACCTGCCCGGCTACAAGTTCCCCGAGCGCGACAAGCAGCTCAAGGAGCTGAACTACCGCTGGGCCGCGACCGCCGGCTCCGGCCTCGCCGCCGTGAGCGGCTCCGTGGAGAAGGGCGAGCCGGTCACTGTCACCTATGACAAGTCGAAGTTCGCTCCCGACGGCACGCTCTCGCCCACCATCGTGCGCGAGCCGCGCAACGAGGCCTGTCTCGCCTGCCACGCGCAGCCGGGCTGGAAGAAGCGGGGCTTCAACTATCGCTCGCGCACCGACGTGCACGTCCGCGCCGGCCTGCGGTGCACCGATTGCCATCCCGCCGGCTCCTCTGCCGACGACCCTCGCATCCGCGGCAAGGAGCTCCACGAGATCGGCAAGGGCGACGACCCCGGCGGCCTCGTGCGCGACGATCTGGACAACACGGGCCGCGCCTGCGCCGACTGCCACGCCACCGGCCGCCTCGGCGCCCCAGTGGCCAAGCACCGCTGGCTCCCGCCGCTCCACCTCGACACCATCGCCTGCGAGACCTGCCATATCCCCGAGCGCCTCGTCAAGCCCATCCAGTTCCAGGCCAGCGACGTCTTCGCTCCCGGCACGAAGATTCCCAGCAAGGGCAAGCACCTCTGGACCTTCTACGGCCCCGACGGGGCCTACCGCAACCACTACGGCTACCTGGTGATGGAGGGCTACGACGACAAGCCCACCGAGGCGTTCAAGCCCTTCCTCGCCCGCTACAAGGGCAAAATCTACCCCGTCAACCGCATCCACTCTGCCTGGCCCGGCATCGAGGTCCAGGGCCAGCCCGCCCTCATGCAGCCGAAGATGAGCGACGTCTATCGCATGTGGACCACCCACCAGAAGGACAAGTCGAAGTTCCCCGAGCTGGCGAAGATCGCGGACGACAACGGCGACGGGGTCATCGAGGTCAACCGCCCCGAGGAGATTGACGCCCTGATCGCCTCGGTCACGGCCCTGCTCACAGAGTCGAAGTACCCGATGGACGGCAAGCGCGTGGTCTGGGTGATGAACGACCGCGTCTATACGTCGGGCACGCAGTTTCGTACCATCCCCAAGCACGAGTGGGAAGCATCGCCCTACGGCAACGTCCACAAGTACGCCCACGACGTCTATCCCGCGAGAGCCGCCCTCGGCATCAACGGCTGCACCGACTGCCACTCCCCTTCATCCCCATTCTTCTTCGCCTCGGCCCTGAAGTACCCCTTCGACGCCCAGGCGCGGCCGGTCACGGAGCCGCAGTATCGTCTCCTGGGCCTCGATGGCTTCTGGGCGAATGTGGGCGCCTGGCGCGAGGGCCTGCTCAAGCCCCTGCTGTACGCCCTCGTGGTCGGCCTGGCGTGTGCCCTGGTGGCGCTCGTGGGGCAGTGGCTCCTGGCCTGGGGCCTGGGCGATGGCCAGACTGCCCGGTCGCTGCGGCCGGTTCCCTGGCTGCTCGCCATCGCCGCGGCCATCGCCGCGCTCGTGCTCAGCCAGCAGCCCGACCTGATGAGCTACATGCTGCCCACGCGGTTCTGGCTCGACGCGAACCATTTCGCCCTTGCCGCGGGGGTGCTCGTGGCGGGCGTCGTGGGCCTGCTCGCGACGGTCCGCTCGAACCGCGCTGTCGTGGCGGCGGGTGCGCGCTGCCCGCTCGGTACTGTCGTTGCCGCTGAGCTGGCCGCCGCGTTGATTCTGGCCGTCGTTTCTGGCATCCTCATGTTCTTGAAGCTCGGCGGCCTGAGCGCGCTCACGCGGGCCTCTTACAGCGTCTTCGACCTCTCGCTCGTCCTGACCCTGGTTGGCGTGATAGTGGGCGCCCTGCGCGGAGCCGCGCGGGTGCGAGGCACGCGCTCGGCGTAGTCGAGGACACAGCAGCGTTGGCACCACGCCTCGCCTGCTTTGGGGTGTTTCTGATGTTCTGTGCCACCTCGTGGCCCCTGGCCTCTGCCGCGGAAAAGAGCGATGCGGATGCTCCCCACTGGAGCGATGCGCTGAAGGACATCCCCATCGGCCCCTTCCGCCTCGACGTCGGCGGCAGCGTCCGCTACCGCTACGAGCACCAGGACGACTTCAACGTCCAGCGCTACGCGGAGCCGCGCAGGGGCTTTGGGTCCGACGACTTCCTCCTCCAGCGCACCCGCCTGGAGTTCACCCTCCGCATGGGCGCGGAGGCGCGGGCCTTCGTCCAGCTTCAGGATGCCAGGGTCTATGACTCCGACTTCAAGACGGACGACTTCGACTGGCGCCTCTACTCATGCCCGTATCGCAACCCTCTGGACGTTCGGCAGGCCTACGTCGAGTGGCTTCACATCGGCGGCAGCCCCTTCGGCATCAAGATTGGCCGCCAGGCCATCTTCTATGGCGACAACCGCGTGTGGGGCCCCGGCGAGTGGGGCAACGTGGGCCGTTACACCTGGGACGCTGTGAAGCTCATCGCCGACACCCCGGCCGCCGAAGTCCACGCCATCTTCGCAGACCGCGTGCGCTACGACCCCCACAGCTTCGACGAGCACGACAGCCGCCTCGACGGCTATGGCGTGTATGCCATGCTGAAGAAGCTCCCCTTCCGCCTCGACCTCTTCTGGCTCGGCAAGCGCACCAGGCCGGACATGGTGGTGGATGCCAAGGGGACGCGGCTCGACCTGGACACCCACACGGTGGGCTTTGCGGTGGACGGCAAGCTCGGGCGCGGCTGGGACTACGGCGGCACCCTGGCCCAGACGTTCGGGCGGCGAAACGGCGTGGACGTGCGGGCGACCGGCGGCCACGCCCGCCTCGGCTACACGTTTAACCACCCCTGGCAGCCGCGCATCGGCGCGGAGTTCAGCTACGCCTCCGGCGACCCCGACCAAACCGATGGCACGTTCCAAACTTTCGACGGCGCCTTCGGCGGCATTGACACCACGAAGTACGGCTGGATGAACTTCTTCTGCTGGATGAACATCCAGGACTATGAGGCCACGTTCAGCTTCAGGCCCACTCGGAAGGCCAAGATTGCCGCCGAGTACCATTTCTTCCGCCTCGATGAGGCGAAGGATGCCTGGTACTGGTCCAGTGGCCGGCCCGCACGCCAGGATGCCACAGGCAAGGCAGGCTCCAACGTGGGCCAGGAGCTGGACCTCGTGCTCACCTACGACTTCAGCCAGCGCCTGAAGGCCATGGTGGGATACTGCCACTTCTTCCCTGGACCGTTCCTGCGGCGCACCGGGGCGAGTCCGGGCGCCGACTGGTTCTTCGTGCAGACCCTCTACACCTTCTAGCGAAAGGAGCTGAGAATGCCGTTGCTGCAAATCCTGGGCACGGGATGCCCGAAGTGCAAGAAGCTGGCCGAGAACACGGAGGCCGCGGCCAAGGCCCTGGGTCTCGACTACCAGCTTGAAAAGGTCACCGAGATCACCAAGATCATGGCCTTCGGCGTGATGATCACGCCTGCCCTCGTGGTAGACGGCCAGGTGAAGGTCGCTGGCAAGGTGCCCTCGGTGGAAGACCTCAAGGCGATGCTCAAGTGAGGACCGTAGTACAAGCGTCCCGCTTGCGCCCGACAGAAAAGGAGATGTGAAATGGCCGAGAAAGACTCCTGTGCTTGCAGTGCGGCGCCGAAGCTGATCTTCGCCTGCTCTGGGGCCGCCGACGTGGGCGCCATCGCCGACCAGGCGGCGCGGAAGCTGACCCGCGACGGGGCGGGCAAGATGTACTGCATGACGGGCATCGGCGGCCGCGTGAGCGGCATCATGAAGACCACCGAGGCGGCGGCCGGCATCCTGGCCATTGACGGCTGCTCCCTCGACTGCGCAAAGCGCTGCCTGGAGGAGGCCGGCTTCACGCGGTTCCAGCACATGCGCGTCACCGACCTTGGGATGGGCAAGGGCACATCACCCGTGACCGAGGAGAACATTGCGAAAGTCGCGGCCAAGGGCGCCGCAGCGCTCGCCACCATCTGCTGAACAGGGGCAAGCCGATGGCAGAGCCCAGAGTGACTGTGGTGCTCACCCAGCGGGACGTGGAACTGGTCGAGTTGGCCGACGTGGACGACGATGCGGGGGCAGCGTTGGAGTTCGTGCGGCGCGTGGTGAAGCCGCAGGTGGATGCGGCCCTGCGCCACGGGTGACGCCCCGCCTTCGAGCTGCCGTTGGCACGCCCGACCTAGCCTTGGGACGCCTGGAGCACGGGCTGACGGCCCATCTCGGGCGCGAGACGTGAAAGGAGCCACGCAGGATTGCCCATCACCTGGCCACTAGCCCAGTGCCCCTGCTGTAGCGGCAGCGGCGACGCCACCACTTTTCTCATGATCCTCGCGGGCGTCGCGGCCGTCTGGTGGATCGCCCGTTGGGCTGTGTCCGCATGGAGAAAGGAAGGTATCTCGCACATGAACAAGCTGGCAAAGATCGGCATCGTGATTGCGCTGGCGGTCGCCGTGGTCCTTGTGGTGGTGCTGAAGCAGAAGCCCACGAAGCCGGCGGCAGGAGAGAAGGCGAAGCCGCAGGCCGTAGCCGGGCTTCCACGCCTGGTGGACCTCGGGGCGGGCATGTGCATCCCCTGCAAGCTCATGGCGCCCATCCTCGAGGAACTCAAGGAGGCGTACAAGGGGCGCCTCGAAGTCGTTTTCATCGACGTCAACGAGGACAAAGAGTCAACCGACAAGTACAAGATCGACCTCATCCCCACCCAGATCTTCTTCGACCCCTCGGGCAAGGAGCTCTTTCGTCATACGGGCTTCTTCTCGAAGGAAGACATCCTGGCCAAGTGGAAGGAACTCGGGTTCGACCTTGGCGGCTCCGCGCCGGCAGTGGCCTTCGAGCGTCTGGAGCCGGCCCAGAAGGACACCCGCCCCCGCGACCAGGTGTGCTACATGTGTGACCGGGACATTGACCCGAAGACACTCGTGGTGGTGAAGACCGATAAGGGCCACGTGCGCCTGTGCAGCCCCCACTGCTACTTCATCCTGTACTCTTGTCTCATGGAGGACAAGACTGGCTTCGAGACGAAGGTTAGCGTCACCGACTGGGCCAGCGGCAAGCTGATTCCCGCGACAGATGCCGCCTATCTGTACGGACTCGACGGCAAGACGGGGCGGCCAACGGTCAAGGCATTTGCCGACCGCGACGCGGCCACGAAGGAGATGCAGGCCGCCGGCGGCAGTATCATTGCGTTCCCCGCGCTCCAGGAGAAGGAGCTGGCCCACCGCTGCGGCTTCTGCGACCGCGCCGTCCACCCTCAGGATGCCGCTCGCGTCCTCGTCGGCGGGGTCCAGACGTGGGGTTGCTGCTCCCACTGTGCCCTGGGCGTGGCGGCTCGCACGGGCAAGGACATCGAGGTCCACGAGCGTGACCGCCTGACCGGCGACGAGATCGTGGTGAAGACCCTCGACGGCAAAGTGGCCTCGCTGGAGCCGAAGACGGCCGTGGCCTGGTTCGGCCAGCGGAAGAAGCCCGACGGCACATGGGCTTCCGCAGGCTGTTTCCACCAGGGCTTCTTCGTGAACGCCGAGAACCTCAAGAAGTGGGTCGAGGCCAATCCGCTGGAAACGGGGTGCCTCATCACCATCCAGAGGGCCCTCGACGACAAGATGAAGCTCACCCCGCAGCAGATCCAGAAGGCGTGCAAGATCGGCGAGTGCGCGCCCAAGTGAGGCCGTGACCCGGCACAACGGAGGCAAGCTCCGACTGAGACTGAAAGGACCCGCAAGGATGAAGACAAAGAGAAACATCGGCATCGCCCTCGTGTTGTGCGCCTTTGGCGTTCGGGCCGGTACCGTCCGCGATGCCTACCCGAACCTGGTCCATGGCATGCTCTCGGCGGCCAGGCTGGCTGAGCTGCCGGAGGGCGTGGTCCTGCAGTGCACGGAACTGGACATCACGCGGGCGGAACTCGACCGCATCCTGGCAGAATCGGCCGGTGCCTTGCGCGAGCAATTGCGGAAGAACTCGGTCTACCTGCTCGACGAACTCGCCACGAAGAAGGTGCTCCTGGCCGCGGCGAAGCAGGAGGCAGCGAAGGTTCACAAGAGCCTCGCCGGCAAGAACGACACCCAGATTGTGAACGAGTACGCCGATGGCATCACGGCGGGCCTGGCGGTCACCGATGCCGAGATCGCCAAGTTCTACGAGCAGAACCCGGAGATGTTCGGCGGGGCCTCGCTACGGAAGGTGCGCGACAGCCTGAAGGCGTACCTTCTCCAGGACAAGCGCCGCGAGGCCCTCCAGGAACACGTTCGCACCCTCGCCGAGCGCTTCCAGGTGGCCGTCTCGGCCCCTTGGGTCGCCGAACACGCAGCCCTGGCCCGCGACAACCCCGTAGACAAGGCCCGGGCCAGCGGCCGGCCCTCGATGGTGGACTTCGGTGCCGATGGCTGCCGCCCCTGCGAGAAGATGAAGCCGATCCTGGCGACCCTCAAGGAGAAGTACGCGGGAAGGGCCGACATCGTATTCGTCCACGCGCGGAACGAGATGGTGCTCTCCACGCGCTTCCGCATTGAGTCCATCCCAACTCAGATCTTCTACGACAAGGACGGCAAGGAGTTCTTCCGCCACACGGGGTACTTCTCCGAGCGGGAAATCGAGGCGAAACTGAAGGAAATGGGGGTGCAGTAGACCATGCAGGAGCTCTTCACCTGGCTGACCCGCGCCGTGGAAGGCACGCCGGCCATCGCCATCATCGCGTCGCTCGTCTGGGGCGTGCTGAGCATTCTCCTCAGCCCCTGCCACTTGGCCAGCATCCCGCTGATCGTCGGCTTCATCGGCCAGCAGGGGCAGATGACGACCCGCCGGGCCTTCGGGCTCTCCACCCTCTTCGCGGTCGGCATCCTCATCACCATCGGCGTCATCGGTGTGATCACGGCGGTCGCAGGGCGCATGATGGGCGACATCGGGCCGTGGGGCAACTACATCGTCGCCGCGATCTTCCTCCTCGTGGGGCTGGTGCTGCTGGACGTCATCCCCATGCCCTTTTCCGGCCCGGGCCAGGTGGGGATGAAACGCAAGGGGTTCTTCGCCGCGTTCATCCTCGGCCTCGTGTTCGGCGTCGCACTCGGCCCCTGCACCTTTGCCTTTATGGCCCCCATGCTCGGCGTGACCTTCAAGCTGGCGGCCACGAACATCGCCTACGGCGTGCTCCTGCTGGCCCTCTACGGTGTGGGCCACTGCTCGGTCATCGTCCTGGCTGGCACGTTCACCGAGGTCGTCCAGCACTATCTCCACTGGACGGAGAAGTCGAAGGGCGCCCTGATCCTCAAGAAGGTCTGCGGCGTCCTCGTGATTCTCGGCGGCCTCTACATGCTCTATCTGGCTGTGTGACTGGCCACCAACCTCCCGCAGGTTGAGAACCTGCGGGAGGTTCACCTTAGGGAAAGGAGGACGGGCGATGGGAAGCGAAGTGGAACGGCGGGCGTTTCTGGGCGCCGCGGGAGCGGCCGTGGCGGCGGGCCTGGTTGCCGCTTCGGCCTCGGCCCAGGAGGCGGCGGGCAAGGGGCTGAAGATCGTCGGCATTGCTACCAGCCCGCGGAAGGGCAAGACAACGGCAGCGGCGGTCCAGGCCTGCCTCGACGCGGCCAAGGAAGCAGCCCCCGGCGTCGAGATCGAGCTCGTGGAGCTGGCCGGCATGAGCATCCCGGCCGAAGTCGCCGCAGGCATCCCGCTGGCGGAGGGGCAGAAGGACGACTTCCCCGCCATCGCGGCGAAGCTGAATGACCCCAAGGTCGCCGGCATCATCATCGGCTCGCCCGTGTATTTCAACAACATGAGCGGCCTGTGCAAGGCGTTCATAGACCGGTGCATGGCGCTCCGCAAGAACTTCGCCCTCGGCGGCAAGGTCGCAGGCGTCGTGGCTGTCGGCGGCGCCCGCAACGGCGGTCAGGAACTCACCATCCAATCCATCCAGGCGGCGTTGCTGAGCCACGAGGTCCTCGTGGTGGGCACGAGCCGCCCGACAGGACGGATGGGCGCCGCGCTCTGGAACCAGGGCGACGACATCACGAAGGACGAGTTCGGCCTCGCCTGCGCGAAGGACCTCGGGCGCCACGTGGCCCAGGTGGCCCTGCGGCTGGGCGGCGGGGCCAAGTGAAGGTGAGCGGCGCTGCCCTCCGCTCGCGTGTGGAATGTTGGGAGGCAGACCAGGGACTCCGGAGACTCCAGATGGGGAATGGCTCTGTTCTGCGGAAGATGGCTTTGCTCCTCGGCTTTGCAGCTCTTCTCGGCATTGCGCCGGGCTGCGGCTACTTCACGGATCGCGGCAACGATGCGGCCGAGATGTTCGACATCGGCCTTACGTTCTCCGCCACGCCCCAGTTCGCGGCCTACACGAACTGCCCGATCATCTTTCCCGTCGGCTACGGGGACGTGGATGGGACGTTCGTGGGCGTGGGCGATGGCAAGGCCGGCGTGATGAAGCACAAGGAGAGCAGCGTGGGACTGCTCCTGTGGGGCCGCGAGGAGGTCAGTTGGCAGCGCTTCAACGAGTCGGGCGGGGCCGAAGCCCTCGGCAATCAGGCCACGGGGCTGCTGGGCCTTGCGACGAGCCCCGAGAACACGCAAGTCAAGAAGCCCGCCTGCAAGCACTACTTCCACCTGGGCTGGGTGGGCCTCGTCGGCAACATCCGCTGGCTGGAGATCCCTGACTTCTTCCTCGGCTGGTTCCTCCTCGACCCATCGCACGACGACCACGAGCTCGGCGGCTGGTGGTTCTGGGGCGGCCTCACGCCCGTGAAGCCTGCCGCGAAGACCGATGCCCAGTAGCCTGAGCTGGCTTGTGGTGCGGGCCCGAGCGGCCCCTCGCGGGCGGTGTCCTGCCGATGGTGTGCGCTGCCGGTGAAGAGGTCCCACTGTTAACGCAGCGAGCGGGTTCGCCGCAAGGAGGCCTGGAAGAGGCGACCAGGGCTGGCGACCGTTCCTCCTGAGGTGGGTTCTCCCGGCCCGCCGTCGCCCTCGCTTTCATCGCACGGCTCTATAGGACGAGACCGAGGCCCGCGAGGAGGGCCTGGACGCTGCGGAGCGCCCGCACTCCGCACTGCGGGGGGATGCGGGGGCGCGCTTCGCCGAACCGACACGTCGCTTCTGCTGAACCTTGCCTGAGAGTCGCTTGAGGCCGACGCGGCTTCTCTGCAACGCTCTCGCTGAATGCCCCCTGCGGCTTCCCCAGATGCCCTTGTGCCCGCCCAACACGGCTTGTGAGCCGCCGGAGATCGCGGGTAGCGAACTCGCGTATTCCTAACATGAATCTGGCGATAGCCTCATCACCGCCTGCCATGTTGTGCAGGGCGAACGGACTCCTGAACGCTCGGCGGCCGAGTCGCCCACAAGAGAAGGAGAGGCAGGATGAATGGGAATCGCTGGCGGATTCTTCTCGCGGCGGGAGTAATGGCGATGGCGCTGCTGGCCCACGCCCGGGACGCCCACGCCCAGGCCTGCGCCGGCACTGGGTGACCCGTGGCGGACAGCATGGCGGCCAGGGAGGCCGCCTCCGAACCCGGCAACGGCCCCTGGGCGAATCTCGTCGGCGGGCTCTGGAACATCGCCAGCGCCCCCGTCCAGCTCCCCGTGACAATTGCCGAGACGTCCATCGAGCGCAACGTGCTCTATGGCCTCACCGCGGGCACTCTCCAGGGCGCGGCCAAGACCTTGATGAGCCTCGTCGGCGGCTTCGCCCGGGTGGCGACGGCCATCATCCCGGCCGACCCAATGGAACTGGTGGCCCGCAAGCTCGCTTACGCGCAGGGGCGGTAGCCCGCGGCAAGTGAGGAGTGAAACGTGGTAAGCGAACCTTCGACGCGCGAGACGCGCCGTTCAGGACGGCCCGAGCCGACTGCTCTGTCTGTGTGTGTCCGTGTCCTCCCCGTGTCTTTGGGCGTTGCTTTCGCCGCCCTGGGCTGCCTGCCCTGGCGCCAGAAGCCTGCGGAGAGGCCCCTCCTCGTCGTCGTGCCCACGCTGGACCCCGACACGTATCGGCCCGGCGAGGCCGTCGTCTGCACCGTCAAGGTCACCAACGCCGGCAACGCGCCGGCCCCCGCGGGTTCGCTGAGCGCCGACACCGTGGAGTTCTGGTTCGGCCCCACGGGCACCGACCTGCGCTACCGCCGCGAGCCCGTGCGGTCGAGCAGGGAGAAGGGCTTCGAGGCGATCACCATCGCGCCCAAGAGCTCGATCACCCGGCGCTTCGTCCTCACCCGCCTGACCGAAGAGGAGGGGCACTTCGCCCTCCACGTCCTCTACAGCCCCGAGGGCAACGCTCCGGGCACCCCGGGCATCCCGGGCCCCGCCTTCCTCTACCGCGTGGACGGGCAGCGGCTCTTCCGCCGCGACGAGAACGGCCTGATCCGCAAGGAGGATGCCGTCGAGTCCGTGAAGCAGAAGGTGGGGAGCGGCCTTGCCAACGCCGAGGCAAGGCTCGTGCGCAATGAGGCCGGCTTGCTCGACTGGCTCGTGACCGCCGAGGTCCAGGGGGGCGACTCGGCGGCGCGACGGGCCTTCCTCGTGAACCCCTACACGGGCGTCATCCGAGTGGAGGCGAAGCCACAGGCCGGCGCACACAGGGCGGCAAAGGAAAAAACAGAGACCTCATACTGACCTAGCAGGCCCCTCATCGGGCAGGGATAGGATCGGGCTACTTGGCCGGCGCGCGAGCGGGTTCGCGCGCCACACGTGGCAGGCACTTGTGAGGAGCGGTTTGATGGGCAGGAAGTGGCTGTGGATGGTGCTGTGGCTGGGAGGCGGATTGGCCAACGGGTTGGCAGGGGAGGGCGCGGCGCCCCCGCGGCCCCCCGACAGGCCCTTGGTGCCGCAGGGGCCAGTGCAGGCCATCAGCGTGCAGCCGGCGCCCTCGCCGACCGATGCGCTGGACGCGGCGCCCGACGAGGCGCCGACCCACGTGGTGAAGGTGCTGCGCACGACCAACAAGGCGCAGACCAACCGCTACGTGATCAAGGTCTACGACTTCAAGAACCAGAACCCCGCGGAACTCCACCGCTTCTACCGCCGTGTGGCCGAGATCGAGGAGAGCGCCTGGCACACCTTCGTCGGCCCCGACGGCAGGAGCGGCAAGCTCGTCATGACCATCCCCGAATACCAGATCCCCTACGTGGACGCGATGGTGGCCGCGCTCGATAAGCCCGGCCTCACCACCTCCTCGGGCAGCCAGGCATCCTGGGCGCGCATGAAGCACCGCAACATCACCGACGCCGCCTTCAGGTCTACCCTGCTCCAGTACATGAGCCCTACGGCGGAGACCGTCCTGGACCCCGAGACCAACTCGATCCTGCTCTACGACGTGCCGAGCGCCATCGAGACCGCCGAGGATGCGTTGACCATTCTTGATAGCCCGGTCCCCATGGTCCGCCTCGACGTGACGGTCTACGAGGTCTACGGGGCCAACGACGGGCGGCTGGGCCTGGACTTCCACGCCTGGAAGAACGGCCCGGGCCGCGACCTGTTCTCCTACGGCGCCTTCCGCGAGCGCCAGCGCACCAGCTCCTCCATCAGCGGCTCCCCCACCCCCACCGGCAACACGCCGATCAACGTCGGCACGGGCGTTGGCCTCACCGAGTTCACCGCGCACGGCACCAACAGCTCGTGCTTCCTCGACGTGCCCTCGGCCTACTTCGACTTCGTGGCCACCAAGGGCAAGGGACAGGTCAAGGCCCGCGGCTCCGTGACCGTGAACCACGGCAACACTGCCACCTTCCAGACCGGCGACACGATTCTCTACTATCACGTGATGGACGCCACGCCGGGCATGGCGGGCGCATCGCCAGGCCCGAAGGACCTGAGCGTGAACGCCAACGCCATCGCCGCGGCCCCCAAGGGCGGCTATCGCACCGACCTGATTGACCCCACCAGCGGCAACAGCTCCAAGGTGCCCAAGAACCGCACCCTCATCGCCCGCATCGCCGACCGCAAGACCCTCGGCGGAACGCTGATGAGCGCCACGGACACAGGGGTCTACGTCAACATCACCCCCACGGTCGGCACCGAGAGCATCTCGATGAGCGTGACCACCCAGGTGGTCAACCACGTGGCCTATGCCGACAACGGGGTGCCCGTGGTCGTCGAGCGCAAGGCGGCCACCGAGGTCATCGCCGCCGACGGCCAGGAGATCGTCCTGGGCGGGCTCGTCTACGAGACGCCCATCAACGCCGCCAACAAAGTCCCCTTCTTCGGCTCTGTGCCGGTCATCGGCTACCTCTTCGGTGGCGAAACCAAGCAGTCCAACAGGCGCCTCGTCGTCGTCGCCATTAAGGCCACCAGGCTCCAGGGCGGCGGCCTGGCGCCCGAGGACGCCGACATCGTGGAGACCGCCAAGGGCAACAAGGCCATCCAACTGCCCGGTGTGAAGGCCAAACTCGCAGGCGACCCGATCAATCCGTGAACCCGAACCTCCCGCAGGTTCGCAACCTGCGGGAGGTTGAGGACGTGACCCGAAACGCGACGCGCAATCCAGGAGAAAGCAACGATGAAGCGATGGCTCAGGGCGATCGTGGCGGCTGGCCTTGTGGTGGCGATGGCGCCGGCCGCCTGGGCCGGGATGCCCGGCATGACCGGCGAGGAGGCGGCGGGCGTGAACAGCCGCCGCGGCGACGCCAGCCCCGCTGGCGGCTCGATCCAAGGCCACAGCAACATTGACGACTACACCAACCAGGACGATCAGCTCAACCTCACCGAGAAGTCGGGCACCGTCAAGGTCCTCCGTGTGAACCAGAAGAACCTCATCAACGACTACGTCGTGGACGTCATTCCGCTTGAGAACCCTAACGCGGTGAACATGGTGCGCGAGATTCGCGCCGTGTTCCGCATGCTCACCGCCAAGGAGGGCGGGCGGGCCGAGGTCATCCGCGACCGCGTGGCCAATAAGGCATACATGCAGGTCATCTGCCCCCGCTTCCAGCTCCCCTACATCCGCGAGGCGGTCAAGGCCCTCGACCAGCCGTGGCTCAAGGAGAACAACGACGGCTACGCCACGGTCTACTACCGCGCGAAGAACCGCAACATCGCCATCGTCAACGCCCTGGCCAACCTGTGGTGCGACGGCGAGGGCGTCAGCGTGATCGACACCGGGAACAACGCCGTCACGCGCCGCGAGGAGCCCACCCGCGCCACCAGCTTCGTGAAGTACTGCGACACCGTGGACGTGGTGCCCGACCAGATGGTCTTCGAGGGCGCCATCTACGAGGTGAACGCCACCGACGACCTGAAGTTGGGCCTCGACTACATCGCCTGGAAGAACGGCCCCGGCCGCTCGCTCTTCGAGTGCATCAAAGGCCGGACCAGGACCGACCAGGAGTGGGACGATGCCTCCAGCATCTGGGACCCCCTCACCGGCAAGCGCTACGTCGAGGTTCCGGTCACGGCGACCGACCACGACCAGGAGACCCGTGTGACCCAGAAGTACTGCTCGTTCAACTACGTCGTCAACTCGGCCTACATTGACTTCCTGGCTTCGAAGGGCAAGGCCCGCGTCATCGTGCGGCCCAAGATCATCACCCGCAGCAACGTCAAGGGCACCTTCTCCACCGTCGAGCAAGTCCTCTCGTTCAACGTCGTGCCCGACGTTGTGACCCGCACCCCCTTCAACCCGCCGGCCACGCCGGCCGTGGCCGGCGACGCCGGCGAACTGGGCGTGGACAACCGCACGGTCAACTACTCCGTCTATGGCACCACCGCCGCCACCACCACGGGCCTCACCCTCGAGGTCACCCCCTGGATCGGCACAGAGTCCACCGAAGTCCAGGTCGCCGTCAGCTACCGCACCATCTCGGGCGTCACCCCCCAGGGCATCCCGATGATCAACACCCGCGCCCTGACCACCCGCGCCCGCGTGCGCGACGGCGAGCCGCTGGTCATTGCCGGCCTCGACCGCGAGGAGAAGGTGGACGCCTATGCCGGCATCCCGTTCCTCTCCTCGATTCCCGGCTTCGGCCTGGTCTTTGGAGGCGAAACCCACTCCATCCGCAAGACCCAGCTTGTCATCGTCCTCGTGCCCAGGCTCATCACCGGCACGAGCAGGGACCTGGCCACGGCCGAAGAGGTCGAGACCATGAAGATGGCCCTGGGCGAGGCCAAGGTCGAAATCCCCACCAACCCCTGGGGCTTTGACCAGTGGCTCCTCGACAAGAGCAAGACGGCCCCCTACTGAGCAGCCGTCCAACCGCGGCGGCGCGAGCCGTCGCTGGGGACTTGAGATGAGCGAACCGAAGAAGCCGAGCGTCCTCTTCCTGTGCGTCAACAACTCGTGCCGCAGCCAGATGGCCGAGGCCCTGTTGCGGAGGCACGCAGGGGACCGGTTCGAGGTCGAAAGCGCTGGCTTGGAGCCCCGGGAGATTCACCCCCTCGCGCGTGCGGCGATGGCTGAGGTTGGGCTCGACCTGAGCTCCCATCGCCCCAAGAACGTGAGGGACTTCCTCGGCAAGCGGCACTTCGGCTACCTGATCATCCTGTGCGCCGAGGCGGAGGCGAAGTGCCCGGTGTTCCCCGGCATCAGCTTCCGCCTCGATTGGCCCTTCCCGGACCCCGCGAAGGCCGAAGGCTCTGAGGAGGAGCGCCTGAATGCATTCGGGCAGGTGCGCGATGCCATCGAGCAGCGCATCCTCGCTTGGCTAAGGGAACGGGATGCCAGGCTCTTGGGCCCGGACTGAGCCGGCCAGGATCATGCGTTCTTCTAACGGACGCCTCACGAAGCCCTAATCCGCGTGGGGTACGCTATCAGGGCGGCGGGTGTCCAGACACATCGAAAGGAGTTGCGAGATGAACAGGCTTGTGTTGTGGATCGGCTGCATCGGACTGCTCCTGGGCATGCCCCGGGCCGCCATGGCCGAGGAAGCCCGGCTGGTGCTCGACGGCTCGACGACCGTGGGGCCGCTCGCCAAGGCGTTCGCCGAGTACTACATGCAGCAGAACAAGGGCGTCAACATCAGCGTGAGCGAATCCGGCAGCGGCAACGGCGCCAAGGGGATCATCAACAGCGCCTGCGACATCGGGAACATGTCCCGGGCCATGACCGACGCGGAGCTCAAGGCCGCCGAGGAGAAGGGCGTGAAGCCCGTCGCCCACGTCGTCGCGATGGATGGCATCGCCATCATCGTGCATCCGAGCAACCCCGTGAAGGCCCTCACGCTGGCGCAGGTGAAGGACATCTACCTGGGCAAGGTCAAGAAGTGGAGCGACGTGGGCGGCCCGCCGCTGCCCATCGTGCGGATCAGCCGCGACACCAACAGCGGCACCTACGAGGTCTTCGAGGCGAAGATCATGCAGGGCGACCGCATTGCGGCCGTCGTCGAATACGTCGGCAGCAACGGCGCCATCCGCCAGCGCGTCCAGAGCACGCCCGGCGCCGTCGGCTACGTGGGCCTCGGCTTCGTGGACCGCACGGTGAAACCCCTGGAAATTGACGGCGTGATGCCGACGAAGGAGACAGTGGCCACCGCCAAGTACCCCGTCTCCCGTCCCCTCTACATGTACACCAACGGCCAGCCGAAGGAAGGCACGCACCTGTGCACCTTTGTGAACTTCTACAAGACCGCGAAGGGCAAGGAGATCACCGAGGCCATCGGCTTCGTGTGCCCGCCCGAGAAGTGAGGGACGGTAAGGCCCTATGGGCGTCCCCCGAAGCGCATCGCGGAGCCTGGTCCTGAGCAAGCGAGCCGGCCGCATTCAGCGGTTAGGCTCGCTTGCCGGCAAGGGGCTTCTCCTCGCCGTCACCTCCAGCTCGGTCCTCGCCGTGCTCTTCATCTTCTACTTCATTGCCAGGGACGCCATTCCCTTCTTCCGGTCGCGAGGCGTGGCGGAGCTGTTCACGGCGCTGGAGTGGTACCCGTCGGGGCGCCCGCCCGCCTTCGGCGCGCTGTCCATCTTTGTTGGGAGCGCGCTGGTCACCGTCGGGGCCATCCTCGTGGCCGTGCCGCTGGGCATCGCGACCGCGGTGTGCCTGAGCGACGTGTTGCCCTTCCGCGCCCGCCAGTACGTGAAGCCTGTGATCGAGATGCTGGCCGCCATCCCCTCCGTGGCCTACGGCTTCTTCGCGCTCGTGGTCTTTGCCCCGCTGCTCCAGGAGAGCGGGGGCACGCTGCTGTCGGCGGCGGGCTGGGTCGTTGGGGCGCCCGTCGCCGCCCTGGCCGTGGTGGTGCTGAGCGAGTTGGCCACGGCCCGCTGCCGGGGGGCCTGGCAGCCGGCGGCCCGCTGGGGCGCAGCCGCCGCCCTTGGCGTGGCGGCGCTCCTTGGCCTTCGATGGGCGACCCGCGGGCTGGCCGGACTGGAGATTTCCAGCGGGACCAACGCCCTGAATGTCTCCATCATCCTCGGGATCATGGCCCTGCCCACGGTTGTGAGCGTGTCCGAAGACGCGCTTCAGGCCGTGGGCCGCGAGCTGCGCGAGGGTAGCTATGCCCTGGGCGCCACGCGGGCCGAGACCGTCGTCCGTGTGGTCATCCCCGCCGCCAGCAGCGGCCTGGGCGCGGCGGTGATCCTGGGCGTGATGCGCGCCATTGGCGACACGATGGTCGTCTGGATGGCCTCCGGCAACGCCAGCCACATTCCCAAGCCCTGGTACGACCTGACTCAGCCCGTCCGCACCCTGACCGCCACCATTGCGGGCGACATGGGCGAGGCCGACCACGTGACCGGGTCGGAACGCTACAGCGTGCTCTTCGCGCTGGCCATCGGCCTGCTCGTCGTATGCTTCACACTCAATCTGCTCAGCGAATGGGCCGTGCGCAGTACCAAGCGGAGGATGGGGCGCTAGCATGAAGCTCGGCACCCGCAAGCTGCTCGACAAGGCTTTTTCCGGGCTGGGGCTGTTCTCCATCGCTCTCATCGCCGCGTCGCTCCTCGTCATCCTCCTGCCCATCCTCGTGCGCGGCGCCGGCGCCTTCTGGTTCCGGGGCACGGTCGAGTTCCGCAAGCTGATGTTCGACAAGTTCGAGCGCGGCAACCGCAGAGCCGTGCCGGCCGAGGTCGCCCAGGCCAGGGCCGCCCGCCAGCCCATCTACGACATGCTCGCCGCCTTCGACAGGGAGATGGAGAAGGGCGGAATCCTCTTCCGCAAGAAGTACGAGGCCCCCCTGGATGAGTTGAAGAGCCGCCTCCGCGTGCTCCTTGGCCCGTTCCCCGGCGAAGCGCGGCCGGCCCTCATCCGCGAGCAGTATGGCCAGACGCGCTGGGAGCGCGCCCTGCTGAAGGCCCAGGACGTGCTGATGGTCGAGAGCTACGACTACGCCGACCCCACGAAGCTGGCGAAGAAGACGCACTCGCCGCGCGTGGAGGAGTTCAGGGGCACCACGCTGGAGCCGCTCTTCGCTTACGTGCAGGAACACCTTGAGGAGATGCTGCGCCCCCGCCGCACCTTCTACTGGCGGTTCCTCACCGACACGTCGCTCGACGCCCATTTCTTCGGCGGCGTGTGGCCCGAGATGCTCGGCACCCTCTACCTCACGCTTGGCTCCATGCTCTTCGCCATCCCGATGGGCGTCATCTCCGCCATCTTCCTCGTCGAATACTCCCGCGAGGGGCGCCTGGTCAGCGTCCTGAGGATGTTCATCAGCACGCTGGCGGGCGTGCCGAGCATCGTCTTCGGGCTGTTCGGGCTGGCTTTCTTCATCCACACGATGCACGTCTCGCACTCGAAGAGCGTGCTCGCCGGCTCGCTCACGCTGGCGCTCCTCGTGCTGCCGACCATCATCCGGGCCTCGGAGGAAGCCATCCGAGCCGTGCCCCACACCTACAAGGAGGCCGCGCTCAGCGTCGGCGCCAGCCAATGGCGCACCATCGTCACCGTCATCCTCCCTGCCGCCCTGCCCGGAATCCTCACCGGGATCGTCATCTCCATGGGCAGGGCGGCAGGGGAAACCGCCCCCATCATCTTCACCGCCGCCGTCAGCGTGGGCCAGCCCCTCAGCGTCCTCGAAACCTTCACCCAGCCCACGCCCGCGCTCTCGTGGAACGTCTACAACATCTCCACCGAGCACCAGGCGGTGGACGAAATCCGCCACGTGCAATACGGCATGGTCCTGACCCTCGTCGTCCTCGTCCTCGTCCTGAATCTCGCGGCCATCCTCCTGCGGGCCAAAGTCTCGAAGAAGCTGAAGGGGTGAGCGATGGGCACGTTCGCAGTCCATGAGGACATGTTCAAGGATCGGCTCGGCACGGCCAGCGCGGGCATGGAAGGAACCGTTCGGGCAGAGGAGTTCTCCATCTTCTACGGCTCCAAGGTTGCCGTAAGGGAGGTCAGCTTCGGCATCCCCGCCGGCCAGGTGACCGCCATCATCGGCCCCAGCGGCTGCGGCAAGAGCACGTTCCTGCGCGCCATCAACCGCATGAACGACCTCATCCCCGTCTGCCGCACCAGCGGCAAGCTCCTCCTCGACGGCGAGGACATCTACGGCCCGCAGATAGACGTGGTGGCCCTGCGCCGCCGCGTGGGCATGGTCTTCCAGAAGCCCAACCCCTTCCCCAAGAGCGTCTTCGACAACGTGGCCTACGGCCCCCGCATCCACGGAGGGCTGAACAGGGGGCAACTTGCGGAGACCGTCGAGAGCAGCCTCACCCGCGCCGCCCTGTGGGCCGAAGTCAAGGACCGCCTGGGCGACAACGCCCTCGGCCTCTCCGGCGGCCAGCAGCAGCGCCTGTGCATCGCCCGCGCCCTGGCCGTGGACCCCGAAATCCTGCTGATGGACGAGCCCACCAGCGCCCTCGACCCCCAGGCCACGCTCCGCATCGAGGAACTCATCGGCGAACTCCGCGGCCGCTACACCATCATCATCGTCACCCACAACATGCAGCAGGCCGCCCGCGTCTCGGACTTCACGGCCTTCCTCTACGAGGGCAAGCTCATCGAGTTCGGCGTGACCCGCCAGATCTTCACGAACCCAAGGGAGAAGCAGACAGAGGACTATATCACGGGACGCTTTGGCTAGGAGGCAGAGAGGATGGACAGGGAACGGTTGCTCGATGTTGTTGACCCTTCCGAGGTCGTGGTCGTGGTACTCGGAGGAGGCCGCGGCTCAAGGCTCTACCCGCTCACGCGCGACAGGGCCAAGCCCGCCGTGGGCTTCGGCGGCAAGTACCGCCTCATTGACATCACACTCACCAATTGCCTGAAGTCCGGCTTCAACCGCATCTTCATCCTCACACAGTTCAACTCCTTCTCGCTCAACCGCCACATCTGGCAGACCTACTCGCGCGAGATGCCGCGGAACGGCTTCGTGGACATCATCGCGGCCGAGCAGACGATGGAGCGGCGCGACTGGTTCCAGGGCACGGCCGACGCGGTCCGCCAGACCCTCCGCCACATCCTCCGCCACCACCCCCGCTATGTGCTCATCCTCTCCGGCGACCAGATCTACAGCATGGACTACCGCGCCCTCCTCCTGTGGCACCAGACCCAACACGCCGATGTCACCATCGCGGCGAACCACTCCGCCGAAGACCAGATCAGGGGGCTCGGGATCGTCCGAGCCAACGCCAGCCTCGAGGTCACTGGCTTCTGCGAGAAGCCCCAGAGCTGCACCGCCGTCAGCGACTTCCGACTCGACCAGGCCGCGGGCATCAGGTTTCCGAAAGGCAAGCCCTTCCTCGGTTCCATGGGGCTCTACCTCTTCGAGACGCCCGTGCTGGTGGACGCGCTCAAGGGAGACGAGGCGGACTTCGCCAAAGGCATCATCCCCCCGCTTGCCGGGCGCGTGCGCATGTCCTGCTACCCCTTCGAGGGCTACTGGAAGGACGTGGGCACCATCGAGGCATTCTACGAGGCGAACATGGACTGGCGGGCCGGCGGCGGCATCGCCGACATGTTCCAAAACGGCGCCTCCATCATCACCCACTCGCGCCAACTGCCCCCCTCGCGCATACAGGGCACGGCCATCGAGGACTCCCTCATCGCCGACGGCTGCACCATCGCCGCCAAGGCCATCACCCGCTCGATCATCGGCGTCCGCTCCAGGATCGGCCCAGGCTCCGTCATCGAGGACTCGATCCTCATGGGCAACGACGAGGCGCCCGGGCCCGCGCCCTTCGAGGTCGGAGCCAACTGCCGCATCCGCAAAGCCATCGTGGACAAGAATGCCGTGATCGGCGACAACTCGGCCATAGAAAACCTCGCGGCCGTCCGCGAGGCAGAAACCAACCTCTACGCCATCCGCTCCGGAATCATCGTCATTCCCAGAGGAGCCCTCATCCCCCCAGGCACCAGCATCTGAGCGCCCCGAGGGGCCGCTCGCCTGCAAGGAGCGTCGCCGTGGAGACCCACGAACGGTCGTTCGACAAGGAGCTGGCCGACCTCAAGAAGCGGCTGCTCACGATGGCCGCCATCGCCGAGAGCATGATCGACCAGGCCATCGCAGAACTGGTCAACCGCGACAAGCAGGCCGCCGCAGAGGTGCCGCGGAACGAGGAGCAACTCAACAGGCTCCAGATCGAGATTGACGACGAGGTGCTCAGGCTCCTGGCCACCCGCCAGCCCGTGGCCAATGACCTGCGTCTCCTCCTGTCCGTCACCCGCATCAACAGCGAGTTGGAGCGGATCGGCGACCTCACCATCAACATCACGGAGAATGTCCAGATCCTCGTCGAGCGGCCCCCCCTCAAGCCGCTCATAGACATCCCTCACATGGCCCAGCTTGCTCGAACCATGGTCCGACAGAGCCTGGATGCACTCGTCCAGGGCAACGCGGAGCTGGCACAGGCCGTCATCATGGCCGATGATCAGGTAGACGCGCTAAAGGACCAGGTCCTCCGGGAGCTTCTCACCTACATGCTTGGCGACATGCGCACCATTGAGCGCGCCCTGGCGCTCATCCTCATCTCCCGTCACCTGGAGCGAATCGCCGACCACGCCACGAACATCGCCCAGGATGTCATCTACCTCATCCAGGGCCGCGACGTTCGCCACCCCCGCACTCCGAGAACACCAGCTCCGACGTGATCACCATCAAGGGGCTGGGGTAGACGGCGGCGCACGCCCCGCGAGCCCGACAGCACCGGCCCGATCACGTTCCCCGGTTCGCGCCGCACGCGCATCGTCGGCTCTGCCGGAGCGCCCGCGAAGGCCATCGCGCCCGATCCGGCCTGCCCACGCGCGAGAACCCGTGGAGGTTGAAAAACCGGGAAACAAGGGGTAGAATCCGGCCGTGCGCCCGACCCGCACACTGCTGGGGCGGTCCCGGAGGAGAGCTCGGGCGCTCCGCGACCGGGGGCCGACGCCGCCGAGGGGGACCCTGCGATGAGACCTGCGACTGGATGCCTGCTGGCCGTATGGATGATCTGGGGCGCAACGGAGGCGGCGGTGGCATTCCGGCGGCTCACGCCGACGGCCGGGTCGCCGGCCGGCGTCTTGCGCTTCGAGCTCCCGAAGGGGGCGAGAATCCACCGCGCCGACCTCTTCATCCCGCGCTCGGGCGAGATGACCGGGAGGGACGAGGAGGCCCTCGCGCCCGTCGAGGTGGTGGCCCTCACCGGCGCCGAGCCAGCGAGAGCGCTGACGTTGCGCCCGCCCTGGTTCGACCGGCTCGATGCAACCGAGGCCGCGCGCGCCTGGGCCGAGGGCAAGCCCAACGGCGGGTTCCACGTGAAGTCGTTCCCAAGGGGCAACCTGGCTGCGGCTCACCTCGATCTCACCGTGGAGAGCGTGGCGGAAAATGAACAGTCGTTGCGGAAAGTGACTACACTTGCGCACAGGTCCGGCCAGACCTTCATCGTCTTTGAAGAGGCCGATGACCGGTCCGCCGATCCCGCGCCGACCTGGGGCGACCTCAAGAGGCGGCTGGACGCGATGGACGCGGAGCGCCAGGTCCGCTACCGCGTCTTCCGCCACACCGAACCGCTCACCTCCGCGTCGCTGCCGCAAGCCGAATGGCTGGCCGACGTTCAGCCGATGTCGGCCTACAATGTCCTCGGCCGGTCGGTGGACCAGCTCATCGCGCTCCATCGCCGTAAAGCCATAGAGGACATGGACTTCGCTAAGCAGTTGGCCCGCCAGGATTACTTCTCGAAGTACCATCCGGACATGCCCGAGATGGGCGAGGTGCCGATCCAGCGGCTCTGCATCGAGGACGGCAAACCGCTGCCGCCGAGAATGGGGCTCTTCGTTCATCATCCGACCGCGGCTGGAAAGGCTTGGTACGCCGTGCTTTGCGTCGTCAATGGCGAGGCATCTGGGGCGCAGGTCGCCTGCTCCGGGCCGGTGGAGGAGACAGTTGGGACCGGCGAACCTGTGCTCCAGGGTAGGCCCGACGTCACGGTGTTCTTCGACTACCCCGGCGAGCGGCGCCACTATGTGCAGTGGGTCGCGCCCCCCTTGGCGAACCTGCCGGGTCAGTACGCCAACTGGGGCATCTTCTTGCCGCGTAACTACCGCAATGCCAAGGAGAAACGGCTGAGCATCTTCTTCCACGACGGCACACAACGTTGGCTCAAGCCCCCGTGGCCCCATCGGCAGGACACGGTGTTACTCTCCCCTCACGACGCCCCATGGAGATCGTTCGGCTACGGTTACCACGAGGCCCTCGGAACGCTCAAGCCGTTCCGTAACGGCTCAGTACGCCAGTACTTCGGGCTCCGCGTGGATGCCATGCTCGCGTGGGCGCTGAAGGAGTTCGGAGCCGACGCGGGGCGAGTCTCGTGCGGCGGCAGCGGGCCGTGGGGCGGTACCGCGGCCTTGCAGTACGGCCTCCGCCGGACGGGACGGATCGCCTACGTAATGGCTGAGGGATCGGCAGACCCGAATCCACAGCTAACCCCATATGAGTACGAGCTTTATGGCAGGCGGAGGAGCCTGCGGGGTGAGATGGACGCCGTCTGGGGCAAGGCCGAATGGAAGCTCGAAGCCGAAAGCGGCAAGCCCATTTGGGAGGAGCTGGACCTCGTGGCCTACGTGCTCGTGAGCGGGCGGAGGACGACCATGCCATTCCTCTCGCTCGGGGCCGGGAGCCAGCATCTGACCTGGAAGCAGGAGACGGACCTGATGAAGGCGTATCTCCAGACCCACAATGCCTTTATGGCTGAGTTCTTCTGGGGGAGCTCGGCTCATCTTCACCTCCCGGTCGCCATCGAGGAGGGCGAGCACCCCTTCGAGCCGAGGTCGGACCGTCCGCTGCTCGCCTGCAACCCAAAGGACCGAGGGCCGAACCCCGACTTCTTCCCGAAGCACTTCGACACGGGCCAGCGCGGCTACAGCGGGGGAGGGCGGCTGAACACGCGTCCGCGTTGGGATACGGAGGAGGTGGTAGACGAGCCAAACCGCTTGGAAATAACGACTTACTGTGCGAACCGAGTGGCCTATGCAGGCAGAGTCACCTGCGACGTAGCGATCCGGAACACGCAGAAGTTCCGCCCGCCGCCGGGAGAGAAGCTGCAGTGGACAGCTCCCGACCCGCGCGAGCCGCGCAAGACGGTTCAGGGCGAGGCCACGGTGGACGAGAACGGCCATATCCTATTGAAGGGGTTTACTTTCGGTGAGCCAGGCCGCCTGGTCATACGCCGCGCGGCGGAGAAGGGAGGTGACCTGTGAGACGCACCCTCCTCGGCTTGTGGCTCCTCTCGACTCTCGCTGCCTCCGCCGAGCACTTCGTCACAAGCCCATTTGTGGGCAAGATCGATGGCGACGTGCTCCACTTCGGCCTTGCGCCGCTCCCGCAGGGGACGAAGGTGCTGCGCGGCGTCCTCCGTGTGCCTCAGCGCGGGCACAGGACGGGGGCCGCGGTGAGGGTTGTGCCCGTCGGCGTGGCTGAGGAGCAGCCGCTCAAACTCCTGCCGCCGGACTACGCGAGTTTCGACTCGACAGCCGTAGCACAGGCCTGGGCTGCCGACCCCAAATGCAACCAGGGTTTGAGGATAGCCGAGAGCGGCGGGGTGGACTTCTCGAAGGCGAGCCTCGAGGTGAGCTATCTGGGCGAGGCCGAGAAGCCGATCAAGCCGGTCACCGAACTGAAGGCCCTGCACCAATCGGGCCAAACCTTCATCACCTGGCGGGAGATCGAGGACGTGGTGGGCGCCGACGCCCCCTCCTTCGCCGACTTCGACAAGGCCGTGCTCGACGCCCGCGCGAAGCGGCGGCTCGTCTATCGGGTCTATCGCCACAGCCAGCCCATCACCGTGGCCAGTCTCGGGCAGGCCGAACTCGCGCGCGAGGTGCCCGAAGTCGTGTCGTGCTGGAATCTTAAGGCGATCCGCAACACCGAGCACCCTAACCAGGGCACACCGACGAAGAACTCGCCGTTACGCCCCGGCTACAATCTGGCCCTGAACCACGTGATGACCCGCTACCGCATCACGAGCGACGGCGAGCCGCTGTCACGGGCGACTGGCCTCGCCGTCTTCACCGCGTCGAGGCCCGGGAAGCGCTACTACGCCGTCACCGCGTCGGTGGACGGGTGCGAGGCCGCTGCGGAGGTTGCCAGCCTCAGGGAGCCTGTCGAGGAGCGGCCATCCACCTTCCCAGCCATCGTCTACCAACGCACCGTTCAGGCGGACACGAGGGATACAAAGGCATGCGACATAGATGTTTACAACTCGTGGATCGAGCCGCCCTATGCCAACGTGCCCGAGGTGTCTGAGACCTATATCGTCCGGTGGCACGACCTGCCAAAGCCCGGCCCCGACAGCCGGAGGCCCCTCATGCTCAACCTCGGCACCTACGGCGGCTCGGCCACTGAAGCAGCCAGCCCCGGCTGGCACGGCGCCCGCCGCCACGTGCTGGGCGCACTCGGCATCGCCCTTAGCGAGGGCGGCCTGTGGCAGGGCTTCCACGAGTGCATCGGCACCCTGCGCAGCTACGACGACGGCGTGGTGCAAAACTACCCCCAGCGCCGCGTGCTCGCCGCCGCCGCGTGGGCGGTCGCAGCACCCGAGCTCTTCGTGGACCCCGAGCGCGTGAGCATCTGGGGCCAGTTCGCCGGCTGGGCGCTGCGCCATGGCGAGGTCTTCTCGGCCGTTATGTCCAACGGCCACGGCAACCTGGCTATCGGCAAGGTGCCCCAGCAGCATGGCTGGAAGTGGGGGCCCTACCCCAAAGGCTCGAAGAACTGGCTGGGCGTTGACCAATGGGAGTACATGAACCTGCCGAAGTGGATTCGCGAGAACCCCGCGGTCGAGCTGCCCTATTGGCTCTGCTGGCCGGCCTACGGCGCTTACCCGGCCCACACGATCGGCGACTTCGGCTTCATGCCCTGGCCCGAGATGATCCACGCGATGGCCTCGACCAAGCGCGCCTTTGCGGCCAACTGGTCGAGCAACGGCCCCGGCCCCATCGGCCCGCTCCGCGAGCTCGTGCCCCGCATCCGCCTGCACCAGAGCCTGCCCGCCTTCAGCCGCTGCTCGCTCGACCACAGCCCGGGCGACGGCGACCACGCCGACGCCGAGAAGGGCGGCGGCATCAACCTCTACCAGCTCTGGGAGCCCGAGACCCTCGTGGACGAACCCAGCCGCTGGGAACTCACCCTGTCGCTGCGCGGCGACTGCCCCTACCCCGAATGCACCACCGACCTCACCCCCCGTCGCTGCCAGAAGTTCAGGGCCAAGCCGGGCGATGCGTTCAAGTGGAGCGCGGTCTCGCCGGAGGAGGGCAGGCTGCTTCAGGCTGGCACCGCGACGGCCGACCGATGGGGCCTTGTCACCGTGGAGGGATTACGCCTCTCGAAGGCCAAGCTGCGCGTGAAGATCGAGCGATAGCCGCAGCCGGCCTACAGGTCGCGCCCGGCAGCAACATGCCCGCGCGCTCCGGGCGCGCAGCCGCCTCGCCGTCGGTGCCCGTGTGCCGACACGTGAGCCCCGCCACTGAGAGCGGCCCGATCGAGAGCTCGTTGTGCTCGAACATCCAGGTGAAGCGCCGCTGGTAGTCCTTGCCGATGCGCCGGCGCCCCCACTGGTCGCCATGGCCTTCGAGACCAGACACACCGCTGCCCGACGGGCGTGGCTCTACGGCCTTTCCCCCCCCATACTTGCTCACTCTCCTCCCCCTCGCCCTTGGTGAGTGCTGCAATGGCCCCGGGGGCGCTGGTGGTCAGGTAGCTGTAGCATGGCATGGGGAGGGAGAGGCGTCAAGACAGACTCAAGGTGACCTCGGCCCCAGACCTGCCTTGCCTTGCCCATTGCGGGTCGGCATGCTTGTGTGCAAAAATGTGAAGGTGGTTCCCCAGCCCCAGCCGCTGGCGGAAGTGTGGGATCCCGCGAGTGGCGAGGTCCGCAAGGTCTACAAGTGCCCCGGCTGCGGCGGCGGGTTCATGGAGATCCGCAAGCCAGGAGAACTGACCCACTGCCCCAAGTGCAGCAAGCCGGGTTTCAAGGTGGACCCCGACGCTCCGCGACTCGCAGTGGATTGAGGGCGCACACCAAGGAGTGGCAACCAAGGGGGAAGAGCCTGGCGCAGGGGAGCTCTCCTCGACGCACTCCGAGGTGCCCTGGACGTAGTCCCAGGCAGTCTCGACGTTGCCGGAGGGGGCTCGGCGGCTGTGCGCCACAGAACGCACAGCGCGTGCGACCGAGAGGACGCGAGGCATTCTACTCCCTCTTGGCGGCCCTCTTCACTTCGTGACGGCGGCGTCGCATCCCCGCAGCAGCTCGGAGGCGGTGGAGGTGAAGTCGCTGTCCAACCTGTGCCTCGCCGGCCGGACAGGGACCATGTGCTGTAGCTGTGAGCAGAGGCGCGCCCGGACCGTTACTGGTCTTGTCGCCCTTCCTCCGTCGTGCCCAGGGGGCGCGTTCTCCAGTCCAATCCGATGGACAGCAGCCGCAACGAAAAGGTCACCGCAATGCTAGCCAGCGCCGCAATACGGGCGTCCAGGGCCAGGCCGATGGCGAGCAGCGGAAACACCGCACAGCCGGCCACGACCGTGGCGGCATAGAACTGCCCAGGCTTGAACAAGAAAGGCTCCTCCCGACTCAACACGTCGCGCAGGAGGCCCCCGCCCACGGCATTCACCACACCCACCAGCACGACGGGGAGCAGAGCCAGCCCCGCCGCGATGGACTTCTGCATCCCCACTACCGCATAGACGCCCAGCCCCAGTGCGTCGGTCACGGCCACCGTCACGGGGATTCGGGTGACGAACCGCCCCGCCACGATGCTCGCACCCACAGCGAGTGCGACCATCAGCAGGTAGCGGTTGTCGGTGGCGATGACGGGCGGGCCCTGCTGGAGAAACAGCCCGTCGCGCATCAGTACGCCTCCGAGCGCTGCCGCAAACGCGAGGGCAAATGTGCCGACGATATCATAGCCCTTGCGCATCGCACGCACCGCGCCGCTGACCGCGAAGACGAACGTCGCACCAAGGTCGAGCCACGCAGGAAGTGTGAACTGGCTGGTCAGCATAACGTCCCATGTCCTGTAGCTGCGGGCGTGCTGAGATGAGCATCGTAGGGCCGGGCGTTGGCCCCTATAGTATAGGTGGGTATGCCTGGCATCCGCAAGGGCGGTGGCGCTTGCTCCCATCTGATCTACTCGGCCTTCAGATCCGCTTTCTCCTGCTCCAGCGACTTCCTGATGGCATCGTTGAAGGCCTTCTGGTGCCCCTGGGGACTCAGGGCGGAATCAGCAGTCTGTTGACGCGAGTACTCGCCGCCCTCCCAGCGCAGGTTGCGGATCTCCCTTGGTCCCTGCCACGACCTGCCGTTCACTTTCACCTTCCGGCCGTCTCTCACGGTTTCGCCGCTGGGGCAGATGCCGAATTCGGTGACCGACTGCCAATTGGCAAGCGATGCCGTAACCTTTGGGTCCGTCGCGATGAGTTCATTCAGGCTGACGGATACGCCCTGCCAGTCGGGGGGGCCTTTCAGATCTTTGGCCGCATTGCAGTCCACGGCGGGCCTGCCGGGGGCGAACGCACCCCAGCCGTTGCAGTTGAACTGGACCACAAGCGTGTTGTCCGTCTGGCACTTGATTCCAAACCGCAGCGTTGCGCCGTCGGGGCCGCGCCACTTGGCATCGCGCAGCTTTCGAGTGCTTGCCGCCCACAGTGGCGAATGTCCCCAGTTCAGCCGATACCAGTCGTGCCAGCCGCGGGAGCCGTCGTCAATCATCCGCTCGACTTTGTCCGTGGCCTTCACACCTGACGCCTGCAACTGCGCCGGCATTGCCGACGGCACTCGAGAACTGATGGCGAACGTGTCGGTGTTATCCCGTCCCGGCGCCTGCGCGACGTTCCGATATGGCGCCGGAGTCTCGTAGACCACATTGGCGAACGCGAAGCTCGGTTGCTCAAGGCTCATGACCGGGCAGGCCGCCTTCCATTGCCCGCCGACCTTCACGGCCTGCGCATCTCGCCAGAAGCGGGACAGAGTATGCGGGTCGAGCGAGTAGCAAGTATCCACTCGAGCCTGCCCCAGTCGGTCTGGGGACCGTCACAGGTCACCTGCGTCCGGCCGAAGTTCAGTCTGTTGCCGCCCCAGTTGATGGCGATACTGGCATATCCGTGCCTGGCGTTGGTCACCACGTCATCCAGCCCGGCCGACTGGCCTCCACCATGCATGGAGAGGAGGGCTGGAAGTCTTGCTCCTCCCTTCGGAAAGGCGTAGAACGCGGCGATCTTTGCCGGTGCTCCTTTGAAGACACCGACTTGATAGCGCACGATCCGGCAAACCGTGCCGTCCTGCTCCCACGCCTTGAGCGTTTCGGCCGCGAGCGGGTCCTTGCGCGGATCGAAGTCAGCCCAGAGTTCTGTGACGGACTTTGGCACACCGGCGGCATAGAGAACGGCCAGCGGAGCCAGCAGCAGAATGGCGAGGAGGATGAGGGTGTGTTCCAGGGCTGTTCTCTGACCTGGCATGCTCACATCCTTTCGGATTGAATCGTCTTGGTCTCGCCGTTGACGCGGAGCTTCACCTGGCGCGGCTCTGGGGAAGCGATGCGGTAGCTCGTGACCTTGCCGCCCTTCCATTCGATGTCCACGGTGAAGCCGCCGCGGGCGCGGAGGCCAGTGACTCTGCCGGTTGACCAGGTCGCGGGCACCGCGGGCAGCAGAACGATTTCGCCGGCATGGCTTTGCAGCAGCATCTCGGCCACGGCGGCGCAGCCGCCGAAGTTGCCGTCAATCTGGAAGGGCGGGTGCAGGCACATCAGGTTGCCGGCGCCGCGGCCGATCAACATCGCCAGGAGCTTGCCGGCGCGGTCGCCATCGTGCAGGCGCGCCCAGAAGTTGGCTTTCCATGCCATTGACCAGCCGGTGGAGGCGTCGCCGCGGCGCTCGAGCGAAAGCCGTGCGCCCTTGAAGAGTTCCGGCGTGGTGGGGTTGATCTCGGTGCCGGGGAACAGCCCCCACAGATGCGAGCAATGCCGGTGCTGCGGCTCGGTTTCCTCGAAGTCCTCCGGCCACTCCATGATGCGGCCCGCCGCATTCACACGGGTCGGCGCCAGCCGGGCGCGCAGGGCATCGAGTCGCCCGGCGAATTCGGCATCCACTCCGAGGACGCGCGCAGCGGCCGCGGTGTTGAGGAAGAGTTCACGGATGATCTGCATGTCGTAGGTCGAGCCGACGCACAGCGCGGTGGTATGCCGCTTGCCGGCCTTGTCGGTGAACGCGTAGGAGTTCTCCGGGGAGTTGGACGGCACCGTGACCAGCCAGCGGTGCCGCGGGTCCTCGACTAGGCTGGCCTGGAAGAATTCGCAGGCGCCCCGCAGGATGGGGTAATACTCGCGGAGGAACGCCGTGTCCTGGGTGAACTCATAGTGCGTCCAGATGTGCTGGGCCAGCCACGCGCCACAGGTCGGCCCCATGCAGGCCGGCAGGAAGCTCGGGGCGGTCTCGAACCAGGGGTTCTGCGTGTGATTGGCCATCCAGCCAGGCGCGTCGAAGTAGGCCTTGGCGGTCTTGGCGCCTTCCCGCGCCACGCCTTTGATGAACCGCAGCAGGGGTGTATGACAGTCGGAGAGATTGGTCACCTCGGCGGGCCAGTAGTTCATCTGGAGGTTGATGTTGCTGTGAAAATCGCCGCGCCAGGGCGTGGAGTATTCCTCGGCCCAGATGCCTTGCAGGTTGTTGGGCAGCGGCGAGTCCGGCCGCGAGCCGGCCACCATGAGGTACCGGCCGAACTGGAAGTACAGTGCCGCCAGCGCGGGGTCGGGCTCTTTCTCGTTGCGGCGGACGCGCTCGGGCGTAGGCAGCGCCGCGTTCGGCCCCGCCGGCAGGGTCAGTTGGCAGCGCTCCATGTAGCTCCGGTGGTCCGCGATGGCCCGGTCGCGCAGGTCGTCGAACCGCCGCGCCAGCGCGGCGTCGAGGCGTTTGCGCGCCACGGCCTCGAAGCCCTTGTCGAACAGGTCCGTGCCTGCCGACACGATCAGCATCGCCTCATCGGCGCCGGTGATGGCCAGCCCATCGTCGGTGGCGGAGACCTTGCCGCCGACGGGGGTGGCGCCGAGCCATGCGACGAAGCGCACGCCCTCGCCCCCGCCGCCCGGCTTGTTGAAGGGCAGTTGGCCCTCGATCTTGTGGAACTCGCCATCGCGCTTCGCCGTCGCGTGTTGCCGGCGCGAGAGCGCCGCAGTGAGCGTCAGGGCTCCGGGCTTGTCAGCCTTGAGGCGCACGGCGATGACCTCGTCCGGCTTCGAGGCCACCAGCTCACGGGTGAACGTCACGCCCTTGTGCGTGTAGCGAGTGGCGGCCAGGCCCGTCATCAGGTCGAGCTCGCGCCGGTAGTCGGTGAACTCCAGCGGACTCGCCGCCGCGCCGGCCAGGCTGATTTCGGCCACTTGGAAGTAGGTCTCCTGGGGCGTGAAGTTGAACCGGTAGAACCGGTAGGCGCCCGGCTTGGCAACCTCGAAGGTCTTGGTCTGATGGCGCTTCTCGAACGGCTTGCCAGGGTTGCGGCGGTCCAGCTCGATCCACGTCTTGCCGTCCGCCGAGCCTTCGAGCACCCACACTTGCGGGTCCCGCGTGGGGACGTCGTCGGCGCTGGTCAACGCGTATCCGGTCACGGTGCGCTCCGTCGGCAGTTCCATCTGCCACAGCACCGACTTGCCGGCTTTGTCCACGCACCACTTGGTGCCGGGATTGCCGTCAACGCTGTTGTCAATGGTCTTGCCGTCGCCCGGCCCGTGGCCGCTCGGCGAAGTGACCCGGGTTCTGGCGACGCCGGCAAACTCGACCATCAGATCGCCGAGCGTCTGGTAGCAGCCGAATTGGTTCTCATCCATCCAGCCTTTCACGCCGTCTGCATAGCGGAAGTTCCTGTTCAGCACGTTGCTGGCCGCGGCGATGTCGCCTGCGAACAGCTTCTCGCGGACCTCCGGCAGGCATTTGTGCGCGTCGTACTTGTTGGCGTCGTACGGGCCGCCAGACCAGACGGAGGACTCGTTGAGAACGATTCGAGCGGCGTCCACGCCGCCCAGGTCCATCGCCCCAAGCCGACCGTTGCCGAGCGGGAGCGACTCGTGGAAGCTCTTCGCCGGCCTGTCGAACCAGAGCGTCGTGGCCGGGTCGGCGATACTGGCGGTGACAAGCAATCCGGTCAGCGGAGCCAGCAGCAGTGCGGCGAAGATCGCTTCTGCGTTCAGTAGCCTCATTGGGTGAATGTCCTTCCGGGAGTGGGCGGAGACGCTCCGACACAACACATGCCGCGATGGCCGCTCGGGGGTTCGTAGCAAGGGTAGTATGCCGCACGCCGACACGTCCGTCAAGTTCAGTCACTCTCCAGGGTGAGAGTGCCTGAACCAGGCACGGAGGGACGATGAGAATGGAAGACGAATTCGCGAGCAAGGTGCTGGAGGCAATCCAGAAGGACGGGAAGGTCAAGGTATCCGTCCGGTGAAGCACACCCCGCCGCCCGGCCAGGGGGACGGTGGCCCACGTCCCTGCCTCACCTATTGCGAGCCTCCAGACCGAGGGCCAGGGCGCCGTGGGCTCGCTGTTCGGGAGGATGCGATCACGAGTGTCCTTGTTGAGGAGACGAAGGGGCGGAAGATGGGGGAGGAGACGGGGTTGGTGCCCCCGCCAAGACCGCGCTATGGAACTGAGGGGAGTCGCTTCATGGGGAACTTCGTGGAGTCCCAGATCACGAAGGGGTGACCCTCCCGCCAGCCGATTTCGTAGCACGAGAGGAACCAGGTGCGGCCTTTGTCGTTGTTGCCCTGGACGAACAAGTAGGTGCGGCCGTCTCTGTCCTCGAACACGCCGGGATGGCCGGTCTCACTCGCGTTCCAGTCGCCCGGCTCTCCGTTCGGTATCAGCGGCTGGCGGAAGATTCGCTCGAAGTGAATGCCGTCTCTGCTGACCGCACACCCGATCTGTTGCGGGTCATTGTTGTAGCCGCCGCCGTAGAACAGGTAGAGCACGCCGTCACGCTTGAGGACCGATGGGGCTTCGATGCACGTCGTTTCCCAAGCCAGTTCGGGCTTCAGGACGGGGCCGTCGCAGAGCGCCTTCCAGTCGGGGCGCCCGAAGCTCGACTTCCGGTCGGCAGCGACCGCATGTAGCATCTGGGTCTTGCCCGATGGGTCCCGCGTCGCGTAGTACATGATAAGTCGGTCGCCCCACTCGACCACGTCCACATCTATCGCGCGGCCGTTGTTCCAGCCATCCTTCGGATACCAGATGGGATTGGTGGGGTCCCGCTCGAAGTGGATTCCATCCTTGCTGGTGGCGTGACAGAGGGCGTCCGTGGGCCGGGCATTGGTGTGAGACCCGAAGCGGAAGTTGCCATACGTGTTGTAGAAGAGGTGCAGCGTGCCATCGAGGAGGATGACCCGGCCATTGACGATGCCGTTCCGCTCGCACTCCTGCACGGGGAGGATGTCGCCGGCTTTTTTCCAGCGGACGAGGTCCTGACTCTCGGCGATCCCGATTGCCCACCCTTTTGGCAGCGACTTGTCCGTGGAAGGGCACATCGAGTAGTACATCAAGTACCGTTCGCCGAAGCGGATGACGGATGGGTCCTTCGCAAACGGCTGCCCGTGTCGGGTCGCGTCTCCGTAGAGCATACGCGGCTGTAACCCATCAGACACGGGGGTCTGCCCTCCAGCGAGGAGGAGTGGCGATGGCGACAGGAACGGCCAGCACCCCACGAGGACCTGGAGCCATGCTTTGCTCCTCACCGATTGTTCCTCGTCGAGCATGTCCCCTGGGCTTGTGTCCGTGACCTGCGGCAAGTATAGCAGCGATCCATGGCGGATCAAGCTCCGCGCTGTAGCCGGTCTCATACCGCAGCCGCCCGGATGCCTGGCTGGACGGGTCATAGAACTCGATGGGGCCACAGGTGGTCAACGGCAGCCTCACCTGACGAATGGCGCTGTTGCCGGACTTCGGGACGGCTGGCGGCCAACGTCGCTCATCTGGGGGAGGTGTCCGGGTTTGCCCGCCCGACTGAGACCCTCGCCATCCCCAGTTCCGCGAGCATTGCCTGGAAGTTCGTGGCCGGGCGCTCCACGGACCGCACCTGAAGGGCATCCTGGAAGAACAGATACATCAGGCGCGTGAAGATAGCCTGACGTTCAGCGCTCAAGCCGACAACAATGCCCGCGGCCGTAGTCGATGGGTTTTCAGGGTCCACGTGGGAGGCGCCACGGATCCTGACATCACAGATGGGAAACGGCACCGCGTCCACGAGCTTCTGCACGCTGCCCCAGGCGTTGAACGCGGAAGGCTCGGCGCGCAAGCTGCAGATGGGAATGGGCTTGAGGTCCGGGACGGCTTGGAGGGTCGCGTGCCAAGGCACGGCATCGAGCAGACAAAGTGCCGCGACAGGATATGGACCCGCCTGGGAGAGCACGGCGGCCTGGAGCGACACCGCTCCACCTGCGCTGTGCCCTGCCAGACCAATGCGAGTTGGGTCAACCATCCCATGGACGCGGTCGCCAGGTGTGGCGCTGCGCCGAGCCAACCATGCGACATGGTCGGCTGCGTTCCGAGCGTTGCGCTCCTGCGCCGAGCGGCCAGCGAGGAGGCTGGACATGTTCGGGGTCAATACGACGATGCCTCGCTCGGCAAGGTACCGAGCGTTCCCCTCGTGCATGAGATAGCTCCGCGAGAAGCCGTGCGTCAGGATGACAGCGGCATAGGGCGGCTTCGGCTGCCTCTCCGACGGCACAGGCAGATAGAGCGCGTAGGCTACCGAGTCACCTGTCGCGGTTCCCCTCTTTCCCCGCTCCACTTCGACCCGGAAGGGTCCAGGCGCTGACCTGGGTACGGAGCATGCGGGAAGAAGCGCAGGCAGCAGCAGGGCCATGGCTACAAGTGCAGCGATGGCGCGCGCGGCCGTGCCCACCACGCAACAGAGCGAAGCACAGATCGAAGGTGCCTGCATAGCCTGTCCGCGTTGGAGGAACATGGTAACATGGATTCTAGGAGGTGGCCTGCCCGGGAGCAACTCGGCGAGGGCGTTCCGGTACGGCGTGGGTGGCACACGGTTTGGCCGGGAATTGGCCTGGCGAATCGGCGCTTCATGTGGATTCTGGCGGGGTGTGGTGGGGTAGCAGCCCGTGCGCAGCAGTGAGGAAGGCCCCTGGAGCGGCAGGGGAAACGTGCACCCCAAATGGAGAAGGGGCACGGAGTTAGCTCATAACTCCGCGCCCCACTGTCGGTTGTGCCTTGGCGAAGTCGTTGGGGCCGGAGGAGGGAGTCGAACCCTCACGACCTTGCGGCCACTGGATTTTGAATCCAACCCCCTCTCCGAGTCCATTCGTCACAAGTCACAATAGTGCAATCACTTGCGGCACGGGCTTCAGCGGGCGACCGCTGCCGCGCGGGTCCACCGCCGGTCCTGGGATAGGGATGTGAGATCCACTGTGTCCCGTTTCCTCTGCTCGAACATCATCTGCCTGAGCACATTCGCGACTGGCGCCTCTGTCCAGAATTCTACGACTTTGCTCAATGGGCTCGGTGTCATGGTTCTTCTCTCCTGGCAACGTTTCGCGTGCCGCACCATACGCTCAGGGTGACAGGCGGATGGCGCGGGGACGATGGCAAGCTCAGCCTTCCAGTGAGCTGAGCTTGCCTCAGGGGAGCTGGCTCGAACGGAGGGGGAGATGAGGAGATACACCCGAGGCGGGATGGGGCTGGATGGATGGCGCGGAGGCTACTGCATCTACTGCCACAGGAAGGTCGGGGAGGCGCAGGCGGCGTTGCGAAAGTGGGTGGAGGAGAAGGGCGACAGCTCCGTCCGGAACTGAGTTCGGTCGGTGGTGTAGTCTGCGACGGCCTGCTTCCTGACTGCCGGCACAGGTCACGGAGCACTGTGTGGGGTTCTCACTTGCCCGCTGGCTTGGTCTTCGGTGCGCGCTGCTCCTGTGTGATCACGCCATCATAGGTTCCGTGGATGCCTTCGATCGAGTTCTGTTCGATGGCGGCCGTGGCCCCTTCGTCGTCAATCAGGAACGCCACGGGCGGGCGCTTGCCCTCAGCCGGCGGGCTCACCGGGTACCAGAAGTAGGCATGGTTGCGACGGAAGAGGCTTGCATCGGCGGATGTGGCCGCGTGGTACCCGACGAGCGCGTCGCGGACGACGTTGAACTCGACAATGGTGCCGAGGACGACCGAAGTCGGCCGTTGCTCGCCGGCCGGGCGGCTGCCGGTCAGCAGGACGCCGTCCGTCCGATTGCGGGCGAAAGAGTTGTGTCGCAGGACGTTGCCCAGGCATCGTGGGAACTCGACGGGCAGCGCGCCCATTTCGCCGCTGATGACGAGGGCGCCGCAGCTCGTCTCTGTGGCGCGGGTACCTTCGATGTGGTTGAAGTAGAGCGGGCCGATGCCGCGGTTCCACGTGCAGGGCATCGAGGAGGCTAGGGTAGTGCAGTTGCCATAGAGGTAGAGGCCGGGCTTGCGCTGCCGCTCGACCTGGTTGCCCGAGAGGATATTCTCGATGCACGCGATCCAGAGCTGAATGCCTGTCATGCCGTCCACGCAGCGGTTGTCGATGATGTGGTTGCGGTGGTAGGCCGTGTGGACGACGACGAGGCCACCCGCCTCGGGCGCGATCCGCCAGGGGCGGTCGAGGTGATACGTCTCGTTGGTGCGGGCGACGACCTTCCGCGTCTGGCCCAGGCCGCGGCCCTTGAGGACGGTGACGAAGTACTCGGTCACGGGCGGCTCGCCGGTGCCGTCGTCGAGGTCGGGCGGCCAGAAGGGGGTCTCGTTGCCGGCGGCGTCGTGGGCGAGTTGCTCGCGTTTGACGCTGCCGAGGCGGTTGTCGGGCGTGGGTGGGAGCTTGGCGGGCAGGGCCACGCTCTGCTGGGTCGCGCCGGCAAGGGGGCCGTGGAAGGCGATGCGCTCGCACGCCTCGAAGAGGATCATCTCCCCAACGTTCTGGTCGGTGCCGGCGACGCCGCCGAAGCGGGCCTTGTCCTCGCGGTTCCGGGCGATCCAGTTGAGGTCCACGGAGCCGCGGCCCGTGGAGAGCCAGATGAGGCGGCGGCCAGTCGGCCCGCCGGCCTCAGCGCCGGGCGGGCAGGCGCACACGTTGTCCTCGATGATGCACTGATGCACGACGTCGTTGCGCCCGAGGATGTAGGCCTCCGAGTTCCCGCCCCAGCGCGTGACGCCGACCAGGCGATTCGAGAGGAACTGGCACTGCCTCACGCCCGAGAGATGGAGTGGCGCGCGGCCCCACAGCTCGTTCTCGCACATCACCGCATGGTCGGCGTTGAAGAGGCGCACCCCGCAGTTCTCGGCCTGCTTTCCCTCGCAGTCGCGGACCGCCACGCGCTCGACGCGGCAGCCGCTGATCCATCGGGGATACTCGGCGCTGCGGACAGCGACGCCGAGGTTCGTCCGCGGGGTACCGCAAACGGTCAAGTCGGTGATGCCCGCCCCGTCTCCCGCGAGCCAGACGGCCGCCCCGTCACTGTGCGGCAGGCGGCCTTCCTTCGTCTCGAAGCGAATGACGTCCTCACCCTGAAGCACCACGACTTTCTCCCCGCTCTTGGGGAACAGGGTGTTGGTCGGGGCGAAACCAGGCTCGAGGGCAAAAACGAAAGCATCTATGTGAATCCCGCCGCCCTTGACGTTCTTCCAGACCAGTTCGTGCGGGCCCGCCGAAACCTCGATTGTCGCGGACCTGCTCCACTGAAACGTGCCGAAGCTCCCCGTGTTCGGCAGGTTGTCGAGCGGAACGGGCGTGCCGCCATCGGCTGCGAGGACCATGTTCTTCGAGACGCCTGGCTGCTTGTAGGGAGACATTTCCGTCGCGTAGCGGAGCCAGACCGACCAGGTACCGCCCGCCGGGAAGGTCACTCTGTAGGCCATCGTGTCGCCCTGCGAGTGGACGCCGGCCGGCCCCTGGTTCCAGCCGCTCTTGTAGATCCGGGCGAGAGGGAAGCTGAGATCGCTCGGCGACTGGAGCGTCGTCTTGTTGCGTCCCGCGCCCCGCACCGTTACTTTCGCCGGCACCACGAGGGTGCCGCGGAGGTTGAAGACGCCCTCGGGCACGTTGACGATCCCGCCGCCGCGCCGGGCCATGCGGCCCACGGCTGCCTGGACGTCTCCGTCGCGCACGGTGGCCGAGCGGCGAGAGGCGCTTGGTGGCCTCTGGACGGCGAGTGGGAGCGGGCCGCCCCAGCCCCAGTCGCCGCCTCTGCCCGCATGAACCCAGAGCTGATAGCCGCCCTCCCGCAAGCGTTCGGGCAACTGCACCTGGAGTTCGTACTTGCCCGTCTTGGCCACAGTCAGCCAGACTCCTGGCTTGCCTGGCTGCGCGAGATAGACGAAGGCTCGCGCGAAATCGGGGCGGCGAGCCAAATTGCGGCCGAAGACGCGCAGCGTCGAGCCCGGCGCCGCGGCGTCGGGCGAGCACCACCAGGGGCTCGGCGCATTCACCACGACCGGCTCCGACCAACCCGCCTCGTTCTTCACCCAGAAGATGAACGGGCCGTCGAAGGCGTGCTCCGGCCACGTCGCGGCGAGCGTGCCGTCCTTGACGAACTGCACCTTGGGCCTCAGCTCGCGGCCGCCGGGGGACTCCGGATAGGCGCCCCAGGCGGCCACCTCGCTCGTGAGGCGCTCGCCGACCAGCAGGAAACTCTCGTCGGGACCTGCGTCCTCGGTGAACGAGTAGATGACGGGCGCGCCGGGCGCCATTGGACGGACGGGAGCCGAGCAGGATGGACCGGGCACTTCCGGTGTGGGGATGGGATGTTGAAGGGTAACGCCAATCGCGGCTAACAGCGGCACAAGAAGCATCACAGAGCGCTCCTCCTTATCTTCGTGTTGCCCGGCGGACGCAGGGACTCCCTTGGACGGCAGTCGTCGTATCCTACGCGGGGCGAGACAGTGGATCAAACGACGCTTTGGCGCACCAAGTGCGAAGTCAGGCAAGCCGCAGGCCATCTTCTTGATGGTCCCGATCTTGCTGTTGAGGCCCTCAACGCAGGCGTTGGTGATCCGAAGGCGCAGCGCTCGCAGCACGCCGCCCACGCAGTGCTGGAGCGTCCGCGCCGCCTTCACGACCGGCGCCAGGCGCGAACGCATCGCCCACCCATACCAGCGGGCGAAGAAGCTGCGAGCCCCCTCCTCCGACCCACACGCCCAGAGCTGTCGAAGGCTCTCCTTGATCGCCCAGCACGACAACGCTACTTTCCCCGGCGCAAGCCCCAAGGAGTTGTCATTCTGAGCGTAGGCCGCCTCTGGGCGGCCGAAGTCGAAGAACCTCTCTTTGGCTTGTGTCCGGTTACGAAGTGTAGCCAACAACCACCGGCTCCGCGCGCAGAGAGGTTCTTGGCTCCGCCCGCCGGGGGGCTGGCTCCGCTCAGAATGATATGTGGGTGTGACGTATCTCCTGTTTTGACAACTAGTTATCTCCTTTTGGGCAAGAGAATGTAGCGTTGTCGTGGTAGGCGCGGCTCACCTTCAGGTCCTCCTTCCGCAGGGTCTCGAAGTCGGGCAGCCGCCACGCGGGGATGTCCTCCGTGTTGGGGCCGTCCGTGGCCGTCCCTGCCCATCTCCTTCACCCTCGCTCTCACAAGGTGATATAGGTGAGGCGCGGGCAAGGCCTAGATGCCTCCGTGGCGAGGGTGGCCACGACTAGGGGCCATGCTCGGTCAAAGCCCGGCGCGCTTGCTTGGGGGTTCCGCGGGCGCTACAGTGAGAACGCATGGCAGGCACTTTGCGACCTGGGCGAGAGTGAGAGGAGAAATCGTGATGCATCAGAAAACGCCGAGCGCCCTCTTGCTGGGCGCCCTCCTGTGCCCGCTCGGCTCGGCGCGGGCCGACGTGACGATGCTCCAGAACGGCGTGGCGCCGACAGCAGACTACGCGGGCTGCAAGGACACCTGGATCAGCGACGAGCCGTATGAGCGCGGCAGCGACTATGGCAACCGCCCCACCCTCCGCTGCGGCGGGAAGCGGCACATCCTCCTCCAGTTCGACCTCGCGGCCATTCCGAAAAGCCACGGCATCCATCAGGCCATCCTCCGCCTGGCCAGCGTGGACTATCCCCGCAAGCAGGGCGGCAAATGGCCGATCACGATGCTGGCCTACCGCCTCACCCGCGACTGGAGAGAGGACGCCAACTGGCTCGAGCACACCCGGACGAACTACAAGGAGGCCGACGCGGGCGATTGGCAGACGCCCGGCGGCGACCTCGACCGCGGCGTCGCCACGGGCCTGGAGGAGGCCCCCGCCCTCGCCTCCGAGCGCCTGGCCGACGGCGCTTGGGGCCACATGCACGAGCTCGACCTCACGGCCATCGCCCAGCAGTGGCACAGCGGCAAGGTTCCCAACCACGGCCTCGCCCTCGTGGCCCCACCCAAGAGCAACGGCGCCCATGTCGCCAGCAGCGAGTGGTACGTCCCGGCGCACCGTCCCAAGCTCATCGTCGTCCACGCGCCCGACGGCCAGACGCCGGTTCACGTGCCCCCGCTCGCCCCCGCGCCCGAGAAGCTGGACCTCGATGCGGCGGCCGGGACTCCCGACGCGGGGAAGGCCCGGGGCGACTACGCCGTCGTGCGGGTGGGGCAGAACGCCAATTGCGCGTTGCGCGGCGCCAGCACCGATGCCTACATCAAAGAGGCCGCCGCCCGCTTCCCCGGCACGTGGGGCTGGATGACCGAGTGCCGCGTCGGAGGCGCCGCGGGCGACTTCAGCCGCGCGCTGCTCTACTTCGACCTGGAGGAGATTCCGAAGGATGCCTCGATCCAGTCGGCGAAGCTGCATCTCTCCCTCGTGCCGCAGACGAGTCGGCAGGCGACCGAGTGCCGCTACGGCGCCTACCTCCTCAAGCTCCCCGAGGCCCCGGGCTGGTTGGCGCACGACGTCACGTCGCAGGAGCGGAAGACAGGAACGCCGTGGGCTGAGGGGGGCATCATCGCCGCATCGAGCGGCGGGCCCCTTGCGCTGGGCAAAGCCATCAGCCGCAGGGAGCAGGACCGGACCATCGTCGACGCGATGGAGTTCGACCTCACGGGCGCCGTGCGGGCGTGGGTGCAGGGCAAGGCGCCCAACTGCGGCATCGTGCTCGACAACCGCCTCGAGGGCGGGGCCTACGATTTCCACAGCTCGCGGAGCTTCGACCCCGCGCGGCGGCCCTACCTTGAAATCAGCCTATCGCCCGCCATCACCAGGAAGCCCGAACCCATCGAGGTCAAGCCAGCTCTGCCACCGGACGGCTACTGGGTGGAGCCCATGCGCGAGGTTCACAGCCGCTTCAGGGGCAAGCCGGGCACCCTCGCCCAGTACGGCGACAGCATCACCGTCACGATGGCCTACCTCGCCAACTACTCTTGGGCGGGGAAGATTCAGCCGAAGAACTGCCCCCCCGACGTGCAGAAGGAGATGGACGCCGTGGCCGCCTACTCGGACCTCAAGCTCTGGCGCGAGTGGAAGGGCGGCGAATGGGGCAACACGGGGATGATGAAGAGCGACTGGCTGCTCAACAACATCGAGGGTTGGCAGAGGAAGATGAACCCCGAGGTCTCGGTCATCCTCTTCGGCACCAACGACCTGGGGAGCCTTTGCCCACCCGAGTACACCGAGAACATGGCCGCCTCGATCCGCCGCATGCTCGCCGACGGCACAGTGCCGATGCTCACCACTGTGCCGCCCGCGTCGGGCCGGCCCATCGCCCGCGAGTACTGGCTGGCGGGCCTCAGCATCGCCCACGGCCTGAAGGTGCCTGTGATCGACTACTATGGCGAGATCCTGCGGCGGCGGCCCGAGGACTGGGACGGCCGCCTCGAGAAGTTCGGCAAGCCGAAGGACTGCTACCAGGTGCCCACCCTCATCTCGGGCGACGGCACGCACCCCTCGAACCCAAAGCAATTCGCCGGCGACTTCAGCGACGAGGCCCTCCGCTCCAACGGCTACAACCTGCGCGACTACCTGACCCTGCGCATGTACTACCAGGTCATCGCCAGAGTGCTTCAGCCCCAGGCCGAGGGGCAAACGCGATGAGACGCCCGAGTTTCTGACAGCACCTGCCCGAGGAGATTCGGGCGCGCCTCGGCTAGAAGCGTCCTGCCTGGGCCGAATGGCATGCGGCTCCCCTGCAGGCGGGACGTCCCCGTCCCGCGAGACCTCCGGGGATTCGCGGGATGTGGACATCCCGCCTACAGCCAGCCCTGGGCTATCCCATCTCGCTCCTTTGGGACTCCCGCAGCCACCCGCAATTCCGGCCCGCACCCTCAGGGCAAAGGAGGCTTGACATCGCCCAAACGTGTGCTATCATTCGGAGAGTGAAGCGTTCGTCCTCCGCCGTTCGGCATTCTCGCTGCCGTCGGAGAGGGAGGGCAGCGGCCCCGACCTAGTGGGAGGCCGCGCATCTCATCCAGCGAGAGGAGAAGGGGGCTGAGCATGCGGACAGTGGCAGGAGCGATGGCGGTGCTGGTGGGCTGCGTGCTGCTGGCAGGGTGCGCGGGCATGGGGCAGGCGCCTGTAATGCCGCCGCAGGGCCTCGGGTTCACTGACTACTCGGCGCCGCTGGACATTGACTGCGACAAGACCCAGCTCGGCACCAAGCGCGGCGAGGCGAGCACGTCCTCCATCCTTGCCCTCATCGCGACCGGCGACGCCAGCATCCAGGCCGCCGCACGCAACGGCCAGATCAACACCATCAACCACGTGGACTATCGGTTCCTCAGCGTCCTTGGGCTCTACACCAAGTTCACGACCGTCGTCTACGGCGACTGAGCCCCCGCGCGCGAGCTGAGGAGACCCTCATGAGACCACATCTGCTGATCGCCGTGTTCTGCGCGCTGGCGCTCGGCCTGATGGGCTGCGCGTCCTACCGCACGCCGGTGAGGCCGCCAACGGGCCTGTTGATGACAGAGCTCTCGGCGCCATTGACCACGAACTTCCACCGCACGCCCGTGTGCGCCAAGCAAGGCTCCGTCGAAACCACCTTCTTCCGCGAGCCGATTCTCACGGGGCTGTCTTTCTCGTGGGGCGAGGCGGGCATACGCGAGGCCGCCGCCAACGGAGGCCTGACCACCGTCGAGTATGCCGACTACCACGTCACCATCGTGCTCGGCATTTTCGGCAAGTTCAAAGTCACCGCCTATGGCCAGTGACCCCGACCCGGAGCGCGGGACCCCTGGCCGCGCCTCGGCCCTGCCGGCACGGCTCAACGCGCAGATGGCCTGAAGCCCAGCGTTACATGCAGGAAGCCCGCATCACGAGAGTCTGATGCGGGCTTCCTCAGCGAGCCAGGGCGCCCGCCGCCCGCCGTCGAGCGGCGGCCAGAAGCGCCCCCGGCGGGTCAACAGGCGGTCACCACCAGGCCCGTCCGGCTGACCTCGAAGTCGAAGAATCGCGCCCGGTCATTCGGCGGGGCTGCCACGAGTTCGCCTCGCGCCGCCACGGCATCCTCCGGCGACTTGCAGACCATCAGCAGGAAACCCCCGCTGCCTGCGCCCACGATCCGGGCGCCGTGGACGAACGGGCGCACGCGAGCCATCAGAGTCTCGATCGGGCGGCTGGTTGCCTCGGGGTTCAACTGCTTGTGAAGCTCCCATGACCTGCCCAGGAGCCGCCCGAACTCGGGCAGGTCCCGCCGCCCCATGGCCTCCGCCATGCGCAGGGCGAGGCCGCGAATCTCACCCAGCGTGCCCATCGTGGCCCTGTCGCGGTCGAGGTACCGGCCCACGTACTGCTCGAGGATGTTCTTGGCGAGCCGTGTCAGCCCCGTGTAGTAGAGTAGCGCCTGCCCACGGCAGAGCCGGGGGTCCAGGACGTCCGCGGGCAGGTACTGGATCGTGGGGTCGGGCACGAGCCCTGGCTCGGTGGTGGTGAGCTTTACCCCGTCGGTCGCGCCCCCAACCTGGTCCTGCCAGCCGCCGCCTGTGGTCATGGCCTGCTCGAGCCGCAGAACGTGGTGGAACAGTTCCCGTTGCGTCACGGGGCGCCCCATGATGCGATGGAGCACGGCCAGCACGACCGCGCCCATGATGCTCGACGTGCCCAGGCCGCTGCCCTTGGGGACCGCGGCCAGGGTGGTCAACTCGATCCCACCCCCGAACGCCTCGAGCATCTGCGCCAGCGCTGTGCCTTCCCCCCATTGGCTCGCCATCGGCGAGAACCCGCAGAGCGCGAGGGCTGCCTTGACCACCGCGAACTCGTCGCCGGGCGTCCTGTGATCGAGAAGCTCATCGAGCCGGGTCAGCTCGATGCGTTTGCCGAGGTCAATGGAGGCGATGCGGATCACAGGCTCCCGAATCACGCGCCCATAGGCGTGGATGGGCGGCTGGCCGTTGAGGTCAATGGCAGCGTTGAGGACGCAGCCGCCCCGTTCCAGCGTGTACGGCGGGGTATCCGTCCAGCCGCCGGCGAGCTCCAGCCGGGCTGGAGCGCGGCCCCAGACGATCTCGTCCCTCTTTAGCGCGCTCCGCGGCCCTGGCAGCCTGCGGTGGCCACTGGCGATGACCGTCTGTTCGAGGCAGCGGAAGGCGGCTCGCTTCGCGCGCTGGCACCAGTCGGCCGTGGAAATCGGCGCCGTGCACGGTGCCCCGAGTTCGGCGAGCCACAACTGCTCGTCCGGTGGCAAGGCTTCACACAGAGCGGCCGGAAAACGCACGCCCCACCGTTCATCCTGGCCGCACAGGCTTTCGACAGCGGACCCCAGGGAGTGGAGGATTCGGGAGCAGACGAGCGGACCCATGCCCGCGCTTCCTTCGGTGTTCCTGTGCTGCCAGTGGGCCTCACGAAGCAGCTCCGCCGCCGTGGGAGCGGGCCGCTCGGCATGGCGGAGGACATAGGCAAGCTCCTTCGCGGACAGCGCGCTGTCGCGCCGGAATACGCGGTGGACGCAAGAGGCCAGAGTCGCGGCGCGGATTCGAGCCCGGCGCTCCTCGAACGCCTCCAGGTCAGCGAGAAGGGCGATCTCCGCCAGGCTGTAGCGCTCCGCGGCAAGCCACGCCTCACGCTGGAACGCCGACGCCTCTTCCGGCGCAAACATCCACAGCCAGTCCCGATAGCCCGTGGGCTGCGCCACGGCGGGGAAGAGCCGCGCCTGCCAGACCGTCCGCTGGGCCGGCGCGAGCGAACGTTCCCACACGTCCTCGGGCCGGGCGCCCACGGCGCCCAGCCACTCGCTCACGGGACGCCCGCAGAAGGTGGCGCCCTGTTCGACCGTGTCCTTGAACCGGTCGTCCACGCCGTAACACCGCACGAACCAGGCGGCCTGGCCGGTCCGGCGCTGGCCGCGCAGCACGTCCAGGCACGCCCCGCGCGGCAGGCTCAGCGGCTCCTCAATGTCCACACCCACCACGACGTTCTCGCCGCGCAGCATGACGCGGTCGCGGATGCGGCATCCCTCCACCCACGCCGCGCCGCCCGCAAGCGCGCCGCCCTCTGCCAACTCGTTGTTGATGCTGACGGGGACGTCCCTCTCGCCGGCCCCGGGGTCGCGATGGTCCAAGGGCGCCGCATTAGCGACCAGCTCGCGCGTCGTGCCCAGGTGCAGGAAGCGGCACTGGGGCACCACGTGCACGTGGAGCGGAATGCCTGCGAAGGCATCGAAGAGGCGGCGGAGCAACGGCTCCTCCCAGGTGGAACCGCCTGCCCGGGCGGCCTCCCGATGGAGGTCGGGCGTCGCTTCGCTCCCCATCGCGCAGCAGACTTCGCGATAGAGGTCCAGCCCGCGCTCCGCGATCGCATCGCCGACCGGGCCGCTCCAAGCGAGTCTCCCCTCTCGGTTCGGGCTCGCGCCGCAGCCCCGGAGCAAGCGCACGGCCGTGGCGGCATCGAAGCTCATCGCGGCGATATCCAGCACACACCGCCCGTAGCGATCAATCCCCCCGCTCTGAGCCAGTTCGGCCGGGCGGGGCTTCTGGAGGACCCGGCGAGCCTGCCCGCCCGGGCCCAGACAGAACACCCCGTGGTGACTCGCCTGCTCGGGCGTGGCCATGCATCCGAGGGCGGTGACGCCCGTTGGAGCCCAGCGCACCTCCCAAGGATCGAACTCCTTGATGTCATCGCCGGCGGCCACGACGATCTGGCCGGCCCCCGGCGCCGCCCGGGACAGGGCCAGGTAAGTGGGCAGCTGCCGGTCGAAGAGCGTCTCCCCCACGCCGGTCCCACCCTCCCCCGGCACCGGCGTGAACGCCTTGCCGCACGGCCCGTAGGCGGGGAGACGCATAGAGTCCCCCCCCGCGTGCACGATCAGAATCCGCAACCGCTCGAGCGCCGCCTGCCAGGCCCCAGGGTCACCGAGTTCGGCTTCGCGGCCCGCCAGCTCCCGCCCCAGCACCTCCATCAGACAGGCCACCGTGCTCCCGCCGCTGCCGACCCGCTTCCCCGCCGGGTCGGGCACTACCCGCGCCTGGCCGATGCCGGCCAGGAGCCCAAGCTCCTGCCGCACGCGCAACTGCGCCTCGTAGGCGCGGCCCTGCCGCTCGTTCGAGGCGGTGAGGAGCAGGTAGTCCCAGCGGTCGGCGGCGGCGGGCCTCGAATGGGCCCCCGCGCCATCTGACGCGTGCGCCGTTGCGTTCATCCCGTCCCTCCACGGCTCCAGGCATTGCGCCCAACCAGAGCGGCTGTGTGGCCGGCCTCACGCGGGCGGCCGCCCCTGCCGCTCCCCGGCGCGGAAAGACTCTGGCATGCCCAGGCTTGCCTCAGGCTGCGGTCGAGAATCTCGAGGTAGGCCAGTATGGGAACGATCACGAGCAAATCCACCGAGAACGCGGCAGCCGTGGCCTCTGGGATGCTCCGGACGGTGAAGAAAGCCAAGACCGCGCCCGCCTCAACTAAAAGGACCCGACGCTGCGCCGAGAGCACCGCCAGACCCTGGAGACAGCGGAAAAACAGCCGCCACCCGACCACCCACGACGCGACGAAGAAGGCCGTCCCGGCCACCCCGGCCTGCATCAGCGCGAGGAGCCAAGTGTTGTGCACGTGCCGCAGGCCCATGTGGAACCTGTCGGCCAGGGGCCCCAGGCCCAGCACGGGCGACCGCAGGAAGACCTCCCAGCCCTCCCGCCACACCTCGGTGCGTCCTGTCATCCTCATCAGGTTCTCGCCGGGTCCGCGTCGGTAAACGATGCCCTCCATCCTCTCCGCTATAGTGGCATCGGCAAGCATGGCCAGACCTGCGACGCCCATCGTGAGGAACAGCGCGCCCTGGCCCCTCTGCACCGAAAGCATGAACAGAGCAGCGACCACGAAACCGATAAGCGGCGTCCGGGCGCGTGTGGCGAGCATCAGCACGACCGACGCGCCGCACAAAGCCCCCCAGAGCACTCGGCTGGGGCCTCTCGCCTGCCACACCCGGCTGAAGGCAAACACGGCCGGCACGGCCGCCAAGCGCCCGATGCCTGTGGAGCGCGACATGGTCACTCCCCCCACGGCAGGGATCACGTTGACAACCTCCACGTCCGAGGACCACCAATCGCCCGAGCCGAACAGAACGTCCCAGGCCACAATCGCCAGCCCCGCGGCCAGGGTGGCCACCATCACCCACGTGAGCGTGAGAAGCTGAGCGCTGCCAGACAACGGGTCGCCTTGGGCCACCACGGCCTCCAGCACGATAAACACCGACAGGTACAGCCCCCCCCAGTAGAGGGCCTCGAATGGCGACGCAGAGAGCAGCGAAGCGCCCAGCGCAAACAGGCCGTACACGGCCATGAGCCGAACAGGGCCCGACCCGCCGAAAACGCCGCGTGTGGCCCGCCGATGCACGAAGAGGCAGGCAACCACGGCAGCGGCAAACGCAAGCAGCGACCGAATGAAGTGCAGATATCCAACCAGCCCGGTTGGATTGCGCCAATGCCGAGGGTCGGCCTCGATATTCAGCCAGAGCATCACCCAGAGGAGCGAACTCCAGGACAGCAGTCTTCCCAGGCCAGATCGTCTCACCGCAGGTGCCGCAGGCCCCATCGGGCTTCCCTCAAAGCGCCTCGGCGCGTCCCAGAGCAAGAGCTCTCTGATAGACCCTCATCAGCCGCTCGTAGCACCGCTCGCGGGAGTACTCGGTCGTGGCCTTTCGGCGGCCGGCCATGCCCATTTGCCGGCACAACTCGGGATCGGCCCACAACCGGCGCAGCTTCTCCACCAGTTCGGGCACATTCCCGGGCTCGTAGAGCAGGCCGGTCACCCCGTCGTCCACGATTTCCGGCAGGGCCCCGATCCGCGTGGCCACCACGGGCCGCCCCGCGTTCATCGCCTCGAGGAGGACATTTGGAAAGCCCTCGAACCACGTGCTGCAGCACACCAGGACTCGAGTCTCCCGGTAGAATTCCGCCAGCTTCTCCCCCGATAGGAAGCCACGAAACGACACGTTCACGGGCGCGCCGGCCACGGCCTCGGGCATTGCAGAGGCGTCTCCCGCCACGGCGAAGCGCAACTCAGGCAACGCCCTCGCCGCGGCCAGGAAGTCCCCGACCCCCTTCTCGGGGCTGACCCGCCCAACGAACGAAACCGTGTGGCCTCCACCAGGCGCCGACGGCGACTCGTGCGCCGATGCGGCGGCCATGTTGGGGATGACCTCGATTCTGTCGGGGGCGATTCCCCCGTCAACGAAGCGCCTTCGTTGGAACTCCGACAGCACCGCAAACACCGCCACGTTCTCCCGGATCATCCCGGTGATCCTGGCGAAGGCGTTGCGAAGCGCGTAGCCAAGGCTCCTGGGCAAGCTGCCAGCGCAGTTCCTCAGGACGCACCACCACTCTCCCCCTCTGCCGGTGCACCTCTCACACACTCGGCCATGCGACAGGAGGAGGCCAGTCGGGCAGAAAAGGCGGTAATTCGGGCAGCGCATGACAACGGGGATCCTGTGCTCCCGGCACGCAAGCAGGACGGACGGAGAGAGCAACGGATAGAGGTTCTGCACCTGTACGATATCAAAGCCACCTGTTGCGAGTAGGCCGCGCATTTCGCGACGCGCCCTGCGACTGTACACGCCCGAAAGGAACGCGCGCGCGCTGCCCCGGAGTGACCGAGCGAGGTTAGCGGACGACTTCCTGAACCTCGCCACGCTATGGCCGCGTTCCTCCAGCAATTCGCAGATGTTCTCGAACGCATGCTCCTCGCCGCTCGGCCTGGCATAGTCGTTGTGGACCAGAAGAACCCTCACAACACGTTTCCCGGGCGTACCGTGATCCCGTCGCCATGCATGTTGGGGAAGCTGTTGTACCACGGCTCGATCACTCTGTGGCACCCTCTTCCCCTGCTGTGACAGTGCCTAACTGCTGCGCGGCAGATGCAACTGGAGAGGACGTGGCCTTGACGGTGTCTCGGAGGAGGCGCAGTTCGAACATGGTCCGCTCTGCCACGATGCGCTGTCGCACCACCATGTCCGCGAGCAATGCGAGAACCAGGAGAAGGAACCCGAGAACGATGAACAGGGTGCTCCCCAGGAGGAAGGATGGGTAAGGGACCGTGCCTCCGGTCACCCACCAGTGACCCAGCACCCAGGCGCCCAGGAACAACCCCACCGTCGTCGAGATCACGGCCAGGGCGCCAAAGAAACGGAGAGGGTGCATGTCTCGCATGGTCAAGAGCAAGATCACCAAGCACCGCATCCCATATGAGAGCACAGAAGCGGCGATCCGCGACTCGCCATGCCCACGGACACCACGGACTCGGAGGGGGACCTCCACCAGGCGCAGGTTGAGCCTGGACAGCACCATGAGAGTCTCTTGCGCGTAGTCGAATGGGCTGAAGAGGTTCAGATGGTGGGCTGTCTCCCGAGTGTAGGCGCGGAAGCCGCAGGAGGCATCGGTGAAGTGCCCGCCCGTTGCCCAGTTGACGAGGGCAGTCACGACACGATTCCCCCACTTTTTCACTGCCGGCATCTCGGGCTCGATCTCCTTACGCCCGAAGCGCGTACAACTGGCGAAATCTGCCTCGCCCCGCAGCAGTGGCGAGAGCAACTCTGGGATATCCTGTGGATCGAACTGCCCATCGGCGTCAATGTGACAGATCACCTCTGCCCCGAGTTCCACGGCCCTGGCTCGGCCTGTCGCAAAAGCCGCTCCAGACCCCAGGTTACGACCATGGCGCACCACAAGCGCTCCGGCCTCGCTCGCCACGCGCGCTGTTTGGTCCGTCGAACCGTCATCCACAACGACAACACTGGTGACACAGCCACCTTGCATCTCCCGCGGGATCTTCTGGATGACCTGAGCGATTGTGGCTTCCTCATTGAGCGCTGGGATCACCACGATGATACGCAGGCCATGCCCCACAGTTCCCGGAACCCTAGTCATCGGCGCAAACCCTCAGCAAGGTACTTGAGTCCCACTTGGGCACTTCCTTCGGCCCTCAGGAGGTGCTCTACCCGCGCCCGTGCTGGGAAACCTCCGGTACAGCGCTGCGCTCATAGAGGACCAAGAGAGAGCACGTCATGACTGGCAAGATGGCCTTTCGGCGTACTTCCGCGAACGCCAAGCCCAACTGCGCGAGAACGGCCGCTCCCGGGTGGCGGTGGTGGCTCTGCCCACCTTCGTACGAGAAGCCCGCCAGTCTGCGGCCTAAACGGTACAGCCGGTTTTCTGTTGGAACCGACACCAAGAGGTTCCCTCCCGGTCTCAAGACACGATGGAGCGCGGTGATCTCAGCGGCCAGATCGGGAACATGCTCAAGGACGTCAAGGGCCACCACCAGATCCGCAGACGCTGGCGCAACAGGGAGACAGGGACCGGTTCTCCGAGCTACTACGACCCCAGACAGGGCAAAATCGCGGCGAACCTGCTCCGCAGGCCCGGTTTCGATGTCCACGGCGTACACGCGGGAGAACCGCTCAGAAAGGAACGGGAGCATGACACCGAATCCACAGCCCAGATCCACGGCCACCCGCCCTCTGCACGAAGCAATCAGCTTCTGAGCGCATCTCACCCGCTCCCATGCCCACCAGCGTACCAGAGGATTCCAATGTGTGTAGGAAGGAGCACACGAATCGTATACTTCAGGCGGGAACCTCCCATCCGAACGAAAATTCTTCAGGTACGGTACAGGTGGGAACTTCGCTGGCATCAGGCTGACCCCTCTTGATCACACGTCGTTCCGCGCGCTCGAGCCCTGCGCGTCCATCCCTCCGCTGACCGCAAAGGCGAGCGGCGGCAGCTGAGCATGGCGAGCGCTGGTCCTGCTACTGACGCAAAGGGGTGACATCTTGCTTACCCAAGTGCCGCAAGTACCAGTCAGCCCCAAGATGCATATCGCCCGCAGAACGGTCGGGGTAACCATTCACATAGACAAGATAGTCGGCGTTTGCGGGGATGGGCTGCGTTCCTTTTCCATAAACGTTCAAGGGGATGAGTCTCCTCGTCAGTTTCTCGCCGAAGAACGGGTACTCATAGGTTCTGCCGACCAGCCAGACGGCCACTGTCGCTCCACGAGGGACCAGTTCCTCGTAGCGTCTGACGGCCTCATGGTACTTGCGGTTATGGGCCATAAGCTGGGCAATTCTGTCCCTGTAGAACACAGAGCGCCAGACCCCACCCTGGTAATGGATGGTGAATAGAGTTCTATCTGGTCTGAACACCACCGCGAGCACAGCCGATGCACAACCCACAATGACGGTCGTCGAGATGTACGCACGAAGCGGCCTCGCGCGAAGCCCCAGGCAGGCACCAACCGCTGGGACAGCGAAGACCGCGCAAGTGAGGAAGTACCTGCCCGCGCCATTGTCGTAGCCCTGGCCGAACGATAGCGCGGCCAGGAACACCAGGGCGGCAAGCGACAACGCCCGTTGGCCACCATTTCCGAGGGTCCCGAGCGCCGACGCGATGACGGCCACCCATATGAGAGCAAAGCCAAGGACGCCCCAGTACGAATAATCCTCGTTGGTCATGGGAAGCCGGTCGTAGCTGAAGTGCCTGAAGGCAAGGTCGCGCACATACGGGGTTTCCAGGTTGGCTCCTGCTGCCTTCAGGACCACTCTGGGAACGAACCGCAACGCCGACTGCGCCCAGCGTACCACAGTGACTGGAGGCATTCCATCAAGTGAGAGGAACTCATAGGCAAGGCGCAGCACGTTTTTCATGCCCTCGCGAACAGTGCCCGTCACGCCCTGCTTTGGGAAGGCGCGGAGCTCCCACATTTCAGCGGGGGCGATCGGGTTGCCAAACCGGCGATAGTTCTCAAGGTAACCTGACGGAAGCGCGAAGACCGCGCACCCCAGCAACGCCGAGACCACGAAGGCTAGCGAATTCCGAGCCAGCCGCCCACGCATAGCGCCAGCGCCAGCAAAGCAGTGGAGGGCAACCACTACCACAGAAGGCAACGCGAAAAGCGCGGCGGCCTTAGTGCCGATGGCGAGGCCAACAGCCATGCCGGAGAAGGCAAGGTGCTTCCATGCCCTCGTCTGTCTGAAGGCAAAGAGGAAGTAGACAACCACACTGACATAGGCCGCCAAGAGCATGTCTACCTGGGGAGTCACCGCCTGCAACAGGCACTCGGTGAGCAGCCCGAACACCAATGCCGCAAAGAGCGCTTGCTTTCTGCTCCCGCCCGCCGCGACCGAGATGCCGTAGACGCCGCAGAGGGCGACCCAGTACGAGGTGTACTGCACCAACTGACAGGCGTTCTCACTCCGGGCGGAGACGAGGTAGGTGTAAAGCGCCAGCACAGCCGCATGTTTCTGGTAGATGTTCTGAAGGTAGTTGTTAGCATCGTAGTATGCGAGGCTGTTATGCTGGAGGTAGTATGCGACCCTCGCAAGGTGGCACGTCATGCTGTCCCAGTTCGTTGGGGCAGTGAACAGGACGATTACCAGATTGACCAGGCCACATGCGGCGACCGTACCCAGCAAGGAAAACAAGACGACGCGTTCATACCACGACCATTGACGAATCCGCGTAATGAGTGGGAAACCGACTATCTTGGTCAAGGTAGCTCTCTCTAGTGTAGCCGGTTGGCCAAGGCCGCCGGTCAGGAGAGCAAGCAGGAAGGTCACGGTCGCGGCACACACCCCGTACAACGACCAGTACCTCACGTCGTTCAAGTGACCTACGGCGGACAGCAGATAGCCCCCAACGGCAACCTGCCCCGTGAACAGGCAGAAGGTGAGGAGGACTCTCGCCACGGGCTCGGCCGGTCGAAGCACGCGGATGACGAAGTAGGATGAGAAGAACAGGCTCAAGACAGCCAGACAGTTGGACAAGGCACTCCACCTACGATGGGGAGGAGATACGAATCACTGGATGCTTGATGGTTGCCACTGGGTGACGGGACCACTGCGCCAGCGCACGCGTCTGTTACCTGCGGCCCTTCGGTCTACGGGTAGGCAATCACGGCCACGTCCGAGAACATGGCGGGCCACCCGCAAGCCAGCCAATGGAGAAGCCTTCGGCCAAGCAGGTTCCGGCCACAGTGATAAGGCAGCCACTTGACACTACGGTGCCCGCACAGCCGAGGCAAGGCGTGGCTGAGAGATGTCCGTCAACGTATAGGACTCAAACCGCAGACCTCTGGCGATGAGGCCAGGCGCCAGCGTTCCATCACCCGCCCCAAACTCAAGTATGTGACGACCCTGGAAATAGCTGGGGAAGTGGTGGACTGCTGCCTCAATACCAGACGTCGGGAACCTACGGTTCGGGCATGCCCGGACACTTGTTCCCCGCGACTCGTCGGCGTGCTTCCAGTCGTAGAGCCTCCTGGCGGTGTCCATCGCACAGGTTCCGCTCGCCAGGCTATGCGGTCATCTGAGAGCCATGCCTACGGGATTGACGCTCTGACGGTGACGCGGAAGATGCCCCAAAGGGGAGCCCCCTCTGCCAAGGGCGCGGTGGTAGATCTCACTCACCGCCTCCGCTTTGCGCTCGAAGGTGAACTGGCGGACGCGCTCCAAGGCGCCGGCGGCCAGCTTCTGCCGCTCGGCTTCGTGCGCCCAGAGATGCCCGAGGGCGTCCGCGAAGCGGGAGCCGATGGTATCCGGGGTCCCCACGGGAACCTTCACGCCGCACTCCGAGGTCACGACGCCGGCGAAGCCGCAGTGGTCGAGGCATACGACGGGCACTCCCTGCGAGAGGGCCTCCATCACCACCGTCGTCGTGAGGTCCTTCACGCTGGTGAGCGCAAAGACGTGCGAACTCCCGAGAAGGGCGATCGCCTGCGGCCGCGGCAACTGGCCGTGCCAGGTGCAGCGGCTGTCCACACCCAGCCTCCGGGCAACTCGCCGCCATCTGGTGGTGCAGGGCCCCTCGCCGAGGATGTGCAGCTCCCAGCCCACCGCGCCCGGCAGGCGCACAACCGCGTGCAGCAGGAGGGGCAGGGCCTTGCCGGGATCGTGAGCGCCGCTCCACGAGATGCGGAGCGGCGCGCCGCCCACACGAATGGAGTGCGTGGCCGCGATCGGCTCAGGGGGGGCCGTTTCGCAGATGACCTGGCTTTCCTGGCCATAGTGCCGCAGAATCTCTCGGCGAATGCCTTCGGTGGCGGCGATGATTCCGCCGTGCGCCTTGCGGAAGGCCCTCTTGGGCCGGGGCAGGAGCCTCTTGTGCAACGTGTTGAGCACGTTCCGGCTCGCGAAGTGGACGAGCCCTCGCACGCCCAGCATCGGCAGGAGGCGCCAGGGGGTGTTTTCGAGGCCGCCGATCGGCCCCCAGACGAACGGCACATCCAGCTTCCACAGGTGGCCAGGCTCTCGAAAGGTCACCCACGTGAGCTGGTGCACCAGGTCGAAGCCCGGGTCGCGCTGAAGCTGGAGGGCGAGCCGGTAGGCGTCCTGCTGCCAGCGCCGGTAGGTCCAGAGCAGGGCGGGCTTCCAGAGCCGCGATAGACGGAGGTAGCGCGTCCTCGGTACATAGTGGAACTGGAGACCGCCCCGAAGCGCCGGATCGCGATGGAGTTCCGCTTCGATGTTGGCGCGGAAGAGATCGCTCGTGAGGACCAGGAGATCGTGGTGTCTGGAGAGCGCCTTGACCCAGCCCCAGCCCACGCCCGGCTCCGACCCGCGTGTTGGATCGCAGGAGTAGGCCGAGACGAGGACCTTGAGACGCCGTTTCACCCGCTGCTCCGGGCAGAAGGCTCGGGGGCCGCGAGCCGCAGGAGGTCAGCATCGTCGGCCAACGGCCGCCGGCTCAGCCTGTCCACAAGGGCCCCCGAGGCATCGTACATTGGATGGATCATGACTTCCGCGGACTGCGTTCGCAGCGTCACGCCCTTCCTGGTGAGGAGGTGCCGGTAGTCCTCTGCCGAGCCGAAGTAGTTCGTCCACGCGAGCCCTGCGCGTCTCAGGCGCAGGTTCGCCAGCTTGCGGTACGCCCAGATGCCGAGGGAGCGGCGCGGCCCGCAGTTCCGGGCGATCCTCACGTGCGGTATGCCCTCCTCGATGCAGAGGCGCACGACCACGGAGGCGATGGCCCACTCCTCGTGCACGTGCTCGTGGGAGTCTGCGTGGGAGATCGGGATGCCGCGCCTGCGGCACGCGGCGACCTGTGCCGCGAGCTCCTGCCGAAGCGCTTCCGACTCGACCCGTGAGAGCCGCCACACGTGGGGGCGCTTCTTCAGGACGAACGCGCCGCCGTCGCTGCAGAACCGTGGGCAGCGCCGGATCGCGTCCGTGAGGGGCAGGCCGTCGGTGAGCACGAGATGAATGCCCACGCGATGGGCGAGTCCGCGCTCGTGAGCCAGTTCACACGCCTCCTCGAAGCCGGGCATGTTCGGCATGATCGTGGTGTCGGAGCAGTAGCCGCGCCCGAAGCTCTCGAGGATGGCCCGGTTCACGTTCCCATCGAGGCCAAAGTCGTCGGCATTAACGACCATCGCGCTGGCCTCGGGACAGGCCGCGGCAGATGCCCGCCAGGTTGCCGCAGACCCGTCTGAAGCTCTCCCCCGGCCTGCGGCACGTGATGACCCGCCCCATCGAGAGCAGCATCCTGGCGATGAGGCCCAGGTAGCACCGCGGCACGGAGAGCCCGTGTTTCCTCACCAGGTAGAGGCGGTTGCGCACCTCGAGCTTCCCGAACCGATAGGCATTCAGTCTCCCGGAAGGCGAAGGGTAATGGCAGAAGCCCGCACCCGCGACAACGGCCAGCTTGTACCGCCTGTTGACGGAGTAGCTGAAGTCCACGTCCTCGAGATAGCTGTAGCCATCGAACCACTCGTCGAACCGGAACTCGTCGAGCACAGCTCGACGCCAGACCGAGGCGCCGCTGGGCAACCACTCGACGAACACGGTCTCGGATACCCGGCCGACGATGGTCTGCCACCCGCTGGGCATGACCACGCCTTTCTCCTTGCTGTAGAGCCCCAGCCAGGATGCCAGGCGAGAGGCCTTGAGCCAGGAGGCGGCCCGTGGCGGGCAGTTCACCCAGTTGAAGGCCGCGCCGCCAACGTCTGCCGGGGCTTCCTCCCAGAAGCGCAGCATGGCCTCCGTTGCCCCCGGCTCCAGCACCGCATCGTCGTCCAGGAAGCCGATCAGGCCGATGCCGCGGTCCACAGCGTCCACGCCCGCGTTCCGCTGCCGTGTCGCCGAAGGAGGCCGGTGGCGGATGTAGGTGACGTTCAGCGCGCTGCGCTCCGCCGCGACTTCCTGGACCGGCTCCTCGCTCGCATCCACGATCACCACCTGGGAGGGCGGGCAGGATTGCGCGGCCAGGCTCGCCAGCATGCGCCGGAGGTCCTCCGGCCGATCCTTCGTCGCTGCCACGAAGGCCAATCTGTTCCGGAAGCTGCTCATGCGGCCGGATGTCCGCCCGTTCGCCTCGTCTGAAGAAACCGCGACACGGCGTCCCGAATGCCGGCCATGAAGCTCTGGACCGAGAAGGCTTTGCCCCGCTCGGCCAGGTGCCGGCACAGCTCCTGCTGAAGCTCCGTTCGGCGCAACACGGCGTCAATCTTGGCCGCGGCATCGTCAAGGCCGGTGAAGGTGAGGAGGGAATGAGCGACGATCTCCGCCTGTCCACCCTCAGAGGGCACGAACACGATACTGCCTGCCTTGACCAACTCAGCCACGGATATGCCAAACCCTTCCCGTGGACAGGCGTTGATGCCAAAGCGATGGGCGCTGAGCAGTTCCCTTTTCATCTCCCCGCGGCACGGCCCTCTGGCTGTAACCCAGCGCCCCTGCTCGGAGCAGAGGCGGCTGACCCTTCGTCCGTACGGGTCGCGGCCGATCGCGCCTGCGATGTGCAGGTGGATGTCGTGCCCACGGCTCCGCACGTGCAAGAGCATGGTGATGATCTCCTCGATGCGCTTCTCGGGCGAGATGCGCCCGATGTAGACGAAGCCGTTCTCCTTCGCGGGGAATGGGACCTCCGGGAAATCCCCCGCCACGGGCGGGTACAGCACGGAGGCTTCCACGCCGTGACGGCGCTTCATCAGGGCGGCCGTCCACTCTGAATTGGCCAGGAACAGGTTGTCGCGTGCGAAGGGGTCCCTTCCCGATGGCTGCCGAAGCATGCGGGCGCAGGCGAGATAGCCTCTGCGGAGGAGGTTGTCCCGGTACGCCAGGCCCGCCCACCCCGGAGCAGGGGGAGTGCACGCCCTTCGGAGCGCCTCGTCCCAGGAGAAATCCGCAATCAGGTGGATCCCGGGAACCCCGAAATCCACGACGTTGTACCCGCTGATGGGCAGGTCGAAATCGACCGCCAGCGCGCGGCAGAGGCGGGCGTGGATCGCCCCACGCAAGGCCGCCAATCGGGTGGCCCGCCCCAGGAGGAAGGAGAGGGGATGCCGCCTCACGTGGAAGTCTCCGGGAGCCAGCCGCGTCGCATAGGACTCATTCAGCCCGGCGATGTCCACTGGCCCGCAGGTTGCCAGGGTTACGTCGTGCTCGTGCCGGAGCGCCTCGATTGCCCACAGCACGGCGGCCTCGGAGCCGCCGAGCCGGAGGGAGGGATGTGCGATGGCAATCCTCATTGTCTCATGAGCCACCGCCCAGAGGCAGTGCCTGGGCGTGAGTGCCCGGATGCCTCCGGCAGACGTAGATCACCTCGTCCTCGTCCAGAGCATGGCGGGCGGCATCCAGCTGGCGAACGTAGTCCTCGACTTCGACGGCGAAGCCGGCAGCCTCCAGCCGGTTCCTGTAGTCGAGGCCATAGAGCCTGACCTCGTCCGAGAAGCCGAAGTGCCTGGCCCGCTCCTCAGGGGAGAAGCCGGGGTCCTCCAGGGTGCTCTCGCGCCGGCGGTCCACGTCCACCTGGAGGATGGCGTAGCCTCCGGGACGGAGCACGCGGTGGACCTCGCGAAGCGCTCGGCGGTCATCCTCCACCTGCTCGAGCACATGGTTGGCGATCACGACGTCGAACGCCTCGTCGCCGAAGCCGATGTGCGTGATGGACATGACGAGGTCGGGCGCTTCGCACAGCTCGTGGATGAATGAGACCATCAAGTCTGCCGTCACGTATTCGATGGCTGGATGCCTGCGAATCTCGCGAGCAAGGCAGCGTTCGGGCGCGAAGTGGAGCACACGCAGGCGGCTCTGGAAGAATGCCATCCGGTCCCTCAGGAACAGGTAGAGCAGGCGGTGCCGCCCGAGGGACAGGCAAGACGGGCACCAGTCGTTCCCCCTGCCGCCAAAGGGCAGGAACCTTGAGAAGCGATGGCCACAGATCGGGCACTCGACCCGGTTACCGCAGCGGTACCAGAGCCCCAGCAACGTCCGCTGGGCGCCGCGGAGCCCTCGGCACACGCGCGGCCCCAGGAGCCGTTTGAGATGCCTCTTCATGGGTCGGTCAACCTTCCCCTGCATCGGCAGGCGGCGCGCCAGAAGGCGTGAAGAAGACCTCGCTTGGCGCCTCGAAAGGCGTCGCGAAGCCAGGAGGCAAGACCCCAATGTACGGCTTGCCGCAACGCGGCGCGACGGCTTGGCGGTAGCAATGGATCGCCTGGCGCTTGACGGACAGTGCCGGCGTGATATCCAGCCTCCAGGCGTTCGCCAGCCTCGGCTCGGCGAGCCGGCGAAGGGGCAGTTTGTGCCATCCCCAAACCAGGTACCAGTGCACCGCGCACCGAAGGCCGCTGCGGCGAATGGCTTCGGCCGCAATCTCGCTGGAGGCCGCGTGGTCGGCCCAGCAGTCCAGGGGATGTGGCGCGTAAACCTCGCGGGGAGCCGCCTGGCGCAGAAGCTCGGCAACCGCCGAGACCGCGGCGGCAAATCCCTCCTGCCTCTCTCGGGGCAACCGCCCATCGGGCAAACCAAGCCAGTGAAGAGCTTGGGCCCCGAGACCCAGCCTCATGCCGGCCTCGCAGGCCAGCCTCCGGCGCGCCTGCGCGATCTCCTCGGCGGGCGTATCGCAGCAGTTCTGGTGCGATGCTTCGCCACTGGTCAGGAAGGCCACGCTCACAGGGGCGCCTGCCCGGGCCTTGAGGGCGAGCAATCCTGCCGTGGCGAAGACCTCGTCGTCGGGGTGAGGGGCAATCACCAAGGCAGGACCCTCGGGGAGTGCCTGCGGCCTGGCGCGGCGGCCCAAGACCCATCGAAGAACGCGACGTCTCGGCGCCCACTGCCACGCGCGGAGCTGCGCAACAGCCGTATCGCCCAGCGCGCGCTGGAGAAAGCGCTTCACTGCATCACCGTCCCTGCCCCGGCGCCCTGGCTATGAAAGGCGATGACCACATCATTCGTACTTCCTGAGGCCGCTCAACTCCAGAAGCACGTGGCAGAGGAATCTTGGGCCATCTAGAAAGTCCCGACGCCAGAGCTTCCGTGGCTCGTGGATGAGGCGCCACAGCCACTCGAACCCACAGCGGCCCACCCAGGCCGGCGCCCGCTTGACCTTGCCGCTCAGGAACCCGAAGGCCGCTCCGACCCCGACCGCGATGGGGACCTTCAAGCGCTCCTGGTGCTCAGCGATCCATCTCTCCTGCTTCGGCAGGCCGAGCCCCACCCAGAGGACGTCGGGATGGGACTCGTTGATCATTCTCACATGGGCCTCGTCTTCCTCCGGCGACACGGCCCCGAAGGGCGGCGAGAAGGTGCCGGCCACCCTATGGTTAGGGTATTCACGCTCCAAGCGCTCCTGCAGGGCTAAGAGGGTCTCAGTCCGGTCCCCATAGAAGAAGCTGCTGTAACCCCTCTCATTCGCGCGCTCGAAGAACGCTCGCATCAGGTCGGCCCCTGGGATACGCTGGGTGTCACGGAATCCCTTCCAGCGGGCTATCCAGACAGGCGCAATCCCGTCGGGAACCCACAGATCCGCTGAATTCAGGACGGCCTTGAAGCCCGGGCTCTTGTGGGCTTCCCAGATGCCGTGAAACCCTGTGACCACGATCCGACGGCATCGAGCCCCACGCGACTCGATCCACCCGGTCATCGTGTGCATCACTTGGCACACGGTGCTCAAGTGCACCTTGGCCCCGAGAATCTTGACGGCCGGAACGCGCGTTCCCACGTCGCTTGCTGAGCCCGAGCACTGGGTGCACCTCTCAGGCGATGGGCAAGAGCCTGCTGGCATCCTGTCCCTCGGAGTTCGTAGAAAGCGCCACAAAGTCGTAGCCATTCTCCACGTGGCCGCTGTCGCGCAATGCCCTCAACTGGACACGGAAGAGGTTCCTCTGCCTGATCTGTAGGAACCGATAGCCCAGCCGAGCCATCAGCCGCACTTCACCACGCTCGAAGAAGGGCTGGTTCTTGTAGGACTCGAAGACGATGGCCGTGGGACGGTTGGCATCGAGCAGATCGAGCGCACCCGACAACACTTCCTCCTCGTGCCCTTCCACATCGAGCTTCATAAGCCGAATCGGGGGCAAGCCCAGCTTCGTGAGATACCGGGTGCCCTGCCGCACCTGCACGAGAGTGGGTTCGGCCCCAGTGTCCGGCTTGACCAGGGACGCACAGCCCCGATTCCCTCGCGGGATGAAAAGGTCTGCTTCCCCGTCCCTATCCGACAGCGCTACCGCGTGGGTCTCGACGTTGCGAAAGCCGTTCAGCTCGGCCGACATCCTGATGTACTCCGCCAGCCGCTGTTGTGGCTCGAAGATGTGCACCTGCCCGGAGGGGCCGACGAACCTCGCAGCACACATGCCCACCTCGCCGTAGCCGCCGCCAACATCCAGAAAGCAGTCGCCGCACCGCAGCAGGCGTCGGCAGATCCACGTGATCTTTCTGTCATAGTCCCCCCAGTAGTAGATGGCCCGCCCGCAGTAGTCGTTGAGGTGCACCAGCAGATCGGGGCCGCATCGCAGGCGCGTCAGGACCAGGCTCCCATCCTGGGTCAGCCGGCGGGGCAGGGCCATGTGCGCCAGGCGCACGCCGCCTCTGTAGAAAGGATAGGCGCGGATGAGCGCCCTGACCATCGCGCGAACCAGGAGACGCACGCGCGGACTCCTCCTGCTGGCCTAGCGCGCCCTCCGTCCCAGGCGGCGCCGCGCGAACCGGGCTATCTTTACCGCCAGCGCCCCCAGGAAGAGCGCGGCCAACTCGACCCCCTTACGCAGGGCCCCAATGGGTTGGAATCTCAGCCTCACTCGCCCCGCGTTCCCGAGCGCCCTGAGCTGCGCGGCAGCTTCGTAGGCAAAGCAGATGGACCTTGATGGCGTGGGCATTGAGAAGCCGAAAAGGTGCCTGTAAACGGGGTAAGCCTCCGCCAGCCGACGATAGCTCCCGAAGCCCCACCAGGGATGATAGAAGGGCAGCTTCTCCAGCCGCCAGTTCCCCTCGAAGGCGTCACGGCCGTGGGCGGCGCGGCGGATATCGCGGAAGTCGTCCTGGGATATGCCAAGAGTGCGGAACACAGACCGGTTGAGATAGGCATTGTACAGCCGCTGGCCTAACCTGAGCTTGAGGGGGACCCTTGCCCAGAAGTCACACATCCCGCTGTCCCACAACGGGATGCGCCAATCATAGCCCCAGAACTCGTAGGCACGGCAGAGATTCACAATGAACTTCGCCTGGCGCTCCTGCCACTCCCAGCACTCGAGCGCGCTTGCTGCCTCCTCGGGGGTTTCAGCCGGCAGATCGCCCAGGCAATCGAGCACTCGTGCGCCCATAGTCACGCCGAGCGTGCGGCCGTGCTTTGACCAGTGCCATAGTCCGTAATGATCACGGAGCAGCGTCCTGACCAACTCCGAACTGCCCACCACGTCCCTGTCCGCGAAGTCACGAGGGATATGGCCTCCCGACACCACGTCGCCCGTATGTCCAGGAACCACCACTGCATCGGCAGGGATCTTGCCGGCAAGCTTCAGTTCCCAGACCGCCGGCCAATCCCGGGCGCAGGCCACTGAGCTGAGGCCACCTCGATACAGATGGAATGCCTTTGCCTCCTCGCTGAGCAATCGGTCCTGCCATCGGCGGCAAGCCGCTGGGACGAACTCCCAAGCGTATCCCAGCTTGCGGGCCACGGCTTCGCTGACCCTCGACTCCCAGTTGCCGGCGCGGCCATAGGAGTAGCACAGGACGTCCCTCCTGCCCAGGCGGCGGAGCATGGCCACAACGAGCCGGGAGTCCTGACCGCCGCTGAGCGGCACCACGATGGGGCGCCCGGCTGTCGAGGCCAGGAGACGCTCGAAGACCCCCACGAGCATCTCATCCATCGCGGCAAAGAGCGCCTCCTCGTTCGCCTCGAGGTAGTCGCCATGCACGAACCGATAGTAGCGATGCGTCCTGACCCGAGGCGCGCGTTCCCGCTTGTCCGCGATCAGGCACTCCCCGGCCTGCAACTGCTTCACTCTGGGGCAGAGGGTATCTTGCCCTGTCACGTACCCTGTGAGGAGGAATTCCGCCAAGGCGTCTTGATCCACCCCGTCGTCCGAGACCTGCGCTCGCACCCATTCGGCATCATCACCGATGAACAGCTTCCCATCGGATTCGGCGTAGAAGAGCGGACGGCTCCGCAGCCGGTCAACCGCTGCGAAGCAGAAGCCATCCGTTTCCACAACCAGGGCGAACGAACCATTCCATTCCCGTACATTCTGTACCAGGACCTCCGGCGCTGAACCCTCCTCACCCAACCTCCGCGCAGCGCCTGCAAGAGCAGCCGCGTCCAGAAGCATGCCCGCTTGGAATGCATATCCTGATGCTGCCGCATGAACGCCATGACCAAGGCTTGGCTCTGGGGGCATGCACAGATCGCATTGCCTCTTGGTGCCGGCTGTCGCATTACGCAACCCTTGCACGGTACTCCCCACTGGCGGCAGGCTGCTAGTCGCAGTTGATCGCGAACACAACCTTGTGGAAACAATGAATCATCGTCGAGCGGACGTGTGGGTTCCTGGCAAGGAACTCCAGCCAGGCCCGCCTGATTCCGCGCTTCTCGGAACACCCATGTCGGAAGAAATCGTCTATCACAATCAGCGACCCGTCCACCAATAGGCTCTCGACAAAGACGAGGGCATCTCTGGCGGACTCGTACAAGTTGCAGTCAAGGTATACCAGCGCGGCCGAGGTCAGGTGGTGACGATCCTTGTCGGCCTGTCCCAGGTCGCTGTACCACTTGTCAACGACGACCACCTGCGACAGATCGACCCTCGCGTTCCGCAGGAAGCGCTCGAACTCCTCCCGGCTGTGAGCATAGGCCCCTTTAAGGTACTGCGTCGGCGCCGACGGGTCCTCCGTAGCCGGAAGTCCCCTGAAGGCGTCGAAGGCGAAATACCTGATCGGCGTGCTCACCCCAAACGCCTTGCGAGCCGCCCGGAAGTGATGGTAGGCCCTCGCGAACGACTCCCCCCTGGCAACGCCGAACTCCAGGTAGTCGCCCGCAATCTGGTTGCCCGTCACCGTGTCAATCGCCACGTCCAGGCCACTCATCAGCAGTTGCTCATTCATCCAGGCGGCCATGCGCCCAGTGATCGAGCGTTTCACCCGTTGTTTCAGCCAATCCAGCATTCAGTCATCCCCCCGGAGGAGACGGTCGCGACCACACGAAAACGTGGCAAGTGCTGGAGCTGGGACCGCGCCGTGCGCGGCCCCACCGTGGCCAAACGGGAGGATTCCCTTACCTGTTGGGCAGAGCGACTTGCTTGAGCACCGCCCCCAGAGCGCCCGCCTGTTCCCGCCGGCTCCACTTCTGGATCTCGGCGGGCCTTCGGTCCATCAGGATATCTCCCGTGCCCTTCCACTCACGATGCCACTGGAGGAGCGCCGCCTTGAGTTCCGCCCGCGACGCACAGGCCCGTCCGATGCCCGTGGCCCTGAGAATCGGATCCATGCCTTGGGGGTCGCTCGGATACGCCAGGACGGGCCGGCCCGCGGCCATATACTCGAAGAGCTTGCCCGGCAGCACACACGGCGCGCCCGGAATGCCCAACGATAGGAGCACCGTGGCCTCGCGTTGCAGTCGCATGGCCTCGGCATTCGGCACCCAGGGCAACTGCCTCACCAGCGCCCCCGACCGGCGCGCCTCGGGCCGGCAAGCCCGCCGCGCCCGGCGGCCCAGGCAGCCGTAGAACTCCACGGCGATCTCGCCTGCGGGAATGGCGCCCTCACGGACCAGTTCATCTACTGCCTCGACGATCGGCCCCGGGTCCTGCTTGCCCTGGATGGTCCCCGTGTAGACGATGCGGAAGACACCCCCCTCCGGCCGCCTCGGGGCCTCGCACAACTGCGCGGGGTCGAAGCCGTTCGAGATGAACGTGATGGGCGCGCGGTGCCTTCGGCTCAGGATGTGCGCGTTGGGCTCGATGGTGGTGATGTGCGCGGCCGTGCGGCAGAACTGCGCCTCGCGCCACGCCATCACCCTGCGCACCCACCTGGGGTAGACGACGTACTTCTCGGCAATGTCCCGAAAGTCGGCCACCCACGGCACGCCCAGCCGTCGCGCCAGGCCCGAGGCGATGAGGAACACGCTGTAGCCGGGCGACGTCGCCCAGATCGCGTCTGCGTCCAACGCCAGGCTGCGCGTCTGCTCGAGGCCGAGTTTCGCCGTGCGGCTGTTATCGGAGCCTGGCAGCACCCAGTACTCGGCCACGCCCCGCATCGCCTTGAGGACGGGGTTGGCCGACAGCGGCCGCACGCCCCTCACGATCCGGAGGACATGCGATTCGTCCAGGCCCGCCTCGCGGTGCAGCTCCTCGGCGCTCACGGGGTCACGCAGGTGCGCGGGCTCGCACTGTGTCAGCACCGTCACGTCCCACCCGAATTCCCTCAGGTACTTCGCCAGGCCGGCAGGGCGCCGGGCCGAGATGTGGTTCTCGGGCAGGAAGGCGGGTGTGACGAAGAGCACTTTCCTCACGCGCCGCGTCCCGTGTGCTCGGCCACCACGCGCTCGAGCACCGCCGCCAGCGCCTTGGCCTGCTCCTTGCGGCTGTACTTCATGATCTCGTTCAGATTGCGGCTCGTGCGGATGTCGCCCGTCTGCTTCCACTCCTGATACCACCGCCGCAGAACCGCTTTCAGTTCCTCAACAGAATCGCACGAGACACCAATCCCCGTCGCCTCAAGCACCTTGTCAAGGCATTCAGGATGCTTGGGGTACGACAGCACAGGACGCCCAGCAGCCATATACTCGAATAGCTTGGTGGTCAGCACTCCCCTCACACCGCGGTGGCCGAGCACAAGCAACACGGTCGCCTGCCGCTGGATGTGGAGAACTTCGCTCAGGGACGCTTGCGCCACGACCCGGGGGGGCTTTCGGGGGTGACCTGTTCGAACGCCGCTCGGGGTCGAAGGGCTACCCCCATAGAATACGACCTCCATCTCATCATCCCGAACTTCGCGCTCTGCGATCAACTGCCCTACCGCCTCGGACACAGGGGCCGGATCGCGCGGCCCCCAGACCGAGCCGGTATAGACGATGCTGAACTTGCCCCTGTCAGGCGCCGCCGGCGTTTCGCAGAGGGCATCCGGGTCGAAGCCATTGGGGATGACCGTTACAGGCGCTGTGTGCCTCTGGCGGAGCATCTCGGCCATTGGCTCGGACACGGTGGTCATATGGGCCGCTCCGCGGCACACCGCCCGCTCCCGCCACACGGCGAGCCGTCGTCGCACGCCCGCGTCGGCGAAGAACTGGTCGGGCAGGTCCCTGTGGTCGGCCACCCAAGGCACGCCCAGCCGCTTCGCGAGGGCCGAAGCCGCCAGAAACGTGCCCCAGTGGGGCGCCGTTGCCCAGATCACATCGGGATCCAACTTGCGGCCATTCAACTCGGGAAGCACCTGCCCTGGCCATCGCGCGCTGGCAGAGCCGGGTAGGCAGAGGATATCCGCCAGCCCGTGCAGCTTCGCGACGAGCCGGCTCTTCTGCACAAGACGGTGGTCGGGCAGGAACTTGCGGATGATCTGGGACTCAGGAATCCCTGCGCTCCCCCGCACTTCCTCGGCCGACATGGGGTGCTTGTAGCCCTCCGGCTGCGAGGTCAGCACGGTCACGTGCCACCCCCAGGCCGTGAGGTACTTGGCCATCGCCGCCGCACGCCGGGACGACTGTCGGTTCATCGGCGGGAAGTCAGGGGCGATGAGGAGGACGCTTCTCATGCCCCCACTCCAGACTGCCGGTCAGCGTCCAGAGCGCGGCCCCTTACTCCGCCCAGGGCATCGGGCGGCACGGTGAGGCGGTCGAGGCACTCTTCGTACACGGTGTGCAACTGGCGGCCAACGCTCGCGAGGCTGAAGCGTTCCGCCGCGTATGCCGAGAGCCTGCTCGGGGGGAAGTCGCCCAGGTGGTCGAGCATGTGGTCAATCCCCCGGCACAGGGCCTCGGCGTCGTTGGAGGGCACCAGCATGCCGACCTCGGGGGTGATGAACTCCTCCGGCCCTCCGCAACGGGTCGCAAGGACCGGCGTCCCCGTGGCCAGGGCCTCGATGGCGACGACAGAGAAGGTTTCATACAGACTGCTGACAATCAGGAGATCCGAGCCTCGCATCCTGTCGGCGACCTCGGCATGGGGCCTGGCGCCGAGGAAGCTCACCTTGTCCAGGAGCGCCAGTTCGGTGGCCTGCTTCACATACCCGTCGCGGGCTGGCCCGTCGCCAATCACGTCCAGAACCCAGTCCTCCCGCTTCTTCCTGAGGCTGGCCAGTGCCTGAAGCAGCACGGGGATCCCCTTGAGGTGCCTGCCATCGAAGAAGCATACGCAGAGCAGGCGTTTCACCGCGGCACCGGGCGCTGCCGCCTTGGGATGGAAGAGGACCGTGTCCACCGGGTTCGGCACGACGCGGAAGCGCGCGCGGATGCCGTACGCCTCTATGGCGCGCTGCAAGGGGAGGCTGACCGGAAGCACAAGCTGCGCCCTGCTGAAGGCGAACCTGGCCTTGCGCACCTGCCGTCCCGATAGGGTCTTCATCGGGAAAGAACTGAAGTGCTCCGAGATCACCACAGGAAGACCGTAGAGTTTCCCGAGCAGGGCGGCTGCGAAACCGGCGTCGAACACGTGCGCGTGCAGAAGGTCCGGCCTGAAGCCTTCTCGGCGAATCTGCTGGAATGCCCGAAGTGCGCTGTAGGTCTCCCAGAGGAATGACCAGCCGGGAACCGAAGCACAGCCGTGCCGGACTCGGTAGGTCGGGATTCCTTCGGCGAGCGCCTCATCCATCTCGCGCTCCACGAGGTAGCGTGTCCGCAGGTGCGGGCAGCGTCCCGCCATGTGAAGCACCACGACCTCGTTGTACAGGGCCGCGGCCTTGGCGTGCGCCCGAACGAAGCTGCCAGCTTCGGGAGGATACCAGGGGGTGAGGACGAGGATCTTCAGAGAGCGTCCGCCGTAGAGGGTTGCTCCCTTAGTGCGACCACACTATCCAGGATTTCGGCCAGCGCCTTCGCCTGGGCCTCTCGGGTGTAGCGCATCACGGCTTCGTCCCTCCCCTCGTAGCGGACGGCGCCCGTAGCCTTCCATTCCTGATACCACCGCAGGAGCACGGAGCAGATCTCGTCCACCGACGAGCATGAGACGCCGGCGCCGGTCTCGCGGAGCAGCGCATCAACACAGTCCCCATCGCCGGGGATGCACAGGATCGGCCTGCGCGCGCCCAGGTACTCGAGCAGCTTGCTGGTGTAGACCCCTCGCTCGGTCCCATGCGCCAGCATGAGAAGGACATCACTGCCGTGCTGGATGGCGAGCGCCTCTTTCCTTGGTATGAACTGGGATACGCTGACGCAGCGGCCGCATTCGAAGCCCGATGAGAGCTGTTTCAAGCTGGCCGGAGTGTTGCACCAGAAGTTGACAGCTAGTTCCCGCAAGTCAATCTCGCCGCCTCTTGCCAGTCGATCTATCGCGGCGAAGAGGGGTTTCGGGTCTCTGTAGCGAGGATAGACCTGGCCAGTATAGGTGATCGTGAGCTTGTCCGATGGTCCAGCGGGAATGGCCCCTACCTGATTGTGCTCCTCGGGGTCAAAGCCGTTCGGGATCATGTGCACAGGGCGGTTCAGTCGGCTGCTGAGCCTCTGTGCGAGTGCAGGAGAGACGGTGACAACCGCGGTCGCCCGCTTTACGACACGATGCTGGCGGAGCATGCCCCAGTAGTGCCGAAGCCCCGGGTCCTTGCTGTCCCAGTAGTTCGGTTGGTCAGGGATATCACGAAAGTCGGCCACCCAGGGGATGGAAAAGCGTCTGCTCATCACCGACGCCGCCAGGTGAGTGCCCGGGGGGCCTGAGGTGGCCCAGATGACGTCCGGCCTTTCTCTCTCGATGACTGTGGGGAGGACCGTGAGGAGGCGTCTGGTGAACTCATAGGGTGTCATCTCGGCTCGGACCACGGCTGGGATCCGGACCATGAGACCCTTGAAGATGCAAAGCGGGGCCCTCACGAGTGAAGCCGGCAGCGCCCGCCAGCAAGCCCCCTCCATTCGCACCAGGCCAGCCGCGAAGACTCTCAGGTCGCGCAGGACGTGTAGGATCGGATCCCGGCCAGCAGGGTCCACGGTCGCCACAACCCGCGCCTGCGCTTCGGGCAGTATGCCGCTGTCGAAGTACTGGGCAGAGGTCTCCTGCGTCCAGTGCCCGCACACGACGGCGGTGTCCCACCCGAACTTGGGGAGCCACTTGGCCATCATCGCGGGCCGAATTGCTCCGGTCGCCTGGCGGGGCGGGTACGCGGAGGCGATCAGGAGCGCTTTTCGCATGGCCGTGGGCACGATGGCGGCAGGCCCCCTTTGGCCTGTTCAGACTCAATACAAAGAGACATGTAGCTAACCGGGGAACGATGGCGCAGGCTCTTGGCGAATCAGCCGCGCAGGCACACCGACGAGAACGGAATGGGACGGGAAACTCTTGGTCACCACCGCCCCGGCGCCAACGACGACATCGTCGCCGAGCTGCACCCCAGGCAAGATAACCGCATTCGCCCCGATCCAGCACCGCTGCCCCACGTGTATCGGCGCGCCCGGCAAGAGTTTCGCCAAATTGCTGCGGTCATGATTCGCGGATATGATCTTCACCCCTGGCGCGAAAACCGTGTCGTCCTCTATTTCGATGCCGTTCGAGCCCTGAATGTAGCAGCCGCCGCTGACGGCGAACGACACCCACACCCTACGCCCAATCGTGACCTCGCCGATCACTCTGGACGTGAAGTGAACCATCCAGGGCACATGGCCATTGACCCCCAAAACCCTTTGGCAGAAGCCATTGATCAGCCAGAGGCCTGGTGGCACCTGCCCCGTTCTCCCCTCTAGCAGCCGGACCGGCCAAAGCCACGGGCGGAAGAGCGCTCTGACGGGTCTTGGAGCGGTCTGGCGTGCAGGCTTACCCATGTCTTGCATTACATCCGATCTGCTGGATTGGCAACATGGCCACTGTCTGGCCCTGTGAGCGCTTCGACTACCCCACAAGGGTCAACCAACTCGCATCGAGGGCCGAGCGCAGCGCCCACCGGTGACAATGGCATCCCGGACCGACCACTCCTGTTCGCAGAGCACAAACCCGACGCCCAGTCTTCCCCCTGTCCCATAGAAGTCAGACGGGCTGATTGTGAAAGCGAGCGCGTCTTGTACAGCTTGCTCACTTCGGCCAGCTACCGCCAGCGCCAACTTCACCCTGTACCGCCCCGGGGCCAGCAGGAGTTGAACGGGGCGGCAGATGAAGGTGAATCTGCCAGGCTCAACGTCATGGACTTGCTGTGCGGCGTTGAAACTGCTGTCGAGGGTCGCAAGGCGCTGTCCCATTTCCGTGTCAATGCCGATCCCGACGCGCAGTTCCCTGAGGCGCTCGGTGGCCTGGCACGTGACTTCGAACTGAAGGGGCGCCCCGGCTGGGAAGACGCCCTGGGAGTCCGTGCCGGGAGAGGTTACTCGCGCTTCGAGGATGCGCGCGGGTCCGTCGGCGCCTGGAGCGTCGGCGGATTGGAACTGCACCCAGCCCTCGGAGCTGAGGCCCCGGAAGGACTCCATGTATCGTTGTATCGCGTGCCTGCGGTCACCGAGGAAGGCGGACCTGCCTTCGTCTAGGACGAGTGCCCTGGAGCAGATGCCCTCGATGGCGGCCATGTTGTGGCTGACGAAGAGGACGGTACGGCTGCCCTCCTGGGTGATGCTCTGCATTCTGCCGAGGCACTTCTGCTGGAACGCGACATCCCCCACCGCCAGCACCTCGTCCACCAGCAGAATCTCGGGCTCGAGGTGCGCGGCGACGGCGAAGGCGAGGCGGACGTACATGCCCGAGGAATACCGCTTGACGGGGGTGTCTATGAACTTCTCGATCTCGGCGAAGGCGACGATTTCGTCGAACTTGCGGCTGATCTCGGCCCGGCTCATGCCGAGGATGGCGCCGTTGAGGTAGATGTTCTCGCGGCCCGTCAGCTCAGGGTGGAAGCCTGTGCCGACCTCGAGGAGGCTGGCGATGCGGCCGCGGATGCGTGCCCGCCCCTCGGTGGGCTCGGTGATTCGGGAGAGGATTTTCAATAAGGTGCTCTTGCCCGCTCCGTTGCGGCCGATGATGCCAAGTACCTCGCCCTGCTGGACTTCAAAGGAGACGTCCTTGAGCGCCCAGATAGTGTTGTCGTCGTTGCCTGGGGCGCGGCCGAGGTTCCAGAGCCTCTTGAACGGTGCGGTGGCGGCTTCGACGATGGCGTCGCGGAGGGTGTGGTAGCTCTCGCGCGCGCCGATGCGGTAGCTCTTGGAGAGGCCATCGACCTTGATCACCGGGTCAGGCATTGGTCAACCGTTCAGATGATGTCGGCAAAGCGTCGCTCGGTCTTGCGGAAGTAGAGGGTGCCGATGAGGATCGCGAGGAGAACGACGCCGGAGGAGATGGCCAGGGTGCTCCACTGGAACGGCTTGCCAAGGATGGCGGAGCGATAGGCGTCCACGATGCCGGTGAGGGGGTTGAGCAGGAGCAGCCATTGCCACCTGCCGGGGACGATCTTGACGGGGTAGAGGACGGGGGTGAGGAACATCCATATCTGGATGACGAACGGGATCATGTAGCGGAAGTCACGGTAGGTGACGTCGAGCGCGCTCAGGAGGCAGCCAATGCCAAAGGCGGCGAGGATGGTGAGGGCAACCAGAGGCACCATGAGCAGGGTGGCGAGGGTGAGAGGGATGCTGTAGTAGAACATGAGGCCAATCAGGATGGTGAAGGATATGGCGAAGTCCACCAGGCACGCCCCGATGGCCGAGAGGGGGATGATGAGGCGGGGGAAGTAGACCTTTGTGATGAGGTTGGCGCTGCCGACGACGCTGCTGCTGCTGCGGCTGAGCGATTCGGAGAAGAACTGCCAGGGCAGCAGGCCTGCGTAGAGGAAGATGGGGTAGGGGAAGCCCTCGGAGTCGATCTTGGCCAGGCCGCCAAAGATGGCGCTGAAGATGACCATTTTGGTGAAGGGCTGGAGGAAGGCCCAGAGGAAGCCGAGGACGGTCTGCTTGTAGCGGACCTTGACGTCGCGCCAGGCGAGGAAGTAGAGGAGTTCGCGGTAACGCCAGATTTCGCGGAAGTTGATGGGCAGCCAGCCCTTGCGAGGCTCGATGATGAGCTCGGGCAACTGGGCGAGAGGGGCGGATGGCTCAGCGACGGCCATGGGAGTGTGCGGCTCCGGGGGCTGGATCGGGCGGGACAGGGTCCAGGGTCTGAACGGGGCGCGCCGGGGTGGGCAGAGAGGCCGGGTTGTGCTCGTCGAGGAGACGGGTGAAGTAGGCAAGCGTCTGGCCGGCGATCTCGAGTGAGCCGTTGACGGGGGCCTCGATCTGGGCATCGAGGGCCGCGCCGCTGCGGCGGTGGCGCACGGGGATGGTGGCTTTGAGGGTGGGGTGGCCCTGGGGGTTCGGCTGGCTCCAGGTGAGGGTGCGTTGGGTGCCGTCGCGGTTGTCGAGGGTGAGGGTAAGGGCGGCAAGTTGCATCTGGGCGGCCGCCGCGCAGAGGGCCTGCCACCACTCATCGAACGTGGTCGCTCGACGGAGGCCCAGCTCGGCGCTCTCGAACTCGCGCCGGCCCTCGTGGATGGCGCGGGAGATGGCCAGCTTGCGCTGGATGCCGGCCATCGTGTCACTCAGGGACACCGAGCCTGCGATCTCGAAGACCAGGAGCAGGAGGATGAGAACACCGGCGAGAACGAGAAGCTGTCCGGCGTCGCGCGTGAGCATCATGAACAGGCCCATTCCTGCGGCGAGGATGGTGACGAGGTAGAGGATCAGGACGACGTGTCGGTGCTGGATGCCCATGTCGATCAGGCGGTGGTGGATGTGGCCGCGGTCGGGTGCGAAAATCGAGCGGCGCTCGAGGAAGCGTCGGAGCATGCTGAACAGTGTGTCGAAAATGGGCACGCCCAGGGCAAGGGCGGGGAGCGCGAGACCCACAATGGTGGATGCCTTGGTGGCGCAGAAGACGCTCGCGGTGGCGAGGACGAAGCCGAGGAAGTAGGTGCCGCAGTCGCCCATGAAGACCTTGGCGGGATTGAAGTTGTGGTAGAGGAAGCCCAGAAGGCTGCCCAGGAGGGCGGCCATGAGCACAGCCATGACGGCCTGGTTAGTGTGGATGGCGAAGATGCCCACGACGGCGCACGCGGCGGCGCAGATTCCGGCGCACAGGCCGTCGAGGCCGTCAATCAGGTTCACGGCGTTGGTGATCCCGACGATCCAGAAGACTGTGAGGGGCCAGGAGAGCCAGCCGAGATCGAGTGTGAGAACGCCTTTGACGACGACGGCCTCGATGCGGATGCCGAAGGCGCACACACCGCACGCGGCGGCGACCTGTATCAGGAGCTTGTAGCGGGCGCGAAGGCCGCGGATATCGTCCATCAGGCCCGCGACAGCGACCAGCCCGGCGAAGGCCAGAATCACGAGGAGGCCCTTCTGGGCGGCGCGCAGGGCGGTTCCGATGATGTTCGTCAACGTCATTCCGAGCAGCACGGCGGCGACCATGGCCACGATGATGGCGACGCCGCCGACGCGTGGAATGTCCCCAGAGTGAACCTTTCGCGGGTCCGGCCTGTCCACGAGGCGGATACGGCGGGCGATCCAGGCCACCAGGGGGGTGATGGCCAGCGATAGTCCCGCCGCGACAGCGACCGTGGCAGCGTAGGTCTTCATCGGAGTGTCTAGTCCACAGGCTCCAGGAGGTCAGCGTCCACAAGAAGCGCGGCGCCGACCCGAAGGAGGCTCACCTCGAGCACCAGTTGCGCGCGGGCCCGGCGGTCCACGACGATGCCCTCCAGGTCGGCAAAGGGACCTGCTCTGACACGGCATCGCCGGCCGACGGCTGCGTGGGGGTAAGGCTCCAGGTCGGCGCTGGCAGATAGCGCGTGCTGGACAGCCGATAGCTCGCGGACGAGGCGTTCCTGGTCGACCACCTCGAGGGTTCGACAGACGCGGTTGGTGGCCAGCGCCGCACGCCGGGCGGCCTCGTCGCCGCAGAAGAAGACGTAGGAAGTGAAGAGGGGGATCAGCGTCCGGCGCTTGCGGCCGCCGGAGAAAAACACATGCTGGCACATCGGGAGGAAGTACCCGATGCCGTGGCGCAGCAGGTCCCAGGCAAGTGCCTTCTCGTTGCGGGCCTTGGTGTGCGCCACCCACCAGCGGCCTCGCAGGCTCGTCGGCGTCTCGACGCCGGACGGCAGACTCGGCGGGTTTTCGGCAGCTTTCAGCACGAGCCAGTCCCCTCTGGGCCACACTCCGCCCCTGTCGGTGCACCGGCGGAGCCGGAAACCGAGGATATTTGTCCGCCGGTGCCAGTTCCTTCAGCGTCCCGGGACCATGGGGGGAGCCGGGACGGAACACCCGCATGTTGCGCGCCGTGAGGGGGCGCCCTCTCTTCGGACGACGTCACCGCCGCTGCCCGACCAAGCCACCAAGCCGGCGGGCGGCACGCCAGACCCGTCCCGCCGCTGGCCTCGAAGGGTCCTTCAGCGGCGGGAATTGGGGCCGACTGCAACTTCCGTCTTGCCCGCATATACTATAGTGCATGGCGCCGGGCTTGTCAACGGAGGGTCTCAGAGCTCGGCCACCTGTCCGTCTAGCGTCTGGGAGAGGGCAGGGGAGCGCGGTCCTGCGAGGAGGTGGCGCCCCCGGGCAGGCGGCGATCGGCTTTGACAAACCGCTCAGAAGCTGCTACCGGTGAGGGCGCTCTGGGTCCCTTACACCTTGCAGGAGGCGGCATTGGCTCGCCACGGTGAACGCCTGCTGATGGCTGTGCTGCTGGCCGCAGCCGGCTGCGAGAAGGCACAGACCGGCTCAAACGGCCCGGTGTTGCTCGAGTTCGCCGTCTTCGAGGGCGGTTATGGCCTGGGCTGGCACGAGCGGGCCAGCCGCGCCTATGAGGAGGCCACGTTGGGCGTGCGCGTGAGCCTGTGGGGCTCGCCGCGCGTGAGCGAGAAGCTGCGGCCCCGCATCCTCCGGGGCAACCCGCCCGAGATCGCGCTGTGCGACCTGCCGATCTGGCTGCTGATGCAGGGCGGCAAGCTCCGCCCGCTCGATCTCTCGCGGCCCGCCTACGGCCAGCCCGGCAAGACGTGGGGCGATACCTTCCTGCCCGGCGTGCTCGACCTCACCACCTATCAAGGCCACTGCCTCGCGATTCCCACGGAGTTCGGCGGGTGGGTGATCTGGTACGACCAGAAGCTCTGGCGCGACCGCGGCTGGCAGGTGCCACGCACGTGGGCCGACTTCGAGCGCGTGTGCCAGGAGATCAAGAGGGCGGGTATCGCGCCCTTTGCCTTCCAGGGCAAGTACCCCAGCTACGCGATCGGCACCTTTTTCGGCCTCTTGCAGCGCGCGGGCGGCCTCGAAGCCTTCGCCGCCACCCAGAACCTCGAACCCGGGGCGTGGGTGGCGTCGCCCGCTATCCAGGCCGCGCGCCTCATGCAGGATATCGCCCTCAGCTACTTCGACCCCAACTGCATGGCCCTCAGCCACATTGAGAGCCAGATGGAGTTTGTGAACCGCCGCTGCGCCATGGTCGCCTGCGGCCTGTGGCTCAAGCACGAGATGGAGCAGAACACGCCGCCCGACTTCGAGTTGAGCTGCTTCGACCTGCCCCCGCTGCGCGACGACGTGCCCTACATGTGGCAGGGCGGCGGCAGCCACCTCTGCATGGTCTTCCGCGATGCGTCCCACGCGGAGCAGGCCGAGGATTTTCTTCGCTTCCTCACGTCGCGGTCGAACATGGCGAAGTGGATCGAGCACTCGGGCAGCCTGGCGCCCGTGCGGGGCGCGGCCGACGATGTGGCCCTGCCGCCCGACCTCAAGGCCGCCAAGGAGCTGATGGACAGGGCGGCCTACTCGTTCCAGTCGCGGCTGAGCTTCTTCTATCCGGGTCTGGGCCAGACGATGGTTGACCAGATCCGCTTCCTCATCACCGGCCAGTGCCGCCCCGAGGCGTTCTGCCAGGCGATGGAGGCGGCCTGCCAGGCGGTGCGCGAGAACCCGCGAATCCCCAAGGCGCCGCCGATGGAGGTGCCCGCCAGGTTTCGGAGGGCGTCGCCATGAGGCCCTCGCGCGGGATGATCGCCGTCTTCCTGCTGCCCGCGGTGGCCCTCTACACCGTATTCGTCCTCATCCCCGCTCTCAGCGCCTTCGGCTACAGCTTCACCGACTTCACCGGCGTCACGCGGCCGCGGTGGATCGGCCTCGAGAACTTCACCGAGCTGGCGGACACGGGCAGCGATTTCACGGCGGCGCTTCTCAACAACCTGTTCATCATCCTCGTGCCGGGCACGGCCACACTGCTGGTGGCCCTTGCCTTCGCCTTCTTCATTGACCAGCAGTTGCACGGCAGCCGCCTGTTCCGGGTGGTGTTCTTCTTCCCGAACATCCTGCCGCTGGCGGCCACCGCGGCGTTGTGGATCCTTGTGTTCTCCGCCACCGACATCGGGGCGGTCAACCGCGTGCTGCGGGCGATGGGCTTCGCGCCTGCGCAGTTCATGAGTTCGGCCAACCTCCTCCGCTCCCTCGTGCCGATCCTCGTCTGGGGCGGCGCCGGCTTCTACATGATCCTGTTCCTCGCCGCCATGAGCAGCATCCCCTCCACGCTTTATGAGGCGGCGCGGATGGACGGCGCCGGCCTCTGGCACCAGTTCCGCCACGTCACGCTTCCGCTCCTGCGCGACACCATCGCCATGTGCCTCATCTTCACGATCATTGGCGGGCTGAAGTTCTTCGACCTCATCTGGATCTTCGAGAAGCAGCACCCAACGCGGGATTCGCACGTGGTGGCGACCCTCATCTACTCGATGGCCTTCAACCAATATCGCAGCGGCTACGGCGCCGCGATGTCCATCGTGCAGTTCGTCCTGATCCTGGCGGTGACGCTGGTGAGCCTGAAGCTCTTCCGCAAAGAGCGGCTGGAATACTGAGGCGGCAAGCGGATGACGCGCTGGACGCTCGTCGGGACCCTCGTGCTTGGCCTGATTGCGCTGGTCGCGGGCCTGGCGTGGCTCCTGCACCGGCGGCGGGGCCACACGCGGGGCGAGGCGCTGGTGCGGTCGGCGGGCTACGTGCTGCTCTGGACGCACTGCCTCCTCGTCGTGACGCCATTCCTGTGGGTGATCCTCACGTCGCTCAAGCCGAGCCGCGAGATTCTCGCATCGCCCTTTTCGGTGCCCCGCGTGCTCCGCGAGCCCACGGCCGCGAGCTGGCGGCAGACGGCCGACAACTACGCCACGGCCTGGACCAAGTCCCACTTCCGCAGCTACTTCGCCAACAGCGTGAAGATCTCGGCCTGCACGGTCGTACTCACGGTGGGCATCGCGGCGATGGCGGCCTACGTGCTCGCGCGATTCGAGTTTTTCGGGCGCAAGCTTCTCTACCTGCTCTTTCTCGCCGGGATGATGTTCCCTGCTCAACTCATCCTCGTGCCGCTTTTCTTCCAGTTCTCGTGGATGAGCGACCAGCTCTCCGCGGTCACGCTCGCGGTCACCCGGGCCCTCGGCATCGGGCCATACCGGGTGCAGATGCACAACAGCCACCTGACGCTGATCCTGCTCTACACGGCGGTGAGCCTGCCCTTCAGCGTGTTCGTGCTCACCAACTTCATGCGCACGATCCCCTCGGAGCTTCGCGAGGCGGCCCTCATTGACGGCGCGACCGAATGGCAGGCCTTCTGGCGCGTGATGCTGCCGATGGCGAGGCCCGGCCTCGTGAGCGTGGCGATCTTCAACTTCCTGGGCGTCTGGAACGAGTACCTCTATGCCCTTGTGTTCCTCGACGAGGAGGCGATGCGCACCCTTCCGCTCGGGCTCGCAAGCGTCTCGATTCTCGCCGACTACAAGAGCGACTACGGGCTGATGTTCGCCGGCCTCGTCATCACCGTTCTGCCGATCCTCGCGGCTTACCTGTTCCTCCAGCGCCACCTGACTCGCGGCGTGACCCTGGGCGCGCTCAAGGGATAGGCAGGCCGATTCGTTCGGAACGGTCCGCCCCTTCTCAGAAGCTGTTCTCCTTGGTGAAGGCGATGATCTCGTCAAGGTTGCCGATGGCGAGGCCGGTGCAGGTGTCGGCACAGCCGTAGTAGATCCACACGGTCTTGTCGGGGAAGACGATGGCGGCGCAGGGGAAGGTGACGTTGGGCACGTCGCCATACCGCTCATATGGCTCCGTGGGGGCGAGGAGGTAACGGCGGGTGCGGTAGAGGCACTTCCAGGGCTGCTCGAGGTCGAGGAGGCAGGCGCCGAAGCTGTAGACGAAGCCGTTGCAGCTCGTGAGCACGCCGTGGTAGAAGCAGAGCCAGCCCTCGGGGGTCTCGATGGGGACGGGTCCCGGGCCAACCTTGGTGCTTTGCCAGCCGCCGCGTGTGCCGAAGACGAAGCGCTGCTTGCCCCAGTGCACGAGGTCGGGGCTCTCGGCATAGTACATGTCGCCGAAGGGGGTGTGCCCGCGGTCGGAGGGGCGATGGAGCATGGCGTACTTGCCGCCGATCTTGCGCGGGAAGAGGACGCCGTTGCGGTTGTAGGGCGGGAGCATGTTCTCCATCTGGTAGTAGGTCTGGAAGTCGTCGGTGCGGGCGAGGCCGATGGTGGGGCCGTGGTAGTCGTTGCACCAGCAGACGTAGTAGGTGCCCTCGAGGGGGATGACGCGCGGGTCGTAGCCGTAGCCGTGGGTGGCGATCTCGGGGTCGTCGCAGACGAGGTGGATGCGCTCGGGCGAGATGTCCCAGTGAATGCCGTCCTTCGAGAAGCCGGGGTGGAGGGTCATCGAGCGGTCCTGCTCGTCGCAGCGGAAGACGCCCGCGTAAGCGCCCCTGAAGGGCACGACGGCCGAGTTGAACACGCTGTTGACGCCCCGAATCTGCTGGGGGACGATGATGGGGTTGCCCTCGTAACGGCGAAGCACGGTCTCGTTGGCCATGGTCCAATCTCCTGAGACAAGAAGGGACATCGGAGACACGGAGCATGCAGAGGAAACAGGAATCGCAGCCGGAAGTCAAGTGCGGCTTGACGAGGCGGCGGGAATCCGTACGATCTGAGGCAGTCAGGGCCGTTGTAGGGGCTGCATGACGCCACCTGTCGCTGCCGCGAGACGCGGCTTCACGCTCATCGAGCTGCTGGTCGCCATCGCCGTCATCGGCGCGTTGATGGGCATGCTGATGCCGATCGCCGTGCGGGCGCGCGCCACGGCGCACAAGACCTTCTGCTCGAATAACCTCAAGCAGATCGGTGTGGCGTTCACCGCCTACCTGAACGCGCACGATGACTTCTACCCGTGCGCCCAGGACCCCATCTCGGCCAAGCCGTTTTACTGGTTGTGGATGGGCCGCGGCTGGCGCGGCTTCGTCGCGCCGTTCCTCGGCCAGAAGATTGACCCGAAGAACCCCTCGGTGCTCTTATGCAAGGAGGACGAGCAGGCGGAGAACAAATACGAGTCCACCAGCTACGCCTACTCGATGGCCTTCTACCACAGCCCGGCGCAGATTGACGCCATCACCGACACGAAGCTCACCTACTCGGCCCCGCAGCCCTCGCTCGGCCAGCGCGGCTCGCAGGTGAGCAACCCGGTGCAGAAGGTGCTCGCGGGCGAGTGGACGAGTAACCACGAGCGCGTGACGGGCGACACGGGCTGGTGGGTGTGGGAGGGAACGCGCAACTTCCTGTTCGCCGACGGCCACACGGCCTTCGTGGCCGCCACGGCCCTCCGCCGGGCCAACGACGGCAAGCCGAACCCCTGCCTCACCCGCTACGGCATCCACGGCCGCGATGTGGAATAGTGGCGCGGACAGGATGGGCAAGAGGGACGACATCCTGCGTGTCGTCTCAATGCTGTCCATGGTGTCCATCTTGCCCACGGAACCGCGGGCTTCCTACACCCGTTCGCACCCCGGCCGTCTTGAGTGGCGCGGGCACACATGTTAGGATGGACAACACCCTGAGGGCGATCGGACGCAGGCAACGCGCGGAGACCCCCATGAGACGAGCAGCAGCGTGTCTGACCCTGGCGCTGTGCGGGCTGGCGGCCTGCCGGCCGGCGGGGCCGAGGTTCGAGGTCGAAACGTGGGAGGGCAGGAAGCTCAAGGGCGCGCTGCGCCTGGAAGGCGACACGCTGCGCGTCGGGCGCAGCAGGCTCGCCCGCGCCGAGGTGGCCCTCGCGGTGCAAGAGACGGCGGATGGCGCCGGGGACTCCGGGAAGTACGCCGCGGGCTTCGCGCCGCTGAGCGACTCGGCACTGGCTCGGTACCGCGAACGCGCCAAGGCCTTCGCGGCCAAGAGCCCGGGCATCGACTCGGTGCTCTGCCTCGACCGTGGCCAGGAAACGCTGACGCCCGACGGCAAGCAGATCTATCGCTATCACGCGCTGCACTTGGTGCTGAAGGAGGGGGGCCGCAAGGCGGCGGACCTCCAGCTTGGCTTCGAGGAGGGACGCAGCCGCAGTCGCGTGTTCTTCGCCCGCTCGATCGCGCCCGATGGCCGCTCCCAGTGGCTCGATCCCGCGACCCTGGAGGTCGCCGTGCCCTCGCAGGAGGCGCAGTTCCTCGACACCCGCGGCCGCGTGCTCTCGGGCCGCATCCCGGGCGTCGAGGTCGACTCTCTGGTGGAGTATGCCTACGAGACCCTGAACTACAACCCCGACGTGCCCGACTACTTCTTCCCGAACTACTACTTCCAGGGCGACGAGCCGTTTCTCGATTCGGTGATTGACGTGCGGGTGCCGAAGGGGCGGAAGCTGAACTGGACGACGCGCCACATGCCCGAGGCGGCCCGCACCCCGCAGCGCTCGGCGCAAGGCCCCTACGACGCCTACCGCTGGGCCATGCACGACGTGCCGCCCTACTGCCCCGAGCCGATGATGCCGCACAAGTCGGACGTCGTCCCCGCCGTCCACTGTTCTCTCTTCTTCAACTGGGACGAGCTGCACCAGCGCACGGGCGGCTACCAGCGTGAGCGGCTTCAGGTGACGCCCCAGATCGCCGCCCTCGCGAAGAAGATCGTCGGCGAGGCGAAGACCGACGACGCGAAGCTCGCGGCCATCTACCACTGGGTCCAGCGCAACGTCAACTACATGTCGATCAAGGGCTCGCTGTCCAGCAGTTGGGCCGGCCACCCCGCCACCGAGACCCTCAAGAACGGCTACGGCGATTGCACCGACAAGGCGATCGTGCTGGCCAGCCTCGCCAAGGCTGTGGGCATCGAGGCGTACCCCGCCATCCTCCAGACGAACGACGCGGGCACCGCGGTCACCGATATTCCCATTCCCGATGCCAACCACTGCATCAACCTCGTGCTGCCCGACGGCAAGCCACGCTTCCTCGACAGCACGGCCACCGACCACCGCTACCCCTACTTCCGCTCCGACGACCACGGCGTGAAGGCGATTATCCACATGACCGGCCAGATTCTCGACATCCCCGTGCCGCCGCCGGAGGACAACCTGCGCGAGAGCGTGCAGGAGCTGGTGCTCAAGCCCGATGGCGGCGCCGATGCGACCGAGAGGAACACCTACACGGGCGACTACGAGGCCGCCATCCGCGGCTTCTGGCGCGGCGTGCCCCCCGGCATCCGCGCCCACATGATGCAGCAGTACCTCCAGCGCCGCTCGCCCGGCGCCGTGTGCACCGGCTTCGAGCTGGGCGATGCCGACGACCTCTCGAAGCCGCTCACGATGGAGGTGAGCTATCGCATCCCTGCGCTGGCCACCCAGACGCGCGACCTGTACATCCTGTCGCCGCCCGGCTTCAGCCACGATTTCCCCGAGGCCAGCCTACAGACCCGCCAGTTCGCCATCGAGCGGGCCACCACGCAGGAGATGCGCACGACGCTCAAGATCGTGTGCCCCCCGCGGTGCACGCTCGTGGGCGCGCCCACCCCGCTCGCCATCCACGGCAAGCACCTGTGGTATGAGGGCAGGGTCGAGCCCGCGCCCGACGGCAAGTCGCTCACGCTCCGCCAGACGCTCAAGTACCTCACACGCGTCGTGCCGCCCGGCGACTATGCGGAGTACCGGGCGCAAGCCACGCGCATCGCCGCGTGGTCGGAGCTCAAGCTCGTCTTCCGCGAAGGCCGAACGGGAGCCCAACGATGAGACACGCACGATTCCCTCGCCCCCATGTCCTATCGGTCCTATCCGTCCTATGGGTCCTATCGGTCCTGGCCTCCCCCGCGCTCGCCGGCGAGGGCATTTACCTTCAGAGCGGCGAGGAGTACTTTGGCACCATCGAGCGCATCGCCCAGGGCAGGCTGCACGCCGTGATCGAGGGGCGGGCCCAGGAGTTCCCCCTCAACCAGGTGCACCGCATCGAGTTCCAGCGCCCGCGCCTGCTGGACGACGTGGCGAAGGCGTCGGACCTGCCGCGGGGTGTGCCCTTCTTCGCCGAGGCGCTCGGGCCGAGCACCGACGAGCTGCGCAAGCGCTTCCCCCAGGCCGGCATCGTCGTGCTGGCCGACGAAACCGTGGTGATGGTCCGCGCGAGCGGGGCCTGGGAGCTCAAGCGCTTTGAGGCCTGGCGCATCCTGGAGGACCGGGGCGCCGACTCCGCCATGCGCTCCCTCACCTACTTCCCCGGCCGCGAGCAGGCCGAGGTGCTCTTCGGCCTCACCGTGGCGCCTGATGGCTCGGTGGCGCACCTGTCGGACATGGCGATGAAGGACGAGGCCCTCTATGCGCGCCTGCCGGCCTACAACTTCCAGCATCGCCTGCGCTTCACCCTCAAGGGCGCTGTGCCGGGGGCCACGCTCTTCCTGGCCACGGCGCACCGCGGCAAGGCCAGCCTGCTCGAGCCGCTGGTCCTCGACCGCGTCTTCTGGGAGACCGAGCCGATCCTCCGGCGGTCCGTGCAACTCGTCGCCGAGGACGGGGCGAAGACCCTCGTCGCCACGGCCGCGGCCAATGGCCCGAAGGACTGGGGGAAGGACGGCCTCTGGGAAATCAAGGACGCGCCCCAGCTCTTCCGCGAGCCGATGATGCCGCCCGAGGAGGCTTTCGCCCCGCGCCTGCTGATCGCGTATCCGAAGACGGAATGGCCCGACGTGGCCCGGGCATTCCTCGAGCGTGCCGGCGGCGCCGCGGCGCTGCCGACCAAGGGCGTGCCGCCACGCGCCCTCTTCGACCAGGTGCGCCTCAGCGTGCGCCTGGAGCACGTGCCGCTCGAGGCACTGCCCGACGGCCCGGCCAAGCCCGACACCGTGCTCGTGCGCGGCTACGGCACCGAGGTCGAGCGCGCGCTCCTCCTGGCCGCGCTCCTGCGCGGCGCGGGACACAAGGCTGACCTGGTACTCGCCCGACCGCGGCAGGACGGGCCGCTCCTCGACACCGTGGCGCGCCTCGACGGGTTCGCCGACGCCATTGTGCGCCTCACCGCGGCCAACGGCGCCGTGACCTGGCTCCAGACGGACGACGAGGACCGCGGCTTCGGCGAGCTGGCCCCCGAGGTTCAGGGCGCGGAAGCGCTCGACCTGGCAACCGGCAAGGTGATCGCCATCCCCGTGCCCGCGCCCGCGGCCGAGGCCACGACACGCACCGTCGAGGTGGCCCTGGCGCCCGACGGCGCGGCCACGGTGAGCGACCGCTATACCCTCCGCGGCCACTGTGCCGCCGAGTTCCGCGGCCTGAAGGACCTCACGCGGGACCAGCTCGCGAAGTGGGCCGCCCGCTACGTAGGCGGCCAGGCCACGGGCGTGGACCTCGTGGAGTTCACCCACTCGGACTTTGCGAATGCCAACCCCGAGGAGCGCCTCCAGTTCACCTACCGCCTGCCCGCGGTGGCCGAGAAGGCGGGCGACTTCCTGGTGCTGCGACTGCCCAACGCCGCCGTCTCGGCGACCGACGTGGGCCGCACCAGCCGCGAGCGCGACCTCTTCTGGAGCGGCGTGGAACGCGAGGAGACCGCGTTCGTCGTCAAGGCGCCCCCCGGCTATGCCGTCTACGCCGTCGGCGGCAAGAGCGAGCTCAAGGGCGGGGGATGGTCCCTCACCGCCGAATTCGCCACCGACCCATCGGCCAAGGGCACCGTGCGCTTCCGCGAGACCTGGGAGCGTTCGGCCCTCACCGCGGCCAAGGACGCTTATGCCGCCTACCGCGACGCGCGCATCGCCCGCAGCCGCCTGCGGGGCGAAGTGATTGTGTTCGTGAAGGAGTGAAGTTCCCGATAGGGAAACCAGGAAGGCAGGAAAGGAGGAATGGAGCGGACCGCCTGTGGGCGATGTCCCCAGGCCCATCTGTGGTTGCTTGCCCTGTCCTGGGTTTCTGGCTTCCTCATGTTTTTGCTTCTGCTGCTTTCTTATACCCGCCGGTAAGGAGACGGTCGATGGAAAACGAAACGGCCCCTGGGCCGCTGAAGCGACGGGATTTCCTGGCGGGAGCCGCGGCGGCCGCGGCGCTCACGATTGTGAGGCCAGGGTCGGCCCGAGGAGCCGAGGCGGCGAAGACGCTCGAGCTGGGCCTCATCGGCGCGGGCGGACGCGGCAACTGGATCGCCAACCTGTTCCAGGCCAATGGATGGAAGGTGGTGGCCGTGGCCGACTACTTCGCCGACCGGGCCAACGGCACGGGCGAGCGGCTGAAGGTGGACGCCGACCGGCGCTTCAGCGGCCTCAGCGGCCACAAGAAGCTGCTCGAGGGCAAGCTCGATGCCGTGGCCATCGAGACCCCGCCCTTCTTCCACCCCCAGCAGGCCGCCGACGCAATCGACGCAGGCAAGCACGTGCTCGTGGCCAAGCCGATCGCGGTGGACGTGCCCGGCTGCATGACCATCGCCGAGGCGGGCAGGAAGGCCACGGAGAAGAAGCTGGCCTTTCTCGTGGACTTCCAGTCGCGCGCCAACACCTTCTTCCGAGAGGCGGTGAAGTGGGTGCACGACGGCAACGTGGGCCAGGTGGTGCTCATCCAGGCCAACTACTTCACCGGCCCCTTCGCGCCCAGTCCGGCGGACGACTCGGCCGAGGCGCGCCTGCGGGCCTGGTTCTCGGACAGGGACTTTTCCGGCGACATCATTGTCGAGCAGAACATCCATGCCCTCGACATCGCCACGTGGTTCCTCAACGCCGACCCGATCAGCGCCGTGGGCACGGGCGGCAACGCCCTCCACACCCACAAGGGCACGTGCTGGGACCACTTCGCCGTGCTCTACCACTGCCCAGGCGACGTGATCATTGACTTCAGCTCGAGCCAGTGCACGAAGGGCTACGACGACATCGGCTGCCGCGTGTTCGCCCGCAACGGCACGGCCGACACCCACTACGGCGGCAACGTCGTCGTCCGAGGCGACAAGAGCTACCGCGGCGGCAACACCGGCCCCATCTTCACCGAGGGCTGCGTGCAGAACATCAAGGACTTCCACAGGAGCATCACCGAGGGCAACTTCGCGAACGAAACGGTCGCGCCGAGCGTCCGAAGCAACCTCACCTGCATCCTCGGCCGCGAGGCGGCCTACAAGAAGGCCCCGCTCACCTGGGCCGAGATGATGAAGGAGGCGCGCAAGGTAGACCCCAGACTCGAGGGGCTGAAGGCCTGAGGCCCCGGCGTCGAGTCAGTTGACATCGGGGCCCCTTTGTGGTTTGCTTGCCCGTGGTGTGTACGCTTACGCGGCCCTCCGAGGATGCGCCATGCGTTCCGCTGCCTTCCTAGCGTGTATGCTGTTGTTCCTGGCTGCCGACGCAGCTGCACAGGAGCCGAACCCACCCAGCTTCAGAGACGCCGTCGAGGCCGACTGGCTGCTCCAGGACACCGTGCGCACGGGCAAGCAACGCCTGGCGCCCAAGGCCGCGGGCAACCTGACGACGAAGCAGGACGCCCTCGGCGGCGTGGACGGGGTGAAGGACGGCAAGTGGGGCTTTCACACGGAGAACGAGCCGAACCCGTGGTGGCAGGTGGACCTCGGCGAGAAGCTTGCGCTCGGCCGCGTGACGCTGTGGAACCGTTGCGACAACTGCGGCGACCGCAACAACCGCATCCTCGTGCTGCTCTCCGACGACGGGAAGGCCTGGCAGCAGGCCTACCAGCACAACGGCACGCCGTTCCAGGGCTATTCCGACAAGAAGCCGCTCGAGGTGAAGCTCGACGGCAAGGCCGCGCGCTTCGTGCGTCTCGCGCTCCAGGGCACCAGCTACTTCCACCTCGATGAGGTCGAGGTCTTCGCCGCGGCCGACCCGCAGAGGAACATCGCCCTCGGCAAGCCCGCCGACCAGTCGTCCGTGAGCCAGTGGTCGGCCATCCACGACCCCAAGGCCGTGGTGAAAGACAGCGTCGAGGCGCCGCGCGTCTATCCCTTCGCCGTGGTGATCGAACGCGGCCGCAAGCTCGCCGCCGACCTCGTGGCCCACGGCGCGCCTGTCGAGGCGCACGTGAAGGAGTTCGAGGCCGCAGCGACGAAGGCCGAGGCGCTGCCCAAGGGCGCCACGCCCGAGGCCGCGAAGGCCGCCTATCTCGAGCTCCGCTGGGCCCTCCGCCGCCTGGCCCTGGCCAACCCGCTGCTGAGCTTCGAGCGCATCCTCTTCGCCAAGCGGGCGCCGGGCGTCTACAGCCACATGTCCGATCAGAACTATGGCCACTGGTCGCGCCCCGGCGGCGGGCTCTTCATCCTCAGCGGCTACAAGGGCGGCGAGCCGCAGCTCACGAGCATCACGCCCGACCTGCCTCCCGGCAGCTTCCTCCGCCCCGACCTGTCGCACGACGCCAGGAAACTCGTCTTCGCCTATTGCCGCTACTACCCCAACAGCCACGGCCTCGGCGACAAGACCGATAAGAAGAACCTGCCCGACGACCTGAAGTACCACATCTACGAGATGAACGTGGACGGCTCGGGCCTGCGCCAGCTCACGAAGGGGCGTTACGACGACTTCGACCCGCGCTACCTGCCCGACGGGCGGATCGTCTTCCTCTCCACCCGCCGCGGCCAGGACCTCGCCTGCGGCATCGAGAGCGCGGCGAAGACCCTCGCCGACGAGTTCCTGCCCGACAGCTACGTGCGCTGCGGCGGCGGCAAGAGCCGCCCCGTCGCCGTCTACACCCTCCACGTCATGGACCCCGACGGGGGCAACCTGAAGGCCATCTCGGCCTTCGAGAACTTCGAGTGGACGCCCGCCGTGGCGCCCGACGGCCGCATCCTCTTCGCCCGCTGGGACTACGTGGACCGCCACAACAACGCCTTCATGAGCCTGTGGTCCACCCGCCCCGACGGCACGATGCCGAACCTGGTCTACAAGAACTTCACCCGCAGCCCCCACTGCGTCTTCGAGGCCCGCCAGGTGCCCGGCTCACACAAGCTGCTCTTCACCGCCAGCGCCCACCACGCCTTCACCGCCGGCTCCATCTGCCTGCTCGACGGCGCCCGGGCCACCGAGAGCCAGGACCCCCTGACCCGTTACACGCCCGAGGTCTGCTTCCCCGAAACCGAGGGCTGGCCGGCCACCTACTACAACAGCCCTTACCCCCTCGATGAGAACCACTACCTCGTCTGCTGGAGTCCCTACCCCATCCAGGGCGAGGGCAGCCGCAACAACACCAACTGCCTGGGGCTCTACCTGGCCGATGCCTTTGGCAACCTCGAACTGCTGCACCGCGACCCCGCGATATCGAGCGAATGGCCCCTGCCCCTGCGGTCCACGCCCAGGCCCCATCAACTCCCCCAACTGGCCGCCGACGGCCGGACCGACGAGGGGAGCTTCGCAGTGCTCGACGTCTACCGCGGCCTGCCGGGCATCGCACGCGGCACCGTGAAGGCCATCCGCGTGATCGCCGTGCCCGCCAAGACGCAGCCCGAGATGAACAGCCCCAACCTCGGCGTCACGAGCGAGGACCCCGGCAAGCTGGTGCTCGGCACGGCGCCCGTCGAGGCCGATGGCTCGGCTCACTTCCGCGTGCCCGCCGGCGTGAACGTCTTCTTCCAGGCCCTCGACGCCGAGAACATGGCTCTTCAAACCATGCGCACGATCACCTACGTGCAGCCGGGCCAGACCCTCGCCTGCATCGGCTGCCACGAGCACCGCGGCGAGACGCCGCAGAACGTTCTCGCCTCGGCCGCCACGCGCGCCCCGTCGAAACTCACGCCCGGCCCCGACGGCTCGTGGCCCCTGCGCTTCGACCGCCTGGTGCAGCCCGTCCTCGACAAGCACTGCGTCGCGTGCCACAGCCCGGCGGGCAAGCCCGAGGCCGCGAGGAAGATCGTCCTCACCGCCCCCGGCGCCTACGACACGCTCATGAAGCACCCGCCCCTCCAACTCGCGGGCCTCGTGACGCGCGACTACAGCGGTGGCTACTCGCAGGTGGGCTTCGGCGTAGCGCGCTCGAGCCCGCTTCTTGCCATGCTCCGCAAGGGGCACAACGACGTGAAACTCGACGCCGATGCCCTCGCCCGCCTCGTCACCTGGCTCGACACCTACGCGCAGCGCCAGGGCCACTTCAGCCCCGAGCAGGAGCGCGCCCTGGAGGAGTTCCGAAAACGCGCGGCGGACCTCCTGGCAAGCCAGTGACTGGGTGAGAAGCGCGCTCTCGCGTCAGTTGCCCTGCCGCCGGCGCCACACGCACCCTTCCCCGCGGCGGGCTGAGCCGGCCGGCGCTCCGCAAGCGGGCTCAGTCGCAGGGCGGAAGGCTGTCTGAGAGTGAGGGGGAGCTCACTCCTCCTCGTCCACCTCTAGTTCTTCGAAGTCCTCTTTGCTCGCGCCACAGTCGGGGCAGACCCAGTCCTCCGGCAGGTCCTCGAAAGGGGTGCCGGGTGCCACGTTGTTATCGGGGTCGCCCTCATCGGGGTCGTAGATGTAGCCGCACAGCGTGCAACGCCACTTACTCATCGTCTCGGCTCCTTCTCGCCGGGCCGCCACGCGGGCGGCCGCTTGTTGGCTTGCTTCTGTTCCGGCCCTCTCGAGCGGGCCTGGTGGAAAGACAATGAAGCGCAGAGACGCCCGCTTGTCAACTGGCATTTTTCGCCGGGCCGAGATTTTCCGGCGCCCCGCGGCCCCGGGCGGCGGCCCCCGCCCGCGCGAAGGCGGCCGCGGAATTCACCCCACCATTTCGCTTGACACCCGGAAATAAGGCGCTATACTAAGGATATCCCCGCTGTGGTGCTCTCCCCGTCAAAGGACACCTCCTACCGTGGATCTGTACGCCGCGCTCGGGCTGGCGCAGGAGCCGTTCTCCACCACGGCCGACCCTGCGTTCATGTACGCTTCGGCCGAGCACCGCGAGGCGCTGCTGCGTCTCCAGCTCTCGCTGCGGCAGCGCCGCGGCCTCAACGTCGTCATCGGCGACATCGGCGTCGGCAAGACCACGCTCTGCCGCAAGCTCTATGACGAGATCGCGCGCGAGGACGGCTACGTGATCCGGGTGGTGGACGACCCGTCGTTCCGCAGCGAGTTCCAGTTCATGAACTACCTGCTCCACACCTTCGGCGTGCCGCGCCAGGGGCGCTCGGGCTACGACTTCAAAGAGTGCTTCCGCAAGTTCCTGCTCGACATGGTCGAGAAAGGCCAGACACCCATCCTCCTGATTGACGAGGGGCAGATTCTCTCGCCCGCCATCCTCGAAATGATCCGGATGTTCCTGAACTTCGAGACCGACAAGTTCAAGCTCCTCCAACTCGTGATCTTCGCCCAGCTCGAGTTGCTCGAGCGCCTGCGGGCTCGCCGGAATTTCATGGACCGCATCGCGCTGCGCTATATCCTCAACCCGCTCCAGGAGCACGAGGTGGCCGAGATGATCGCCTTCCGCCTCGGGGTGGCCGGCTACCAGGGCGAGCGGCCGCTCTTCACCGACGACGCAATCCACGCCATCTACGAAGCCACGGGCGGGTTGCCCCGGCCCATCACCATGCTCTGCCACAACGCCCTCGAGTACCTCGTCCTCAACGAGCGCGGGGCCGTGGACGCCGAGGTGGTGGAACGCTGCGTCGAGCGCGAGGCCGCCTTCGCGGCCGTCCCCGTGGCCTAGACCGAGCGAACAAGGAGCGAGAGAACCCCATGCCTGCCAAAGCCGCCGTCGCCGCCGCATCCGACCGCGAACTCACCGCCATGGAGCGCCTGCTCAACCTCAACCGCAAGGCGCCGCCCGTCCGCCCCGCCGAGGCCGACGTGCGTCAGGTGCCCCTCGCCCAGCTCCGTCCCAACCCGCACCAGCCGCGCCGCACCCTCGACGAGGACGCCCTCGCCGAACTCATCGAGTCCGTCCGCGCCCGCGGCATCATCCAGCCGCTCGTCGCGCGGCCCGCGCCCGACGACCCCGCGGCCCTCGAGATCGTGGTCGGCGAGCGTCGCTTCATCGCCGCCGGCCGCGCCGGCCTGGCCACCGTGCCCTGCATCGTGCGCAAGCTCGACGACCGCGAGGCCTTCATCCTCTCCGTCGCCGAAAACGTCGCACGCGACGACCTCAACCCGATCGACGAGGCGGCCGCCTACCGCCGCATGCTCGACGACGGCTTCGCCACCAACCAGGGCGAGATCGCCGCCCTCGTGGGCGTGCACCGCACCCGCGTCAACCATAAGCTGCGCCTCCTCAACCTCGATCCACGCATCCAGGAACACGTGAGCGGGCAGCCGGCCGGCGCCGTGTCCCTCAGCCACCTCGAGGAACTGGCCCGCCTGCGCCCCGGCGACGCGCAGCACGCGCTCTACCTGCTCGTCGTCGAGCGCGGCCTCTCCTCGCGCGAGCTGCGCGCCCGAGTGGACGCCACGCTCGCGCCGCTCGACCGCCGGCCCGCCGTGTCCAAGAACATCATCGCCCTTCAGCAGGGCGCCCGCATCGCCGTCTACCCCAACAAGTACACCGTCCGCATCCCTCGCCAACCCGACGACTCGGTGGACCTCCCCCGCATCGTGGCCGACCTCGAGCGCGTCGTCGCCGAGCTTAAGGCCCGCCTCGCCCCGCCCGCGTAGCATCGCCTCGCGAGGAAACTCGCCTTTCGTCCCAGCGCTCCGAGTGGGGACATGGTCCTGCGCCTTACTGCCCGGCGCCCTCAGGCTTCTCGGCGCGCTTGACGAGTTGGGCGTCGCCGCGTACGATGCTTCGCGGTCCCATGCCCGAACCCATCGGAGAGCCTGATGAAGCGCGCACCAGTTTCCTCCGCTGTCGTTTTCACCCTGCTCGTCGCCGCTTGGTCCGCTGCCGAGGAGGCCCCGAAGGCCCCGCCGGAGAAGTCGGTCCGCGGCAAAGTGCGCACCGAGATCACCTTCTCCCTAGCCGCCGAGTTCCCCAATGCCGAGGGACGCGAGTACGGCCTCACCCGCGTGCAGAAGGGCGGCGCCGAGCTTCCTCCCCCCGCCAACATGAGACTCGACCCCAAGACCGGCGCCTTTGCGTGGACCCCCACCGAGAGCCAGTGCGGCGAGTACGAGATCCACTTTCTCGTTCGGAACGCCAACGGCGAGAACGCGCGCACGCTCCGCCTCGTGGCCATCGAGACGCCGCCCATCGTGCCCCCGGGCGACCAGAGCGAGATCGCGAAGCTCCTGCGCCAGTGGGCCGCCGAAGGCACGGCGGCCGGCAACCTTGGCGACTTCTACGACAACCGCGACCGCACCCACTCGCTCCTCAACACCCAGCCCTACCCTCAACTCGACAGGATCGAGTACACCAAGGAACAGCTCGACCGTCGAATGGACTGGGCGCTCCAGCTCCGTTTCCTCTATCCCCATGTCACGTTTGGCAACTCCTCCACCGCCTCGGGCGACCCGAACCTCGGGAGCAACCCGCGCCACGCGTTCCTCAACCCCGGCGGCGCGCAAGTGCTCCACACCCACTACGTGCGCAGCCACCTCTACATCTACCCCGAACACCGCGACCACGACCCCGGCCACAACGGCCGCGGCGGCGGCTACGGCGACCTGTTTCCCGTCAACACGCCGTACTTCATCATCTCCCAGGGCTCCTCGGGCTCGGACCAGCCGTTCATGCGGGCCGTGCCGTACACCTTGGCTGCCTTCCGCCCCGAGGTGAAGGCCCTGCTCCTCCAGCGCGGCCTGCTCATGCCCACCGTGCAGATGATCCTGCGCCGCTGCGGCAAGTTCGTCAACAAGCCCGAGGACTACCTCACCAGCACCGCCCATCCCACCGTGTTCGAGGGGTCCGAGGTCAGCGCCCTTCGCATGGTGCAACTCGCCCACGAGATCCAGCGCGACAACGTGCCGCCCCTGGCCCAGATCGCCGCCGTCGAAGAGGACCTGGCCCTGAACGGCGTGGACTACTTCGACGACCCGAGGCTGGGCGAACGGTTTTTCGAGACGCCTGTGGTCATTGCGCGCATCGTGCGCTCCACGAAGCACACCCGCCGAATGGTCGTGAGCGCCAAGGGCAGCTTCGACGCGAACAACCGCCCGCTCACGTTTCACTGGGTAGTGCTGCGTGGCGACGCGGGCCGCATCAAGATCAATCCCGTCGAGAAGGACGGCTCGGTGGCCGAACTGCTCGTGCCCTACCACGAGCGGCGGCCCATCGCGCCCGGCTCCCAGCTCGAGTCGAACCGCGTAGACATCGGCGTGTTCGTGCACAACGGCGTCTACTTCTCGCCGCCCGCGTTCGTCTGCTTCTACTCGCTCGACGACGAGGCGCGCACCTACGACGACCAGGGCCGCATCCGCGAGATGTACTACGGTTACGGCGACTCATCCATTGGCCATCCCCACGGCCAGCTCCGCGCGCGCGACAAGGGCTATGACGTCACCGACTGGCCCGCGCTCTTCGCCATCCTCGGCAACGAGAAAGGCGGCCTTGCCTCCGACCTGCTCCGCCGGCAGTTCAAGCCCGACCAGCTCGCCGCCCTCCAGCAGGCCGCGAAAGACCTCGATGCCGCGCTCGCCGCCAATGCCGAGCCCCAGAGCCGGCTCGACGAGGCCGACGCCGCCGCGAAGAAGGCCCGCGCAGCGGCCGACGACGCAAGGAAGAAGGCCGACGAGGCCCGCCAGGCGCAGGAAAAGGAACCTACCGACGCCGCCAAGGCCGCCCTCGCCGATGTCGAAGCGAAGCTCAAGGCCCTTCAGGTCGAGCAGCAGAGGGCCGATGACCTAGCCAGGGACCTCCGCCGCAAGCTCGACGATGCCCGGCAAGGGGAGCACAAGGCGCTCGTGGCCGAGCCCCCCGCCCTCGGGGCGCCCGTGAAGTTCCGCATCGAGGCGGCCCTCAACGCCGTCAAGGACGATGCGGCACTCTATCCCGCCCACGCCAAAGCCATCCACGCGCTCGCCGACGCCTGCCAGGATGCCGCGGCGAAGCGCGCATTCCTCAACGCCCGCGACGAGCTGGTCAAGCTCGGCCTCCTCAAGCCTGAGGGCGACGGCTTCTCCCTCAGCCCGGCCCTCGCCGGCCCGAAGCCGCCCGCCGAACGCCTCACCCGCTTCGAGCGCAGCAAGCTCGAATGGCTCAACATCGCCATCATGCAGGGCCTTCTGTACCCGGGCGCGCTCAACCGCCACCATCAGCGCAACTTCGTGTGCGTCTTCCTCGCCACCCCGAAGACCTGGCGCGACCTCTACCACTACGACGACCAGGGCCGTCTCACCGGCTGGACCCGCACCGAGGGCACCGAGGCCAGGGAATTCACGGCCGACGGCGCTCTTGTCACGAAGAAGGACGCTCTCGGCCGCGCCCTCGAGGCCCGCACGGTGGCCTACATCACCGAAGGCGGCGAGCGCACCAATCGCGTCCTCAAGCAGAAGCCGGGCGACACGATCCACCACTACGAATATGCCGACGAGAAGGACCGCATCGGCCACATCGCCAAGACCGAGAAGGCCCCGCCGTGAACATGACCCCGCGCCAGCGCGTCGAAGCCGCCCTTCGCCACCGAGAGCCCGACCGCACGCCGTTCTTCGAGTACGTCCTTCTCTCGCCCCTGGCCGACCAGTTCCTCGGTCGCCCCTACGCCGGCGACCCCGCCAACTGGGCACCTTGCGTTCAGGCCCTGGGCTGGCAGCGCGCCGTGCGCCAGAACGCGATGGACCGCCTGGACCTCGCCGCGCTGCTCGGCCACGACCTGCTCTATGCCACGCCAAACCCCGTGCCATGTGGGCGGGGCGTTTCTGCCCCGCGGGGCAGAAGCGCCCCGCCCACAGAAGACGAGGACCCTGTGGAGCGGGTGCGTCTGCGCAATGAGCGTGCCGCCGTGGCCAACCCCGCGCCCCACGACGACTCGCTTCGCCTCTACGCCGAACTCAAGGATATGATGCGGCAGCGGGACATGGACCTCCCCATCCTCGCCCCAGCCTATGCCCACGGCGTGTGGACCGATGTGGACCTCCTTCAGACCATGGCTCTCGCCCCCGAGGTGGCCCACGAGCACTTCGCCCTCGCCACCCGACGCTCGCTCGCCGCCGTCGAGAAGTACCTCGCGCTCGGCGTGGACATGATCGGGGTCGGCGGCGACTTCGCCGGCAACCGCCCCCTCATCTCCCCCGAGGCCTACCGCACCTTCATCATGCCTGAAGTGCGCAAGGTCGCACGCCGCGTCCACCGCGCCGGCCTGTGGGCCGTCAACGCCAGCGACGGCAACCTGTGGCCCGTGCTCGAAGACTTCCTCCTCGGCTGCGAGGTGGACGGCTACCTGGAGATTGACCAGCACGCGGGGATGGACCTTCGGCAGTTGAAAGCCGCTTACGGGGGCCGCATCACCTTCTTCGGCAACCTCGACTGTGGCAACACCCTCAGCTTCGGGTCGCCTGCGGACGTGCGCCGGCACACCCTCGAGTGCATCGAGGCTGGGTGGGGGCGTGGCGGCCACATCTTGTGCGCCAGCAACGCCATCACGGCCGGCGTACCGATGGCCAACTACCTCGCCCTGCTCGCCGCCTACCGCGGCCGCTTCGGCCTGCCGCCGCTCGGCGCGCCGCTCACTTGAGAGCCGAGGGTGTTTCTGCTATACTTCCCTCACCGGCCGGAGTGGCGGAATGGCAGACGCGCTGGATTCAAAATCCAGTGGCCGCAAGGTCGTGAGGGTTCGACTCCCTCCTCCGGCACCAACGACCCCGCACACGGCAGTGCCGCCACAGTTGCCTCAGTGGGCAGGGTCAGCTCCGGCAGTAGACGTTCCTGAACCGCGCTCGTCGCCCGCCGCTGAAGGCAGACGGGCACGCGGCCGGCAACGCGACCGGTCGTTCAGTCCGGGCGGGTCTATGGTCACGGCACTCATGGGCAGGGCGGCGTCAGTCTCCGACACCGCGGCAACGACGGCGCCCGGAAAGCGGGAACAGCCGCGCGGCCCCAGAAACACATGCACACCCGGAATCTGCCGAGCTGCCGCTTCGCAGACCCCGGGGCACCGTGCGGCCTCCCGGCGTCTGACGTCGAGAGGGGCTACTTGGCTCTCTTGGCTTTCTGGCTTTCTTCGTACTTCTCGCGGGCACTGGCCGCCAGCGCTTCGGCCTTGGCCTTCGTTGCCACGGACTTCTCGATGACCGTGAGGGTGGGCTTCACGGGGGCCGGGGCCGAGGGGTCGGCCTTGGCAGCCTTGCAGGCCTTGTCATAGGCTTCTGCGAGCGCCTTCTCGCGCTTGGCGATCTCGTCGGCACTTAGGGCCTCGAACGTCACTGCCCCGGATGCATCGCGGATCATGAGCACCGAATAAGAGGACGCTGTGCCGCCGCCTGGGCGGCATGCGGCGCCCGTTCACCCACCCTGGGCGGTGTGCGCCCAGTCCATCGCCCCCAGAAGGCCGAGGGCGGCGAGGAAGAGCCAACTAATACGCTGCGACATCGGATTCATCTCCTGCCAATAGCCCCTCTCGTGTAGAGTCTCAAGCCTGGCGAATGCTCCATCGCGCGCGCAAACCGGCATGGAACATTCGTGACGGGTCTAGCAGGCCGACTCAGGATGGCTTTTTGTCTCCGGGCGCCGGTCCGCCGGCCTCCTCCTTGAGCTTGTCGGCGCCCTCGGTGGGCTTCGCCGCCCCCTCCTCTGGGTCCTTGCCCTGCCTCCTGGCCTGGGCGGCCTCGTACTTCTCGCGGTACTTGGTGGCGAGGGCGTCGGCCTTGTCCTTGCCCCGCACGGACTTCTCCAGGACGACGACCGTGGCCTTCCTGGGCTTGGGCTCGGACGGGTTGTCTTTCTTGGCCTCGGCGTATGCTTTGAGGGCTTCGGCGTAGTCTTGGCTGAAGGTCTTCTCGAGTTTGCTCACATCGCAGCTTGGAACCGCTTCGATAGCCACCACACCTGCCGCATCGCGAGTCATCACCACGGAGTAAAAGAGCGTTGTGCCGCCCCCTTGGCGGCTGGAAGCGCCGCCTCACCCACAGGCTGTGTTCGTCCACTCCGACAGCCCGAGAATCACGAGGGCTGCCATCAGGGTCCAACCCGCTCGCGTCTTCATCGCCCGTCGCCTCCTGCACATGGTTGCCGGACCTGGCGCCACCGACCCTCAAGGCTCAGTTTATACGAATCTGTCGCTATGTCAAGTACTTTTCGCGCTCGAAGTGCGTCCGCCTGGCACTGGACAGATTCGGTGCCCTGCCCACGGAGTGCTATTGCCCCGGGCGCCAGGAAGAACGCAGGGCGCCGCACTTCTCGTCCGTGCACTCGAGACATCGCAGGCACTGGGCCGAGTTGAGCCGTTCGGGGAGCTCCACGCCATAGGGGCAGTCCCGCGCACACTTGCCACAGTGGTTGCACCGGGCCAGGTCCCAGCGCAGGCGGAAGAGCGACCAGCGGTTGCCCAGCGTCAGGAGGCCACCGAGCGGGCAGAGCACCCGGCACCAGGGCCGCCGGTACACGAAGAGCGCGGCCACCAGCAGCGCCAGGATGACCAGGCGCGGGGCAGAGGGCAGGATGCCTGTCTTGACGGTCTCCGGGAGGGCGGACTCCAGCGTGGCGACGGGGCACAGGCGGCAGAAGAACAGCTTGCTCTCGGTCCCCAGCCAGAACGGCAGGGCGAGGACGAGGATGATCAGGACCACGTAGCGACCGTGCCCCAGCCAGGTGGGGATGCGGAACTTGCGCGTGGGAATCTTGGCCAGGAGGTCCTGCACCAGGCCGAAGGGGCAGGCCCAGCCGCACACCAGGGCCCCGATCGATATGGCGACGACGAGGAGGGTGCCCACGGCCACGAAGGGGAAGACGTGCCAGGCGGAGAAGTTGGCCAGGACGCCGATCGGGCAGGCGAAGGCGGAGAGGGGGCAGGCGTGGCAGTGGTAGACGGGGCCGCACACCACCGGCAGGTAGAGAAGGGGGTTGAGCCAGATCGCCAGGAAAGCGGCTTGCACCCACCTGCGCACTCGAGCGAATCGTCTTGGGCTGGCCATGTCTCTGCATGACCGGGCTCGCCCGTGGAGGGCCGAGCCGTGGTCAGTTCTTTCAGGTTGGGCACGCTTGCGTGGGGCCGCCCACGTAGGTGCGAACGAGCTGGCCGTCCGGCAGGCGCGCGATCCCGCCCACCGTGGCGTCGCGGACCATCTCCCCCTCGGCCACGAGGATCGGCTCCTTGGCCGCAGGGGGCGGAGGCGCGGGCTCGCCGGGGATGGAGGGGGCTTCCGGCACCGCGGCAGCTTGAGGCGGCTCGACGAGCACCGTGACCTTGCGGACGGCATACCCGTAGCTGAGGCACGCCAGGCCCAGGAGCAGGCCGGCCAGCGCGCGCAGGAGTGGGAGGGTCCGTTGAGACATCCGCGTCGCCTATCGCGCCCGTCCCCACAGTCGCGAGAATGGCGGAGGTGGATGGGAATCGAACCCACCCGGGACTCTATGCAAGCCCCACACTGGGTTTGAAGCCCAGGGGCGCCACCAGGCCGCCGGCCACCTCCGGGGTGAAACCTCGTTGTCAGATTGTAGCGTACTGCCTGCTGGGACTCAAGTGCGATTGCGCCTTACGAGGGGCCCGCGGCGGGCGGCACGGGGCCGGCGCCGCTGGCCAGGGTGGAGCCGGGCGTGCGCTGGTTCCCGTTGCGCCGCGTGAGGCGCAGGGAGTCGAGGTAGTCGAGAATCGGGACGGCGTACTTCCGGGACGTGCCGAGCGCGTCGCGGAAGTCCATGGTCGTGAAGGTCTTCTTCTCGGCGAACAACTGGCGCACCTTCTCGGCGGCTCGCACGATAGCGCTGCGGTGGAACCACAGGTCGCCCAGGCGCACCACGGTCGTCTGCTGGGTCAGGCGCGTGAGGGCGTCGCGGACTTCTCTTTCGTTCACGCCGAGGCTTGCCGCGAGGGCGTCGGGCGCGGGCGGGCAGAAGCCGCCGGCGGCGAGGGCGGCCTCGACCCGCTGCTGGAGGGCCATCTGCGGCTCGGAGAGGTTCACCGCGTGGGTGCGCAGGCGCAGCCAGTCGCCCTGCCGTACCACGCGCCCTTCGGCGACCGCCCGGCCGACGACGAGGCTGAAGAAGCCCTCAGGGAAGTCCAGCTCGCGGCGAAGGTCGGCCGCGGCCGGCCCGACGGCTTGCGGCTGAGAGGCGTGGTAGGCGGCGAGGCGCTGGCACACTTCGTCGGCCATCTCGGCCACGCGGCTCGCGTGCGCCCAGTGGCCCTCGGGGGTCCTCACGAGGACCCCTTCGGCCAGGAGGCGCTCGCCGAGCTCGTCGGCGGCTCGTGCCGGGAGGAGGGCAGCGCGTGCCGCGTCGGCAGGGGCGGTGCCCGTGCGGGCCTGGCGCACCGCTTCGGCCAGGAGCGCCGTCGGGTCGTCGAGAGCCGCTTCCCAGCGCGACAGGTCGGCGACCACCCACGCCCGGCTCTTCAGGTGATGGCCCGACGTGCCGATCACCCTGCCCCCGCCGATCACGCGCAGGCCGGCCCGCGCGTCCGGCCCGCGAACCACGAACCGGTCGCCCACCCCCAGCACCAGCGGCTCGAGCAGGTGGATCTGCGCGAGCGCCGTCCCGCCAGGCGGCAAGGGGCCCGCGCAGTCGAGGAACGTGATCCGCCCCATCGAGACCATGGTGCCGGTGTGGAAGTGGACCTCGGCGCGTTGCTTGAGCGGCCGGATCGAGGGGCGGTTGGCGAGGCGGAGGGTGAGCTCGAGGTGGCGCACCGGCTGCATGTAGCCGGGAGTGGCGAGGACGCAGCCGCGGCCGACCTCGGCGGGCCGAGCCCCTACCAGGTTCACCGCCACGCACTGGCCGCAGAGGGCGGTGTCGGCCTCGCGGCCGTAGACCTCGAGGCGGCGGACGCGCGCAAGGCGCGGATTCCCGGCGGGGTCGAACGCCTCGAGAGTATCGCCGACACTTACCTGGCCGGAGCAGGGGATGCCTGTGGCGATGGTGCCGAAGCCTTCGGCGGAGAAGGCGCGCTCGGCGGCGAGGCGGAAGATCCCGTCGGCCGGCCGCGGCTCACAGCGGCCCGCCACCTCGCCGAGCACGCGGTTGAGGTCGCCCAGGCCCTCGAGCGTCTCGTTGGAGACGGGGCAGATGGGGCAGCCCTCCAGGGCGGTGCCGGCCAGGAGTTCGCGCACGCCCTCGGCGGCCATCTCGGCGTGTTCGGGGGTGACCAGGTCAATCTTCGTGAGCGCCACCAGCCCGTGGCGCACGCCGAGGAGGAGGAGGACGTCGAGGTGCTCGAGCGTCTGCGGCATCACCCCGTCGTCGGCGGCGACCACGAGGAGCACCATGTCGATCCCGGTGGCCCCCGCCACCATGTTGCGGATGAACTTCTCGTGGCCCGGAACGTCCACGATGCCCACGATGCGCCCGTCGGGCAGTTGGCAGGGGGCGAAGCCGAGGTCAATGGACATCCCGCGCTCTTTCTCCTCGCGGAGCGTGTCGGTCTCGCAGCCTGTGAGCATGCGCACGAGGCTGGTCTTGCCGTGGTCCACGTGGCCGGCGGTGCCGATCATGATGTTGTCGCGGCGGGGCATGGCGGGTCACTCCCTGGCCAGCGCGGCGGCGATCTCGGCGTCCTCGCCGGGCTGAAGGGTGCGCAGGTCGAGGAGCACCTCGTCGCGCTCGATGCGGGGGTAGATGGGCGGGTCGTTCAGCCGCAACTGGCGGGCGAGGCGGCTGGCCGAGAGCTTGGGGCTGGCCAGCGCGACGACCCAGCTGGGGAACGGCAGCCCCGGCAGCGAGCCGCTGCCGACGTAGGTGACGTCCTGGCGCGCGCTTGCGGTGAGCGAGGGGCGCGCCTCGCGAATCCGGGCGGCGAGCGCCTCGGCCTGGGCGCGCAGCTCGTCCAGGCTGCGCGCCAGCATGCGGTAGGTGGGCACTGTTTGCTCGATGCGCTTGGGGTCGGCCAGGAGGCGCAGCGTGGCCTCGAGCGCACACAGGCACAGCTTGTCCACGCGCAGCGCTCGGGCGAGCGGGTGCTTGCGGATGGCCTGGATGGGGGCTTTGCGCCCCACGAAGATGCCGGCCTGGGGGCCGCCCAGGAGCTTGTCGCCGCTGAAGAGGACCACGTCGGCGCCGTCGGCGATGCTCTCGGCGGCGGTGCGCTCGTGTTCGAGGCCCCAACGGGCCATGTCGAAGAGCGCCCCGCTGCCGATGTCGTCGGCCATCAGGCAGCCGTGGCGGTGCGCGAGGTCGGCCATTTCGCGGGTTCCGACCTCGGCGGTGAAGCCGATCTGGCGGTAGTTGGCGGTGTGGACGCGCAGGAGAAGGGCGGTCTGGGGCGTGAGGGCGCGCTCGTAGTCGCGGAGGTGCGTGCGGTTGGTGGTGCCGACCTCGACCATGCGGACGCCGGCCTCGGCCATGATGTCGGGCAGGCGGAAGCTGCCGCCGATCTCGACGAGCTGGCCGCGCGAGACGATGACCTCGCGCCCCCGGGCCAGGGCGGCCAGGAGGAGCATGGTCGCGCCAGAGTTGTTGTTGACGACGGCGGCCGCCTCGGCGCCCGTGAGGGCGCACAGGCGCGGCTCCACGTGGCGCTCGCGCTCGAAGCGCTCGCCCGTCTCGCGGTCGGCGGCCAGGACGCAGTACCCGCGCATCTCGCGCGCGATGGCCTCGATGGCGGCCTCGGGCAGGACGGCGCGCCCCAGCCCCGTGTGAAGGATGATGCCCGTGGCATTGATGGCGCGCACGAGTTGCGGGCGATCGGCCTCCCGCAAGGCCGCCTCGCCCGCTGCGAGGAGGGCGGATTCGGCCGGCACGTCGCCCCCGGCGAGGATCGCCTCGCGCGCGGCGGCCAGGACGCCCTGGAGCGCCTCCTTGACCCCGGCGCGCGGGAACTCAGCCATCAGCTCCTGCGCCGCGGGCGACTCCAGCAGACGGTCCATCGAAGGCAATTGACGCAACCGGCTCGCTCGATCGGGGGCGGGAGAACTCATTCCTGCGGTATCCTGTTCGCTTCCTGGTTCCAGAACATCATCACGGGGGCGCCGCCCATGGCGATGGCCATCCAGGCGACCTCGTCGATCTCCTCGCGGGTGATGCCCATCTTGAGCGCCTGGGGCACGTGGTAGCGGATGCACGGCTCGCAGCGACTCAGCACTGCCAGGCTGATCGTGATCAGTTCCTTCGTCACGGCGTCAATAGCGCCGGGGGCAAAAGCGGCGCCGAGGAACGCCTCATGCGCCTCTGCGGCGCTCGTGGGCGCCGCGGTGGGCCCGCCCGCGCAACACGCCTTGGCCGCCGGGGCAGCGGATTCCGCCGGCCCCGAGACCGCCGCGGCTTCTCTGGCCACACTTTTCTCTGCCATACGGCTTCCTTCCCGCTGGGTAACGAGGATCCGGCCTCCAGACTTCTCGAGGAGGGCGCCCACGATGGCGGCCTCGGCCACGCCCGCCGCGTGCAGGCGCTCGACGTACTCGTGCGCGGCCTCGGGCGCGAGGGCCACGAGCAGGCCGCCCGAGGTTTGCGCGTCGCAGATGACGGACAGGGCTTCCTCCGGCACCCCCTCGGCGTGGAACGCCGCGCCGGCGAACGAGCGGTTCCGCTCGGCCGCGCCCGACAGGATGCCCGCCGCTGCATAGTCCCAGACGTCCGGCAGGAGCGGAAGGGCGTCCCACCACACCTCGGCCGTCACCCCGCTCTCGCGCACGATGTTGCACAGGTGCCCGACGAGCCCGAAGCCGGTCACGTCGGTGCAGGCGTGTGCGCCCAGTTCGACCATGAGCTCCGAGGCGAGGCGGTTGAGGGCGGCCATCGAGCGGGCGGCGCCCTCGAGGGCCCGGGGCGAGGCCCGGCCGAGCTGGGCGGCCAGCGCCACGATGCCCGTGCCCAGCGGCTTGGTGAGCACGAGCAGGTCGCCCGGCTGCGCGCCCGCGTTGGTGACCATCTTCGCGGGCTCGACGACGCCGGTGACGGCGAAGCCGAACTTGATCTCCTCGTCGTTGATGCTGTGGCCGCCGACGATGAGGGTGCCGGCCTCGCGGAGCTGGTCGAGCCCGCCGCGGAGCATCCGTTGCATGACCTCGTGCGGGAGCGACTCGATGGGGAAGCCCACGATGGAGAGCGCCGTGAGGGGCCGTCCGCCCATCGCGTAGACGTCGCTCACCGAGTTGGCCGCGGCGATCCGGCCGAAGAGGTACGGGTCGTCCACGCAGGGGGTGAAGACGTCCACCGTCTGCACGAGCGCCACCTGGTCGGTGAGCTGGAAGACGCCCGCGTCGTCGGCCGTGGCGGTGCCCACGAGAAGGCGCGGGTCGTGGGTCTCGGGCAGGCCGGCCAGCACGCGGCGGAGGTCCTCGGCGTTGATCTTGGAGGCGCAGCCGGCGTGGCGCACGTGCTGGGTGAGCCGGATCGTGGCGGGGTCGATCCTGGCGGCGGCGGGGGCATCGGCCAGCCGCTCGCCGGCGCAGGTGCACACGTCGTACTGCTTCAGGGTGTCGCACGGGCAGGGCTTGCGCGGGTCGCACACGCAGTGGCCCAGCCGGATGGAGCGCCCCATCACTCTCTTGCGTTTCGCCACGTCCTTCGCCATGAGTTCCTACCTTAGGTATTTCCAGGCCGGTGTCAATGCGGAATCCCGTGCCGCGGCGCCGGGGCGCCTGGAGGCGGCCGGGCTCACTCGCGGCGTTGCCGGGCGGCGAGAATGGCCGCGCCGAGCGCGCCGGTCAGCTGGGGATTCGGCGCGACGCAGACGGGTTGGCCGATCGCGGCCGCCAGCGCGCGGTCCATCCCTGGGATGAGGGCGACGCCTCCCGTGAAGACCACGGGGGGCGCCAGCTTGCGTCCTGCCATGGCCACCACGCGCTTGACGATGGCGGTCTGCACGCCGGCCACGATGTCCTCGGGCGGGGCGTGGGCGGCGAGCAGGCCGATGATCTCGGTTTCGGCGAACACCACGCACATGCTGCTGATGGCGGCGGGCCGGGCGCTGCGGAGGGCCATGTCGCCCAGGGCCTCGAGGCCCACGCCCAAGCGGGCCGCGACCATCTCCAGGAAGCGCCCCGTGCCCGCTGCGCAGCGGTCGTTCATCGCAAAGTCCCGCACACCCCCATTGGGGCTGAGCCGCAGGAGCTTGCTGTCCTGGCCACCGATCTCGATCACGGTGGCCGCCTCGGGCGCCACGTGGCGCACGCCGCAGGCGTGGCACGTGATCTCGGTGATGGTGGTGTCGGCCACGCTGACGGCGTTGCGGGAGTAGCCGGTGGCGACGACCCCGGCGACGGCTCGGCGGTCGAGCCGGCAGTCGGCCAGGAGCTTCTCGTAGAGGCGGGTGGCGAGAGCGTCCTGCTCGATGCCCTGGTCCGCGGTGGCTGAGCCCACGACGTCGAGGGTGTCGGCGTCCACGAGAACGATCTTGACGGCTCTCGACCCGGCGTCAATCCCGGCACAGATCATCCGGTTCTCCCTTCTCGGATCACCTCGACCAGCGCGGTCAGCCGCGTGCTCAAGGTGGGTTGCATGGAGTCGGAGAGCGGCGGCACCTCGATCTCGACGACCGGCAGCCCGAGGGACGACGCGACGACGTCGGCGATCACGGCGCCCTCGGTGGCGCAGTGGCTGGCCCCCGGAATGCGCGAGACGATGACGCCCTCGGCGCCGAAGGCGCGGATGTCGGCGCAGATGCGCTCGGCGCGGTCTGCGACGGGGCCGACCATCGGGTCGGCCAGGGCCATGCGCGCGAGGGCCTCCATCGGGGGCAGGTCCTCGGGAATCTCGTCGAGGGCGTGGCAGAAGAGGTACTCGGTGCCGCAGATCCGGCCGCCGCAGCTCTCCAGGAGGTTCATCACCCGCAGGTCGGCGACGGGGTTGACCCAGAAGACCCGCGCCGCGCCCGGCGGCAGAACCCCCTGGCCGGCGTCCACGCGTCGCCGGGTCTCGCGCAGCAGGTCTTCGAAGACCAGGAGCGATTCGGCGCGGTCCGAGCAGAAGTGGATGGCGAGCATCTCGGCGATGAGCATCTCGAGGGCGGGGAGGGGGCACGGCTCGGCCTTGTAGGCCAGCCGGCGGAGTTCCGCCAGGAGGCGGCGGACGCGGTTCGCGGCGCGGATGCCCTCGGCCAGCCGGCCGTCGTGGAGGCGGTCGGCGGCCAGGGCCTCCAGGGCGCTGCGGAGGCGTTCCAGCTCCGAGCGGACGAAGTCCACCTGGGCCTGCGGGGCGGGGAACCCGCCGGGGAGACACACCGCCGCCTCGCCTGGGTCGGGCTGGCGGCGGCTGGGGGCCTCCCACCACAGGATCGGGTAGCCGAGGGCCTCCAGGCGCTGGGCGATGGCCGAGAAGTCGTCGCAGGTGGCGCCCACGCTGCACGTGAGCAGGTCGGGGATGGGGAAGTGGGCTTCGGTGAGGAATGCTCCCAGCATGGCGCGCACGGGGCAGAATGCCTCGTCAATGCCCAGCGAGTCGGCCACCTCCAGCATCCCCGTGCTCATCTCCATCACGCAGGGCAGCCACCAGGCGCCATCGGGGTAGAACGCCACGACGTTGGGCAGGGAGTAGGCCATGACGGGGACCGTTCCGAGGTCCTTCATCGTGCCAACGAGCTTCTTGCCGCCGGCGCGGGCCTGGCGAAGGCGCTCCTCCTCGGTCAGCAGGAAGTTCCACAGGCGGAGCGAGGCCGCCGAGTTGTCGTAGAGCAGCCGTGCGAGGCGCAGGTCGCCGTCGTCAAGGTGGCGGCGCAGCGGCCCGCCGTAGGCCGGCTCGCGGAGGCCCCCGGCCCGCAGCTCGGCGTAGCGGGCGTCCCATTCCTCGAGGGTGATTCGGCGCGGCGTGTCGGTCACCGGAGCGCCTCGATGAAGGCCTGGATGCGGTTCGCGGCGCGGCCCTCGGCATCCCCGCCTCCGTTCACGTCGAGGTCCAGCACGGGAACGGATGCCCACTCCCGCAGCCGCTCCACCTCGGCGTGCCAGGTGTCGCACCAGACGTAGCGCCGGACGATGAGCCCCTTTGCTCCGCTCCGGGCCAGTTCGCGCCCGAGCCACTGGTAGAGCGCGTCGTTGGGCCGGCGGAAGGCGTGAGGGATGTGGCCGAAATAGGCGTCGGCGAGCTCTTCCAATGGGGCGGTGTGGAGCCGGTCCGCCGCGAACGGCGCCGGGAGGGTCCGTTCGCCGCTGTCCGTGGCGTCCAGCGCCACGTGGCCGCCCGCCTCCTCGATGAGGTCGAAGAGCCAGAAGTGGTTACGCACCATGGGCGCCCCGAGCAGGGCAATCGGAACGCCCCGGGGCGCCGCGGCGGGGAGCGCGTCGGAGGTCACGGCGCCGGTGCGATGGAACTCGGCGATCGCTTCGGAGAAGCGCCTCGGCGACACGCGCCCGCGCAGCGCGCGAAGGGCCGCACGGGCGGAATCGTACTGGAGCATCACAGCGGCCAGATCGCCGTCCGACGGGGCTGCGCCGCCGAGCTGCACGAGGAAGCGGCCCAGCCGCCGCAGTTCGTCGAGGTAATAGGCGCGCGACGCGGCGCTCTGCCAGGTCGTGGGCAGGTGCATGAGGAAGACCGGCCGCGGGGAGTCCCTGGCGATGATCTCGGCCACGCGCCGCATCTGGTCGCAAAGCGTGGTTACGACCACCGCGTCGGCCTCGCCCGCGCGGGCCTCCAGGGCGAAGGCGCGCGCGTAGGGGCACAGCCCCATGTCGGCGGCGAGCCACGCGGAGGCCGGCCCCGACGCAGGGAGAGTGCGGCACGGCCGCACGCCGTGCGCGGCAACCCACTCGGCCGGGACAAACGAGCAACTGTACAGCACCGCCGGAGTCACAGGCCCGCCCTCCCGGCCTGCTGGGCGCGCCGCGCCCGCACGGTTTCGAAGAGCGCCTCGCAGCGCGTCGCCACACGGGCCGCGTCGGACGGCGAGTAGTCGGTCTCGATGCGCAGATAGGGGATGCCCAGTTCCTCCTCGGCCAGCCGCTTGACCCGGCTGGCCTCCACGTCGTAAGTGAGGCACGCCTGCCAGATCAGCTCGACGACGCACTGGGGCCGGTACTCGGCGGCGAGGGTGCGGAGCGACTCGAAACGCCGGTCGTTCCGTGTCATGACCGAGCAGGGCAGGTGGAAGTACTTCTCGGCGATGGCGAGGAGGGGGTCGGGGGCATTCCCGGCCACGTCCTCCAGCAGCGGTTTGATGCCGGAGCAGTTCTCCATGCACACGACCAGGCCGTTCTTTTCCTCGATGATGTCGAGGACCTTCTCGGCGCCGCGCAGGACAGGCACGCCGGTCATCAGAACGCGGACGCGTCGGGCCGCGTCCGGGGAGGGCCGCCTGCGCCGCAGGTTCCGGAGGGCTCTGGCATACTGCGCGTGGTCGGCGGGGATGCCGGAGATGCTGCTGTTGAAGTGCAGGAGCTGGGTGCCGGTCAAGGGCGGCGCCTCGGCCTTCATCAGGGCGGCGAGCTGGCGCCGGAGCGCCCGCTCGCGGTTCATCACCGCGATGGCTCGCCGGAGCCGCTCGTCGGTGATCCGGGTCCCGAAGCGTCTCTCGAGCTCGGCCCGCAGCTTGCGCAGCTCGGCCATCCAGTGCGCGAAAGCGTCCGCATCGTCGGGCCTGTGGGGCAGCTCCAGCACGTACATGGGGCGCGACTCGGCCAGCAGCTCGTACATCTTCTTCTTGCCGTCGCAGGTCGTCTCCGCCACCAGCAGGCTGGCCATCTCGAGGAAGGGGTTGGATTTCTCGATATGATAGCCGAAGGTGGACTTGATGAGGGGGCAGAGGTTGGCCGGGAGGTGCTCCTCGGCGGCGGGGATGGTGTCGGCCGAGCCGCCGCAGAGGCAGACCGGGACTCCGCCGGCGGCCATGATGAGTTCGCGGGGCGTGTACTCGCACAGGATGCCGACGATGGGGCGGCCCGCCTTGTGGGCCGCCGAGGCGTAGTCGTAGCAGTGGTCAATCATGTTCTCGAACCACTCGAACGGGTCGGCGGCGGGCTGGGCGCGCGCGGGACGCGCTCCCGCCTTCTTGCCGCCACAGCACTTGGCCATAGGAAGCGTCTCCTGGTAACGGGCTCAGCTCGTCTTGCGGGCCACGAAGAGTCCCTGGGCGATCTTGCCGGCGTGGGCGAGGCCCTGCATGAAGACCATTTCGCCGGCCAGCGTCTGCATCAGCTCGGCGTTGAAGCCGATGATCTTCAACGCATCGTAGGTGAGTTGCATGTTCAGCATGTTCAGGTAGAGGTCCACGTGCGGGGTGAAACGCCCTGTGTCCTCGGCGATGGCGACCTGGCACCCGTTTCTGCGGAGCAGCTCGCAGTAGCCGCTGATGTCCTCGACGTTGGGGAACTTCATGAACCTCAGATACCGCTCGGCCTCCGCATCGGTGAGGCCGGCGGGGCCGATGACCCAGTCGGTGAACGCGATAGTGCCGCCGGGTTTGGCGAGACGCGCCGCCTCGGAGACGAGCTTGCCCTTGTCCACCACGTAGCACCAGGCGTCCTCGCCCCACACGAAGTCGGCGCTGGCGTCCGGCAGCCCGCTGGCGCACACGTCGGCCACCACGAAGCGGATGCGGTCGGCCAGCCCTTCTTCGGCGACGCGTTGTCGCCCGCGCTCCACCATCCGAGCCGTGGCGTCCACCCCCACCATCGCGGCCACGCCGCGGAAGCGGGCCAGAAACCGCATGCCCGCCCCCGTGCAGCAGCACAGGTCCACGCCCCGCGTCCCGGGGGTGATTCCCGCCTTGCCCGAGAGGTCCATGGACGACTGGAAGCCGCCGATGTGAATCTGCTCGCCCATGACCAGCTCCCAGAGGTCCGCCTCGGGGCCAGCATAGGCAGCCTGCACCTCTGCGAGGCCAATGCCCTTGACGGCTTTCATGATGTTTTCGCCTTCCCCCCGGCCAGAGGAGTGATGAGGAATTCTCTGACGCCCATGCCCCGCATCGCGTGTTCTTCTGCAAGAGCGCCCCTGCCAGTGAGGGACTGCAGGGCTCCGCCGGATGGGGCGATGGTCAAGCGGATCCGGCTCGTGTGGCGGCCCTCACGCGCGGGGAAATCCGCACCGAGAGGCGAGCACAGGGCGACCTGGGGAAGAGACCGTCAGCGGCGGGGGGCAATCCGCTCAGTGAGGGGCTTCCAAGCCGCGGCTGGCCGGCAACGCATTCTCACCCGGCCCAATCTAGCCGACGTGGTTCGACGCAGCCATTGCGTCGCGCACGCCGTCGCTCAGAGGCCCCTTGCCCAACTCGCGCCGCGTGCGGCATCCGATGGGAAGACTGGCACGCGTTCAACCACGGCTATCACCCCCTTTCCTGGCGGAAGAACAGAGGCCGATAGGATGGAAGGACCAATCTTTTCGGATTATAGCAACAGGGCCGCGCGGTGTCAAACCCGACCGTTGCCCGAACCAGTGTGCAGCGCGGGCTTTGGACCGCCTCTGAACGCCCCGAAAGCCGCACCACGAACCTGACCCGCTCGGACCAGGCTCTGGGCAGCGCGCCCCTGCGGAAAAGCACAGCTCGGCTCCCAACTCCGGCGGTCCGCGCGAAGGCGACGCTCTGCCCGCGCACACCGGCGGGCGCCCTGCCGCGAGTCTGGGAGAGCGGACGCGCTCCCCCCTACTTGCTCACCTTCCCCCCCGCCGAGTTGATACAGTATGAAGCCGAGGGGCGGCTCGCGGCTGCGCGGCCGGTCATCTGGCCCATCGCCCCCCTGATTCGAATGGGCGCTCTGGACGACTCGTGGGCTTCCGTGGCCGACCTGTGCCCTCCGTGTCACCTCTCCGCTCACAGGGCTGATGCAGGTGGGAATGGGGCTCCGCCCGAAAGAGTTGTGCCACCCTGCTTTCGCCAGGGCCTGTGGCCAGCCGGGCGCCCCAGCCGCCAAGGCCTCAGGGCACCAGGTCTTCCAGGCCTCTCTTGGGGGGTTCCGATGGGCGCGGCGGCGAGGGCTCCACGCGCCGGGGCCTCGGGCGCTCCTCCCGCGGGGCCTTTGGCTGGGGCTCCTTCGGGGGCTCGGCCGGACGGGTCTCGCGGGGCGCCGGCTCGGCCAGGCCGGGAGCGTTCGGCCAGCCCTCGATCTGCCACGGCCAGAGGCCGTACTTCCGGCCGTCGTCGCCGGCCGGGTCGAGGCCCATGCACCCGGCCATGAAGTCCAGCATCTGGGCCCAGCTTGCATTCACCACGAGACCCACGCGCCAGGCGTGGAAGAACTTCGTTCAGGTGGGCCGCCCGGCGGGCCGGCCGTCGAAGGGCGGCAGGAGAATACCCAGCGGCCCCACCCCCTGGCAGTTCATGCGCTCGTCGTGCACGCCGGCCTCGAACTCGGGGAACCTCCACAGGCAGTTGCCCCAGCCGGTGCGCTCGCGGCCGTAGATGCCGAGGCCGTAGTGGCTGTAGTAGATGCGCATCGCGCCGATATCGCCGCCGCCCACGCCCACAAACGTCCCCTCCACGTGGCCGTAGCCGAGGGGGACGGCGGACATGAACGCCGCATAGAAGGAGAACTGCGCCTTGTCGCTGACCGTGACGCCCAGGTCAACGCACTCGAGGGCATCCTTCACGCGATTCCCGAGGAAGCCCGGCAGGCCGCCATCCCAGCTCGCGCAGCCTTGCGTGAGGGCGAGTGCGACGGGAACGCCCACTCCCAGTGCGAAACGGCGTGTCATTCTGCCCATCCTGACCCCCTGGTGGGCCGCCCGGGCCGCCAGCGCATCCCGAAGTTGAAGCCATCGTGATCATACACGCCGGGGACAGGCCCTGTCAACATCGGCGGGTTGGCTCGTGGGCTCTGTCAGTCGTGCAATCGGGGCGGGCGCGCCGGGATTCGGCGCCTGGGTTGCCGGGGCGCCGTGGCCCGGCAAGAAGCATTGAAGTGCCCCGAGCTTGTGCTATACTGGCGATATGGAGGATCCTCCTGTGAAGCGAGGACAAGTCATGAAGCACGTGTTAGGGTTGCTCGGTCTGGCGGCCCTCCTGGTGGTCGGCGGCTGCGGTGGCGGGGGAGGGCGGTGAGGGGGCAGGTCCTGCGCGCCTCGTCGGGCGCGCCACACCGGCCCAGTGGCCGCGGCCGCGGGGACACCGCGTCAGCCGCCTCTCGCCGTCCTGTGCCCTTCAGAGCGCACTTCATGCTTCCCTGATCGTTCAGCAGAAAAGTTGGACCTTTTGTGAAGCCCTGTTATAGTATGCACTTGTGGCTACGCGTGTGCGGGAGGCGGCTCACCTGGCAGGTGCAAAAACGATGGGGCGACGGAACCGCGA
>Ga0209381_1000378_pt1 | contig 113716 bp, 99 predicted proteins | sample DewCreD2012metaG_FD_184111 | JGI IMG/M metagenome (GOLD analysis project Ga0209381, IMG submission 184111) | Hot spring sediment bacterial and archeal communities from British Columbia, Canada, to study Microbial Dark Matter (Phase II) - Dewar... ...
CGCGCAGGGCGCAGAACTCGCGGATCTGCGCCGGTCCCATATCCGCGTTGCAGGCCAGGCCGGTGCCGGCGAGACGCTGCTGCTGGCGTTTCCGCGCCGCGCCGATGCGAGCGCGGATCGTTTCCGACGGCTCGCCACGGGTCGCATTTGCCAGCTTGTCGTAGGCCACGCGCGGCACTTTCATGTGGATGTCGATGCGGTCCAGCAGCGGGCCGGAGATGCGGACGTTGCTACGCAACGACGCGGTAACGTTGGATCATACCCGAGGCGCATGTGCACTGGCGTTCGGGGTCACCGTAATGGCCGCATGGACAGGGGTTCATTGCGGCGACAAGCACAAAATATCCACAATCGACCCGCTGGTTTTGTCTTTGAGCTGATAATTGACCTACACACTCAGGAATCACCTGTAGTTTCGCCAAATTCGCCAGATAGCGTTTTTCCCGTAAAATACCAGCCGCCATCTGGAAGCGGTGGCTTATCATCACGACCATAATGACAGTACCCGGAAAAAGCCGACCTATGTCAATGGCTTTGTGTATGTCGGTGTGCATATCCATTTTGGGCCGTTCGGTTTCACCTTTGACACACGGTTATATCTGCGGGAATGTACGGTGCGGGCGCTCAACCGACAGCGCGATGCCGCCCAACGCCTGCCCTATCGGAGCAAATATGCCCTGGCCCGCGAAATGTTGAATGCCCTCGCGGCACTCTTACCCAAGGGCTATCAGGTGTATGTCACCTTTGACTCGTGGTATGCGTCGGAGAAGCTGATCAAGCTCTGTCGCCGCCACGGGTGGCACGTCATTTGTGCCCTCAAACGCAATCGGAAAGTGGGGAAACAGCGACTCGATCACCACGACCTGGCGCTCAAGCACCAGCGGTACCAGCCCATTACGCTGACCGCTGCGGATTGTACCCGCCCCGCGCCCGTGTACTATGTACGTACGGTTGAAGGCGCGCTGGAGAATATCTCGGGGGTAGTCCGCGCTATCATTTCCAGACGGCACAAAGGGGACCAGTCTCCTAAGTTCTTCATGTGTACCGACTTACAACTCTCGGCACAGGAAGCCTTGCGTTTGTATCAGCGCCGCTGGCCCGTGGAAGTCGATAATCTGTATCTCAAAGAAGGCTTAGGCGTCGGCGATTTCCGCCTGCAGAGCTTTGAGGCTACCGACAAGTGGTTTGCGGTAGCGTTGCTGAGTCTGAACTATCTGCAATATCAGCAAGCGCAGCATTACGTTCAGACCCGGGAATTCTGCAGCCTGGCTGAGTGCCTCCGCCAACATCGGCTGACGCACTGGCAACGCCTGATTCGCGCCATTGCGTATGCGGCACACCGCACAGATGACGTGGAAGCGGTGATACAGCAGTTTATGCCGACCACTGACTGGGCCATTCTCGCGCACGCTGCCTAGAACAGGGCGAAGGCATACCGCAGCACAGCGAAGGTCAGACCGACCTCCGCCCAGTTGTCGCGCCGACTGCTACCACCCCATACACCGATTGGGTTTCTTTTTTGCGGTTGTTAAAGTGCTATCTGCCAACTTTTGGCGAAACTACAGTAACAGATTGATTGTTGAACTTACCGTTTGCTCCATGATCGCACCTCCTGCTTGTAAGGTGTACCTATTTTACCCCATTTCGATCGGAGCATTGATAAGCTCTAGTTGGGGAAGGCGGGACTTGAACCCGCACGCTTTTCAGCACATGATCCTAAGTCATGCTCGTCTGCCTGTTCCGACACTTCCCCAGTAGCCGCCATTATACGTCAATTGGCGGTGCAAGCAAATGTTTCAAGCCGTCAGCTATCAGCTTTCAGCTCTCAGCAAGGAGTCTCCATGTGGGATTTCACACCAACGAGGAGCAAAATTACAACCGCGAATCACGCGAATCTTCGCCAATTTCAAGAGATTCGCGTAGATTTGCGAGATTAGCGGTTTATTTTCCAAGGAGGGGTAAGCTGGTTTCGCAGACGCCAAGGCTGAACGCTGATGGCTGATAGCTGAAAGCTACCCCTGTGCCACTTCTTCGCCATACGCCAGCAGTGCGGCGACTTCCTCATCCGAGCGGCCTTCAGCGTAGACGCGCAGCACCGGCTCGGTGCCTGAGGGGCGGATCAGCAGCCAGGAATCATCTGCCAGGATGTACTTGACGCCGTCTTTTTGGCTGACTTCGATCACCGTCTCGCCGGCCAGCGTTGCCGGAGCATGTTCCGAAAGTCGCGTTACCATCGCCTTCTTGGGCACCGGACGCTGGAGCGGGATGTCGGTGCGGGCGTAGCGCGCCGGTCCCACCTCGTTCTGAATATCGGCGATCAGCTCGTGCAGGGGAGCGTTCGCTTCGGCCATCACTTCCAGCAGTAGCAGGCCCATCAGCACCCCATCCCCCTCGGGAATGTGCCCCTTGATCGACAAGCCCCCCGATTCCTCGCCGCCGATCAACACATCACCCTCGCGCATATAGTCGGCAATGTAATTGAAGCCCACCGGCGTCTCGTACAACGGCAGGCCGTACCGCTTCGCCAGTCGGTCTACCATCCGCGTTGTGGAGACACTTTTGACGACCGCGCCGGTCCAGCCGCGTTTCTCCACCAGATAGCGCAAGGCCAGGGCGAAGATGTGATGCGGATCGACGAAGTTGCCGTGCGCATCCATCGCGCCGATGCGGTCGGCGTCGCCATCCGTCGCCAGGCCCACGTCGGCGTGATAAGTCTGGATCGCGGCGCTGAGGGCCTGCAAGAAGTGCTTCAGCGGTTCGGGGTGGATGCCGCCGAAGCCTGGGTTCATCTCACAGCGGATTTCGTGCAGGCGGCAGCGCGTGCGGCTCAGCATGTCGCGGAAAGCGCCGCGCCCGGAACCGTACATCCCGTCGGCGACTACCTGCAGCTCCCCTTTGGAGATCGTATCCAGGTTGAGCAGGGTCGAGAGGTGTTGATAGTAGGCCCATGCGGGGTCGAAGAGCCGAATCAAGCCGAGGTTGATCGCTTGCTGGTACTCCATCATATTGGGGCCGCGCGCTTCACGTTGATTGCGCTCCAGCAGTGCTTCGACCTGTCGCGCTTGTTCCGGTAACGCTGAACCCCCAAAAGCCGCCTTGAGCTTGACGCCGTTGTAACGCGGCGGGTTGTGACTGGCGGTGATCATCACACCCGCTTCGGCCTTTTTGTCGACCACGGCGTAAGAGACTGCCGGCGTGGGAGCGTCGGCGCGGGTGAGGTGCGCGATGATGCCATTCCCCGCCATCACACGCGCCACCTCGCGCGCGTAGCGATCCGAGAGGAAGCGTGTGTCGTAGCCGATGACCACCTCCGCCTGAGCGCGCTCGCTTTGTTCGCGCACGTAGTCGGCAATCGCCTGCGCCAGCAGGCGCACGTTCTCAAAGGTGAACGTGTCGCTGATGACCGCTCGCCACCCATCCGTACCAAATGCAATTGTCATAGTCCCTCCTAAAAAAGAATCAAGAATCATGAATTCAGAATCATGAATCCAGAATCATGATTCATGATTCATGATTCTGGATCAGGGCTTTGCCATCTCAACCAGGGCCGTGTAGGCCGGACGTACCGCGCCGCCCGGCCACGTGCCCATATCGCCGTCGCCCAGGCCCCACCAGAACGGATCGACGATACCCCACCAGAATTCCTCATTCTGCGGTCCCCATGTGGGATCGGGTAGATTCCACACGAACATCGGGCCTATCCAGGGTGACCAATGTTCACGCGCGTAGCGGAAAGCGCGTACCAGGTAATCCGCCTGTTGCTCCGGCGTCACGGCAAACCAGGCGTAGTCGGGGTTTTCGGGCCGGTTGTCGGTGTGCCAGCCGAATTCCAGAATCGCCACTTGCTTTGCCCCATCGCCATACTGCTCCATGATGGCCCGCATGTTCTCGACGTGGCGGAAACAGAAGACCTGATGCCCACCATAGCCGTTTGCAGGATCTGCCGCCTCGGCAGGTGAGATTTCGGGCGCGGCCTTATAGCCGGGGGCGTTCAGCCCCAATAAATCGAAATAGGGCGCTGCGCCGGCTTCGTACATTCCCTTCAGATAGTCGACGTCCGGTATCGCTGCTGGCGGACCGGAACCGGTGGGTGCCAGTCCCGCCGAGATGACCAGCGCATCCGGGTCCGCTGTCTTGACGCCCACGTAGCATGCCCGCAACACAGCGACGTAGTCGGCAGCGTTGGGCGTCAGGTTGTTCCACTCGCGGGACAGATTCGGTTCGTTCCAGACCTGATAGCCGGCCACGCGCCCCTTGTACCGTTCGGCCATCGTATGACAGAAGCTGCTAAAGGCTTCGATATCCACCGGCAACATTCGCCCGTTGGCATCCGGTTCTGTAGGCCTGGCCCACAGCGGCGGGCAATCCACGCGAAAAACCAGCTTGACGCCGGTTTCTTCGGCTTCCTTGACCAGCCGGTCGGCAGCGAACCACTCGTACCGCCCCGGCCCGGCGGCCTCGACATCGAACCAGGCCAGCCGCTGTTTGACCCAGGTAAACCCGGCCTCGCGCACCAGTGTCCAATCGCGCCGGACGGCGGCCCACGGATCCCACCACATGTGGATGTTGATCCCGTATGCGGGCGAGTTGAAACGCAGCGGCACAGGCCACGGGGTTGGCGTTGGCTCAAGGGTGGGGGTGGGGGCACGCCATCCCGCAAACAGACCGGTCTGTGTAACCAGCAGCCATCCGACAAATATCAGGAGCGCCAGTCCCCCCAGCGCGCTACCCACCAGAAGCCGCCGCCGTTTTGAAGACTGTGCTTGTATTGCTTGTGAAGGATCGGTCATCACCATGACGAAGACGACTAGGGAATCTTTGGCATCTCTGCGAGTGCGCTATACGCCGGACGGGCAGCCCCTTGCATATCCAAAATGGCATACGGGGCGTTGGGGTCGCTGGGGCCAGGTCCTTTATACGAGTAGTCCAGGTTCCATAGGAACGCCAGGTGGACAAAGCCCCACTCGCGCATCAGTTGGAAAGCCTGAACCGTCCATTGGGCTTGCTCTTCCAGGGTATTGTCGTCGGCAAACTCGAAGCCTACCGGGGTGGCGCCAAACCCTTCTGAGGTGGCCCACCCAAACTCGGTGACACACAGTGGCTTGTTGAAGCCCGCTTTCTGGATCATATCGTGATAACCCCAGAGCGTGCTCTTGAACGACCAGGAGTGATCGGGATTGTCGAACGGCCCCCGGAACTTCGCAGTGGGGTCGTTGTAGCCTTCATTCCATGCCACATCAGGCGGCATGTTGATGCCGTTATGATGAGCGCCCACACAGTCTGCATAGTTGAGGAAGCCCGCATCGATCATTTGCTGGAAGTAAACGAAATCGTCCATGTAGATCACCCGGTTCGGGTTGGCGGAATCGGTAGCCGAAGCGCCGGTCGGCGATAGCGCCCCGCTGATGACGATGATGCTGGGATCGCGGCTCTTGATAGCCTGGTAGGCCAGGCGCAGCATTTCTACATAGCTGGCCGCATTCACACCTTGCGCGGTGTCCCACTCGCGGTCAAGGTTTTGCTCGTTCCAGACCTCGATGGCGTGGATTTTGCCCTTGTAGCGGTCGACCATTTCGCCCAGGAAGTTAATGTAAAGCGTGATGTCATCGGGCGGGGCGGCTTGCGGGTTGGCGTCGCGGTAGCTGAGACTCCAGGCCGGCGCGCCGACCACGCTCAACAGCACTTTGAGATTGCGTTCGTGGGCGAATTCCACCATCACGTCATAGCCGCTCCAGTCCATCTGCCCCGGGCCGGGCGAGAAGTGATCCCAACGCACCTGCTGTTTGACCCAGGTGAACTTCAGCTGGTGTGCAATCTGGTTGAGGGTGTAATCCGGCATGATAATGGCGTTTGCGGCAACCCCGTAGCCGAAATCCCCCCACGGTAATTTAGGGTAGGCCGGTGTGCCGCTTTGAGGCGTCGGCGTGGGCAGTACCGTGAAACCTTGTTGCGTCGCTGTGGCTTGTGGGGTCGGGAGGGTTGCCGGGGGCTTTGCCGGAGCGGCCGGCGCTTTTCCGCCGGGTAACTTGATCAGGCCGAAGGCGCATGCCAGCGCCACCAGCAACAACATGCCCCAGATGACCGCCGCTATGGTCAGTTTGCGACCTTTCAATCCAGAAAAAATGTCCCCAACATGTTGTAAAAATGGGCTATCCATTGATCCTCCATGTGCAGTTTATACGAACACGACCAGTATCAGCCAGATGATCAGGACCAGGCTACTGGTGATTAAGCCAAAGATAGAGGCCGCCTTATACCGGTAGCGCGCGAGTAGCGCCCCCAGACTTACCGCCATCCCCATCACGGCGGCGTTGACAACGATCTCCCACGCCAGGATAAACAGGGTATCGGATGGTTGCTGGGCGCCCATCAGGCCGATAGCGAACAAGACTCCGAACGAAAGCACCAGCCCGGCCAGTGCGCTGATGCCCAACAATCCGCCCAGCCAGGGGAAGACTTTGGGCGCGACAAACCATGTGCGCTTTGCGGGCACGGTCTCGGCCATCTGGATGCGCGCAATGCCATCCTGTAGATTCTGGAACCGTTTGTAACTGCGAAAGGTTTGATACGCCATGTAGAATTGCAGGAAAGAAAAGAAAATCCAGCCGGTTTGCCCAGAGACGAGATTGCTGATACCCGCCCACGCCAGCGTGACGGTGTAGAGGACATACATCACCGCGTCTTTGAAAACAAAAGACCCCACGGCTATCATGAATAGCAGCCCGGCCCATCCGACACCGTTGACGCCCGCTGTGAACAGGTGCAACGCGCCAAGTCCTATCAGCCACCATGCCCAGGAGCGCATATCTTTCAGCATGACAGCTTGCGTTATCGAGGGAAAGGCCGCGTTCAGCGGTATGGGACCTATGCTGACCGGGTCCGGTGTTACTTGTGGTGACTCGGTAAGGACCTCTCCAACCAAAGCGTCCGCAGCGGGTTCATGAATTGCCGCCTCTTCTCCGGCGTTTTCTTCCGTTGTGTTGGCAGCCCATTCGCTCCAAGTTTCATTCGTAGATGCGGCCATTTTACCCCCAGCCCAAGTCTTTTGCTGCTCGACGGTGTGCATGCGATGTTTTGCGCGCTGGTTCCGCGTCGGTTTTATCTGTGGTTGCGTGTTCGTGCTCTTCAGGCGGCCCTTCGGCCAGCATCCGGTTTTCGACCCGATCCGTGAAGATCAGCGCGCCGGCCATTTGACCGGCTTCCGAAGCCTGCATCGACGTTGTGAGGTCATCGACCAGATCGGTCACGTCGGCGTCAGTTGCGCCCTCGGCGCGGCGGGCAAGCAGTTCGCGGTATGCCGGAGTGCCATAGACGCCTTCGGCGTCGGCGAGCCGCCCCGAGTCCTGCAAAAAGCGCGCAATGGCGCGTGGATCGTCAGCGTTCACCTGGGCCGCGGCATGGCGCAACTCTTGCTCGTGGTGCGCAGCGCTGTGCACCACGTTGGCGGCGCTGATCAACCGCTCGACCTCGACGTTTCCGCAGCGGGGGCAGGGTGGCGGTGGTGCATCGATGCGCCGCGCCAGGTGCCGGAAACGTCCTTCGCACATAGGACAGTAATACTCGTAAATTGGCATAGTTTCCTACATCCACAACAGGCTCCCGTCTGCATAAGAACGGGAGCCTGCTTGTAACTCCACGAATAATGAGTATACCCGTCTTCCTTAAAGGAGCAAGCGCCGCACGGTTACGAATCCGAGCGCGGCGGCGTGAAGCCTGGTTCGGTGCAGATGATGGCGTGCTTACCGCTGCGGTCGGTATGCACTACATACGTCTCCGTACCACTTTGCAGGACAATGCGATAACCGGGCGTGATCACCATCAAGCAATATTGGCCCTGCTTTTCGCATCCCAAGCAGGAGTTGGGCCACTCGACGGAGGCGACATCCACCACGCCTATGGAGGCTGCCGCAATGCCCTCTTGTTCTGCCAGCGCTTTGATCGCCGCTGCGACGGCAGGGTTATCCTGGTAGAAGGATGGGGAAAGCGTCGGTTCGGCGGACGGTTCACAGATGACGAAGTATCCGCTTTTTTCGGCGGTGTGGACGTGATATTTCTGTCCCTTTTCATCCTCGAACACGATCCGCCACCCAGGTGTAAGGACTTGCGCGTAGGTCATATCCGGTTGTGGGCATCCCAGGCTCATGTCCGGCCAGGTTACTTGTTCGGCGGAGACCAGGGTCAGCGCCGTGGCTGATAGGCCAAGCTGTTCTGCGACCTGCGCTTGCAACGTTGTCAGCTTTTGCTCTCTTGTGGCTGACTCGACCTGTGGCACAGGCAGCGGCGAAACCGGAAAGACCGGCGGTACCGGCGCGGTCGGTAGTGGTGATTCCGTTGGAGCGCCGGTCGTCGGCCGACCACAGGCGACCAGCAGCAGCACCATCACCCATAGAAATGCAGATTTTTTCATCTTAACCTCCTCAACGTTAGTCCATTATACCATTCTTGCTTTAGAGACGTGTCCTGTGCACGCAGAGTTCCCCGGTCGTGGGTGCTGGACGCGGGGTGCATTTCAATTCGGGGGCAAAAGCCGGATAAACGCATAACTTAAGCCGCAGAGTTCGCAGAGAACGCAGAGGGATTTTTAAGTCTCTGCGAACTCTGTGTGCTCTGTGGCACAATATTTATTAAGGAACGGTCGCCCTAATTCTGAAATCCACCCCTGGATGCGGTGGGGGTTGACGTTTTTGTCAATTCGATAGATACTGAGGACCGAGACGATACGCGATTATGAACCTGACGACTATCAGACTAACGACTACCAGACTATCTTTAAGGAGGCGACGATGATCAACAGAGCACGGGATATTGCCAGGACGATGGGCTACAGCAGCATCGATGCGATTTTGGAAGCGATCGGCAACGGGGAATTGATCCTGGTGAAGGCCACAGAAGGACGGCGGGCGAAAACGGCGGAGTGGATTCGAGAGCGGTTGGCGACCGTGCGAGGCGAGGACGCGGGGATTGCCGCGACGCTGGAAGATTTCGCCGATGCCCTGGATCTGGCGACCGAACTGGCGCATTATCCGGCAGACGCCGACATCTGCGATTTGGATTTGCCGCACGGCTGGCCGAGCTACTGCGAGCGCAGCGTGCTCCAGTAAACATTCCCCTTCGGCCTGGCTGCTGTCTACGGGCGGCGGGTGCCGCGCACGTGAATTTGCTGCCCGTTGGATGTGATTGCAATTGCGCCGGCCTCGTCGGTGCGGTAGATGGGTTTGTCCATGACCCGCGCCAGCACCTCGGCGTCTGGGCCGCGGGCGTCCCCTTCGGCGTTGATGATAACGGCCTCCGGCGCGACGGCTTGTACGAAGGCCGGCGTCGAGGCCGTTTTTGCGCCGTGGCGGGCCAGCAGCAGCACATTGCTGCGCAGATGGTGACCTTCACGCGCCACCAACGTTTCTTCGATCACGGCGGTGGCGTCACCGCCCAAAAGGAAGCTGGTGTTGCCGTATGTGAGGCGCAACACCAGCGGCCCGCCCGCACTGCCCACCTCGGGCCACAGTGTTTGCAAGGTGACGCCTGTATCGATTTCCCACGTCATACCCGCCCATAGCGTTCCCACGCTCCCCGTGGGCCGTGCCGCCAGGAGCGTTGCCCACCGTTCGTAAACATTGCCACGCCCCGTTTCAGGGCTGATATTCACGAAATCCACATCGTACCGCTCCAATACCGGAATCAACCCCGGCAAACGCCCTCCGGTGGGCGACGTGAGGATGACCATATCTAGCCGTCGATCCCAGAACGGCATGTGCTGCCCTATCTGCGCGAGGGTTTGGGGGGCGTCTGCGCCGCCGTCGATCAATACTTGCCTGCCATGCGGCGTCTGGATGAAAATGGCATCGCCCTGGCCGGCATCCAATACAATGACGTGCAGTTGACCATCGGGCGCTGCGTAGAAGTAGGCGACCACGAGCACGAGCATGGCGATGATCGTGGCGATCTGCCACTGCCTCACCTTCTTGAGCGCCAGCCGGTAGCGCCGGCGTTCTTCAGCCGGATGGCTGAACCACCACGTTACGCCCCCCAGGATGATGTAGTAGCCCCACACCAGCGGCAGCGTGACGTTGCCCAGTTCCACCGACGCCAGCGGAAAGGTCGCCGTCCAGCGCACCACGGCGATGGTGTAAGCGAGGAACACCCAGGCGAGCCAGCTCAGGACCTGTCCCAGCGGTCGCAGAATCAACCCGACAATCAGCGCTACACCGCCGGTGAACATGACCTGCTGTTGGGCGGGCAATATAAGCAGATTGGTAAGCAATGTCACCAGCGAGAGACGGCGGAACACGCCGATGATGACGCCGGTGGTCGTGATCTGCGCGGCGATGGTGACGATCAGGGCATCGCTCAACAACCCCACGATTTTCTGTGCGCGTTCCTGGTCGGTGAGGCGCTCGAAGAGGCGTTGAAACCAGCGTGTGACCGGCTCCGTGTAGAGAATCAGCCCCAGCGTCGCTGCCAGACTGAGTTGAAATCCCACATCCCACAACACATAAGGGTTTAACATCCCCATAAACAACACCGCTGCCGCCAGGGAGGTTGGCCCGTGGGTGGCGCGACCTTCACGCCGGGCGAAGATTGTCACCGTCGCCATGACGGCGGCCCGCAGCACCGCCGCCGATGCTCCCACCAGGATGGTGTACAGCCACAGGCCCACCAATGGCAGGAGCGTCTTTCCACGCCCTTTGAGCAGCCGTCTGCCCATCTGCACGAAGACCGCGGCAATGATCGAGAGGTTGAAGCCGGAGATGGCGACGATATGGCTGGTCCCGGTGGTGACGAAAGCGGCGTTCAGATCTTCGGGAATGCCGCTTTCGACACCGAGTAGAATACCGGCGAGCAGCGATGCCTCCGGCTCAGGCCACATCGCCAGCAGCCTCTTGAGCGCGTGCGCCTTGAAACGGTAAAGCCATTCCCACAAGAAGAATCCATGGCCTGAATCGATGACGGTGATGTCAGCCTGGCGGAGCAGCGAGTGGATACCCTGGCGGGCCAGATAGTCGCGGTAAGAGAAGCTCTCGAAGACCGGCGGCGCTTCCAACAGGCCGGTGGCGTGGATGCGATCGCCGTATTCGACCGTTGTGTAGGCCGGGGCTTTGACGAGGACGCGCCCGCGCAGCGGAACGGCAGCGCCATCGGCGAGGATGAGCGCCTCAACGTTGAGGTGCAGATTGGTGAGGGTGGGGCGGCGGTCCGGTTCGCGGCTGACGACGCCTTGCAGCACAACGCGCCCGGCCCCGTTGTAGAAGGCGACGTGGCCCGCATCGATGCGCGGCTGGGCCATTAGCAGGCGGCCTGCACCAGCGAGGAACCAAATCAAAGCGAAGGCGACGAGACGGACCGAGCGGCAGTTTCCCCATCCGGTACGGAGAAAGAAAGCGAGGGGCAGCCCCAGCAGCAGCCACACCGGCGGAAAAAGCGAAGCCTGGGCCAGGAGTACGCCCCCGGCCCAGGCCAGCACGTAGATCACAAGTGGGGTCATCCCTGGGGATTGTCGCCGTTTATGGCGATCCAGGTATTAGCCCGCGATGGCCTCGCTGAGAGAGCGGATGTCGTAGAAGGGGCCGTTAGCGGGGGTGACACAGCGGACGCGCAGGCCTGCCAGGGCGTGCTGGCGTCGGTCAACTTCAATGTAACCCTGAGCGTAAGCTGTTTCGCCATAGTGCTCGATAAGGGTCTGCGCGAATGCCGCCCGCACTTCGGCCTCGAGCGCGGCGGCACGTTCCTGGCGGGTGATGACGATGAAATCGTCGTGACCGCCGTAACCGATGAAATCATTCTCAATCTCATCGTGCGTCAGCGCTTCGGCAATCAGGCGCCCTGTGTCGTGGAGCAACTTCTCGCCGGCCATAAAACCGTAGACTTCGCGGAACGGATCGAGCTTTTGGATGCGGAAGTGCATCAGCGCCCAGTCGCCCTCTGGCGTGCGCAGCAGGTTGAGCAATTCTTCGTGTACCTGCCGCCCGGCGGGCAGACCGGTGGTGGGGTCGGTGATGTTGTCCAGGTTCTTGCGGTTGATGGCATTGCGGACGCGCAACGCAACCAGTTCTGGATCCAGTGGACTATCGATAAAGTCGTTGGCGCCGCTCTCCAGGCTGGCGAGACGTTCCTCGCGGTTTTCTTCATCACCAAACAACATGAGAAACGTATGTTTGGTGCGGTTGATTTCGCGCAAGCGGCGGATGACTTCCAGACTGCTCATATCGGGCAGGGTGGTGTTGATGAGGATGACCTGTGGCATAAAGCGGGCCGCGATTTTGACGCCGTCCGCGCCGTTGGTCGCTTCGGCTACTTCCAATCCTTCTTTGATGAATTGTTTGGATAACAACTCACGATTGCCGTCGTGGTCTTCGATCAGTAATACTCGTCCTTCCACGCTTCACTCCTTGAACCTGACCAATTCTGTCCTTATTATAGGAAAGAACTGGGATTCGGTCAAGTGATAGGAAAGACCACCCGGAAACTGATAGCGTGTGAGCGATTATAGGGCCGGCTGCACTCGGAGACGAAGGTGCGGGCGGATTCGGCGGGGAAGTTCCACGCTCCACCCCGCAGGACTTTGGTGTTTTGATCGTGATCGCTGGCGGTCCATTCCCAGACATTGCCGGCCATGTCCAGCGCCCCGCTGGGACTTTCGCCTTCCACGAAGACCCCCACGGGGGTCGGTCCCCCCACGCCGCTCTCGCGGGTGTTTGCATAGGCCGGGGTGAAGGTCTCGCCCCACGGGTAGCTCCGCCCATCGCTGCCACGCGCGGCGCGCTCCCATTCTTCCTGGGTGGGTAAACGACCGCCGACCCAGGCACAGTAGGCGGCAGCTTCATCCCAGGTGACGAGCACAACCGGCTGGTTGCTGCGTCCGGCAGGATAAGTGCGCGTCTCAGGATCCCAATTGTAAACGCGCGCCCAGTCCTCATCGACGTAAGGAACGGGGATGTCCGGGTGGGCCTGCAGGAACCTGGCATACTGGGCCTGCGTGACGAGGTAACGCCCAATGCGGAAAGCCGGCAAGGTACAGGGGCGTTTTTCCGCTCCATACAGGAACTCCCCGGCCTGGATGGTCACCGTGGCGGTGAAGTCGCGCGGGTCCCCCAGGTGACCCAGCGCCAGCCCTGCAGAAAGGCGTTGCGCGATGGGAGCGGAGTACTCGCGGTGCATCAATCTGACGAGCGCACGGCTGTAGGCCGGTTGGTGTTGCCGGGCAACTTCGACGGCGGCGCGCAGGCGCGCTATGTTGCCGCTCAGGAGGTCGTCCCACACCTGGCGATCGGGATCGCGGGCGCTGGGCGCGAGGCCGAGGCAGGCGCGCAGTTCGTGCGGTGCCAGATGGGCGAACGAGGCCGTGATCGGCTCTGCCGAAGCCAGTACGCGCGCAAGGAGTGGATCGGCGGCGTAGCGGGCCATAGGCAGAGGCAACGATTTCGCGCCAGGGAGCGGCGTGCCGTCTTGGGTGGCCTGTGCGTTGCATAGATGCACTTCCAGCTCCTGGAGCAGATCGGGATGCTGTACCAGTGTCGTCCATAGTTCAGGCCAGCGTTCTTGCAGAACAACGGCCTTCGCCAGCAGGAGTGGATGGGGACCTTGCGGCACATTCGCAGTGGGCTGTGTCAGCCTTTGACGCAGGCGCAAGCTGTTGAGAGCTTGTTTGATGCGTCTGGGGGTGGGCGGCAACCCCACCGCGAGAACGTCGCGCACTGGAGCCGGCAGGTCAGGGGCGAGATGAGCCAGAAATGCATCGATGTGTGCTGTCGAGAGGGGCGGTAAGGCGAACGCCACCTGGACCATCCGTTGCAGATGCGGGCTGGCGGCACTGGCGCTGCCGGAAACGGCGGCGGGCGTTTCATCATAATGCGCGGCGAGACTGGCATTGAGCCGGTCGTAGTCAGCAGCCACAAAACACAGGCTGCCTGGCGCACCGAGGAACTGCTGCGTGACTTCGAGTGCCTCCACGGCGCGCTGTGGCGGACAGGCGTCGAGACCGTCCAGGAAGATGACCAGCCGTTCCTGGCGGGCGGAGACATAGTCTTTCACCCACTGGACGAGCACGCCAAACCCGGCAAATGTGTCAAAATCGGCATCATAGGTCAGGCTGATTTCCCAGTCGGCGAGTCGTTGGGTGTCTTCGGGAGGCAGATCGAGGGACTTGAGCCTGGCAAGCGCCTGCCGCAACAAGGCACGCCGTGTGCCCCCCGGCTCGGTGTATTGCGCCGCATCAAACCACAGGTTGACGACAGGACGAGCGGCGGCGGCTTCCTGTTCCTCCAGCGCGGCGGCGATCAGGTGCAACAGGCTGGTCTTCCCACACCCGGCCGGGCCAAAGATGCCGATGGTGCATGGCGCGTCACCCTCCAACGCCAGCCGGGTCAGCGCCTCGGCATAGGGGCAAAAGCCGAAGGCGTCCTCTGCCACCGTCGTAATCGGTCGATCGTTGTAGAATGTGTGAGACATCGTCTCAACTCCTCTTTGCCAAAAGATTTGGCGGATAACTTGTTTCAATAAATATATACTTGTAACCAGTATAAGTTATTTTTTATTTATGTCAAGATAGTTACATTTTGCACACGATTATGTCAATATGGGATGATTTTCCCATAAGGCAAATGGATAAGCATCACTTGACCTGGTTTTTGCCTATGCTACTATCGAAGGGGATAGTATTCCGACTATGCGACGACAAGACTAACGACTATGCGACTATTTTGGAAGGAGCACATCAATGATGCACACAGCAGACTATATCAACCTGGAAAGAACCCACGCTACACACACGTACACCCCTTTGGAGGTGGTACTCAGCCGAGGTGAGGGCGTGTGGGTGTGGGATGTCGAGGGTAAGAAGTATCTCGACTGCCTGAGCGCCTATTCGGCGTTGAACCAGGGCCACCGCCATCCGCGCATCATCGCGGCGATGATCGAGCAGGCACAGCGCGTGACTCTGACTTCGCGCGCGTTCTACAATGACCAATTCCCCCTCCTGGCAAAGGAACTGTGCGACCTGACCGGGTATGATATGTTGATTATGATGAATTCCGGCGCGGAGGCGGTGGAGGCGGGGATCAAATCGGCGCGCTTGTGGGGCTACCAGGTCAAGGGTATCCCCGACGATCAGGCCGAGATCATCGTCTGCGAGCACAATTTCCACGGGCGTACCATCACGGCGATTTCACTTTCGACAACCCCTTTGTACAAGAAGGATTTTGGACCGCTGACGCCGGGTTTCAAACCTGTCCCCTTTGGTGATGCCGAGGCGTTGGAGGCTGCGATCACCCCCCATACGGCGGGTTTCCTTGTGGAACCGATTCAGGGTGAGGGTGGGGTGATTGTCCCGCCAGACGGTTATCTGCGCGCCGTGCGCGAAATCTGTGACCGGCACAATGTACTATTGATCGCCGATGAAATTCAGACCGGACTGGGACGCACCGGCAAACTGTTCGCCTGCGACTGGGAAGACGTGCGGCCTGACATCGTGCTGATCGGCAAGGCACTCTCCGGTGGGATGATGCCGATTTCTGCCGCTCTTGCTGACCGCGAAATTATGGGGTTGTACAAACCGGGGATGCATGGTTCGACCTTTGGCGGCAACCCGATGGCGAGTGCGGTGGCCCGCGCTGCACTGCGCGTGATTGTCGATGAGCAATTACCGGAGCGGGCACGGGAGATGGGAGCGTACTTCATGGAGGGGCTGCGCGCCATCGACAGCCCCTACGTGGCCGAGATCCGCGGCAAAGGCTTGCTTGTGGGCGTCGTCTTGAAGGATGAGGTCGGCGACGCGCGCCCCTTCTGCGAGCAGTTGCAGGCGCGCGGTATCCTGGCGCACGAGACCCACAAGACGGTCATCCGCTTTGCGCCGCCGCTGATCATCACCCGTGATGTGCTGGACTGGGCGCTTGGTGAGATCGCCGCCGTGTTAGGACGCTAATCCAGACTTTTGTTTGTTTTCAATTTGCATATAATAAAGGTATAGGATTGTTTGCTGTTTTGGGATGGAGGAGCTTATATGGAAATAACGCCTTCGGTTTTACGTATTGCCGAACTCTTTACGGGATTGAGTGAAGCGCAGTTGACGGCGCTGGCGGCGGTGGGGCAGGTCTCGGTATTTCACCGCGGGGATATCATCTTGAAAGAGGGCGAGCAAAGTACCGCTGTCTATGTGGTGCTGAAGGGGCAGGTAGAGGTTGTCTCTGAGTTGACCGAGAATACCACCAGCCTCATCATTTTGGGAGCGGGACAGAGCTTCGGTGAGATGTCGTTGTTGGATGCCGGTCCCCGCTCTGCGACGATTCGCTGTCTATCGCCTGAGGCAACGCTGCTGACGTTCAGCCGCGATGATTTATTAGCGTTTTGGGACAAGGAGAGCCGGGTAGGCTACCGGATGCTCTTCAACATTGCTCGTGATCTGGCCTTCAAGCTCCGCATTCGGAATTTGACGAGCGCGCTGCCCAAAGGGGGAGGGAACCTATGATTTACAAGGTCAGTTATGTCATCGTGGGTGGGCAGCATCGCGGCATGGTGATCAATCAGGAGCAGGCGCCTCAGGTAGGCCAGCACATCGAGTTGGATGAGCAAATGTGCGAGATCATCGAAGTACAAGAGCTGGTTCCCCCGATGGGAGACTTTGCTTACCTCCACGCCACGTGCCGGGCAATAGAAGAAAAGGGGGGGCGTAGTCAGTCAACGGTCATCGGTGATTAGGAATTAGCAGCCGTTCTGAGCCTAATCACCGATCCCGGCTTTTTAATTTTCGATTTCTGAGCCCGCCGTTATCTCCCCAGGAAATTGAGCAGCAAGTGAGGCGTAATCCGCGCCTCAATCCAGGCTGCGATCAACAACAGCGGTATCACCGCCCCCATGAAGAGCTTGATGAAGCGCCCGCTTTCGCGCAGAATCCCGTCGACTCCCCCGCCTTCTTCGGGCGGCGCGAGCATCACATCCCCCATCCGCATGGCCTGCGCTGTTGCCAGAATGGCTGCCGGTAGTTCTACGATGCCATGCGGCAGCACGGTGACTGCCAGAAACAGCCACGGGTTGATGCCGATCCCTCCGATCTGCCCGACAACGTAGACGATGATGGCGACCGGGGCCATCAGCAGCAAAAGTGCCAGGATGCCCAACGAAATCAACGCCGCTCCCCCGGCGACCAGCAATGCGCGCGCATTGTTGTAAAAGATAGCCCACGGTGAGAAAGACGTTAAAAGCCCACTCTGCGAGACGATCGAGCCGATAGTCTCCAGGTTCTGAACCTGAGACAGATCAAATGCCTCTGCCGGCAATGGAAAACGTTGTATGCCCCAGACGCCGACAATCATGCCGCCCACCAGGATGACCAGCACGGTGATCAGCAGTTCGGGACGCATCCCGCGGATGATGGCGGGAATCTCGCGGGTATACAGCGCTTTCAGCCCGTGATGCGGCCAGGCGGCCTCCCAAAACACCTGCCAGGCGTGCTGCAGGTTCAGTTCGTCGATATCCCGGCCCAACAGTTGCTCGCGGTTGAACACGTGGGTGCCCAGGCGGATCAGCAGCACATTCACCACCACCATGCATAACGCGATCAACCAGAGGACGGTGTAGTCGGCGAAGAGCAGCAGACTGGCCTCGGCCTGCAACACGAAGGCCATCGGGATGATGATGAAGCTCGCCAGGAGATTGGCCGCCCGCACACTGGTGGATTGGCTGGAGACGATCACCGCGCCGGAGACCATCACCAGCGATTGCACCGTGGACAGCGTCATCGACACCAGCAACAGCGAAAGGGGCGGCCACCAGTCCAGCGTAAAGCCTATCAGCAGCAAGTAGCTCCCTATCCCCACGTAGCTGGCCAGGACAGGCGGGGTGGTCGCTGCGAGCAGTTTGCCCACGTAGAGCTGTAGATCGGTCAGCGGCGTCGCCAACAGGGATTCCAGACTGCGGCGTTCTTTTTCACCGGCGAAGGTTTCCAGCGCGATCACCAGGGAAAAGGAGCTGGGGAAGAAGCCCACCACCAACATTAAGGACGGTAAAAGGCGTTCGATGATTAACGACGCGCCGTATTGATTGACGAACGTCAATCCCCGGTTGGCGGCGAAATTTGCCAGAAACGGAAACCCGACCACCAGGATAACGATGGGCAGCACGATGCGCCAGTCGCGTAGCGTATCCCTGATCTCCCGCCGGAAAATGACCCACGCCGGCCACCACGCGGAGCGCATCCGTTGCCAGATGGAAGAGAACCCCGTTGGCGCGGCAGGTGTTGACGTGATACGTGCTTCGATGTTCATACGCCTCCCTCCACCGCCCGCAGGTAGACGGCTTCCAGGCTTTGACTGACCTCGCTCAAGGTCATCACGGCGACCCCGGAGGCAATGAGTGCCTGCAGCACGGCGGGGTTGGTGACGGTCGGATCAGGCGTGCTGTAGCGGACCCAGTTGTTGCCTGCATCTTCCACTCGTGCCCCGTAGCCGGCGATGGTACGCTCGATCAACGTCACGATCCCGTTTTGTGAAGGGGGGGCCAGGCGGATTTCCATCAGCGGCGGTCCGAGCAAGCGTGCTTTGAGCGCGGGAGTAGCATCCTGCTCCACGATGCGCCCCTGGCGGATGATCGCAATGCGGTCGGCCAGTTCCTCGGCCTCCGGCAGGTTGTGGGTACAGAGGATGATGGCGCGGTGGGCATCGTTGCGCAGTTGCGCGATGGTGTCGCGCACCAACCGCGCGCTGGCCGGATCCATCGCGGAGGTCGGCTCGTCGAGCAACAGCACCGGCGGATCGTGGAGCAGCGTGCGGATCAGTGCGATCTTCTGGGCCATGCCTTTGGAATATTCGCCCAGACGACGATCCAACACATCCTTCTGATTTCCCGTGGGCCTGGTCTCGGCTGCGGGCGCGATTTTGAACCATTCGGCAAGCTCGTTGATGCGTTTATGCCGTTCAGGGGTGGGAATCTGGCGCAGTTGGCCGAAGAAATCCAGGTATTCACGCCCGGTCATCCGGCTATAGAGGCCGGGCGCTTCGGTGAGCATCCCAACATTGCGCCGCACGGCGTCCCCCTGGGTAGCCACATCGTATCCGGCGACGCGCGCCCGCCCGGCGGTGGGTTTGAGAATGGCGGAGAGCATACGCACCGTCGTCGTTTTGCCGGCGCCGTTAGGCCCTAACAGGGCCAGCACTTCGCCCGGCCGGACCGTTAACGTGACGTTGTCCACGGCCACCAGTGTGTCAAATGCCTTCGTCAACTCTTCGATCTCGATCATGCCATTGTCCTTCCACGGTATGTAGAGGAATTATACCACGGAAACAACGAATTTTGGATGACAATTGGCATTTTCACTGCCCGAACCAACAAAAAGCGCGGGACCGCGATCCCGCGCCAATCTGCGACGGAGAAAATGGTTCGTAGCCGTTGCGGCGCTGAAGCGCCTGCTACGAACCTGTTCCTTTCTTCCCCGCCTACTGTCTACTGTCTACTGTCTACTGTCTACTGTCTACTGAACTGCCGCTTACCGACGCCGCAAAAATGCCGGGATTTCGATGTTGTCGCGGTCGATAACGCTGTGCGTTGCGGCAGCCGCGACGGCATCGACGCGGGCGCTGAACAGATCGTGCGTCTCAGCGCGGCGCGACTGCGGCTGCACCACACGCATCCGCTCCGGGCGCTCATCGCCATCGAAGCCCGTGGCAATGACGGTGATGCGCACTTCGTCGGCCATGGCCTTGTCGATGACGGCCCCGAAGATCAGGTTGACGTCGGGGTGCGCCGTCTCGCGGATGACCGATGCGGCTTCGTTGACTTCGTAGAGGGTCAGGTTTTCGCCACCGGTGATGTTGAAGAGGATGCCCCGCGCCCCATCGATGGTGATGTCCAGCAGGCGGCTGGAGATAGCCTGCTGCGCGGCTTCGAGTGCGCGATTTTCGCCGGAAGCTCGCCCCACCGCCATCAACGCGGCCCCGCCTTCCTGCATGATCGCCTTCACGTCGGCGAAGTCCAGATTGATCAGGCCGGGCACGGTGATGACTTCGGTGATGCCCTGGATGCCCTGGCGCAGCACGTCGTCGGCCACACGGAACGCATCGGTCAGCGAGACGCGCTTCTCCGTGATCTCCAGCAGGCGGTCGTTGGGGATGACGATGAGGGTGTCGACCACTTGCTTGAGGGCCTCGATGCCTTCGGCGGCCGAGCGGGCGCGCTTGGCGCCTTCGAACTGGAAGGGCCGCGTCACCACGCCGATGGTGAGGGCCTTCAGTTCTTCTTTGGCAATGCGGGCGATGATCGGCGCCGCGCCTGTGCCGGTGCCGCCTCCCATTCCGGCAGTCACGAAGACCATGTCGGAGCCTTGCAGCATGTCGCGGATTTCGTCTTGTGACTCTTCCGCCGCTTTACGGCCTTCCTCGGGGTTTCCGCCCGCGCCCAGCCCGCGTGTGACCGTGTCGCCGATGCGCAGCAGCTTGGGCGCATTGCACAACATCAGGGCTTGCGCGTCGGTGTTCACGGCGATGAAATCCACGCCCTGAAGCCCTTCGGCAATCATCCGATTGACGGCGTTGCTACCGCCGCCCCCCACGCCAACGACGCGGATCTGAGCAAAGTTCTCTCCCTTGTTACCCATAGTCGCACCTCCATCAAAATATGTTTTCCGTTGTGATGACAAGCTCCTATAATTCATGGTTATCCCTTCCTTCTGAACAACAGAAATTAGAAAGTGAGAAATGAGAAATGAGAAATGAGAAATGAGAAATGAGAAATGAGAAATGAGAAATGAGTTTCCTTTCCATCACTCTTAACTCATTACTCATTACTCATTACTCATCACTGTTTACTCTTTACTCTTTACTCTTTACCCCTCATCCCGGCAACAACGTCTTCAGCCAGGGCCCCAGTCGTTTCCACCATGGGATGCGCACGGTGCGCCATCCCCCGCCGCCTTCTTCCCACATCGGCATCCATTTCACTAATCCAACGGCGACGGCGGCAGCCGGGTTGGCGACCTGATCGGTCAGGCCGGTGATGTTTTTGGGGATGCCAATCTGCACCGGCAACTGGAACATATCGCGCGCCAGCTCGCGCAGGCCAGGCAATTGCGCCGTCCCACCGCACAATACCAATCCCGCCGGCAGCAGACCATCGTACCCGGAACGTTTGATCTCTTGCTGCACGTTTTCCAGAATTTCCTCGCAGCGCGCCTGGACGATCTGCGCGAGTTTCCAGCGGGGTACCACCACCGGGCTGCCTTCACCGTAGGGGGAGATGGTGAAGCGTTCCTCTTCGGCGACCTGTGCCGCCAACGCATGCCCGTGGTGAATCTTTACCTGTTCGGCGACTTCAGGCGGCAGCCGCAGGCCGATGGCGATGTCGTTGGTGATGTATTCGCCGCCCAGGGCCAGCGAACGCGTGTGCCATACCGTCCCCTCGATGAAGATGGCGATGTCGGTGGTGCCTTCCCCAATATCGACCAGCACCACACCCATTTCCTTCTCCGTGTCCGAGAGTATCGCCTTGCCCGATGCCAGTCCGGTGAGCACCAGTTCGCTGACCTCGATGCCCGCGCCCTGCACGCATTTGCGCAAGTTCTGCACCGCCGTGCTCGACCCCATCACCACGTGGGCTTCGACCTCCAGGCGAAAGCCGTGCATCCCCAGCGGATCGCGTACACCCTGTTGCCCGTCCACCGTGTAGCTGCGGGGAATGATATGGATCAATTCCTGGTTCTGCGGCAGCACGATGGCGCCGGCGGCCTCCAAAACGCGATCCACATCGTCGGGCGTGATGCCCCGGTCGCGCCGCGCCACGCCGACCACGCCCTGGCTGTTGCGTGAGCTGATGTGCGCCCCCGTCACGCCGACGTAAGCACGCTCGATCTGGTAGCCGGAGCTTTGCTCGGCGCGTTCTACCGCTTCGGCGATGGCCGCGGTCGCCTCGGCGACATTGACGACGACGCCTTTCTTGATGCCCCGGCTGGGGACGCTGCCCACGCCGACGATGCGCGTGCCTTCCCCCGCCGCGGCGCCGCTCTCCGGCACTTCGCCCACCAAAACCAGGATGCGGTGACTGCCAATATCAATACCTACGACCGAACGTTCCACATTAACACCCCCTTTACCTTACCACAAGCGTTCGAGTGAGTACGTTGGAGCTTCCGGGAAGCGCACGTCGATCGTCCAGGGGAAGACGCCGTTGCCGGCAGCGGCGCGCGCTTCCAGATGCGCGATGAGCGCGACGTAGATGTTCCATCTGGCTTCCATATTCGCTCCGACACCGAAAGCGACCCGCCGGCCCTGAGGATCGGTCCAGATGAGGCCGCGCTCCGGGTGGTATTCCAGGCCGTTTCCGTCTGCTGTCGAGTCGATGCCGAGAGCGGCCAACGCTGTGACGCCCTCCAGCACGGCGACGCGCTCACGGCTGCTGCCGCTCTCTTCCAGAGCAGGCAGCGGACCGCGCACTACGGGTAGCCCGGCGCGTACTTCGTGAGCGGGCATGAGTACGCCCGTGGCGTCGATCCAATAGATACCCGTGGTAGTGGCTGCCAGGTTTTGCCCGCCACCCTGTTCTACGATCCAGTTGAGGACCGGCTCGCGCTCCTGCACGCGGATGACACATTCCGCCGGGAAGCGATTGCACTCGACCTGAGCCGCAGTGATGGCTGGCACTTGTGCTGTGATTAGAGCCGTAGCGGCGCCGGGACGCAGGCGCAGGCCGTGCCAGCCGAGCAAATCCGAGGCGATGGCTACCTGCCTGGCCGTTTCCGGGGAGCTGGCCCCGATCACGCGAATATCTTCACCCATCAAATACCATTGGTTATCCAACAGGAGCCAGAGCACTGCCGCGCCGATCAGCGCGAACGTCGCAATGAACTTCCACGGCATAGCCAGGTGTAGCTCCGACCGGCGAGCGCGATAACCAGACGCGCGCGGTCGTGCCGGCATGCGCAGGCCGCCGTATGGCTGCTGTTGCGCGCCCAGCAAGGCGGCTGTGCGATAATAGGGTCGTTGCTCCGGTTTCTTGGTCATCTTGTTGCCTCGGTCTTTGTGCTACAGTAATCGGTAATGAGTAATGGGTAATGAGTAATGAGTAATGGGTAATGGGTAATGAGTAATGAGTAATGGGTAATGAGTAATTGGTAATGAGTAATGAGGGGGGAGTTGTATCTTCACTCATTTCTCGTTTCTCATTTCTCGTTTCTCATTTCTCGTTTCTCATTTCTCGTTTCTCATTTCTCATTTCTCGTTTCTCGTTTCTCATTTCTCGTTTCTCATTTCTCTTTTCTCATTTCGCGGCTGGGCGGAACACTCTCTCCGAGCGAGCGTTTTCCGCATGGCGGTCCAGTGCCAGGTCGATCAACCAATCCAGCAATCGGCTGTAGGGAATGCCCGATGCCTCCCACAGTTTGGGATACATGCTGATGCTGGTGAATCCCGGAATGGTGTTGATCTCGTTCAGATACAGTTGACCTGTCGTCCGGCTGAGCAGAAAATCCACCCGCGCCATCCCCGCGCCATCGATGGCCCGGTAAGCCTCGACTGCCAGATGCTGCACCTGCCGTACCATAGCCTCGTCCAGCGGTGCCGGAATCAGCAGTTGCGAGGCATCTTCCCCCTGATCCAGGTACTTGGCCTGATAGTCGTAGAATTCCCGGCTGGGGATGATTTCACCGGGGATCGACGCCATCGGTTCCTCGTTGCCCAGGACGCTCACTTCGATCTCGCGCGCGTCGGGCACGGCCCACTCTGCCAGGATGCGGCGGTCGTAGCGGGCGGCCTCGTCCAGGCCCTGTCGCAGTTCGGCGCGATCGTGACACTTGCAGATGCCGACGCTCGACCCCAGGTTCGCCGGTTTGGTGAAGACGGGATAGCCGAGTTTGCGCTCGATTTCGTCCATCACCGCTTCCGGTTCCGCCAGCCACTGCCGGCGCGTTGTCCACACGTAATCCGTGATGGGGAGCCCGCGCGCTTTCGCCACATCCTTGAAGGCGATCTTGTCCATCGCCAGCGCCGAGTTGAGCACGCCGCCGCCCACGTAGGGCACGCCCGCCAGTTCGAGCAGGCCCTGCACCGTGCCATCCTCCCCGAACGTCCCGTGCAACACGGGGAAGACGACGTCTACCCGCGAAAGCGAGGCCAATGTGCTCTCCCCGCTTTCGCGGGTAGCGAGATGATGGTTTGTCGCGGCCTGTGTTTCTATGTCGGCCCACAACCCTTGCCTGGAGGGGTCGGCGAAAATGACGGCGAATTGTGTGCCGGTGAGGTCTTCGCTTTCCAGCGCCTTCAGCGGATCCGCGCCGACGAGCCAGCGGCCCTGTCGCGTGATGCCCACCGGGATTACCTCGTATTTCTCCGCGTCCAGCGCGCGCATCACCGAGCGAGCCGACATGATGCTCACCTCATGCTCGCCAGAGCGCCCGCCGAATAACACTGCTACTTTTATGCGTCCCACTGTTACGTCTCCTGGTTTAGCTTTCAACTATCAGCAATCAGTTATCTGGCTGAAAGCTGATCGCTGACGGCTGACTGCTTAACAATCTCGATTTCCGGCTCCAGGCGGATGCCGAATTGCCGCTCCACTTCTGCCTGGGCCAGGTCAATCAGGGCCTGGTAATCGGCTGCTGTGCCGTGCCCCTCATTGATGAAAAAATTCGCGTGCTGCTCCGAGATCACGCACCCGCCGCGCCGCGTTCCTTTCAACCCCGCGGCTTCGATCAAGCGCCCGGCGTAGTCTCCGGGTGGATTCTTGAACGTCGAACCCAACGTCCGGCCCGGCGGTTGGGTGCGCTGGCGGCGTTCGGTGTATTCGGTCGCTTTCGCCGCCAGCGCTGCCGGGTCGCGCAGCGTCAATTCGAACGTTGCGCTGACCACGATCACCTGCCTCGCTGCTGCTTTGAGCCTGCTGTACCGGTACTGGAACGCGAACCAGTCCGGTCCTACCGTTTGAATGTGCCCTTCGGGCGTTAAGATCTCGGCGGCGCTGAGCGTTTTGGCGATCTCCCCGCCGAACGCACCGGCATTGTTCACCACCGCCCCGCCGACGGTGCCGGGCAGTCCCACTGCCCACGTCAAGCCGCCCCAACCTCTCCGTGTTGTCTCTTGCGCCACTTTGGCGATGATCGCGCCGGATTCGGCGACCACGCGGCATGTCGCTGTATCGTAGTCCACGCCACGGGTGTGATTGAGAATGACCATCCCGCGCAACCCGTCGTCGGGCAAGAGTATGTTGGTCAATCCACCAAAGACGCGCCAGGCGATGCCGGCCTCTTGCGCCAGCAGGACGGCCCGGATGAGGGTATCACGGTCGCGGGCGATGACCAGCAGCTCCGCCGCTCCGCCGATGCCGACCCCCGAATGACGCGCCAGGGGCACATCGCGCTGCGCGGCCTCGCCCAACGCGGCCGCAACGGCCGCCAGGCGGCGTTCCGTCATCGGCCTCCCTTTGCCTTGCCCTGCGCGCGCTTGACGACCCGCATCTTGGCGCTGAGCGTCTCAGACTGATAGGCCCGGTAGCGCGCTTGCTGGCGTCCCTTGATGCCCGTGAATTTGATGAACCAGCGTGTTAACCGTGACATGGACCCTCCGTGCGAATAGCGAATGGCGAATAGCGAATGGCGAATGGCGAATCAGCGAATTCTCTTCACTCTTCACTCTTCACTCTTTACTCTTTACTCTTTACTCTTTACCCTTTACCCTTAACTCGTGCGTTCCAGTTCCAGCACCAGCCGCTTGCCGACGATGTACTCGTTGCCCGCGCCCAGCATCAGGATGACGTCGCCGGGTTGCGCTTGTTCGGTGAGGCGGTAGATGGCCTCTTCCAGCGTGACACATGCGCCGACCGACGGGTGCTTGATCTGTTGCGCCAGGATGTCGGCGGTCAGGGTGCCGTCGTCAACCTCGCGCGCTGCGTAGATGGGCAGCACGAATACCCGGTCCGCATCCGCGAACGCCGTCATGAATTCGGCGTGCAGCGCCTTGACGCGGCTGAACGTGTGCGGTTCCCACACGGCGACGATGCGCCGTCCCGGATAGCGCTGCCGCGCTGCGCGCAGGACGTTGCGAATCTGGGTGGGGTGGTGGGCGTAGTCATCGATGACGACAATGTCGTCCACATCTCCCAGCATCTCGAAGCGCCGCGCCGTCCCGCTGAACCGTTCCAGCGCCGCGCGCGCGACGGCCCATTTGATCTTCAATACCTGGGCGACGCCCAACACCGCCAGCGCATTCACGGCGTTGTAGTCGCCGGGCACGCGCAGGTGGATATCGCCCACCACCTCGGCGCCCAGTTTGGCGGTGAAACTCACGCCCCCCCGCTCGTTCGCCCGGATGTTGAGGGCGCGCCAGGTCAGTCCGACACCCTCGTTTTGCCCGTACAACATCAAATTGCCGCCGTTGGCGTGATACGAGGCAGCGATGGCGTGGGCCAATCGGTCGTCGTTACACGCAATCAACATACCGCCCGGACGAATGTTGTCCACGAAGTTGCCGAAAGCCATGCGCACGAAGCGCTCGCTGGGGAAGCTGTCCGGGTGATCGAATTCCACGTTCGTCACCACAGCGATGGCCGGTTTGAGCGCCAAAAACGTGTTGCGATATTCGTCCGCTTCGATCACGAAATGCTTTCCCGTCCCCGCATGGCCGTTGGTGCCCAGGTCGGCCATCACCCCGCCCACGATGTAGGTGGGATCGAGACCGGCTTCTAGCAGCAGCAGTGTCGTCATGCCGGTGACGGTGGTTTTGCCATGTGCCCCGGCGATGGCGATGACGTCGTAGCCGGCCGTCAGCGCGCCGAGAAACTGCGGGCGATCCAGCACCTGGAGGCCCTGCTGTTTAGCGGCCTGCACTTCAACGTTATCTTCGCGGACGGCAGAAGAGATCAACACCAGATCGGCCCGGCCCAGGTTGCCCGCCGCATGCCCGATGGCAACCGGGATGCCTTCCGCTGTCAGCGCATCGGTGAGCGGAGAGTGGCGCTGGTCGGAGCCGTGGACGCGTATCCCCTTGCCTTGTAGCACGCGCGCAATCGCCGACATCCCCGCGCCACCGATGCCGACGATGTGAACTTCGCGCACTTGCTGCAAGTCAATCATCACTTTTCCTCAGATAAAGACGATGAGCACGAAAGCGAATGCAATGGCTACCGCCACCAACAACGTTGGCCCCTCCAGCCACTCGATGGGCAGATAGGGGATGATGCCCAAGGCTTGCGGTGTGGTGGGAGCGGTGATGCCCCACAGCGCATAGCCTTTCTGGTGCAAGAATCCCCACAACATTCCAATCACCAGGAACCCGTTGATCGCGCCCAGGAAAAAGCCCAACAGCGTGTCCTGCAATTTTTCCTTGCGCGCCCGCGATCCCAGGTGTGTCGAGATGATGGTGGTGGCGTAGCCGAAAGAGACAATCACGACAAACAAGATCGAGCGCACGTAAAACCAGGTTTTCGCGTCATTGGTCGCCAGCGTCTGCAATGAAGTGTTGATGACCGGCACATATTTGACCAGCACCATTTCACAGAAGCGCGCCAGGATCACGCTGAAGCTGACCAGCAGTTCTTTGGCCCATCCGCGCAACCCGCCGATGATGCCGAACAGCAGAATCAGTCCTATAAACACGGTTTGTATGGGTACCATTTTATCCTTCTTGCTTGCGTGCCACCTGGATCAACAATTCTGCCAGCCGCTGGGCTGCATCCGGTCGGGCAAGCACGCGAGCCGCGGCAGCCATTGCCTCTCGCCGTGGAATATCCAGCAGGAGTGCGCGCACGGTGGGCACGATTTGCTCCGCCAACGCGGCATCCTCAACGACGACGGCAGCGCCCCGGTTGGCTAACCACGCCGCGTTGACCTTTTGATAGCGCCAGGCGTAAGGGTAGGGGACCAGGATCGAGGGCAAGCCGAAATAGGGAAACTCGCCCAGAATCGAAGCCCCGGCCCGGCAGATGACCAGGTCAGCCGCCGCCATCGCCGCGCCCATCTCGTCGTGCAGATAGGCGTGCGCGTGATAACGTGCCTTGACGTGCTCCGGCAGTTTTTTGCGTTCCGCCGACACTTCAGGCCAATCCAGTTCACCGCTGACGTGTAGCACGTCCGCGATTTCCGTCAATGCCGGTAAGTGTGCCAGCAGCGCCCGGTTGATCGAGCGTGCCCCGCGACTGCCGCCAAAGACCAGCAACACCGGCCCTCCCAGAGGCAGACCGAGTGCCTCGCGCCCGGTGACACGGCTCCAGCGGGTGATGCGCTCGCCCAACGGATAGCCGGTCACGACGACTTTTTCTGCCGGCAGGAAGGCCCGCGAGTCCTCGACCGTCACCGCGACCCGTGTGGCCAGCCGGGCCACGGCCTTCACCGACTGCGCCGGTTCGATGTCGGGCACGTAGACCAGGATCGGCACACCCCGCCACGCCGCCGCAACCGCTACCGGCCCGCTGACGTATCCGCCGGTGGTCAGGATGGCGTTTGGGCGCTCGCGTCGCAGATGGCGCAGGGCGGCGAACGTGCCCCGTGTCAATTGCCAGCCGTTACGCACCGCGTTCAATAGCGCGACGCCGTGCAGCCCGCCGGCCGGAATGCCGATAAAGGGCAGACCGGCACGCGCGACCAGTTGTGCCTCCATGCCACCTTCACTGCCCACCCACGTGAGCGCGGCGTCAGGCGCGACGGCTCGCAGGGCTTGAACTGCGGCGAGCGCCGGATACACGTGCCCGCCCGTTCCCCCACCCACGATCCAGAACCGCATTGGTGAATGTACTTGCGCTGTAGACAACGCCTTCCCCCTTTTTGGGTTTCCCGCGTGAAACGCTCAGTAATAGGCCGGCGCCGGCCATCGTCATCAACATTTCTGAACCGCCGTAGGTAAAGAACGGCAGCGCCGTACCGGTAAAAGGTATCAGCCCGATCATGACCATAATGTTCAACAGGGCTTCGGTGATGATCATCGTCGTCGCACCGAAAGCGAGCAGCGACCCGAACGGCTCCGGCGTCTCCAACGCGATGCGATATCCCCGATAGGCGAGCAGGATGAAGAGTGCGATGACCAACAAACACCCGAGCAGCCCGGCTTCTTCGGCGACGACGGCGAAGATGCTATCGGTGTGGGGGAAGGGCAGGTAGCCGGATTTCAACCGTCCATTGCCGATGCCCACACCCAGGATGCCGCCCTCGCCAATAGCGATCATCGCGCTGTGCACGTGATAGGGCATCTGCGCGGGGTCGCTCAGGGAGGTGATGTACGCCATCAGCCGTTCGCGCGCGTGCGGCAGTTGCCAGGCCAGAAAGCCGAAGGCTGTGCCGCCTGACACCAGTGATACGAAAATCTGAATCGGATCGCCGCCGGCGTAGAAGAACATCGCCAATCCGGTGATGACGAGCAGCAGCGCCGTGCTCAGATCGGGCTGCAAGGCGACCATACCCGCCACCACGCCGATAATGATGGCGAAGGGAATCAAGCCGTACCGCACCTGATTGAGCTGTTCGCCTTTGGACGAGAGCCAGGCCGCGATGTAAACCACCACGATCAACCGCGCCAGCACGCCGGGCTGGATTGACGCGCCGATGAGCGAGCGCTGCGCGCCCAGGATCAGCTCGCCCAACAGCAAGACCACGAACAGCATCACCAACGCCGTGCCCATCAGCGGCAGGGCGAATTTCTGCCAGACCGTGTAGGGCACACTGTACATGATCAGCATGATGACGCCGCCGAGAGCAATCCAGAGGAGTTGCTTCTGCCAGAAACTCTCACCGACGAAGAACGTGGCGCTGTACAGCATCAGCAGCCCGTAGGCCAAAAGCGCCAGCAGCGTCACCCCCAACATCACGTCGAAGCTGCCGTAGGTACCGGTGGGTTTTCTCTTTTGTCCGGCCATTGTTTCTCCTCACTTTAGTCCAAAATCCAAAATCTAAAATCTAAAAACTCTGTGTCTCTGTGGCAATTTCCTACAGTGCCATCACCAGTTGGCGGAAATGCTCGCCCCGCTCGGCAAAATCGCGGTAGGCGTCGAAACTCGTGCCGCCGGGTGAGAGCAGGACCACGTCGCCTGAGCGTGCGTACCGCGCGGCGGTCTGCACGGCGTTCTCCAGCGTCCCTGCCGGGATCACCGTTTGGAGCACCAGCGGCCGGTGTTGCGCGCGCGCTTCAGCCAGCGCGGCCTCGACGTGTCTGCCGATCAGCGCCGCTGCCTCGCCGAAGAGGACGAGTACCCGCACGCGCTGGGTCACGGTCCGCGCGAAGTCTTCCCACGGCAAGTCCTTGTCGCGCCCGCCGGCTAGCAGAATCAGCGGCTCGTCGAACGCCCTCAGGGCGGCCATCACCCGTTCCGGCGCGGTGGCGATGGAGTCGTTGATCCACAACACGCCGTTGAGGCGGCGGACTTCCTCCAGCCGGTGTTCGACGCCGGTGAAGGTCGAGAGCACGCGCTCCATCGCTGCGACGGACGCGCCTGTCGCATCGGCCAACGCCATCGCCGCCAGGGCGTTCAGCACGTTGTGCATCCCTCGCAGCCGCAGCGCGCGGCGTTCGCATACGGCGACCCGGCCTTCGGCCCGCTGTAACACGAGCGTATCCCCTTGTAAAAATGCCCCGTTGACGGCAGAGGTTCCGCTGAAATAACGGACTTCTGCCTTTGTCAATTCGGCCAGCGCCCGTGCGTTCGGTTCGTCGTAGCCGAGCACGGCGATGTCACTCTCCCGTTGATGGGTGACGATGTTGGCTTTCGCCGCGATGTAAGCCTCCATCGTTTTGTGCCGGTCCAGATGGTTGGGCGTGATGTTGAGCACGCCCGCAATCTGCGGACTGATCTGCATTAGTTCCAACTGGAAGCTCGACAGCTCCATCACCACCCGGTCGGTGGGCTGCATCGCCGGCAGGTCGTTAATCAACGGGTTGCCGATATTGCCGCCGACCCACGTGGTGAAGCCGGTTTCGGCCAGCATCTTGCCCACCAGCGTCGTTGTCGTCGTCTTCCCCGCCGAGCCGGTGATGCCGACAATCGGGGCCGGACAGCGCCGCATAAATTCCTGCGCGTCGTTGCTGAGTGGGATCCCGCGCCGCGCGGCCTCCTGCACAACCGGCAGATCGCTGGGCACGCCCCCGCTGGTACAGAACAGGTCGCAGTCATCCAGCAGGCTCAATGGATGCTCGCCCAGGACGTAGTGAAGGTTTAGATCGCTCAACTCGCGCATCGCATCTTGTAGCGCTTCGGGTTTGCGCGTGTCCGAAACCGTGACGCGCCACCCTTGTTCGGCGAAAAAGCGCGCCAGCGCCTTCCCTTGCCTGGCCAGGCCCAGAATCACGACAGACGGTAGACGGTAGACGGTAGACGGGTGGTCAGATGATTCGTCATTCACCATTTGCCATTCACCATTTGCCATTAAATCAGCGCCAACGCGACGCCGGCCATCGCCGCCAGCAGTTGCACGAGCCAGAAACGCTGTACCACTTGCGTCTCCGACCATCCCAACAATTCAAAGTGATGATGTAGCGGCGCCATCTTGAAAACGCGCCGGCCCTCACCGTATTTCTTCTTCGTGTACTTGAAATATCCCACCTGGATGATCACCGACAGCGTGATGGCAACCGGCATCAACATAATGATCGGCCAGATCAACCATTGACCGGTCATCAAGGCTACCACACCCAACGTCGCGCCCAGGGCCAGCGAACCGGTGTCGCCCATCATCAACTCGGCGGGATGGGCGTTGAACCACAAGAAGGCGAACGAGGCGCCGACAACCGTGAAGCAGAACCGCTCCAGATAAATCTGCCCTTGCAGATCGGCGATGATGGCGTAGGCGACAAAGGCGCTCGCCATAATGATACCCGCCAGTCCGTCCAGCCCGTCGGTGAGATTGGCGGCGTTGGCCGACCCGATGATGATGAACATCGCTACGGGAATGTAGAACAGACCGATGTTGATCTTTTCCGGGACCCCGGGGATGGCGATGCTGTGCAAGTCCAGCCCGAAATACAACACCAACGCCACGATGAACGTGAGCACCAGTTCGATTTCCATCTTGAAGCGCGCGGTAAACCCTTCACCGCGCCGCATACCCTTCACCCCGGCCCAGTCATCGAGCGCGCCGAGCACGCCGTAAGCGATCATCACGCCCAGCGGCACCAGGATCGAACGCCCCAGCACCGTGTCGTCGCCGATAAGATTGTAAATGTTCAAGGCCAGTGTGATCAAGATGACCGGGATGGTGATGAGAATACCGCCCATCGTGGGCGTGCCCATCTTGGTTTGATGTCCGCTCGGCCCATCGATGCGGATGCGTTTGCCGATGCGCCAACGTTTGAGCAGGCTGATGTAAGGCCCGCCCCAAAAAACGACCATCAGAAACGAGATGCTGGCTAAGATTAGACCAAAGCTCACGGCACCTCCTTGCTGATGGCCATGACGATCTGCTCCATTTTCATAGCCCGTGATCCTTTCACCAGAATAATGTCCTGCGGCTGCAAAATCTTGCGCAGTACGGTGATAGCGGTTTCGCAATCTGGCGTCTCGTGGATTCGATTGCGGGGCAGACCGCACAGTTCAGCGCCCTGCGCGATGTAACGGGCGCGTTCGCCCACCGTGATCAACTCCGCGACGATGTTGGCCGTCCGGCAGCCCACTTTGAGGTGCCCCGCCTCCTCGTAGTCACCCAACTCCAACATATCCCCCAGGACGGCGATCTTGCGTCCTTCTATCGTCCTGAGCAGATTCAGCGCCGCCAGCGCCGAGGCCGGGCTGGAGTTGTAGGTGTCATCCAGGATCAGCGAATCCTGTAGCCCCTGCACGGTGACAAGGCGTAACTGCGGGCCTGGCGCGTGCAAGCCGGCCACGATGTCTTGCCAGTCCAAACCCTCGACCAATCCGGCAGCGGCGGCGCGGAGCACCGTGTGGGCGCTATGCCGTCCCAGCAAGGGCACTTTGACGTAGAGCTGCTCCCCGGCATAATGCAGGCGCAGACGGATGCCTTCCAGCCCCTGCGTTTCCACCTCGTCGGCCCACAGATCCGCTTGCGGCGACAGTCCGTAGAAGAAGATCCGCGCCGGCGTGTGCTCGGCCATCGACCTGACCCGGCGGTCGTCATAGTTGAGGATGGCGACTCCCTCCGGCGCGGGCGGCAGGCTTTCGACCAGCTCGCGTTTGGCCAACATAATGTTTTCCATACTGCCCGCGCGCTCCAAATGCACCGGTTCTACACTGGTGATGATGCCCACGTGTGGGCGTGCGATTGCGGCCAGCAGTTGAATGTCACCGCGCACGTACATTCCCATTTCCAGCACGGCGTAGGCGTCCTCGTCGGTCAGTTGGAGCAGGGTGAGCGGCAGGCCGATCTCGTTATTGTACGAACCGCTGCTGCGCTGCACGCGATAGCGGCTGGCCAGGACCCGGGTGACGACCTCCTTGGTCGTCGTTTTGCCGACGCTGCCGGTGATGCCGATGACGCGCGGTGTCAGTTGTTGCCGCCAGAAGCGCGCCGCGTTTTGCAGGGCGTCGAGCGTGTTGCGGACGCGGATGAGCAGCGGCGTGGTGAGAGCCTGGGTGGGGGCGCCGCGCGCCACGTCAAACGTGTCAGCCGCTACATCAACATCGCGCTCGATGACGGCGGCAATCGCGCCCCGTTTGAAGGCGTCGGCGACGTAATCGTGTCCATCGACGTTCTCACCTTTGAAGGCGAAGAAGACCGGGCGCGAATCTTCGCGGCGCGAAGACTCCCGGCGCGAATCTTCGCGCTTGGATTCTGCTGTGCGTGAATCCAAGATAGGATGAACCGGCATCTGCATCCCTTCTGGACGCCGGCCGCTGATGCCCTCGATCAAATCTGCTAATGTCAGTTGCTTCATTTTAGTCTGGTAGTCTTTAGTTTGATAGTCTTATCATCGTCTATAATGTTCGTAGGGCGAGTTGGTAACTCGCCCTGTGTATCATCGCCGGTTCGCGCGCCGATTATTGTGCCGCGCGCACATCTGAGGGCGGAACGCCCATGAGTATCAAAACACGTGAGATCACTTTCTGGAAAACCGGGGCGGCGATGTGCATGCCCCAACGCATGTGAGCCGGCACATCGGGGCGCTCCAGGTTGACCAAAACGACAACCTGCGGATTCGGCACCGGACCGAATCCTGCATACGACACGATCACCTGCTGCGGATCATAGCCGCCGCTGGTGGGGATCTGGGCTGTGCCCGACTTCCCCGCGACGCGATACCCCGGCACCTGCGCCGCCTTGGCAATCTTTTCGACGCTGTGCGCCATCATTTCGGCGACCACGTGGGCTGTTTCTGCAGAGATCGGTCGCCCCAATTCGCGCGCCGGAATGGGAACGATGCGCCCATCCGCATACTGGCGTTCCAGAACGATGCGCGGCTCCATCATCACCCCATCGTTGGCTACGGCCGAAATCGCTACCGCCATCTGCAACGGCGTGACCGCGATACCCTGCCCGAAGGAGTTCGTCGCCAGGTGACTGTCGTTCCAGTCCCAATCGGTGGGCAGGTGGACGATGCCGGCCGCTTCGCCGGTAAGCTCGATGCCGGTGGTCTGCCCAAAGCCGAAGGCCCGCACGTATTTGTAGAAGAGGTCCGCGCCGAGAACCTGGGTTGAGAGTGTCGCTGCCCCGACATTCAGGGAGTAGTCCAGGATGCCCTGTAGCCCTTGCTGTCCATAGGCAGCACCATCCGAGTTGCGGATGGATGCCCCGCCGTATTCGAGCTTCTCCAGATCGTTGTAGGTCCAGTTCATATCTGCGCGCCCGGAATCGTACGCCGCTGCCACGGTGATGACCTTGAAGACCGAGCCGGGTTCGTAGGGAATGCTCACCGCCGGATCGCGGAAGATCGACTCCTGGCCCTTTTCCATATACTCCGGGTAGCGGTGCGGCTCATAATTCGGGCGACTGGCGACCGCCAGAATCTCGCCGGTCCTGGGGTTCATCACTATAATTGTACCGCCCGCCGCTTTGTAGTCCACAATGGCTTGATCGAGGACACCCTCGACAAAAGCCTGGATGGTGCGGTCGATGGTGAGGCGCAAATCTGTGCCTGGATAAGGGGTCAGGTTGTCGTTCAGCAATTCGTCAGGCAGCGGACTGGTATCGCCACTGACCGGGCCGACGCGCTGCACCCTATCACCGCGCAAGAAGCGCAACTGAAATGCCTGGACGCCATACCCCATCCCGCTGGCGTTGACAAAGCCCAACGTATGGCAGGCCATCGCCCCCTCGGCGTAATAGCGTTCCCAGGTGGGCGACAGCGTAATCCACGACCATCCCAGCTCTCGTAGTTTCTGGGCCGTCTCGGCGGGCACACGATTGGTCAACGGACGCCACTGGAGCGTTTGCGCGCTTTGTGTCAGGGTGAGCGTGGCGAGCAGTTCCTCTTCCGGCCGGTTCAACAGCGGGGCGAGCACGGAAGCCGCCATCATTGTGTCGGTGATCAGGTTGATCTCGGCGCCCACGTTATACACCGGCACGTTGCCGACCAGCAAGTCGCCATTGCGATCCATAATTACACCCCATGGCGCTTCGGGCAAACTGTATTGGCGGCTGACCAGCGTTTCGGCTTCGTTCTGATACTGGCTGTGTTCGAGCACTTGTAAACGCACTAACTGCCCAAGGATGGGCAGCAGGGCAGCGATCAGCAGTACCGTGATCAGGCGCAAACGCGCATCTGGACCGTGTAACATCTCAAGGCTCTCCCAGGTACAGGTAGTCAATCGACTTAGCCGGTTGGTATCCCAGCGCTACCGAGCGTTCCTGCAAAACGGGAATGGAACTTAGACGGGCGATCTCGGCCATCAGACCCTGGTTATCTCGCATGACAGCGGCCATTTGATTCTCCATTTCCCACAGGCGCCGCGCGGTGTGGACATTGGAAGCCACCACCGTGAGGTAAATGCCGGCCAGCACGGTCGTAATGATCACCACACCGAGCAAAAGCCGCGCCAGCAGGCGCTGCATCTTCTCCTGTCGCTTCAGGACCCCGTGTGTTTTTTGTTGCCAGACTACGCTCATAATAGCTTTCAACCTTCAGCTTTCAGCTTTCGGCAATTGGCTATCAGTATTTCTGGCTGATAGCTGACGGCTGAAAGCTGACAGCTTCATATTCTTTCCGCTACGCGCAATTTGGCGCTGCGACTGCGGGGATTGACGGCAATCTCCTCCGCAGATGGGACGATGGGCTTGCGCGTTATGATTTGTAAAGTGGGTGTGCGTCCGCATGTGCAGACGGGCGCTTTGGGCGGGCAGATGCACCCGCGCTCCTCCTGTTTCAAGAACTGTTTGACGACGCGGTCTTCCAGGGAGTGAAAGGTGATGACTGCCAGCCGTCCACCGGAACGCAAGGCCGCGACGGCCTGGGGCAGTGCTGCCGCGAGACCCTCCAGTTCGTGGTTCACGGCAATCCGCAACGCCTGAAATGTGCGCGTGGCGGGGTGTAGCCGTTCTGCGCGCGTTCGCCCCACTGCCGTTTCAATCACCTCGGCCAGATGCCCCGTGCTGCGGATCGGGCGTGCCGCGACAATGGCCTGCGCGATCCGCCGGCTGCGCGGTTCCTCACCGTACCGTCGCAGCAGGTCTGCCAGTTCTGCCTCGGACAGTTGGTTGACCAAAACGGAGGCCGGTGTATCATCACCGGTCGGGTCGAAGCGCATATCCAACGGGCCATCTGCACGGAAAGCAAAGCCGCGTGTGGGGTCATCCACCTGCCAGGATGAGAACCCCAGATCGAACAGGATACCATCCAGGAGTGGGAATCCGCTGCGCTGCAGGGCTGCCGTCAAATGGACATAGGACATAGGCAGAACTTGTGCCCGCTCTTCAAAGGGTTTAAGGTGCATTGCTGCGCGCGCTGCGGCCTCGGGATCACGATCCAACCCCAGCAACTGTCCTGCCGGTGCAGCGGCTTCGAGGATGGCGGCAGCATGTCCACCGCCGCCGACCGTCGCATCGAGGTAGTATCCCCCCGGCTTGACGGCCAGGCCCTCGAGCACCTCCGCCACAAGGACGGGAACATGCCCGCTGCGTTTCCGGTTTCCTGCGGGCGCCTCAGTGTGTGATCCGGCGTCCGCATCCGGTTCAAGGGTTGTTAAATCTGCAGGTTCTCCCATAATGCCGGATTCTCGTCCATCATCTCCATCTGACGAGCGTTGGTTTCTTCCCACCGTTCGGGTGCCCAAATTTCCAGGAAGCGATCCAGACCTACGATCACGGCCTCGGTGGTCAGGCCCAATCCGGCATACTCACGCAGACGATCCGGGATAAGAATGCGTCCCTGGCGATCCAGTTCTGCGCTCGAGGCATCGGCGAAGAAAACGCGCCGCAATGCCCGCCCGCGCGGGTCGGTGATGGGCAGCGCGTTGACTTTCTGGGCGATTTCGTCCCAGACGTCCATCGGGTAGATGGTCAAACAGTGGTCCAGCCCGCGCGTGACGACAATGCTCCCGGTGAGTTCATCACGGAAACGCGCAGGGATGGTGAGGCGTCCCTTGTCATCCAATGTGTAAGTATATTGTCCTAAGAACATCGCGCTTGCATTCCCCACTGTTGCGGTTAAAATTTGGGAGTGAAAGGGATTGAATTCCCCATTTTCCTCCATTTTTCCCCATAATCACCCACAATTATATACGATAATCCCAATTATTGCAATAGGGAAATCCCAAATTTTGATAACAGAATTAGTAAAATTTTGGGATAAGTTGTTACGTATTTGTAACACTCGCGGCATCGCTTATAATGTGAAGGGATTGGGAATCACGAATCATGGATTACGGATTGGGGATTGAGCATTGCTACACATTGAACGGTTGAAAACCGATATCGAGGCGCTGAGCCGGTTGGCGGTGGAGCGGCAAACGTTGCGCGAAGATGACGTGGCGCGAGCGTTGCGCTGGTTGGCCGAAGCGCCAGAGCCGGCAACGCTGCGCGAGCGTCTGGCCCCGGTGACGTCCGGCGATCACGATTGGCCCGGGGCGCTGCCGGCTGCTGATGCGCCACTCGCCGCGCGCTTTACCGTCGATGGCGATCCCCCCCATGGCACGGTGGTGATCGGGGTGGATGGGTCGCAGGTCTATCCCGATCCGCATGCGGCGGTGTTGTATTACCTGATCCAGATCGGTGGGCTGGCCTTTAGCTACGATGGTTCGCGTCCGCGCCCATACAGTTGCGAGGCGCTGCACTTCAAGGATGAGGAGGTGTACGACGCGCAGGGCTATCCCATCTCGAACGAGCGGGTAGGGATGGAGCGCCTGGTGCAGGAGATGGCGTATCTGGCCGAGTTGACGACCATCGAGCATAGCCTCGCGCCTGCCGCGCCATTGCTCGCACTGACCGACGGTCCATTGCTGTGGCCCTATGTCGAACGCAGCCGGAGCGATTCCCAGGCCATCGAAGCCTATCTCGACGCACTGACTGAGATTCGGCAGGCGGGCGGCTTGCTGGTGGGCTACGTGGCCCGTCCGGGTGGGCGGGCGCTGGTGGAACTGCTGTGGGCCGCTCAGTTAGCGCCGGAGGACGTGCCGGGCCGCCTGGCGGAGAATCCGTTGCGCCGGTTGACCGACGCGGCGTTGATGGCGCACTTCCTTGCGCCGGGCGAACGGTCGGCCTGGTTCACCCGCCCCTCGGCGACGAACCATCGCCATGCCGGGCGCGGGCATGCGGTGTGGTTCTGCTACGTGAACGTGGGCGCAGTGCGGGCGCCGGTCATTGCGCGGGTGGAAGCGCCGGAGTGGGGCGCCCAGAACGCGGACGTTATCACGACGTTGCACGCGGTTTTGCTGCATCAGTCGCAGGTGTTGAACGGTTACCCTTACGTGCTGGCGCGCGCCCACGAAGAGGCGCTCGTCACCACGGCGGACAAGGCCGCATTGGATGGCGAAATCCAGCGCCATCTTTTCGCGCAAGGCATCCTCGTCCGTCCATCGGAGAAAGCGCAGCAGAAAGCGATTTTAGGGAAGAGGTGAAGGAGTGATGTATGGCTGACACCGATAGCGTGATTACGATCGGCAACGTCCTGCGGGCCGATATCCGTGGGTTTGTGGTGGCGTCGCGCATCCCGGAGCCGGATGTGCCGACGTTTGGCACGTTCGTGCGGGCGGCGATCCAGCAGCAGCGTGCCGACCTCATCGGGCTGGTCTACAACATCACGTTGCAGGACGATCCTTTCCTTAAGAACCTGGCGGTGACGGTGATCGAGGACGATCCGCGTTATGCGGAAATCATCCGCGATCAGCAGGAGAACCGCGCCGTCCCGGTGGAGATTGCGGTGGCAGCCATCGGCTACCGCGACGAGGACGGGTATCATTACGGTCTGCCGCCGCAACCGCCGATGATCTTGCATCGTATCACCGTATGCAGCAAGGACGAGGTCCGCCACATCACCGCCGCGCCGGACTTCATGCGTGCGCTGTTCGACAACCGCGACGTGCCCGCCGACGAGCTGATCCCGACGGCGCTGCAACGGGCGGCGCGCCTGCGCCCGGAGGCGCTGCGCGCGGAATTTTTTCTCGATGCCGGGCGCTATCTGGCCCAGTATCTGGGCCGCGATCCCGTCCGCTTGGAACGCATTTTGCGCCGGTTAATGTAGTCTTGTAGTCATATAGTCGTGTAGTCGTGTAGTCGCGTAGTCATGTAGTCGTATAGGCGTGTAGTCATGTAGTGGTGTAGTTATTTAGTCGTGTAGTCATGTGTCATGTAGTCGTGTAGGCGTTCGCTCTGGCGATTGGACTTCGACTACCCGACTATCCGACTAATGACTACTGGACTACTTGACTACCAAACTAATGACTACTGGACTACCCGACTATCCGACTAATGACTACCTGACTATCAGACTAATGACTACTGGACTACCCGACTATCCGACTAATGACTACTCAACTATCAGACTATCGTAAGGAGAATTGTATGCGATCTCGATTCTATGTTTTGTTTTGTCTCGGTTTGTTGTTGATCCTGGCAGTCAGCGGTTGCAAATCCACCACCGAGACGCCTGCCCCTACAGAGGCCGTGCAGGCTACGGTAGCCGCGCCCATGGTGGAGGCTCCCGCCGTAACCAACACGCCGCGCCCCACGCCGACGTCGTATCCCACGCTGCCGCCGATGTCCTCGCCCACCCCGACGTTCACCCCCTCACCCACGCCGACCGCAGAGCCGCCGACGGAGACGCCGGAAATGCCGGAGGCCACGCCAACCGTCACCGCCGGACCGACGGGAACGCCTCGAGCCGGGGGGGGCGATGTCGGGTTGCCGCCCTTGCCGAGGCCGCCGGCCGTGATTGCTTCCGGTGTGTTGGCGCTGCGCGATGATCCCGACGTCGCGCCGCCGCTCAGCATCCACGTGAGCGCGAATCAGGCGCTGGAGGGCTACCGCTATCGCGTCTCCGGCGTGCTGCGCAACGACGCAAGCGAGAATTACGCCGCGTTAGGCGTGGTGGCGACGTTCTATACCCCCGATGGCTCGCGCTATGGCCCGATCAAGGCGAACGTGGCGTGCCTGCTGCTGACGCCCGGCGACGAATGTCCGTTCGTTATCGAGGCGACCTCGAAGAATCTGGCCGCGGTGATGTTGCACCCGGAAGGCGCGCCGACGAGTCGCGTGGCGGCTCCGTTGACCTTTGCGGTGACGGGGCGGTATCAAGACGCCGTCGGCTATGTGCACATCACGGGCCGGGTGCGCAATCCCAACGCCTATGCAGTGAAGAATATCACCGTTAACGGCGCGCTGCTCAACGCGCAGGGCGAGATTGTGGCTACAGGGATGACGATCCTGGTGGATAGTGTCCCTGCGAACGGTGCAGCGACGTTCGACGTAGCCATCAAGTACGAGCCTTACGCGAATTACCGGTTGTACGTCCAGGGAGAACAGTAGCAGGTTCTCAGGCGCTGCGGGGACGGTGGATTGTGATCCGCCTTAAGCGTTGAAGCAGAACTATTTTGGAGGAGTCTCTACGTGGGATTCCACACCAACGAGGAGCAAAATTACAACCGCGAATCACGCGAATTTGCGCTAATTTTCAAGAAAGATTCGCGTAGATTTGCGAGATTAGCGGTTTATGTTCAGAGGAGCAAAATTACAACCGCGAATCACGCGAATTTGCGCTAATTTTCAAGAAAGATTCGCGTAGATTTGCGAGATTAGCGGTTTATGTTCAGAGGAGGTGTGCATGCAAAAATCGATTAACAACCGGCGTAAGGTCGCCATCGTTGGCGCAGGGGCGGTCGGAGCGACATTCGCTTACGCACTGGCGCAGAGCGGCCTGGCCGACGAGATCGCCTTGATCGACAGGAACGAAGACCTGGCCCGTGGGCAGGCGCTCGACCTGGCCCACGGCCAGCCGTTCTTCCCGCCCGTTTCCATTCGCGCCGGCGTCCCCTCCGATTATGCCGATGCGCGGTTGATCGTCCTCACCGCAGGGATCGCCCAGCGTCCGGGTGAAACGCGGCTCCAACTGCTGCAGAAGAATGCGGCCGTCGTGCGCGCCGTGGTGGCTGACATTCTGGCCCAGGATTCCGCCGCCGTGCTGTTGGTGGTCACCAATCCGGTGGATGTGATGACCTACGTCGCATTGCAGGCTACAGGCTGGGACAGGGGGCGCGTCATCGGCTCCGGCACCGTGCTGGACAGCGCCCGTCTGCGCCATCTGCTGAGCACACACTGCGGCGTCGATAGCCATAACGTGCACGGGTATGTGCTCGGCGAGCATGGAGACACCGAGTTTGTGGCCTGGTCGATGACGCACGTCGCCGGCATGCAGATCGATGCGTTCTGTCCGGTTTGCGGTCGCTGCGCCGACTGGGGCGCGGAGCGCGACCGCATCCAGCAGGAAGTCCGCGACTCGGCTTATCATATCATCGACTACAAGGGGGCGACTTCCTATGCGGTCGGGCTGGCGCTGGTACGCATCGCAGGGGCGATTTTGCGAGGGCAAAACAGTGTGCTGACCGTTTCCACCTTGCTCGATGGCGAATTTGGACTGCGGGACGTTTGTCTCAGTGTGCCCTGTCTCGTGTCGACCCACGGGGTCGCGCGGATCATCGAGAGTACCCTCCCGGAACGTGAGCAGGCGGCGCTCTTCGCGTCGGCGGCTGTGCTGAAAGAGGCCATCGCTGCACTGGATCGCGCAGTGTAGCCGGGGTTCAGGGGTAGGGCTTGCCGGTCACGAATCAGGCAACGAATAAACGAATTCAGACCTACACGCCTGACTTGTTATAAGTTTTCGCGGAAAAAGTCCCGCACGCGCTCTTCCATGTAGATGCGGTCGGCCAGACTGCGGGGGGTGTGCCGTTCGTCGGGGAAGAGCAATAGTTCGTAGGGCTTGCGCGCGCGGATGAGGGCGTTGATCAGCCGCGCGGTATGGCGGAAGTGCACGTTCTCGTCGATCAGGCCGTGGACGAGTAGCAGCTTCCCCTGTATCTTGTCCACGTGGGCCATCACGCTGCTGATCGCGTAGCCTGCGGGATTCGACTGCGGTGTGCCCATATAGCGCTCGGTATAGTGCGTGTCGTAGCCGTCCCAGTGGGTGACGGGCGCGCCTGCCACGGCAACCTTGAACGTCTCCGGCGCACGCGCCAGGCACATCGCCGCCATGTAGCCGCCGTAGCTCCACCCGTAGATGCCGACGCGGGCCGGGTCTGCCAACCCTTGCGCGACGAGCCATTTCACGCCATCGACCTGATCCTGCACTTCTACGTCACCCATGTTGTGTTTAAGCGCGCCCTCGAAGGCCAGGCCCCGTCGCGCACTGCCGCGATTGTCCACCTTGAACACCAGATACCCCAGACTGCTCAAGTATTGCGCCCGCATATCCACTGTGACCGCCCAACTGCGCGTCACGCGCTGGGCGTGCGGCCCGCCGTAGACGTTGACGATCACCGGATATGGCCCTGGCCCGAATTCCGCCGGTGGAAAGTAGAGCGCGCCGTACAGCGTGTCGCCGTTGCAGTTCTGGAAGGCGACGATCTGCGGCGCGGAGAGTTCCAACGCCGCAACCCGCGGATCAGGCGTGTCGTAGATCGTGCGCAGCAGTGCGCCATTCGCCAGATCGCGCAGCGTGACCGTGGGCGGCGTTTCCGGCGCGCTGAAAACGTCGACGAAGCGCCGCCGGGCGTGGTCGAGGGTGACGGCGTGCATCCCCGGTTCGTGGGTGAGCCGGCGCGGTTTCCCACCTTCCAGGGGGACAACGTAAAGGTGCTGCTCGGTCGGATGCTCCAATGTCGCAGTGAAGTAGACCAGCCCCTGTGCTTCGTCGATGCCGGCGAGTGTGTCCACCATCCAGGGACCATTGGTCAGTTGACGGAGCATTTGCCCGTCACCAGCGTACAGGTAGAGATGCCGGAAGCCGGTACGCTCCGCAGCCCACACGAAGCCACCGTCTTTGAGCGGGCTGAATATGTCGTGCAGGTTGATCCACACGTCACTGGTTTCGATAAGGAGCGTTTCGCCTGCGCCGGTCTGCGGATCGAAGCGCAGCAGCCGCAGTTCGGTCTGCTCGCGGTTTTCGATTTGGGCGCTCAGGCGACCATCCGGCAACCACTGGACACGGGCCAGGTAAATGTCGTCGTCGTCTCCCAAATCCATCCACACCGGCGTCCCGCCATCCACCGAGATGACGCCGAGTCGTACCTTCGCGTTGGCCTGTCCGGCAAACGGATAGCGGTGGTCTTCCTGCGCGCTTTCACCGGTTTGGTCTTTGCCCTGGTGGACGATGCGGTACACAGGGATGTGCGTCTCGTCCACCTCGGCGAAGGCCAGCCGGCGCCCATCCGGCGCCCACCAGAAGCCGTGACTGCGGCCCATCTCTTCCTGCGCGATGTACTCGGCGAGACCGTGGGTGCGGCCTGTGCCGCGCGCGCCGGTCGTGAGTTGTACCGGCTCGCCGCCCTCGGCGGAAACGACGTAAAGCTCGGCATCCTTCACGTAGGCGATGAAGGCGCCATCCGGCGAGAACTGCGGATCGAGTGCCGGACCGCCCTCGTTGCTGACGATTTGGCGAAGTGCCGCATCCTTGCCGGCTGCTGTGGCGCTATCTTGCACGTAGATGCCGCCATTGAGCGGCACCAGCACGCGCAAACCTTGCCCGGAGAGCGCGTAGCGCGTCACGCCCACGGCGAGCGAACGGGCGCGCTCGCGGCGCAGCTTCTCTTCCGGCGAGAGCGTTTCCTCCGTCTCGCCGCCGCTCGGAGGCATCACGAGCTGCCACGTTGCGCCTGTCTCCAGGTCGCAGGCGTAGAGCTGCTGCGTGAGTGTCCCTTCTGCGCTGTGCAGGTACGCGAGCAGTGTGTCATCTGCGCTGAAGGCGAACGTGTTGGGGATCGCCATCCCCGGCTGCGGGTAGCGGGCGACGTCTTCGAGGGTGATTTTCGTCATGGTTGTTCTTGTCCTTTGGAAAAGAAGTTGTTACCCTTTTACCGCCGAGAACGCAGAGCGCGCAGCGATTTATCGGTTCCCAGCGTCTGCGGCAGCCTCGGCGGTGAAAACTGCCGTGTCTGTGTACGCCCCAATTATACGCCCGCGACGCTTTCCAGCAAAGCCGTGAACGTCGCCAAATCCTCGCACTGCAGGAAGGCGCGGCGCTGCTGGCGGCTGACGTCGGTGCTGGTGAGGTAGCGCCGCAGGTGCTTGCGAAAACGGCGGAGGCCGAGATATTCGCCGTGGAAATCCACCATGCGGCGCAGATGTTCCAGGATGACCGGTACGCGCTCGGCCCAGGGGACGTCGGGCAGGTCGCGGTATTGAAAAATCCACGGGTTGCCGATGGCAGCGCGCCCGATCATCACGCCGTCGCAGCCGGTGCGCGCCTGGATGCGGGAGATGTCGGCAGCGCACTTCACGTCGCCGCTGGCGAGGACGGGGATGCGCACGGCCTGTTTGACCGCGGCGATGGCATCCCAGTCGGCGCGGCCGGTGTATTGCTGGTCGGCGGTGCGCCCGTGCACGGCGAGCATTGCTGCGCCGCTATCTTCGAGGATACGGGCGACTTCCAGGTAATTGCGCGAACCGGCGTCCCACCCCAGGCGAATCTTGCCGGTGACGGGGACGCGCACGGTGGCGACGAGTCGCGTCACAATGCGCCCGATCAGCGCCGGGTCTTTGAGCAGTGCTGCACCGTGCCCACCCTTGACGATTTTCGGTTCGGCGCAGCCCATGTTGAAGTCGAGCACGTCGATGCCCAACGCTTCGACGGCGCGCGCGGCTTTCGCCAGTATGTCAACGTCGCTGCCGAAGAGCTGGCACGCCAACGGATGCTCATCTGGATGGAAGCGCAACAGTTCATCCGAGCGTTGCGAGCCGTAGAGGATGGCGCTCGCCGAGAGCAAGCCGGTGTAGACCAGCGCCGCGCCGAATTCCAGGCACAGGCGGCGGAAGGGCTGGTCGTTGTAGCCCGACAGCGGCGCGAGGATCAGCGGGCCATGGATGGGCAAGTCGCGGATGAAAAAGACGGGGGTAGTCATGGAGTCAGATAGTCTTTAGTCGCGTAGTCTGGAGTGACATTGTCTTTCGTTGGACCATTCATGAAATCTGCTTAATCTGCTGACGAGTTTGTGTTTTGCGTCGTGTGTCCTTAATCGCAAACGGCAGGTAGAAGAGGAGGATGAAGGCCAGGGCGAGCGCGATGATAATGGGGATGTAGCCGGGCCAGGGCGGCAGCACGTCCAACAGGCTGGCGGTTTCCGGTTTTCGGGCAAGATACAGGTAGTTGCTGCCGATCAGGTCATTGATCACCCAGACGTGGAGCGCGTAGAGGTAACTCCCCACGAGCACGCGCCGCACCGACGCCCACGTGGGACGGAAGCCTTCGACGATGGTCATATAGAGCGCGGCGGTGACGATAGCGCCATGCGACAGCATCGTCTGAAAGAAGCGGAAGTGTGGGAACCCGTAGATGCCTGCATCGGGCGTAAGCAAGGCTTGCAGTGCGCCGGCAATGCCAAGCAGGTAGGCGAATTCGTAGATGGCGTAGTTTTTGGTGATCAGCATGTAGGCGCTCAGCCAGACCAGGACGCTGCACAGGTGCAGCGGCAGCATTGTCTGAACCGTCCATTCGCCAATGCTCCATTTCCACAAGTGCCAGGCGATCTCGTTGATGACGAGCAAAATCGCCAGCCCGTAACGGATGTTGCGTCGCGCAGTCTCACCGGCGTGTTTGCGGATGGTGAGCAATGCCACGTTAACAAGCGCCACAAGCGCCAGGGCGATGAGATGCGCCGTGCCGAAAAGCTCGAACGGCGCGCCGGTCCAGTCTTTGGCAAAGAAGTTTCCCATCGTTCGTCCTCAGTCGGGTAGTCGGATAGTCAGGTTGTACGGAATTGGTGTTATTGTACCACATCTGCTAACTGGACAACTCACCCAAATCGATGTATACCAAACGCGCGCTGAAAATTCACCACGGAGACACGGAGAACACAGGGGTTTTTTAGAATTCTCTCCGTGCCCTCTGTGCCTCTGTGGTTACTTTTGAAGGAGGAAACCATGAATCAGGAATCACTAGGGATTACCGTCATCGGCGCGGGCCATGGCGGGAAGGCGATGGCGGCGGAGATGGCGGCGCGTGGATTTGCGGTGACGTTGTACAATCGCACTTACGAGCGCATCGAGGTGATAGACCTGCGTAAGGGCATCGAGTTGCAGCTAGAAGATGGCAGTGTGGTCTTCGCTCCGCTGCGCGCGGTCACCGCCGATATGGGCGAGGCGTTGGCCGAGGGCCGGCTGGTGATGGTCGTCGTTCCGGCGTCAGGACACCGGGATATCGCGCTGGCGTCTGCGCCTTATCTGCGCGATCACCACATTGTCGTGTTGCACCCTGGACGTACCGGTGGGGCGTTGGAGTTCAAACAGGCGCTCATTGAAGGCGGCTGCAATTGCAATCCTATCATCTGTGAGGCGGAGACCTTCCTTTTTGCGGCGCGTAGCAGTGGGCCGGCGGAGGCCCGCATCTTCCGCACCAAGTTCTCGGTGCCGGTTTCCGCGCTTCCGGCGACGCGCACGCAGGAGGCGCTGGCCACGCTTTCCGCGGTCTACCCGCAGTTCATTCCGGCCAAGAACGTGCTCTATACCGGCTTGAACAACATGGGGGCGATCTTCCATCCCGCGCTGACGTTGCTCAATGCCGGGTGGATCGAGGCGCGGCAGGGCGACTTTCAGTTTTACATGGATGGGGTCACGCCGGCCACGGCGCGGGTGCTGGCCGCGTTGGATCGAGAGCGGGTGACGGTGGCGGCGGCTGTGGGGATTCGCGCGCAGACGGCGGAGGAATGGCTCGAACGCGCATACGGGGCACTGGGCGGCAATCTCTACGAAGCGATGCATGCCAACCCCGGCTATGGGGGGATCAAAGCGCCCAACATCATCCAGCATCGCTACATTTTCGAGGACGTGCCGTGCAGCCTGGTGCCGATTGCGCTCATCGGCCACCAATACGGCGTCGACACGACCGCCATCCACGCGATTGTGAAGCTGGCGAACATCGTCCACGCGACGGATTACTGGCGCAAAGGCCGCACACTGGAACGGCTGGGGATCAAGGGGATGTCGGTGGCGGAACTGCACCATTACGTGGAGACGGGGGAGCGGTAGGGCGAGTTGCGAGTTGCGAGTTGCGAGTTATGAGTTGCGAGTGATGGAGAGGTAAATGATGAAGACTGTTGTAGCGGGAGCGTTGGGCGAATGTGTGCATGTGGCCGGGGTGATGAATTTCCTGCGGCTGGCGGAAGTGGCGGGCTGGCGGACGGTGTTCCTCGGCCCGGCGGTATCGGTGGAGGCGCTGCTGGAGGCTGCGCGGCGGGAGCATGCGGACCTCGTCGGCGTTTCGTATCGGCTGACGCCGGAGACCGGCGAGCGGCTGCTGGGCGACTTCGCGGAGGCGGCGGACGAGCTACGCAGCGCGGGCGTGCGCTTTGCCTTCGGAGGGACGCCGCCGGTGGCCGAACGGGCGCGGGCGCTCGGCTTCTTCGAGCAGGTCTTCGACGGGAGCGAACCGCCGGACGCGGTCCTGGCCTATCTCAAGGGACAGGCTCACACGCAAGCCACCGCTGCGGATTTTCCACAGACAACTGTGGCGCGTATCGCCTGGAAAGCGCCGTACCCCATTTTGCGCCACCACTTCGGTCTGCCGACGATGGAGGCGACCGTGGATGGCATTGCCAAAATCGCCGAGGCGCACGCGCTGGACGTGATTTCGCTGGGCATCGACCAGGACGCGCAGGAGCATTTCTTCCACCCGGAGCGGCAGGACGTGCGGCGCAAGGGGGCCGGCGGCGTGCCCGTGCGCAGCGCCGAGGATTACCGCGCGCTCTACGCAGCCAGCCGCCGTGGTAACTATCCGCTGTTGCGCACTTATTCCGGCACCGACGACTTCATCCGCCTGGCGGAGGTTTACGTCGAGACGATCAACATCGCCTGGTGCGCTATCCCGCTCTTCTGGTTCAACCAGATGGACGGGCGCGGGCCGTGGGACCTGGAAGGCTCGATCCGCGAGCACCAACAGGTGATGGCGTGGTACGGCGCGCGCGGCATCCCGGTGGAACTGAACGAGCCGCACCATTGGGGGATGCGCGACGCGCCGGACGTGGTTTCGGTCGTCGCGGCGTACCTTTCGGCGCACAACGCAAAGGCGTTCGGCGTGCGCGACTACATCGCGCAGTTGATGTTCAACAGCCCGCCGGGCCTCTCAGACGCGATGGATTTGGCGAAGATGCTGGCGATTTTGGAGCTAATTGCGCCGCTGGCCGGGCCGGACTTCCGCATCTGGAAGCAGACGCGGACGGGGTTGCTGAGCTATCCCCTCAACGCCGACGCGGCGCGCGCGCATTTGGCCGCGAGCATCTACGTGCAGATGGCGCTCAAGCCGCACATCGTGCATATTGTGGGGCACACGGAGGCGCATCACGCGGCCACTGCCGACGACGTCATCGCCGCGAGCGCCATGGCGCGGCGGGCCATCGACAACGCGCTGCGCGGTCAGCCGGACATGACGGCAGACCCGGCGGTGCAGGCGCGCAAAGACGAGCTGGTGCGCGAGGCGCGGGCAATGCTGGCGCAGATCGCGGCATTAGCCGAGGATACCATCGCCGACCCGCTGACCGATCCGGCGACACTGGCGCGGGCGGTGACGAGCGGTTTGCTCGATGCGCCACACCTCAAGAACAACCCTTTCGCGCGTGGGGCGGTGGTCACGCGTATTGATCAGCGCGGGGCGTGCGTGGTCGTGCAACAGACCTGACAGGTCTTCTGAGACCTGTCAGGTCTGACGAAGGCGGGAAAATGTATCGTAAGCAGTACGGATCGCCGCGCCATACTGAACCGCCTGCCCTGGCCCGTTGTACAGCCGCGCGAAGGTGACGAAGTCCAGAGCCTGTAGCGCGGCGATGCGCTTGGATTCGGTCGCGCGTCCGCGGAGGAAGTTGAAGAAGCCGATGATCTGGTCGCGCTCGCTGGCGGAGAAGGCGTCGAACATCTGCTGAACGGTGTCGTAGCCGAGGGTGGGGTAGTTGAAGCCCATGATCTGCGCCCCGCCCATGCTGATAGAGAGCTTGGCCGCCGTATCGTTCAGGCCGCGGGCGAACTCGAAGACACGCCACTCTTCATCCTGGCTGGTGTGGGCTTTGCGCCATGCCTCGTGGGCGGCGGGACGCCACATGTGATCCTGCCACCGTTGGGTCGCGTTGAACTGGAAATGCTGTTGGTAGATGCTGAGGTTATCCTTGCCCCAGCGGTCGTAAAAGACGTGGTTCTCAAAACGGATGATCATGCGCCCGTTGGCGTCGAAGGCACGTCCGCCGGATTCGACCGTCAGCACGGCGACAGCGGCGGCAGGGTCAAGCTCCAGGTGCGCGGCCAAGGCTTTGAGCAGGCCACCCATGCGGTTCCACAGGCTGGCGACCTGGCGTTCGGTGTAAGTGGGATTGGGGCCAAGCCTGATCTTCTCGGCTTCCGGCGGTTCCAGAGGGACTTCGGGAAAAGGCTCCGGCTTTTTGCCGGGTTGTTCCTCTACCGGCTCTATGCCTACCTGCACGTAACTGCTGTGGAGATAGCCGGAGCGCACGGTATCGGCCACGTATAGCCACCCATCCTCGCTCCGCCAGATGTGCACCTGCGTGCCCGGCGGCAGGATTTCGAGGATTTTGCTCTCGGTGCTCGCGCTGGCCCGCAAGTTGACCGTGTCGGTGGTCTTCCCAATCTGCGGGAAGAGGACGGCCTCCACCGGTACGTACCCGCCCATCCCCAGCGCGATGACCTCGTACCAGCCGCCCTCCTCGCCAAAGACGAGCAGTTGTGTGTCCTCGTACAGCGCCGTGACGATGGGGAGCGTTTCGCCCGGCGTGTTGCGCACGGCGAGGGCCATTGCGGTTTTACCGGCGCGCGGGAGTTGCGTATAGCTGCGGTAGACGTAACCCTCTTGCCCCCCCACGCGGATGTGCAGCCAGTTGCTGCCCACCTCATCCAAAATATCGAACACCGTCCCTTCGGGTAGCGTCGTGAGAATCGGATAATCCAATCCCGTGCCCGCCCGCAAATTAAGGTCGGTTGTGGTCTTACCCTTCCAGCCGGACATGTAGCCCTCCTTTTGTGATGGTCAGCGCTTTGATTCGGGAGTGCGGCGTATGGAGTAGGGATGTTTGTGTGATACTTATATTGTAATGGAAAATGCCATGAATGGAAATAGTTGATGTGGGGCTTTTTCGACAATTATCGAAATCTCAATAAAATGAGAATGGAAATGACGCGGCAGACTACCGCGCCGACTACAAAACTAAGGCTCTGTAAATAAACAACTTCCCGCTCGGGCCGGTCTCTGACCGTGGCCGCCAATGTCTGACGCCATGGTGACGCGGTCGGAGACCGGCCACAGCTGGGAAGCGGTAGGTGTTCTGTCAACGGATTTAACGGATTTGAACGGATTTTCTACCTGAATCTTCGCAAATCTCCACTAATTTTGATCTCTATTCGCGAAGATTTGTACTGGGCAAAAGCATCTTGCAATTCTAGGACACGGATGAACACGAAAAACGCGGATTTCTTTCCCTAAAAATCCGTAGAATCCGCGAAATCCGGGTGCGATTCTTTGATTCGTGATTGCAAGATTATCTTGACTACTACAATTTTTCGCTAATTTTAAGAGGAGGGTTTCCTTGTCCGAGAATTCAGAGGAGTCTGAATTGCCTGTTTCTCGTTCCGACCGAAAGCAGGCTGTGCTACGGTGGGTGATGATCGGTTTTTCCATCGGCATCGCCTTTGTGATCTATGCCACACGCGACATGGTGCAAAAATATGCCGAGTATGGCTATCTGGGTGTGCTGATCATCAGCATTTTGGGCAATGCGACACTTATTTTCCCTGCGCCGAGTTTTACCGTGGTGGCCTTCGGCGCAGTGCTCAATCCCTACCTTGTGGGCGTGTTGGCCGGTTGCGGCGCGGCCGTGGGGGAGATGACGGGATACACCTTGGGTTTAGGCATGAGCCCCAACCTGGATGAGGGTACGACTTTAGCTGGTTTGGGGGAAAAAGAAATGCAGTGGCTGCGCTGGCTGCGGCCCAAATTTCAACGGTGGGGCGCTATTGTGATCTTTGTTTTGGCGGCAATTCCCAATCCTATTTTTGATATGGGCGGCATTCTGGCCGGTATCGCAAGAATGCGCTGGTGGAAGTTTTTGACCGCTGCTGCTTTAGGTAAGACGGTCCGTTTTACAGTGTTGAGTATGGTGTTCGGAATTGCCGTTGACTGACCGTTCGTTATGAAACTATGAAGGACCGGTCAGGTTTGGGAAAGCCTGACCGGTCTGGGCCGCAGCAGATACTTCCCGTTTGCCCGTTAGCGCGTGCTGATCACGGTGAACGACAGAGGCGGCAGGCGCAGGCTCAGCGTGTTCCCCTCGATCGGGCCGACGGTGATCTGGCGCGAGACAACCGTATCAGGGTGTTCGTAGGTGTTCACCGCCTTCACGTCCGTCCCCGCGACCTGGTACGCGCCGGTGACCTGACGCGGCGCGTTGCTCTGCCAGATGACGTCGGTTGTTAGCGTCTCCGTCTGACTGCGGTTGACCACAAAGAGCGCGCCCTGTTGCGTTTCGGCGTCGAAGCTGGCGGACACGTCGAGCATCGGGACTTCGCCGTACTGTTTGGTCTCGACCAGCGGGGCTTTGACGAGCACATCGAGCGCGTCGCCGCGCGCCAGGTTGCTGACCAGCTTGAAGACGTAGAACGAAGGCTGTTTGAGCAGCGCGTCGCGGCGGGTGTGCAGCCACGAGATCACGTTGACGATCTGCGCCACGCAAGCGATCTTGAGCACGTGGCTCTTGCGCAGGAAGACGTTGAGCCATTGCGCCACCACGAGCGCGTCTTCCAGATTGTAGATGTCCTCCGCCAGATGCGGCGCTTCTGTCCACCGGCCTCCCAAAGGGCTGCCGATCGAATGCCAGACCTGCCACTCATCCCACGATAGATAGACATTGTGTGTGCTGCGCCGCCTGGCTTTGACGTAGCGCAGCGTGCCCTCCATCGTGTCGACAAAACGCTCGAAGCGCACGGCGCTGGCCAGATAGCTGGCCGTATCCCCCGCGTTGTTGTTGACGTAGTAGTGCATCGAATGATAGTTCACATGTTCCCAGGCGATTTCCAGCACGATGCGATCCCAGTCTGGATAGGTGGGCATACCGTCGCCGGACGATCCGCACAGCACGGTCTCGATGGTGGGGTCGAGCCATTTCATCATCTTGGCGGCTTCGAGCGCCTTGTTGCCGTAGGCGACGGCGTCCAGATGCCCGATCTGCCAGGGACCATCCATTTCGTTGCCGACGCACCAGTAGCGCACGTTGTGGGGTTTGGGGTAGCCGTGTTTGATGCGCAAATCCGACCAGTAGGTGCCTTCCGGTGTGTTGCAGTAGTCCACCAGATTGGCGGCGGACTGGATGTCGCCTGTGCCCATATTGACGCCCAGCATCGGTGCAGCGTTGATGGCGGCGCAGAATTCCATAAATTCGTTGGTGCCAAACTGATTGGTTTCCAGCGATTGCCAGGCGAGGTCGCGTCGGCGCGGGCGCTGGTCTTTGGGGCCGACGCCGTCGAGCCAGTTGTAACCGCTCAGGAAGTTGCCTCCCGGATAGCGGATCACGGTGTAGGCCTGCTCTCGCAATGCGGCGATCACATCTGTGCGCAGACCGCGCTCGTCGGCATGGGGCGACGCCGGATCGTAAATGCCTTCATAGATGCAGCGCCCCATGTGTTCGGCGAATCCGCCAAACAGCAGCGGGGAAATGGGAGCGATCGTGCGCTGGATATCCAGGAATATTTGGGCTTTTTGATTGGACATATCGACTCCTTTAGCATAGGGATTGGGAATTGGGGATCAGGGATTGAGGAACTTCGCCCTCATTCCTTCATCCTCACTTGTTCATATTATAGCTCAAGTTGCCTTCTGTTCTAGTTTCAAGATGTAGGAGGGTGCATTTCAGAATGGGGGCGACTTTTCTTAAATTGCACCGCAGAGCACGCAGTGTCCGCAGAGTTGCCAGAAATTTCTCCGCGTTCTCAGCGAACTCTGCGGTTAAATCATGCGTTTATCTGGCTTTTCCCCCAAATTGAAATGCACCCATGTAGGACGCGGATTTCCACGGAGTACACGGATTTCTTTTCTTGGTTCTACCCACAAAATCCGTGTCATCCGTGTACCATAGGCAGACACAGGCGAAAAGCGGAGCAAAAACTTCATTGGAGTACCTTTATCCATGGATATTGGCCTTGCAAAGTGTGCGCCAACCGGGCATCTGCCGTCCAAAACTCACAGTTCAGTGACTCGGCCAATGCCAGATAATGCCCGTCATAGGTGACCATTTGGCCGGTACGTTCGGCCCACAGTAACGCGCGGAGATGCAATTCCGGGCTTGGGGCAACAAGATGCACGCCCAACGCGAATAGCGTTTGCAGGCGGGCCTCAACGTCGAGCATAGGCAAATGCAGTGTCACCATAGCCTTGCGCAGTGCAGCGGTAATTTCGTAAGCCCACAGGTCTGGGGCCTGAATGAGTGACCCCGGCGCACGCCAACTGTCCCATAACGCCTGGGCTTGCGGTGAATAGGGCAGTGGCAATACCAACGCCAGCGCGACGTTCGCATCAACCACGGCTTTCATGCAGTTTTTACCTCAGAAAGCAATGTCGCGGTGCGTTCGTCGCGCGCGGCGGCGACCCAATCTTCTTGTAACACGCCAACTTGCGCTGCCAGCGCCTCGCGTAACTGGCGCGCTTTTTCCAGCACTTCTGGTTTGATCCCCCCGGGATGGGTCAGGCGATCGTATTCCTCGATGCTCAATAACATGGCTTTGGGTTTGCCGCGCGAGGTGATGACGATCGGGCGCTTCTCGAAAATGGTTTGATTGATTAGCCGGGAAAGCGTTTGCCCGGCCTGGCGAACACTGACTTCCATAGAAAACCTCCTGAATCAGGGTGTGATGTACAGATTATCTGTATTATAGCACGAATATAGGGGATTGGATAGCCTGTTGCTGATGCAAACCGCCGACAACCCACGTGGGTTGTCGGCGGCTGGTTTTGCGGTGAGCTAAACCGGTGATGGTTACGGTTGCGCGGTCGGCGTGGGCGTCGGCGTCGCTTGTTCCAGGAACGCCGCGCGGTCGTTCTCGATCAGGGTCTTGACGTTGTATTCCGTCACGGCCACGTAATACGGCGATTCCGACGCTTTGACGGCGTAGTTGCTGCCGTCGAACTTTGCGCCAACACGCAACGTGTAGACGCTGCCATCCTCCATCGTGAGCGTGACGGTTGCGGCGGGCGTAGCAAGGCCGTAGCTGGCCTCTTCCTTCAGGCCGAGCGGGCGCTGGAGGGTGATGCGCGCTGCCTTGTTGACGATGTCGGCGGTTTTCCCCGGCGCGATGCTCTCGTCACCGGCGAGGTCTGCCAGCGTCCATTGCTCTCCGCTCTTGACGAGTCGGAATGTGCCGTTGGCATTTTGCAGCGTAACCTCGGTCACCTTGGCCGAGTCGAGAGAGCGATAGCTCGTATCGATCCACGAGGTAGCCGCCGGGTTCATCTCCCACGCCGAAAGGTCGGCGGTGAGATACGTTTCGGCTTGCCCGGCCACACGGAAGTGCGTGGCCGTGTAGCGCGGCGAGCTGCCCAGATAGAACGTGTGCGTCGTGCCGTCTTTCATGCCGATGTCGATGCGGCGCAGGAAGTTGTCGTCTGCGACCTGCAGCGCCTTGTGACTGCTCTCGGTGCGGGCCACAAGGGTCGCCGTATTCAGTTGGGTGAACTTGTCAAGAATCGGTGTGATCGAGCTGGCCCGCGCCGGATAATCATCTGCTTCCGCCAGGCTCCAGTTCTCCCCGGAGCGGCGCAGGACGATGTGCGCGCCTTTATCGTCGGTGATGGTCAGGGTGACGATGTCCTCGACTTTGAGGTCCGGGAAGACCGGCTGCGCAGCGCCCGCGCTGCCGGAACGCGGCCAAAAGGTGATCACGCCGAGGATGATCTGCACGACCAGAATACCGGCCAGAATTTGTTGATGGCGTTTCATTGTTGCACCTCCTCAGACGAAGTTGCATCGCGTTTGGGCCTGGCTGCCTTTGCCGACCGCTGATGACTGACTGCTGATGGTGGCAGCAGTTCCATCGGCTGCTCATTGCGCCGCCGCATAGCTACGAAGCCGCCCAGCACCAGCAGCGCCAGCAGCGCCACGCCGTAGTTGAGGATTTCCCAGAACGACTGCTCGTTCTCCTTCAGCGATGCCAGGACGCGGCTTTCCGCGCCGCGCGCCTGGATTTCCAGCAGCTCGAGATCCTCGGTGGCCCAGGCGACGGCGTTCTTCACGAATTGCAGTGAATTGAGATAGCGGTCGCCAGACATTGAGCTGGAAAGCTGGAAAACGATGTCATCCAAAAATTCTGCACTGCCAACGACGAGCAGGCGGGCCGTTTCCGGCGACTGTTCGATCGTGCCAGGGCCGGTTGGCGAGGGCGTGCCGCCTTCTTCGCTCGTCGTTTCGAGGGGCGAGGGTTTCCCGGCGAAGTAGCTGTTAAACGTCCCCTGGACGGAAACGGCAAGCGTATAAACTTGCGTGGAGGCAGGTGGCGCAAAACCGCTGTCTGGATAAAGGTCGAAGTCAGGTTGGATGTTGGTGGGATCGCTTTGGAACCACGCTTTTGACGTTGAGGATAACAGCACCTCGACCTTGCGGTTTGCGTTCTTCTCTGGATTGACCTGGATGGGCGAGGGCCAGTTCAACGTGATCGCGGCCAGGTTAGAGACGATGGGGTTGTTTTTTGCCATCCCTGTCGAACGGACATCCACGAAGTAGGGATAGTTCAACGCCTGGTATTCCTGTATCTGGTAGTTGCCCACCTGTCGAATGACCGGCATAGGGAACGGCTCGTTCTGTGCATCGAGCACCATCCCCTGCTGCACCGTGATGCCGTAGTGCTCCAACAACCCGGCGACGCCGTCTGTGATCAGCTTGCCGGTGATCCCTCCCATGTAGGGGTCCTGCGTGATGACGGTGTTACCCGCGGCCAGGATCACCGCGCCGCCGCGCATCAGGTATTGGTCGATGGCGTACAATTCTTTGTCGGTGAATCCCTGTGGGGCAATGACCAATACCACATCCACATCGGGCGCGATGGTGCCCGTGCTCAGGTCGAGGGTGCGGACTTCGTACTCCTGGCTCAGCGCCTCGCGTACCTGATTCCACGACGAAAGCGGTTGGACGGTTTGCCCCCACATGTCCTGCGTGGGCGTCGCCGGTGGCGACCAGATGCCCACGACCTTGAGGAAGCCTGTGGACATGCGCTTGAGCGCGGATTCGATGGAATTACGGATGTCGGCCTCGCTCATCTGCCCGGAAGGGAAGATGACACTCTCCTCTGTGCCCACCTTCAACACTATATGCATATAGTACACATCATTGGAGAACAGAGAGGCGGCGAACGGTTGGATGTCGTAGGTATCGTAGAGCTGCTGCGGGGTCATCGGGCTGTCGGCCTGGAGGGGATTGACGAGTTTGTAGGTCAACTTGCCGTTGGACTGCGCTGCGATCTCCTGCACCACTTTTTCCATCGTCTCCGGAACGTCGGCGAGCGATTCGGGCATTGTGTCGGGCGTGACGTAGATCGTCATCTCCACCGGGTCGCTCAGCGAGGCAAGGACCATATCGATGCTCTGGAAACCGTACACCACCTTCTTGATATTGCTGGTGAGATCGTATTCCAGGTTGCGCAGTTGCACATCGACGGTACCGCCTTCCTGCTTGACTTCGATCAAATCGTCAAAGCCAAGGGTGACGCTCTGGTCGCCGTATTGGATAAGGATGTCGAAATAGGAGTTGATGATGGAGGCTTCATAACGACCGGCGATTTGGAAGGGTGTGGGCCTGATACCGTAGACCTGATTGGCTTCCTTTTCCTTTTCCGGTTCTTTAGCCGGATCGATGATCTCCACCTGCACGCGCCCCTGGGAGGCAATGGCGTATTCCTCCAACATGTCGCGCACTTTGGGGACCAGGGGGGCCAGCAGCGGGTGGGTGCGCTCGCTGAAATAACCGCGAATCAACAGCGGTTCTTGCAGCCCATCGAGCAGATTGCGCGTGGCTTTGGAGAGCGAATACTCACGATACTGGGTCAGGTCGAGCCGCAGGCTGCGCAATGGGTAGACCCACACATTGGATACGAGCAGGTTCACGATGAGCAGTGCGGAGGTGATGGTCACGCCGCGCCGCTTGGGCAGGGTTTGCTCGCCCGCGCTCCAGCTCTTGGCCTTGAGCGACAGGATGTTGAGCACCAGGAAGATGCCCGCGAGGGTGACGTAGTAAAGCAGGTCGCGCAGGTCGATGACGCCGCGCTGGATGCTCTCGAAGCGGCTGCCCGCGCCGATGGCGCGCAGGATTTCGCCCAGCTCATTGCCCACGAAGTTGGTCACACCGGTCGAGCCGACCAGGTAAAACACCCCACACAACAGCACGGTGGAGAGCAGCGCCACGATCTGGTTGTCGGTGCGCGACGAGACGAACAGCCCGATGGCAGCGTAAGCGCCCGCCAACAGGAGCGCCGCCAGGTAGCCGCCGATCACCGGCCCCCAGTCGAGGTTGCCGAGAAGGGCGACGGTGATGGGAATGAACAGGGTCAGCGCCAGGGCAATGCCGATCAGGGCGACGACGGCGAGAAACTTGCCGATGACCAGTTGGGTCGTCGAGACGGGCAGCGTCAGCAGGATTTCGAGCGTGCCCACGCGCTGCTCCTCACTCCACTGGCGCATGGTGAGCGCCGCCGCGATGAAGATCATCAGCACCGGCAGTCGGCGGAAGAGCGGGCGCACGTCGGCGATGCCGCGCGCAAAGAAAGTGTCTACCCAGAAGAACGAGAACAGGGTGGCGATGAGGAACGCGCCGATGAAGATCATCGCCATCGGCGAGCCAAAGTAACTGCGCAATTCCTTGCGGGTGACAGTCAGGATCTGTTTCATTGCGCCACCTCCATGGTTGAGTTCGTCACCGCGCTTCCCTGGGTGGCCAGTTCATTGAAGACCGTTTCGAGTGTGCGCACGTCGCGCCGTAGCTCGCGGAGCGGCCAATCGTTTTTGCGCGCCAGTTCGTAAATGGCGGGACACAAATCGTTGTAGCCCGCGGTACCGGCTGGGGCTTTGCGACCGAACACGCGGTAGGCCGGGAAGCCATCGTGGCTGTTGAACAGCCCCACGCCCTGCACCTGCGGAAGGTGTTGGAGCAAGTTCTGGGCCTCGGGGAGGCGCCGTTCCAGCACCAGCACGGCATCGGACGTGGCCTCGAGTTCGGAGAGACGCGCGTCGGCCTTCACCTGGCCGTTCATCAGGATGATGACGCGGTCGCAGAGGGCCTCGACTTCCGAGAGGATGTGCGTGGAGAACAATACCGTGCTGTGGTCGGCCAATCGGCGGATGAGATTGCGAATCTCGACGATTTGGGTGGGGTCGAGACCCACGGTCGGCTCATCGAGGATGAGCAGGCGCGGCTTGTGCAGGATAGCCTGCGCCAGGCCCACGCGCTGTCGGAAGCCTTTGCTCAGGTGCGCGATGGGGCGGGTGAGGTGGTCTTGCAGGCCGGTGGCGTAGATCGCCTCGGAGAGCAGTGCCCTCTGCTCGGCCTCCGGGATTTGCCGCAGGTCGGCCATCATCTTGAGGTACGCCTGCACCGACAGTTCGGGGTACAGTGGCGCGGTCTCCGGCAGGTAACCGATCTGTGCCTGCACCTCGCGGGTGTGTTCGAGCACATCTAGCCCGTTGATCAGCACCGTCCCCGCATCGGGTTGCAGGTAGCCGGTGAGGATTTTGATGATGGTCGTTTTCCCGGCTCCGTTCGGTCCCAACAACCCGACGATTTCCCCGCTGGCGATGTTGAAGGAGACGTCGCGCAGGGCTTCGACGTCACCGTACGATTTGGACAGATTTGAGACATCAATCATAAACTCGTCCTCCTTGCGAATAACGAATAGCGAATAACGAATAGCGAATAACGAATACGAATAACGAATGGCGTGCTGACGTGAAAAAGAGCAAAGCTGGTCGCAGGGTGTCCTACGTATAAGCTTCGCTCTTTTGTTTCCAGCAATGCTGCCGGTACGCGCAGCACGGTGACATGGTAATGAACGTGGGCGAATTGTCAAGGCTGGCCGGCTGGCCTGTCACACGTCATCCCTCACTATACCGCGTTCTTATTTGCATGTCTTTAAGAAGAGCTAAGATCAACCTTAAGAAAAACTTAATGTAACTGTTCAGGCCGGCCAGTTTTTGACAGGATTCACAGGATTAACAAGATTTTCAGCCTGTTTTGTTACCAAATCCTGAAAATCCTGTTAATCCTGTCTAAATTCGCGTTCAGGCTGAATAGTTTACCATAGATTTATTCTATGTTAATGCCCTGCTAATCTTATTCTAATGGACTGTGATTAAGATGGTAGGGTAGAGACGATGTGACGGCCCGCGTACGCATTGGCGACAAAAAATCCGTTACAATCCGTTGACAAACGAGGAGGTACAGATGACGACACAACCAGAGTCGCTCGAATTCAAGGCTGAAGTTCAGCAGTTATTGCACATTCTCTCGCACTCGCTCTACACAGAGCGCGAGATCTTCTTGCGCGAGTTGATCTCGAACGCTTCGGACGCTCTCAATCGCGTGCAGTTTGAGATGCTCACTAACACCCAGGTACTCGACCCGGATCTGGAACTGGCGATCCGTATCGATTTCGACGAGGAGGCCAAGACACTGACAGTCTCTGATACCGGCGTTGGTATGACACGGGATGAGCTGGTCGAAAACCTGGGCACGATTGCCCATTCCGGCGCAATGGCGTTCCTCAAGAAGCTGGAAGCCGAACAACGCATCGGTGACATCATCGGGCAATTCGGCGTGGGATTTTATTCCGTCTTTATGGTCGCCGATGAGGTCCGGGTGACCTCGCGCTCCTATCTGCCGGGCGAACCGGCGTGGATGTGGGCCTCGCGCGGCGACAATACCTACACGCTCCGTCCTGCGGACAAGGCCACACGCGGCACCACCATCGAGATCGACCTTAAGGAAGATGCCGCCGAATTTGCTTCGGCGTGGCGGTTGGAGCAAATTGTCAAGAAACACTCCGATTATGTCTCGTTCCCCATCTACGTGAAGGACAAGATCGCCAATCAGCAGACGGCGCTATGGCGCAAACCGCCGAGCGAAGTGACCGACGATGAGTACAACGAATTCTACCGCCAACTCACCCTTGATTTCGAGAAGCCGCTGCTGCACCTGCACATCATCACCGATGCCCCGGTCGACATCCGCAGCGTGCTCTTCGTGCCGCGTCACCGGGAGCGCGGGATGTTCCGTCTGCGCCCCGATCATGGGCTGAAGCTCTACTCGCGCAAGGTACTCATCCAGGAGGACAACAAGGACATGCTGCCCGAATACCTGCGCTTTGTCGAGGGCGTGGTGGATTCGGCAGATATTCCGCTTAACGTGGCGCGCGAATCGGTGCAGAGCACACGCACGATGGGGCACATCAAGAAGGCGCTGCGTGGGCGGGTGTTGAAGGCGCTGCGCGAGCTGGGCGAGGAAAAGCCTGAGGAGTACAAGGTCTTCTGGGAAGCGTTTGGGCCGTTCATCAAGGAAGGGGTGGCGATGGACTTTGGCGGGCGCGACGATGTCGTGCCGTTGCTGCGGTTCCCTACCTCCAAATCCAATGGCGCACTCGTCTCGCTAGGCGAGTACGTCGCGCGGATGATTGAAGGTCAGACCGACATCTACTACATCCTCGGCGACGATCTTGCTTCCGTGGCCCGCAGCCCGCACCTGGATGCGTTCAAGGCCCGCGACCTGGAAGTGCTCTATCTCGTCGATCCGCTGGATGCCTTTATGGTGCAGAGCTTGCGCGAGTATGAGGGCAAGCCGTTGAAGAACGTGGACGATCCTAACCTGCAACTGCCCGGTGAGCCGGCGGCGCCGCCTGAGGCGCTTACCGCCGATGCGCTATCACCGGAGGTGTTTGGCAAGCTGATTGTGCGCTTTAAGAACGTCCTGGCCGAGCGTGTGGCGGACGTGCGCGAATCGAAGCTGCTCAAAGATAGCCCATGCCGCCTGGTCTCGCCGGATAGTGGCCCGGAGCGCGAGATGCAGCGGGTGCGTCGTCTGGTGGAGCAAGACTATACGGCGCCGGTGAAGATTCTGGAGATCAACCGGGGACATCCGCTGATTCAAAACCTGGCGCGTTTGAACGATTCGCAGTTTGCCAATCCCCTGATTGACTTGACGGTGGAGCAGTTGTTCGACAATCTGCTGCTGTTGGAGGGCCTGCATCCCAATCCGGCCCAGATGGCCCCCCGCATCCAGGAATTGTTGGAGCGCGCCGTCGCCGCCTCGTCGCCGGCAGGCGGGATGTAATCATCTGATTCGTTCAACCTCCTTGAGAGAAGGGGGATTTTGAGGTACGATTCCTCAAAATCCCCCTTCTTGTATGAATCTGTAGTATAATATGTATTGCAATATATATCCGGCAATCAGACTACAAAAGTCTCGTAAGGTACGTGCTGAGACTTTTGGGGTCGTTGTCAAGCGAGGTGAATGGATATGCAAAAGATTATTGGTGTGACTGAGTTGCAGCGCCGCTTTCGTTCTGTATTCGATGACGTGGTGGTCAGGAGCGTGCCTTATGTTTTGACGCGCGGCAGCCGCCCGGAAGCTGTCCTGATGCCTTATGAGGAATTCCTCCGTTATCAGACGCTCAATGAAGACGCGATCCTGGCGCGGTTTGATGTACTGATGGCGCGCATGGCAGCTCACAATGTCGCCTTTACCGACGAAGAAGTAGCTGCCGACGTGGAAGCAGCGTTGGCTGAGGTGTGATGCGTGCCGTCATCGATACGAATATTTTGGTGCGCGCTTTGATCCGTCCGCGCGGCAATGTAGGGCCGCTGCTCCTGCGTTTGCGCAGTGGACACTTTACCTTGCTTTACACGCAGTCGTTGCTGGAAGAACTGGTAGATGTACTCAGCCGGCCCCGCCTCCGCGATAAATACGGCATAACCGAAGACGATGTGAAGACCGTCGTGGCTTTGCTGCTTCTGCGCGGCGAAGCTGTGTCGGTGAGTCAGGCGCTCACGGTATGTCGAGACCCAAAGGACGATAAATTTCTGGAAACGGCGGTGGCAGACAAGGCAGATGTCATTGTCAGTGGCGATGAGGACTTGCTGGTCCTCGATCCTTTTGAGGGTATTCGGATTGTCCCGCCCGCTGAGTTCTTGCGGAGTCTGGATGCGCAAAAATTCTAGGGCGAGGTATGCCTGCTTCCTAAATATGCTATAATGAGCAGCACAGTGAGGTGACTGCGTGGCTGTTGCTTGCCCCCTGGCGGGCGCCGGCAATCGCCGAAGAGGAGATACGATGCGCCGTACTTCGTTGCTTGTTTTGTTGAGTATGATCGTGCTGGCGATCGTCATTGCGGTAGTGCTGTTTGACATCCTTTCACGCTCATCGGTGAATGAAACGGTGGCCCCCGGTGCGGTTGTACCGGCGACGCTGCCGGTTCCACCGGCACAAACGATGCTGCCAACATCCGAACCGGTCGGCACACCGATGCGGCTTGTGTACATCGTCTCGATTCTGGTAGTCTTTGTGTCGGCAGTGTTGGTGTTGTTCAGGATGGTTCTAAAAGCTTTGATCAAGGACTCGGAGTGAAGGGATACGGCTTGAGCCGTGCTGCTGTGTCCCGTTTAGGAGGTAGGATGAAGACGACAAATGCCAAAATCGCACGGATTGTGTTCACGGTGATCACTGTTATCATTCTCTTAAGTATGATTTTGAGTATCCTGATAACGATCCGTTAGCGATAACGGGAAATCGACACAAAAATTTAACACGGCATCTGAAATATCATTTGCCATTTTGAAGGAGCCACTATGCACCACAACATTGCGTTGAGGGAGTTCCATGTTGCGCGCCAGGCGCGTGACCTTTATGAGTTTGACGAGTCCCTGTTCACGTTGAGCGGCAACGTCATTTTTGCGAACTTCCACGCCGCGCGCGTCTTCGCGCAGAAGATGAACGCCAAACGCGATCTGGTTAACTTCCCGGAGCAGGCCGTGCGCGCCGGACAAATCAACGCGATGGGACTGATTGATGAGATCTTACACCTGGTCGTCCGTGAGTATTGCGCACAGCGTAACCCTACCGCGATGGCGGAGGCGCTGGCCTACGTGGAATCTGCGCTTGGCCCCGACCGCATAGAAGTGGCATTGCGCGCTTTCAGCGATCAGTTTCCACCCCTTGCCGTCTATCGCCGCGAAACGACGGTCGCCGACTATCTCGCCGGCGCAACCGGTGACACGCCGCACCGCCAGGTGGCGCTGGAAGAGCTGCTGATGCTATGGCTGGCGAATGACAACCCGGCGTTTGCGGTCTTTTTAGACCTGTTCGACGACACCGACCTGGAAAAGACCACCGTATACAACCAGATTATCCCCCTGCTGGACGAGTTCTTTCGCACACAACCGCCTTTCGGACCGGACAACCAGCCGCTCATCGAGATGCTGCGCACGCCGGCGCGCAAATTCCCTCACTCCCTGGAAGCGCAACTGGAGTTCATCCGCACGTATTGGGCGCCGTTGCTGGGCAAATACCTCTATCGCATCCTCGGCAGCCTGGATTTGCTCGCCGAGGAGCAGAAGCCGTTCTTTGGGTTTGGCCCCGGTCCTGTGCTGCCTTACGAATTCGGCGGGCAGGAGCTGGAGCCGGAGCGTTTCAGTCCCGATAGCGCCTGGATGCCGCGCCTGGTGCTCATCGCCAAGAACGCCTACGTGTGGCTGGATCAACTGTCCAAGAAATACCAGCGCGAGATCGTGCATCTCGATCAAGTGCCGGATGCCGAATTGGACACGTTGGCGCGCTGGGGCATCAGCGGCTTGTGGCTGATTGGCTTGTGGCAGCGCAGCGCAGCCTCGCAGCGCATCAAGCAGATGATGGGCAATCCCGAAGCGGTAGCCTCGGCTTACTCGCTGGAAGATTACCGCATCGCCGACGATTTGGGCGGCGAGGGCGCTTACGAAGACCTCAAGGCGCGCGCGTGGCAGCGCGGTATCCGCATGGCGAGCGACATGGTGCCCAACCACATGGGCATCGATTCGACGTGGGTGATGCAGCATCCGGATTGGTTCATCAGCCTACCTTACAGTCCGTTTCCCGGCTATACCTTCAACGGCGTGAATCTGAGCCGTGACCCGCGTGTGGGCATCTACCTCGAAGACCACTATTACGACCGCACCGACGCTGCTGTGGTGTTCAAGCGCGTTGACCACTGGACCGGCGACACGCGCTACATCTACCACGGCAACGACGGGACGAGCATGCCCTGGAACGACACGGCGCAGCTCAACTACCTCAACCCCGAAGTGCGCGAGGCCGTCATCCAGACGATTTTGAGCGTGGCGCGGCGCTCGCCCGTCATCCGCTTCGACGCGGCGATGACGCTGACCAAGAAGCACTATCAGCGCCTTTGGTTCCCGGAGCCGGGCACCGGCGGCGATATCGCCTCCCGCGCGGATTTCGGCATGAGCAAGGCCGACTTTGATGCCGCCATGCCGGAGGAATTCTGGCGGCAGGTGGTGGATCGCGTGGCGCAGGAAGCGCCCGATACTCTGCTGCTGGCGGAAGCGTTCTGGCTGATGGAGGGGTACTTCGTCCGCACGTTGGGGATGCATCGCGTGTACAACAGCGCGTTTATGAACATGCTGCGTGACGAGAAAAACGCCGAGTACCGCCAGTTGATCAAGAACACCCTGGATTTCGATCCACAAATTCTCAAGCGCTACGTGAACTTTATGAACAACCCCGATGAGCGCACCGCCGTGGATCAGTTCGGCAAGGGCGACAAGTATTTCGGCATCTGCACGCTGATGGCGACGTTACCGGGGCTGCCGATGTTCGGTCACGGGCAGGTAGAAGGCTTCACCGAGAAGTACGGGATGGAATACCGCCGCGCTTACTGGGATGAGAGGCCCGATAGCTACCTGGTGCAGCGTCATGAGCGGCAAATCTTTCCATTGTTGCACCGCCGCGCGCTTTTTGCTGAAGTTGAGAATTTCCGGCTGTACGATTTTGTTACGCCGGATGGCTATGTGGATGAAAACGTTTTCGCCTACTCCAATCGGTTGGGGCAAGAGCGGTCGCTGGTGCTGTACCACAACCGTTACGCCGAGACGCGCGGTTGGGCGCGCATGTCGGTCGGCTACGTGGTAAAGAATGAGGCCGGTGAGAAAACGCTGGTCCAGCAGTCGCTCGCCGAAGGCTTGCAAATCCCCGATGACCCGCGCGTCTACGTGATTTTCCGCGATGCCGCTTCCGGCCTGGAATACATCCGCAATTGCCACGAGCTGGTGGAACGTGGCCTTTACGCGGAATTGCACGCCTATCAAGTTCACGTTTTCGTCGACTTTGCGTTGGTGTACGAGAACGAATGGGGGCACTACGGGCAACTGGCGGCGCATCTCAACGGGCGCGGCGCATCGAGCATTAATGAGGCGTTGAAAGAGCTGTTCCTGGCCCCGGTCCATGCGCCATTCCGCATGTTGGTGAGCGCCCCGGCTTTCCGCTGGCTGCTCGCGGCCCGCGTCAGCAAGGCTGGGGAAGTGGTAGAGGCGGAGATGCTACGCCAGGTCAAACAGAAGATGGTGGACATCTTGCGGGCCGTTAAAACTACGACGCAGGCCAAAGGCGACGAAACGCTGGTGGCGGAGGCTGTGCGCGCGAAATTGGAAACGGTATTGGCGCTGCCGGTTATTCTCAAAACGCTGGCGCCCACATCCGGCAGTGGAACCAAAACCGTGATGGCTTACCGGGCGGCAATGGATTATGTTCTCAAAGAGTGGAAAGCTGCTGCACCGTTGACCTGGGGTACGCTGTTCGGCTGGCTCTTCACCCACGCGTTGGGCAGGGTCATCGATGAGGATGCGGCATCTGCTGAAGCGGCAGACGAGATCAGCCGCAGTTGGATCGATGAATGGCTGCTCGGTAAACTTATCGCTGCCGCGTTGGAAGAATGGGGCCTGGAGACGGAAGCGGCGCGCCGGGCGGTTGCGTTGATCAAGCTGCTGATTGGGTACCAGCGCTGGTTCGCCGAGACGGATGATCCTCACGACGTGCTGTACGCGATGTTACGCGAGCGTGAGGTGCAGGTCTATCTCGGCGTCAACCGTTACGAGGACGTGCTGTGGTTTAACCAAGAAGCGTTTGAGCAATGGGCGCAGTGGCTTATGCTGCTTTCCAGCGTGGACCTGGCCACAGCGGCCCGCGATGACTTCGTGGAGGTTTTTGTGGCTCGTTACACGCTGGTTCGTCAATGGCTGAAAGCCGAAGCAGCTTCCGAGTATCAGGTTGCTAAATTGCTCGAGCTCCTGAAAACCAGGCGATGAAAATCAGGGTGACAACTTCAAGCTGCGGATAGGGTATGCTTGCCGGATGACATCACTGAACGATCACATTCTCGTCATCGATGATTCGGCGGAAGTGCGGGATTTCGTCCGCAATGCAGTCCTGGAGCCGGAGGGCTACCAGGTATCTGTGGCCATCGATGGTTTCCAGGGCCTGACGATGGCGTTGGAACTCAAACCCGATCTGATTCTCTTGGACTATGAGATGCCCAAGATGAACGGCATCGAGGTGTTGCGGGCTTTGAAGGAACACGCGGTCGACGTGCCGGTAATCATCGTGACCTCCCATGGCTCGGAATCCGTCGCGGTGGAAGTCTTCCGACTCGGTGTGCGCGATTACGTGGTCAAGCCCTTCGACGTGGAAAAACTCCGGGCCTCGATTGCCCGGGTGTTGTATCTGACGCGGGCGGAGCGGGAACGCGACGTTCTGTTTGTCCAACTGCGCCAGACGAACGAGGAACTGGCGCAGCGACTGCGCGAATTGGACATTCTCTACCACGTTAGCAAAGCGGTGACCACGCTGCAAGAGCGCGACCAGTTGATGGAGCGCATTGTCGAAGCGGCGCTGTATCTGACCGGCGCGCAGGATGGGCATTTGATCCTGTTCGATTCACATACAGGCAAACCCACACTTCAGGTACGGCGACAGCGGGCCGGCGCCTCATATCAGGCGCCGAATGCAGACCAGACGATGTATACCCTCACCGATGGGTTGATGGCGACGACGGCCTTGATGGTGGGGGAAAAGCGCATCGGCTCGTTGGTGGTGAGCAACAAGCGTAACCGCGCGCCGTTGAGCCGGCATGATCGGCAATTGCTGCGCATGTTGGGCGACTACGCCGCCATTGCTATCGAAAACTTTCGTATGCTTGCGGAGATCGAAGCGCAGGGTGACCGCGAGAAACGTGAGTTGCGCAATCTCTTTGAGCATTACGTTGCCCCCTCAGTAGTCGAACGTATCCTGCAACAGCCGCAAAGCGTGCGTCCCGGTGGACAGCGGCAAATTATCACCGTGTTATTTGCCGACCTGCGCGGCTTTAAGACGTTCACCGCCCAAGCGCCGCCCGAACTGTTGATGAAGGTGGTCAACCGTTACCTCTCCGTTGCCGCCGATGCAATTCTCAGCGAGGAAGGCACGCTGGACAAATTTATGGGCGATGAGGCGATGGCGTTTTTCAATGCGCCGCTGCCGCAGCCCGATCACGCCTTGCGGGCCGTGCGCACGGCCTGGCATATCCTGGAACAAACGCGCGAGATGTATCGCTCCTTGCCGCAGGCGCATCATATCGCTTTCGGTATCGGCATCGCCACCGGCGAGGCTATTGTCGGCAACCTGGGCACGCAGCATGTCGTCAACTTCACCGTCATCGGGCACACGGTCAACAAGGGCCATCTGTTGCAAGAAATCGCCCCGCCGAATACTATCTTGATCTGCGAACAGACGTATGCGATGGTGTGCGATCACGTGCGCGTCAAGAGGCTCCCGCCTGTCGAGATCAAAGGCCAGGAGCAGCCGGAGACGGCCTACGAGGTGGTGGCGCTGCGATAACTCGCGCCGGCGCTGCTGTTTTTGTCAGCCGATTTAGCCGATGAAGCAGATTCAGTAGATCCAAAAATTTACAACGAGCGCATAAATCGCGCCAGCCGTTCCACGCCTTTTTCGATGGTCTCGATGTCGGCAGCGTAGGAGAGCCGCACGTTGGTATCCATTCCAAACGCGATGCCCGGCACGAGCGCCAGGTGTTCCTGCTCCAACAGCTGCGCGCAGAAGGTGATCGAATCCAGGCCCGTGGCGCTGATGTTGGGGAAGAGGTAGAACGCGCCGTGCGGTTTGGGGCAGATCAGCCCCGGAATCGCACTGACGCCGGCGTACATCAAATCGCGGCGGCGCTCGAAAGTCGCCCGCATCATTTCGACGCTTTCTTGCGACTCTTCCAGCGCGGCAATCGCGCCGTATTGCGCGAAGGTGTTCGGCCCGGAGGTGGTGTGCGACTGGATGTCAATGGCGGCCTCGATCACGTGTTTGGGGCCGGCGGCGTAACCCAGTCGCCATCCCGTGGCGGCATAAGCCTTGCTGAACCCGTTGCACGTTAACGTCAGGTTGAAAATGTCCTCGCCCAGGCTGCCGATGCTCAAGTGGCGCAGCCCGTCGTAGATCAGCTTCTCGTAGATTTCATCGGAGACGACGGCAATCCCATGCGCGACGATCACCTCTGCCAGCGCCGCGATTTCCTCCGGCGGGTAGACCGAACCGGTGGGGTTCGACGGTGAGTTCAGCAGCAGCATCCGTGTTCGCGGGGTGATGGCATCCCGCAATTGTTCCGGCGTGATCCTGAACCCGGTCGCCTCCGACGTCGGCAGGAAAACCGGCGTCGCGCCTGCCAGCTTCACCATCTCCGAGTAGCTGACCCAGTAGGGCACGGGGATTAGCGCCTCGTCGCCAGGGCCGAGGATCGCCAGCATCACATTGTACAACGCCTGTTTGCCGCCGGTGCTGATCATCACCTGCTCCGGCGTATACGGCAGATTGTTCTCGCGGTTGAGTTTCTCGGCGACGAGCGCGCGCAGGCGAGGCAGGCCGGCGGTCTGCGTGTACTTCGTCTGCCCGGCATCGAGTGCAGCTTTGGCCGCCTCGCGGATATTGGCCGGCGTGACGAAATCCGGCTCGCCCACGCCGAAGTTGCACACATCAATGCCCTGCGCGGCCAACGCTTTGGCTTTCGCATCAATGGCGAACGTCATCGAAGGGGCGAGCATCCTGGTTCTTTCCGATAGTGTAATCATCACAGGCTCCTTGTGCAGAATCATGAATCATGAATCATGAATCATGATTCATGATTCCCACACTTCGTCAAGATGAAAAGGACTTGCAAATGGTGACAGACTTCTTATCTTTGGAGACATGGGAAACGCATGTGCCGTTGATGGCGGCGGGCTATCATCGCTCTCTCGCAGCCCTGGTCGATGCGTTGCGGCGGATAGACACGATCTATCCCGCGCCGGAGCGGGTTTTCTATGCGCTGCAGGTCACGCCTTTCGACGCCGTGCGCGTCGTCATCTTAGGCCAGGATCCATACCACGGCCCCGGTCAAGCGGATGGGATGGCGTTCTCCGTGCCGGAGGGCGTGAAAGCGCCGCCGTCGCTGCGCAATATCTTCAAGGAAGTGCAGCGTGACATCTACAATGGCGAGTCGCGCACCTTCTCCACCGATTTGACACGCTGGGCGAAGCAGGGCGTGCTGCTGTTGAACGCTTCACTCACCGTGAAAGCGCACAAAGCCGCTTCGCACAAGGCCCTGGGCTGGCAGGCGCTCACCGACCGAATCATCGCACAGTTGAGCGCGAGCCATGAGCATCTGGTCTTTATGTTGTGGGGCAACCACGCGCAAGCCAAGAAACCCCTCATTGACGCCGGGCGTCATCTCATCCTCGAAGCGCCACATCCCTCGCCGCTCTCGGCCCATCAAGGCTTCCTTGGCTGCGGGCATTTCTCGCAAGCCAACGCTTACCTCGTGGCCCACGGTTCCGCGCCCATTGTTTGGTGAAGCAAGGAGCAGGAGGCAAGGGGGCAGGTTTGCGTTTGCTCTCTGCGTGATTGTCTTGTATACTCACGGTAAAATAGTTGTCAGGCGGCTAAGGGGTACGTTTGTCGGAGTAGAAGATGTCAGATTGGCACTCTGCTTTAGCTCATTCCTGGTTATTACAGGGTTTGCCAGACGATCCGGAAACGGGCAATACCATTTACACATTCAACATCAGGGCTTTGGAATTTCTCATCCCCTGGGAAAAACATGCCATTGGTCTATCCATTCCAGGAAGGGGCGGCGTAGAAGAACCTTAGCACCCGGAGCAACAGGTTTGGGTAGAGCGGATTCTGGCGGAATACCACATAGACGCTGAACCTTTCGGGGGGTCATACTGGCGGCTTGCCTCACAAGAGGCGGCCATCATCATTGTAGTTTCTATCGAAAGGAGATCGAAATGAGCATCTATACTTTGGGTCAAACGTTCGAAGATTTGCTGTGGTTTCATCCGAGTGCGCTGACGTTGATAGCCGGTATGCCGGTCACGGTGCGCGGCGCCGGTAAATTTTCGCTCAGCGTAACGAATCCCGAAATAGTGGAACAATCCATTGCCACTCCTGCCGAAATCGAGAAGACGCGTTCTGTCTTGACTACTGCTTTTGGCGAAGTGGTCGAAAATATCACGGTATCCCACAAAAGCCAAATCCTGGCGTTGAAAGGACAACTCGAAGCCGAACTCCGGCAAAAGGCAGAACCGAAGTTCAATGCGCTTGGTTTGCACATGACAAAACTGACACTCGAACAACTGCAACCTGTTTAGCCAACAGCCGCCCAACAGCCACGTCTCCTTGACGTCCTACGGTCACAGCCCGCAGGATGCAGGTACAGTGCAGCCTGTTGGGTGGTTTTGTGGGAAACCGCCATTTGCCATTCACTTTTTTCGGAGACGCCGGCGCTAACGCACTCTATACGGCACGCAAATGGCGTTCCCACTGTGCGACTACAAGACTCAGTATACATCCAATTTTGCTTGGTCTGGATCGCCAGATCCAGACCAGAACGGGGATCTGACGATCCCCTTGGAGCATTTTTGGATCTACTGAGACTAATGACTATGTGACTATTTCCTAAGGAGGTCAAGATGAAATACAAACTTTTAGGCAGCACCGGTGTAAAAGTGTCCGAATTGTGCTTCGGTACGATGTCGTTCGGCAATCCGGCGGACGAAGCGATGTCCGCGGCGATGTTCAACCGTTGCCGCGAGGTTGGCATCAACTTCTTCGATTGCGCCAACGTCTACCAGCGCGGGCGCGCCGAAGAAATCCTGGGCGGCCTGATTGCAGACTGCCGCGACGAGGTCGTCATCACCAGCAAGGCGCATTTCCCGATGGGCGACGACGTGAACGCGCGCGGCTCTTCCCGCAAACATTTGATGCGCGCCGTCGAGGACAGCCTCAGACGCCTCAACACGGACTACATTGACGTGTACTTTATGCACCACTTCGACGCCGACACGCCCATCGAAGAGACGCTGCGCGCGCTGGATGACATGGTCGAGCAGGGCAAGATCCTCTATCCGGCGGCGAGCAACTACGCCGCGTGGCAGATTGCCAAGGCGCTCGGTATTTCGGCGCGACACGGGTGGGCGCCGTTTGCCTGCCTGCAGCCGATGTACAACCTGGTCAAGCGCCAGGCCGAGGTCGAAATCCTGCCGCTGGCGCTCTCCGAGGGCCTGGGCGTGATCCCCTACAGCCCGCTCGGCGGCGGTCTGCTCACCGGCAAGTATGGGGTGGGGCGCAGGCCGGAATCCGGGCGTTTGATTGAGAACACGATGTACAAGGCGCGCTACGGCGACGAATGGGTTTACCAGGTGGCAGAGAATTTCACGGCTTTCGCGCAGGAGCGGGGCTATAACCCGGTGGCGTTGGCCGTCGCCTGGGTGGGGAGCCACCCCGCCGTCACCGCCCCGATCATCGGCGCGCGCAACGTGACGCAGCTTGAGGATTCGCTGGCTGCCGCCGACATCGTGATGACGCCTGAACTGCGTGCGGAAATTTCGGCGCTCTCGCCCGAACCGCCGCCGGCCACCGACCGCAGCGAGGAGCAGAAGGGCGTCTTTTTCGCGCCGCCGTTGGCGGGGAAAAAGTAGGTTTTTGTCAGCGGATTGAGCAGATTAAGCAGATTTTCTTTCTCTTAATCTGCTCAATTGTACTGGTCAACGAGAGTTTGAACTTGCCGGACGGCTTTTTTTGCCGCAGAGTTCGCTGAGAGCGCGGAGAAATTCTATAAATCTCTGCGAGCTTTGCGCTCTCTGCGGTGCAATATGTCTTTGACCACTACACTTAATCTGCTCAATCTGCTTAATCTGCTGATTATTTTGCGGGAGGTAAGCTATGGCAGAGGTGACGCCGTTGAGAGGGTTGAAGCGGTTCTTCACATTCCCGTTCGCGGGGGCGGATTGGCAGAAGCGGTTTGTCATCGGCGCGGCGCTGATCCTGGTGAGTTTCTTCATTCCCATCATTCCCTTGATTTTCGTGGGCGGTTACGTTGTGCAGGTGATGCGACGGGCGATTGCAGGTCAGGATTGGGCGCTGCCGGCCTGGGAGGATTGGGGCAAGTTGGGTGTGGATGGCCTGCGCTTTGCCGGGGTGGGGGTGGCATTTTTGCTGCCGGGAGTGCTGGTTTACTTTGGTGGGATGGGCCTCTATATGCTCTCCGCGCTGTTGTTTCCCCTATCAATGCAGCTTGCTGAGGCGGGATACATCGTTTACACCCTCGTACCGCTGTTCTTCGTCATCAGCCTCATGATTCTGTTCATCTCTATCTCTCTGGGAATGATTTTGACTCTCCTGGGAACAATCCCCCTGCCGATGGCTATCGCATACTTTGTGGCGCAGGATCAAGTCGGCGCCGCATTTCGCTTCAAGGCGTGGTGGCCCCTCCTATGGCATAACAAGATGATATATCTCATCGCCTGGGCTCTGTGCAGCGGGCTATTCTGGACTATGTATTATTGCCTTATGGCTCTGTCTGCCACGATAGTTTTGTGGCTATTCATTCCTATCTTGAGTGCGCCGATTCTGTTCTACTGTATGCTCGTATGGGCGGCGGTGTTTGGAGAAGCGTATCGGGAGAGTGTGGAAACAATGGCGTGACGACGGTTGACGCCTGGCGCATTGATGTGGATGCCACAGTATGGAGACCCTCAATGTTTGGATGTTAGGCGGGTTCACGGTGCGGTGGGGCGCTCAGGAGGCCCTCCGTATCCCGAACCCCTCGACGCGCGCGTTGTTGGCCTATCTCCTTGCCCATCGCGGACACGCGCACACCCGTGACTTGTTGAGTGGCCTCTTCTGGCCTGACCTCCCCGAAGTTGCCGCGCGTCGCCGTCTCACCCAGGCGCTTTGGCACATCCGCACGCATCTCGCCCCCCATGCGGCGCTCCTTGCTGAAACCGACGCCATCCGCGTTGATCCTGCCCTGCCGCTCTGGCTTGACGTGGCTGAATTCGAACGTTGTGCTGTGAGCGAGGCCGCTTCAGAGGTGGCGCGCGCCGTTGCGCTGTACCGCGGCCCCTTCATGGACGGCTATTACGACGATTGGGTGCTGCCGGAACGGGAGCGCCTCCGCGAACTGTTCCTCACCGCTGTGGAACGTTTGATTGCCGATTGCAAGGCGCAGGGCGCGTATCAAGCTGCGCTGGCGCACGCCCGACGCCTGGCTGCCGAGGACCCCTGGCGTGAAGCGGCGCATTGCGAAGTGATGCGCCTGTGTCACCTGCTTGGACACGACGCCGAGGCGCTCAAGCAATATCAAATGCTGCGTCAATTGTTGACCGATGATCTCGGCCTGGAGCCGGCGCCGGCCACGACGGCGCTGGCGCTGGAGATTGCCCGGCAACTCCCGCCGGACACCGCGCCCTATCTACCGCGCCCGGTATCTGATGAATCTCCCCTTGATGCGGCGCGTCTGCCCCTGGTGGGCCGTGAAAGAGAGCGCGCGCTACTGACGGCGCAGTTGGATGCGGCGCTCAATGCGTTGGGCGGTCTGGTTTTGCTGGAGGGAGAAGCCGGCGTCGGCAAGACCCGCCTGCTGCGCGAAATCGCCCGCGATGCGGAATGGCGTGGCTTCGACGTGCTGTGGGGCAGCGGGCAGCCGTTTGCGCCGGCGACACCCTACAGTCCGCTGGTAGAAGCATTGGCCGGTGGGCTTTCGCCATTGCGAATCAAACAACTGACTCAAGTGCTCGAGCCGCTCTGGATACAGACGCTCATCCCGCTGCTACCGCCGTTGCGCGCCGCGCGGCCCGACCTGCCCCCGCCATCTCCACTCGAACCCGCCCAGGAACAGGCGCGGCTGGCGACGGCGCTGGCCGAGCTGCTGCGCGGTTGGGCGCACATTGCCCCCCTCGTCGTGATCCTCGAAGACCTGCACTGGGCCGGGGCGGATACATTCGCTTTGTTGCCGCGCCTGCTCTCCGCGCTGGGCGAAAGTCGCATCCTGCTGTTCGGCAGTTTTCGCGGCGGCGAAACCCGTGCGCGCCCGGAAGCGTGGCAGGCGTTGGGTAGCCTGGACGCGCGTCAACGCCTTACGTTAGACCCGCTCGATGCCGCTGCCAGCGACAAACTGGTCCGTTACAGCCTGGGTATTGGCGTCCCCGCCCCGCTTTTCGAGGCGCGTCTCTTTGCCGAAACGCATGGCAATCCCCTGTTCTTGCTGGAGACGCTGCGCGCCTTACGTGGAGAAGGCTTGCTGTTCCGCAACCCTACCGGCCAATGGTGTACCCCGTGGGACGACAGCACCGAAGCCTACGCCGAATTGCCACTGCCCCCCGCCGTCGAACAGATCATTGCGCGTCGTTTGAACAGATTACCCCCGGCTGTGCTTCCCATCGTCCAGGTGAGCGCCGTGTTGGGCGAATGGTTCGATTTCGAGCTGTTGCGGCTGGTCTGCGGCATAGAACCGCGCGCGCTGCTGGATGCTTTGCGCGAACTGGTGCGCAGCCGCATTTTGGACGAGACCGAGCGGGATTATCGTTTCCATCACGATAAGATCCGTCAGGCTGCTTACAATGCCATCGAAACGACCGCGCGAATGGGCTTGCACCGTCAAACCGCCGAGGTATTGGAGACGTTTGCGCCGCTGCCCATCGCCGCGCTGGCGTACCACTGGGAAGCTGCCGCCGTCTGGGACAAAGCCAGCGTTTACCACCAGCAAGCCGGCGACCAGGCGCGGGCGGTCTACGCTAACCGGCAAGCCATCCAGCACTACACACGCGCCCTCGAAACGTTGGCGCAGCAGTCTGATCCCGACGCGCCAACGCGCGCTTTTGCGCTGCGCCTGGCGCGCGAGGCCGTGTGTGTGCTCGTAGGCGACCAGGAAACGCGCGCCGCCGACCTGGATGCCCTGGAAACGTGGCTGGCTCATCCGCTGCTGGATACACCCGGCAACCGCGCGCGCGTCGGATTGCGTCGTGCGGCTTACTGCGAGAGCATCGGCGACTATTCGCGCGCGTTCGCGGCGGTGCAGGAAGCGGCAACGCAGGCCGCGCTGGCGGAGGACGCGCAGACCGGGTATGAGGCCGAACTGTGTTGGGCGCAGATGTTGCGTCATCGTGGTGAACTTGAATCTGCCTGCCAGCACATCGAGCGGGTTGGCGTGTTGGTCCAATCCTTGGATGATATGGCAGCACAGGCGATGTACCTGCGTGAGTTGGGCAGTTTAGCCTTCGACAGGGGAGACTACGGCAGGGCCTCCGACGCTTATCAGCGTGCGCTGGACGCGATCGCTCTGAGCGACGCGACTGCCGCGCAAGCCCACATCCACAATAGCCTGGCAAGTGTAGCGCATTACCTGGCGGATTTTCCGGCGGCGCTGGAACATCACCGTCAGGCGCTCGCCCTGCGGCGGACGTTGGGCGACCGGCGCGGTGAAGCGATCAGTTTGTACAATCTGAGCACAGTCTATCACGATAGCGGCGATCAGGAAGCGGCGCGCGTGACCCTGGAACAGGTGTGCGCGCTGGCCCACAACATCGGCGACCGGCGCATCGAGGGCTACGGCTGGGTGTATCTGGCGTTGGTGTTGGAGTATCTGGGGCAATTCGATGCTGCCAGAGACGCCTACCTCAAAGGGCTGGCGCTGCGCCGCGCGGTGGGCCTGCACGCGCTGGCGATTGACGCCCTTTCCGGGCTGGCGCGTGTCGCTACCGCGCAGGGCGATCATGTCCTGGCGGTGCGATATGCCGATGAGGTGCTGGCCTGGCTGAACGAGCGCGGCCCCGATGGTGTAGGCGATCCCTGCCTGGCCTACGTGGGCGCTTATCAGGCATTGCTGGCGGCGGGGCAAGTGGAACGCGGGGAAGCCGCCTTGCGCGCCGCGTATGCACTGCTGATGACCTACGCCGACAGCATCCCCAATCCCGAACGGCGTCGCGCCTACCTGCACGATATTGCGCCGGGCAGCATCATCTGGAACGACTACCACAACCTCGGCGTGCGCCGCATCCAGGCGCGCCTGCCGCGCGTTGATGCACCCCTGCGCCGCGCGCTGCGCGCTGATGAGTACGTGAACGTGACGTGGACCGTTGCCGCGCCGGAAGATGACGCCGTCGCCGGCAAAGGCGCGCGCCGTCAGCGCCGCTTGCGCCGGCTGCTCGAAGAAGCCGCCGCGCAAGGCGCCGCCCCCACTGTGGATGACCTGGCCGCCGCGCTTGAGGTCAGCCTGGCGACTCTCAAACGTGACCTCGACGCCTTGCGTCGCGCAGGAACGCCGGTCAAAACGCGGGGCAGCCCAAAATGAGCTGATAAATGCGCTCCCTGTTTGCCGTATAAAGACAGCGGCGAGATACCCTTATGTTACACTGCCACTCAGATCAGAGTGGCAGTTTTTTTGTGGCGGCAGGGATGTGGAAAAAACAACAACGCAACGGGACACGTTCATTGTGCGCATCTGGCGTGAAGCAGAAGCGTCAACCTGGCAAGGGTGGGTGCAGCACGTTCGCACGCAAGAAGCGCGTTGTGTGCGCAATCTCGATGAACTGGTGGCCTTCATCGAGGTGCGCATTGCCGCTTTGCCCCCCAGTCACACGATACATTCACATTTGAAGTGAATACAGACGATTGTTAACGACGGCCAGACTATTTGTTTTATTCAAAGAAAGGAGTGAGTCACTATGAAGCAAAAGAATATATTCAAACGCTGGTTAGTTTTCGTGGTCATCCTGGCGCTGGTTGGTGGAAGCGAGATTACCCACCAGGCACGGGCGCAAGAGTGGGCTTCCCAAAGTGTACTTGCCCCACAGGCTGAGGTAAGCACCGTATTTACTTATCAGGGGCGGCTCACCGACGACAGCACCGGCGAGCCTATCACCGGGCCTTGCGACTTCCAGTTCGGCCTTTGGGACGCTGCCACTGACGGCACCCCGATCGGTAATAGTCCCCAGACCAGTAGCAATGTGAGCCTGGATAATGGTTACTTTAGCGTGGCGCTGGACTTCGGCGATGGCGGGTTGGGTCCGGCAACTTTTGCCGGCGATGCGCGCTGGTTGGCGATCGCTGTGCGCTGTCCGGCCGGCAGCGGCAGCTATATCCCGTTGAACGGTCGCGTGGCGCTCAACGCGGCGCCGTACGCGCTGAGCCTGCGGCCTGGGGCGATGGTCGCAGGTGACAGGTCTGGCGGTACCGTCTTGATTGCGCGTAATACGACGACCGGTAGCTTTGGGGCGGGGTTCAAAGCCGAGACAAACGCTACGCAGGGCACGGCCTTGATCGCCGAATCGAAGTCATCCAGCTTACAGCAAACCTACGGTATCTATGCCACTACTGCCTCGCGCGGTGGCACAGCCGTCTACGGTGAAAGCAAGTATGGCGGCTCTACACAGAATAATGTCGCGTATGGCGGCTACTTCAAGGCCAATGCTTTTGGCGATGTGGGTGTCTATGGCGAGTCGGTCTGGGGACAAGGATATGGCGTCGGGGTCTGGGGCAAGACGGCCGCGCCCTATGGGGATGGCGTGCATGGTGTGGCTACTGCCACTTCCGGTGAAAATCACGGGGTCTATGGCGAGACCGATTCAACGGAAGGCAGTGGCGTCTATGGCAAGTCCGCTGCCGCCGGCGGCTTTGGCGTGTATGGCTATAGTCGTTATGGTGATGCCGTCCATGGCAAATCGCCCGACGGCTATGCCATCTACGCCGAAGGTGATGCCCATGTGACCGGCGATTTGACCTGGAATGCCAAACAGGGCCATCTATCAATTCCCCCGGCAGCTTTTCAACCACAGACACACAACATCGAATTCAACAATCTTGGGTATGCACTCATCCAGGGTGGTGGCGGTATCTGTAATGCCCAAAAGCTCTTCATGGCGCCGGTGGTGCTACCTCACCATGCCACCGTTATCAAGCTGGAGTACCACGCGTGGACCCAGGGGCCTTTTGGTATATCCGATAAGTCCTGTGCCACTTTGACACTGCGTCTGCTGCGCCACAATTTTACGACAGGGCTTGAAGAGATGGCCGCACTTGAACCCACAGCCGATTATTCGGCGGGTACGTACTTTAGCGAGGAAACGACGACGATCCAGTATGGCGGGGTGAATAACGATGATTACCAGTACTATCTTGAACTCAGCGCTCCTGGCGGGGGTGTCTTCGTCTGGTTCTACGGCGCTCAGATTACTTATACCTTCTACGAGCCATACTAGATCAGGAGGAACCGGCCATGAAACACTTTGCCCTTGTGTTAACTTTGATCTTCCTGTTCTGCGCTAGCGGTGTGGCATTGACCCAGTCGGGCGGCGGCTATGATTTGACGTGGTGGACGGTTGATAACGGCGGCGGGGCACTCAGCGGCGGTGGCTACGCGCTGAATGGTACCATCGGCCAATCGGAGGCGGGGCCGGCTCTTACCGGAAGCGGTTTTGTCCTTTACAGCGGGTTTTGGGTGGCCGGCGGTGCTGCTCCTTCCCTCTGTCCCGACCCCATCACGGGGGGATGGATTGTGGGGCCGGATTCGGGCTACACCGGTATCAACTATGAGTTTACTGCCGGTCCCAACGTCACTGCCACATTGCCGCTTACCTATACCTGGTCGAGCGCAGGGTTGGTGAGCGGACAGGGAACGGCCAACGCCACATACACTTGGGCCGTCGCCGGCACGCACGTGCTCAGCGTCACCATCGAAAACTGCGGCGGCAGTGTGAGCATTACGCATACGCTTACCCTCGTCGAGTCGCCACCTGGCTGCGCTGTCCCATTGACCGGTGTGGGACTTAGTGGCCCGGCCTCAGGACAGACCGGCCAGGATTTGACCTATACCGTTAGCCCGCAGCCGACCAATGCCACGACGCCCATCACCTACACCTGGTCCACCGATGGATTGGTCAGTGGGCAAGGGACAACGCAAGCCATCTACCGCTGGAACAGCGCCGGCAGCAAAACCGTGCAGGTTTCGGGACGCAACTGCGGTGGTCAGGATCGCAACGCCAGCCAGACAGTGTCCGTTACGGCGGCTTGCGCGATTCCACTCATCGGCGTCACGATCTCCGGGCAGAACACCGGCTATACCAACGTCACCTATCAGTTTACGGCGCTGCCCGATCCCAACGACGCCACAACGCCTATCGGCTATGTCTGGTCGAGCGACGGATTGGTCAGCGGGCAGGGGACCAACCAGGCCGGTTATCGCTGGACGGGCGTTGGCGCGCACACCATAAGCCTGACGGCGACCAACTGCGGTGGCAGCTTCAGCGACGATCATACCATCACGCTGACGGAACAACCGGCCAATTGCGCCGTTCCGTTAACCGGTGTCAGCATCAGCGGGCCGGCGCAGGGGGACAAGAATGTCGATCAAACCTTCACGGCCACCATCCAACCGCTCAATGCCACCACGCCGATCACCTATATCTGGTCCGCCACGGGATTGGTCAGCGGACAGGGGACCCAGCAAGCAGTGTATCGGTGGAACCAGACGGGGACATATCTCGTGAATCTCAGTGTCAGCAACTGCGGCGGCTCGGCCAATGCTAACTGGACGATTGAGGTAGGCAAGACGTATATTTACCTCCCCCTCGTGTTACGTAATCACCACTAAATGATACCTCTACCCGGCCTTCCGCATTGTGGCGGGAGGCCGGGTTTTTTTGTTTTCTGCTAACGCCGGTTGTCTAAATCTCAAATCACCGTATACTGAAGAGATGAATGATCTGACAAACGGTTATGCGCGCTTTCAGTCAACTTCGCGTATCCATACTGACGCTTTCCTACGCTGGATCGCCGCGCATAATGCCTTTGATCCACACAATTACTTCAACTTTGTTATCGAAGACACCGTCGTCGGCGCGGTGCACCGCAGCCGGTTGCCGCTGTTGCAGGCGCATCCTGGCATCTTTCGCGTTGACGATGCGCGTGTGACCCTCGATCCACGCCTGGACACGCCCGTCGCGCGGACCGAGGCCGTCGCCGATGTGCTGCGCGAGTGGCGCGATGCGGGCCTCTTTCCCGCCTGGCGTGACGAGTTGTATCGTGTCTCGGCGGGTTTTGATGCGCCGCCGTTGATGGCGCTCGAACGCGCCGCCGCCTCGACGTTCGGCATCCTGCGCTATGGCGCGCATCTCAACGGCGTCGTCCGCAAGAACGGCCATCTGCATCTCTGGGTGGCGCGGCGCTCGCTCAATAAGCCGGAGTATCCGGGCAAGCTCGATCACCTCGTCGCGGGTGGGATTCCCGCTGGATTGAGCGCGTGGGATGTGGTCATCAAGGAGTGCTACGAAGAGGCGAACATCCCGCCCGAGCTGGCGCAACGTGCGCGTCCGGTGAGTCTCATCAGCTATCTACTCGACGCAAATTACCGTCGCCACCGCGACCTGATCTTTATCTACGACCTGGAATTGCCGGAAACCTTCGTCCCGCAGAATACCGACGGGGAAGTGGCGGAGTTCTACTTATGGCCGATTGAGCAGGTGATCGAGGTGATGGCGACCACCGAGGACTTCAAGATGAACAACAACCTGGTCATCATCGACTTCATGCTGCGCTACGGCTACCTCGGCCCGGACGATCCACACTACGCCGTCATCGCACAGCGGTTGCGTAGTCCGGTGTTGTGGTAAAATTGCACTTGACTATTCCTCATTCAGGCGGTATACCTATAAGATAATTCAGGTTCACGTTATAGCACACAAGCGGCCATGATTGAGGAACCTCAGGTTCTTAACGCAATCAAAACTGTGCGGGTTCAAATACGTTGGAAGCCCGGTAGCGCCTTGCGTCATTTGCAGAAACGTAAACTTCGAGGACACTTGCCAGCTACAGCAACGTTAGCAGATTACGAAGCCCTAATTCTCGCCGTCTTACACGATAAGTCTGCTCAAGTGTATCGTTATTGGTATAATCAGGTCGCTTATGTAACCGTTGTGGGTTCGGTCGAAAACCGGGAATGGCTGATTTTGTTTGACTATGACGGCGTGTTGGAAAGTGCCTTTGTTGTCGAGCGGCCTGAGCAATACTTGCATAAACCCGGATTCGAGTATCTTGGACTGTTAGGCGAGGTAGACCATGAACTATGCTGAATTGGTTACTGCCTATGAAACGGATGTGCAATTTCCTGAAGTCAGCGGGATGGAACATCTGGATATGTTGATGACACGCGACGAGATTGCGCGTATTGAACCGCACTTGTCGGCTGCATTGCGTGAGCGTGTGCTTCAGGCTGATAAACAGCTTATGAGCCGGGCGCGCCAGTTCTATGACGCGATTCAGGCGATTGCTGATCTAGCCAGTTGGCGACGGAGTAAGTTCACACCAATTACGCATTGGTGGTGGTATTTGGATGTGCTTGCTCATTTGCCGGTATCGCTTGATATTGCAATGCTACGACCGACGTTTCAGTTGATTCGCGACGCCGCTGCTGAGGATGTCTACAACGTGGATAGCGATCAGGTTCTGGACGTTTAGGTAAGAATATGTGATGGCAAAATAAACACCAGTTTATCCCAAAATTCTATATGAAAGCGAGGTATACAGTATGAAACAGCCCACGTTAGGTATCATTATTGGCAACCGGGGATTCTTCCCTACACAACTCTGCGAAGAGGGACGCGCGAAGATTCTGCGGATCTTTGAAGAAGAAGGCATCAAGCCGATCGTCCTTTCGCCGGAGGATTCACCTTACGGTTCGTTGGAGACGAACGAAGCAGCCCGCAAGTGCGCCGACCTCTTCCGCGCCAACCGCGACGACATCATCGGTGTGGTCATCACCCTGCCCAACTTCGGCGAGGAAGGCCCCATCGCCAACGCGCTGCGCTGGGCCGAGCTGAACGTGCCGGTGCTTGTCCAGGCCACGCCCGACGACGCGAACTTTATGACCATCGCTCACCGCCGCGACTCGTTCTGCGGCAAGATGTCCACCTGCAACAACCTCAAGCAGATGGGGATCAAGTATACGCTCACCACGCTGCACACGGTTGACCTGGATACCGACAGCTTCCGCCAGGACTTGCGTAACTTCGTGGCGACCTGCCGCGTCGTCCGGGGCCTCAAGCACGCGCGGGTCGGCATGATCGGCGCGCGCCCGGCGGCGTTCAACACCGTCCGCTTCAGTGAAAAGCTCCTGGAGCGCGCGGGCATCAGCGTGGACACGATCGATCTCTCCGAGGTTTTCGGGCGCATCGAGCGGCTCAAGGACGACGACCCCGCCCTGGTCGCCAAGCTGGACGCGCTGAAGGCGTATCTCAAGATCAAGGGCGTCCCCAACCAGGCTTTGGTCAAGATGGCGAAGTTTGGTGTGGTCGTGGATCAGTGGATGGAAGCCGAGGGCCTCATCGCCAGCGCGGTGCAGTGCTGGACGGCGATGGAGGAATACTACGGCGTCGTTCCCTGCGCGATGATGAGCATGATGAGCAACAACCTGATGCCCTCCGCGTGCGAGACCGACATCACCGGCGTGGTCGGCATGATGGCCATGGCGTTCGCCTCCGGCAAGCCGAGCGCGCTGGCCGACTGGAACAACAACTACGGCGACGATCCCAACAAGGGCGTGCTTTTCCACTGCTCCAACCTGCCCAAGGACTTCTTCGAGGAGACGCCTGACATGGACTACCAGGAGATCATCGCCGGGACGGTGGGCAAGGAAAACACCTTTGGCACCGTCGTGGGCCGCGTCAAGGCCGCGCCGTTCACCTACACCCGCGTTGCCACCAACGACTGGGAAGGCAAAATCCAGGTCTACCTGGGCGAGGGTGTGCTCACCAAAGACCCGCTCAAGACCTTCGGCGGCTACGGCGTCTTTGAGATTCCCAACCTGCAAGGGCTATTGCACTACATCTGCGAGAACGGCTTCGAGCACCACGTCGCCGTCAACATCTCGCGGACGGCGGATGCGGTGTATGAGGCGTTGAGCAAGTATCTGGGCTGGGACGTCTATTATCACAAAGGATAAACTTTTCAACCACGAATCTGCATCGGCTATTTCAAGCATGGCGCGAACGACAGGATGAAGCGTTTGAGGGTGCTGCGGGTAAACGTGTTGAAGGGGTAATACAATGAGTTCAGACACAATTATGAATCGAGAGTATGAACGAACGTTAATCAAGATTGCGCGCGTTTTGCCGTTTCCGCAAATGGCGCAACTGGTGGACTTCGCACGTTTCTTACAGGGCCAGATTTTAAGTCAACAGCTTATTCAAGGTGAAGAGCCAAGTGAAGTCGAAGCCGACAATGCCCGTTGGGATGCGTTGCTGGCTACGCCTCAGGCCCAAACAGTTCTGGAGCAATTGGCCGGTGAAGCTCTGGCGGAACATCGTGCTGGAAGAACAAAGCCTATGGAGTTCAATGCTGAGGGACGGATTGTGCCGAAATGAACTCCCTTACAACGGCGCAGTTCTGGAAACTCTATAACGTTTTGTCGGCGCGAGTAAAACGTCGTGCTGACAAGGCCTATGAGTTGTGGCAAATCAACCGCAAACCCCAGGACTTTATTTCAAGCGTGTTGGCAAACGCTTGCCAGTTTACTCTGTTCGAATTGACAGAGGACATCGCGCATTAGGCATCCTTGAAGGGGATAGTATGCTATGGTTTTGGATAGGGTCGCACGACACGTATGAAGATCTGCTTCAGCATCTCTAGCACGAAGCAGTAATCGTTTAGGTGTGGCTCGAGGTATTTTCTACACGTTCCGGCAACGGGAGATGCGCCTTGTGCGCGTCTCCCGTTTTACATACCCGGCGCTTTGGATACAATACCTTTGCTTTACACAGGCATCAGCAAATGGAAGGTTAAGATGAGCATCGAAGCAATTGGTTGTTGCGGCGCCTATTGCGGAACGTGCCGGGTCCTCAAAGAAGGCGCGTGCCGTGGGTGTAAGTTGGGTTATCTGAGCGGTGAGCGCGATCTGGCGCTGGCGAAGTGCAAGATCAAAGTCTGTTGTATGACCAGAGGCTATGCCTCCTGTGCCGATTGCGCCGACTATAGCACGTGCGACATTCTCCAGGGATTTCTCGGCAAGAATGGCTACAAGTACAAGAAGTATCGGGAAGCGTTGGAGTTTATCCGCGAAAACGGGTACGATGCGTTTCTCGTTATTGCTGACGGATGGAAGAATCAATATGGTAAATACAGATAGAATGCGAGGATAAAGCGATGTTATTACAATCTTTACGCGAAGAACTTTATGAATTACACAAAGAACTCCCCAAAAACGACCTGGTGAAGTGGACGGGTGGCAACGTGAGCGCGCGCAACCCGGAGACGGGCTACGTGGTCATCAAGCCCTCCGGCGTGCGCTACGAGGACCTGAAGCCGGAGCACATGGTCATCGTCAACCTCGATGGCGCGATCATCGAAGGCGACCTGAAGCCGTCCTCCGACACGGCGAGCCACCTCTACATCTACCGCCACCGACCCGACGTGGGCGGTATCGTCCACACGCATTCGCCGTATGCGACGGCCTTCGCCGCAGTGGGCAAGCCGATTCCCGTCGTTCTGACGGCGATGGCGGACGAGTTCGGCGGCCCGATTCCGTGCGGCGGATTCGCGTTGATCGGCAGCGAGGCCATCGGCAAGGTCGTGGTGGAGAGCATCGGTTCTTCGTGCGCGGTGCTGCTGAAGAACCACGGTGTCTTCACTATCGGCAAGGATGCGACTGCCGCCGTCAAAGCCGCCGTGATGACGGAGGACGTCGCCAAGACAGTGTGGCTGGCGCTCCAAATCGGCCAACCGGAAGAGATTGCGCCAGACGACGTCGCTAAGCTGCACCACCGCTATACGCACGTCTACGGGCAGTGAAAGGTGATACAGGCTTTTGTTCCAGTATGTGCTTGACAGAAACCCGTGAATGTATTATTATACATTTATAAATGTAAATAATGCTACGCGGAGGTGAAAATGGCGGCGTCAGACAAAAAACCCGTGCAAGTCTATTTGGACGCGACGCAGCGGTCAAAATTATCGTATTTGGCCGAACGTTTGAACGTTTCGTATGCCGAGGTGTTGCGGATGGGGATCGATGCCCTTTCGCGCGCAACGTTCTCGGTAGACGATGATCCCGCGATGCAGCTTATTGGGTTGCTCGGCGAACAAACCAACAGCCCTGGCGACATGTCAGTTGCCCATGACCGTTATATCGTCGAGGAAACCCGGAATGTATAGCCAGCGTGCGCTGTTTGTAGATACCGGCGGCTGGCTGGGTGTTTTGGATCCGAAAGACAAGTATCACGCCCAGGCCGCTGATTTTTTCCGGCACGCGCTATCCGCTTACACCCGTCTTGTGACCACCAATCTGGTCATCGCCGAGACGTATATCAATATCCGTCGCAGCAGCAGCCACGAAAAAACCATCGCTTTCCTGGACTTGATCGAAAAATCCGGACGCATCCATTGCGTGTGGTCGGATGATGAACTCGAAGTGAGCGCCCGTGAAGTGCTGCGGCTCTATCATGACCAGGACTTCAGTTACACCGATGCTGTGAGCTTTGCCGTAATGCAACGCGATGGTATCCGTGACGTGTTCGCCTTCGACCGACACTTTCGCACGATGGGTTTTACTGTACTGCCAGCATAAACATTGATACACGCCTTTGGAGGAAAGACATCACTTGGCAGATCTATCTCTGCTTGCTATCGTCGTCGATCCCGAACGCGACAACGTCGCCGTCGCCAAGACGTTCATCCCGGCAGATACCACTGTCCTTTGGCAGGGGCAGGTGATGGCTGTGCGCGCCGATATCCTGCCTGGACATCGTTTTGCGCTCTACTCTATTCCCGCCGGCGAGTGGGTGCGGCAATACGGACAGCCATTCGCCCGCTCGAAGGGGCTGGCGCCGGGCGACCCGGTGAACGACGAGACGGTGGAAAGCGTCGTCCCGCAGGTGGATGCCGACAGCCTGGTGTTGCAAACGCCGCAGTTGTCCACGTGGGAGGGCGCGCTGCCCACGTTCCACGGTTTTCATCGCCCTGATGGGCAGGTGGGCGTGCGCAACTGGGTGCTCATCGTCCCAACGAGCATGTGTTCCAGCCACGAGGCCACGCAGATTGCGCTGCGCGCTGAGATGCAGGGCATTTACACCCGCGAGCGTTACCCCAATGTGGATGGCGTCACCGCGATCCCGCACACGGGTGGTTGCGGCGCGCCGTATCCTCAAGAAGGGGCTTGCCGGCGGGGTACGCACGAGAATACGCTGCGAATTCTGGCGCAGCACATCGGGCATCCCAACGTCGGCGCGGCGTTGCTCATCGAGCTGGGGTGCGAAAAAGCGAACCTGGCGGCGTTCGACCAGTACTTCGGCGCTGATTTTGCCGTGCGCTACGGCAAGCCGGTGTTGCGCCTCAGTATTCAGGAGGACAGCGGCTCGCAAGCCGTCATCGCGCGGGGTCTGACGCTTTTGCCGGAGCTGTTGGCTGCCGCGAACCAAACAGCCCGCCGACCGGCCCCACTCAGCGCGCTGGCACTCGGCCTGGAATGTGGCGGCAGCGACGCCTTCAGCGGGCTGTCGGCGAATCCTGCACTCGGACAGGCGAGCGATCTGCTGGTGCGGGCCGGCGGGCGCAGCGTGATCTCGGAAGTGGCGGAGTTCTACGGCGCGGAGCATCTTTTCGCGCAGCGTGCGGTGAACCGCAAGGTCGCCGCCGATGTTTTCGCACTGCTCGATTGGTATCGCGCTTACGCTGCCGCGCGCGGCGGTCACAGTATGACCGAGAATCCCAGTCCCGGCAACAAGGCGGGTGGCTTGCTCAACATCACGATCAAGTCGCTGGGGGCGCTCGCTAAAAGCGGCAGCGCGCCGGTGGTGGGCGTGCTCGATTATGGCGATTGGGTGTGGGAGCATAGGGACGGCGGCGTCTACATGCTCAACACGCCGGGCTACGATCCTCCGTCTGTGACCGGGTTGGTCGGCGCGGGTTGCCAGATGGTGTGCTTCACCACCGGGCGCGGCTCGGTGTTCGGCAACGCGATTGCGCCTGTCATCAAAATTGCCTCCAACGACGCGCTCTACGCGCGCATGTCCGGCGATATGGACGTCAACGCCGGGGCTGTCATCCGTGGCGCGAAGACCTTGCCGGAGATGGGGCGGGACATTTTCCACGAAATTCTTGCCGTCGCCTCCGGCAGATGGACAAAAGCGGAACAGAACGGCCACCGCGAGTTCAATTTGTGGGACATTGAGGGGTTGTTGCTGTGAAGAAGCTGTCAGCGGTCAGCTTTCAGCCGTCAGCCAGAACGCTGATGGCTGAACGCTGATGGCTGATTGCTACCCAGGAGCTTGTCTTGATGAATACAGTCGCTATGGCTTACGAAGACTTAATTGCCCGGTTCGTGCGGTGGGCGCAGACCGAAGACAACATCCGTGCCGCGCTTGTTATCGGCTCACGGGCGCGGACGGATCACCCGGCGGATGAATGGTCCGATCTCGACATCATTATCCTGGCAAACGACCCCGAACCCTATTGGGCGACCGCCGATTGGCTGCCCTACATCGGCGTCCCCTGGCTGACCTTTATCGAGCCTTTACACGATGGACGCGGCTTCGAGCGGCGGGTGTTGTTCGAGGGGGGGGCTGGATGTAGACTTCGTGCCTTCCCCTGTCGAGTTTTTTCGGCGGATGTTGGATACAGGGCTGTTGCCCGACGTCGCCGATCTGCTTCACCGTGGCGTGCGTTTTTTGGTGGACAAGGAAGGCTTTGCCGCACGGCTTGCGGGTATTCCGGCAGCACGGCTCTCTTACCAACCGCCGACGGAAGCTGAATTTCTGAACCTGGTGCATGACTTCTGGTATCACACCGTCTGGACGGCGAAAAAGCTGCGGCGGGGCGAACTATGGACCGCCAAGTTATGCTGCGATGGTTATCTCAAGCAGTTGCTCCGCCGGATGCTCGAATGGCATACCCGTGCGCGCCAGGGCGAGTCCACCGATACCTGGATGAACGGACGTTTTCTCGAAGAATGGGCCGATGCGCGCGCCGTCGCTGCTCTGCCGGCGATCTTCGCGCACTATGACGCGCCGGACGTGTGGCGCGCCTTATCGGCGACTATGGCGTTATTCCACTGGCTGGCGCTTGAAGCCGCAGAAATATTGGGATATGCGTATCCTTCTTTTGGCGAAGACCGTGCTGTCGAAACCGTAGAGCATCTCCGCGCGAATGTTCATACTAATGGGGACGATCTGGAACTGCCGAACTAAAAATTATCAGACTCAGTGGATCGCAAACTGCTCTGAGGGGCTCGCCAGATCCCCGTTCTGGTCTGGATCTGGCGATCCAGACCAAGCAAAATTCCGATCCAGACCAAGCAAAATTCGACCCGCAAAGACTAACGACTATCTGACTGATGACTATTTGACTGTTTTAACGGGAGGTGTTGAATGGATAACACCGTGCCTGGCGTACCGGTGGGTTTTATGCTGCTGTTTGTTGCTGGCGGATTGTTGCTCGTGGGACTATCTATCCCGCTGTTACTGCGGCGGGTCAAGCCGAACTGGTGGTATGGTCTGCGTGTGCCGAAAAGCCTTAGCGACGAGCGCGTTTGGTACGAAAGCAACGCCTACGCGGCGAAATGGCTGCTGGCCTTAGGCCTCCTGCATACCGTTGTCTCGCTTGCGCTCTACTTTATCCCCGCTTTCCGTGCGAATCTCAATGCTTATGCCATTACCTGTGGGATCGTTTTTATGCTTGCCTTCTCTCTTGTTATCATCATGAGCTTTCGCCATTTGCGCACACTGTAACGGTTTGCGTATCCTTTTTGAATTGTAGGGCGAGTTGCCAACTCGCCCTATAGGATTGAGGAGACGCCGGTGTTAACGCCCTCCATGCAGCACGAAAATGGCGTTCCGACTATGCGACTACCGGACTAACGACTATGCGACTATTTTTGGAGGAGGTATAGGATGTTGACATCACGAGAACGAGTCACCCTGGCGCTCAATCACCAGGAGCCTGACCGCGTCCCGCTGGATTTGGGCGGCAGCGCGGTGACCGGCATGCATGTCAGCGTCGTCTACAAGCTGCGACAGGCATTGCGCCTCGACGCGCCCGGCACGCCGGTAAAAGTCGTGGAGCCATACCAAATGCTGGGTGAGATCGCGCCTGACCTGATCGCCGCCCTGGGCGTGGATGTCGTTCCACTTGGCGCGCCCACGACGATGTTCGGCTTCAAGAATGAGGGCTGGAAACCCTGGACGACGTTCGACGGCACGCCGGTGCTTGTCCCTGAGGGCTTCAACACCACACCCGAACCCAACGGCGACCTGTTGATGTACCCCGAAGGCGATACGTCCGCGCCGCCGAGCGGGCGGATGCCGGCCGGCGGCTGGTACTTCGATGCTATCGTCCGCCAACCGCCCATCGATGAGGCGAATCTTAACGTCGAAGACAACCTGGAGGAATTCACGCCCATTTCCGACGAAGTTTTAGCGCACTTCCAACTCGAGGCCGACCGTCTCTACACCCAGACCGACAAGGCCATCTTCGCCAATTTCGGTGGAACGGCCTTCGGCGACATCGCCCTCGTCCCCGCAACACAACTCAAACATCCCAAAGGCATCCGCGACATCGAAGAGTGGTATGTCAGCACGGTGACCCGGCGGGATTACGTTCGGGCTATTTTCGAACGGCAGTGTGAAATTGCGTTGGCGAACCTGGAGAAACTGTACGCCGTTGTGGGCGACCGCGTGTCCGTGGTGATGGTCACGGGGACGGATTTCGGCGCGCAAACCGGGCCTTTCATCTCCCCGAAGGCGTACCGCTCGTTATACCAACCCTTTCACGTCCGCGTCAACACGTGGATTCACACGCATACGCCATGGAAGACATTCATCCACTCGTGCGGCTCCGTCTACGCGCTTATCCCCGATTTCATCGACGCCGGCTTTGACATCTTGAATCCCGTGCAGTGCTCGGCGGCACACATGGACCCCCTCACGCTCAAGCAGTCGTTTGGCGACCGCATTACCTTCTGGGGTGGGGGCGTGGACACGCAGAAGACGTTGCCCTTCGGCACGCCTGACGACGTGCGTCGCGAAGTCCGTGAGCGGCTGCGCATTTTTGCGTCGGGCGGCGGCTTTGTCTTCAACACCACGCACAATGTCCAGCCGCTATCGCCGGTGGACAACGTCTTGGCACTCTACGAAACTGTGCGAGAATACGGGCAGTATCCAATCCTTTGAATCTGACCACCAAACAGGTGGCTATTGAGGACTACCAGACTCAGAACGACCAGACTGATTGAGAGGAGGTATTGATGACAGGCTCAAGTTTTCCCGTCAACCGTGAGTTTTTTGTCACCTTTTTGATCGCTGCGAAACAACATACTTATGCCGCGCAGGGCGGTGCAGATGCGGTGGTGGCGTCATTGCTGCCCGGCTCGCGTCAACTGGAATACCACGCCGGGCAACTCTCGTATCGCGATGTCTACTTCGGTAACGAGTATTTTGCCGGACAAGAGGTCGTCTACTATGACGCAGCGCCCGTTTGGTCGATGGTGTACGCCGGCGGCGAACTAAAAAATATACCGCGCAGCATTCGTTCAGCGATGAAAACGAGCCAGTTGTACGCTTTCTTGCAGGCCGCGTTATTGCAGGCGCCGCTGGAACATCCTTATCGCGGCCCGGCCCTGTGGCAGGCAGCCGATTTCACCTACAACAACGAGATCCACGGAGACCTGGAACGCTTTTGGGGCATAGAAGCCATCAGCTACCAGGATGTGGCGGTTTACCAGTTACATTATAGTGGGGGGGTGTTGCGGTATAGTGGGTGATAAAGTGAGTTTTCTGCAGGGTGGGGGATTTCGAGGGTAGAGCTACCACGGTTTCTTATGCAGTTCTCGAAGGCGTGTTACACAGCGGTTGAGGCTGAGTGCGCTTTGCGCCGCCGCATCAATGTTCCAACATTGAACCACGAACTCTTCGAGTGCAGCGTTATAGCCAGGCCCTACAGTTGCCGAGACATCAGGTTGCGGTAGAAGAGCGTGGCGCAGTGCTCTTCTTGGTGAACGACGTGCGAGATTGATCAACTCCTGTTTGGGGTTGTCCAGATTCTCAGGGCTTCTTGGGATAGAGTTCTCTGATATACCAAGAAAGTGCGCTATGCTTTGACGGTCAGCCAAAAGCCAGCTTTCTATTTCACGCACTACTGCACGTAACAGCAATTTAGGGCTCCGTTTGGGTAACCATACCGCCGGAACCTCCGGCGGACATTGCAATCCTGTATCCATAAAGTCTACCAGTACTAGAATCGGATTGCCGTACTGGGCAAGTACATTGAAGCCGGTTATTTTGTCACGCAAATATGTCCAGCCCCGTTTGCCATACGCTGTGCCGAATTGATGCTGGCAATGGTCAATTAACCGTGCGGCGACAGCTTCGTCCAGGTTTCCCTCGATTAGTGCATCTACAATCATAGTTCGAATTCGAGGGCTAATTGACGAATGTTTTCCGGGGCTGTCCGCGGCATCAACACATCGGCTGCCGTTAGTCCACTTGCCATGGCTTGCCGCTCAGCTTCATCAGGTGGAAGCAGCAAAGTTCCGTCAGGGCTGGGTTCCAGCCGCAACACTTCTTCAGGCCCAATCCCCTCATCTTGGAGTATTTCTTCTGAGTGTGTTGAGATGATGAGTTGGCGTGGTTCTTTGCGACTGCGGTTGATGCGATAGAATATGGTCGGCAGACGACGCACAACCTCCGGATGTAGTGATAGTTCTGGCTCTTCTAGCATAAGCGGTCCAGATCCTTCATATATTGTCCACAGTAGACCGAATAAGCGCAGCGTACCATCGGAGAACTGGTTTTCGCTCTGTCTGGCATCGTGTGGACGCCAATGAGAGTAGCGTCCGATGAGATGTGGTACCCCAGAACTATCCAAGACAGCTTCTAACTCGGTCAACTGGGGTACTGCGCTCTGTAGCGCCCGGGTGATTTTCTTTAGACGCGCATCACGTGTTTTAGGTGTGGTCTTCCATAGGCGCAACAGAAAATCTCGACCGTAAGGGTCATTTTGTACTGGTAACGGAGAGAATCCGCGTGGGTCGCGCACCACTTGAGGCAACAGGTGTTGGTAAGAGATCGACTTGAAAAAATCGGCTACGATACGGAATTGACGATTCTCGGATACTTGTTCCAGTGCTGTCTGGGTTAAGCGTAGTTGATCTTGTTTGTCCTCTTCGTTGGGACGCTGCAACAATCTCTCGGTTTGTTTGTAAACGATTTCTTCACGCACTATTGGCCGTTGAACATTGTCTTGGTTCAGTGACAAGCGATAGCGCCATTCATCACGTTCATTTTCAGCCAACGTGACCTCGATGTCAATATTACTGTAGCGGCTTGCCGCCAAACAGCGGATAGCGGAAATACCTCCACGAGTATTTACGGCTTTTTCTAATCCGTCATTGGCTATATCGCGCAAAAAGCGTAAGACGTCAAGCAGATTAGATTTTCCTGAAGCATTTGGGCCTATCAAGAACATCCGTAACCCCAAATCTGCTTCAATGTCTTTGAAGTTTTTCCAATTTCTGAGTTTGATATGACTGAAGTGCATGTTGTCTCCTAATCCGCTTACAGACTTTCGAGGCGATTTGCCACCATACTCGTTACCCTGTTTTGACACTAACGATAACTTATCTATTCTCAAATGTCAAGGGCATTTTTATGTTGCATAAGGGCTTCATCATTATCTTGTCACAGTTCCGTTATTTCGCTTGAAGCGGATCGGCAAAGCCGCGTTTTGTAACCCATTTCAGCCCAAAACGGGCAACTGGCGTTCCTCTTGGAGCAAGAATGATAAGCCCCCCTTATGTTGCATTGCAAAGCCTTGATTTGGCAGTAGAATTACAAATGATGGAATGTTGATCATATCTTTGAGGATGTAAGTTCATACAACCTGAGCTATGTTTTTTCGTATTAACGTAAGTTACAGTTTTGATGCTGGGGGACGTTTGACCCTGTTTGAGAGAGGACCATCAAAAACTGTACAGCGTAACACTTATGAGCAAAGGAGGCTGAATGATGAGTAAGAGACCCGGTGGTCAATTAGCGACCCGCCCATTGCACTTTATCTGGATAGCGGATGCGTCAGGTTCGATGCGGGACGATGGGAAAATCCAGGCCCTCAACATGGCGATTCGGGAGGCGATCCCCCATATGCAGAAGGTCGCTTCGGAAAATCCTAATGCGCAAGTTCTGGTGCGCGCCATCAAATTCTCCAGCGGCGCGCAGTGGCACATCTCCCAGCCTACGCCGGTGGAGGATTTCAAGTGGGTGGATCTCAAAGCTGATGGCGTCACCGATATGGGCAAAGCCCTCTCGATGGTCGCCGACCAGCTCAAAATCCCCCCAATGACCGACCGCGCCCTGCCGCCGGTGCTGGTGCTGATCTCCGACGGCCAGCCGACCGACAGCTTCGAGAAGGGCTTGCAGAAGTTGATGGACGAGCCGTGGGGCAAGAAGGCTGTGCGCATCGCCATCGCCATCGGCAAGGACGCCGATCATGCCGTGCTGCAAAAGTTCATCGGTCATAATGAGATCAAGCCTTTGCAAGCCAATAACCCCGAGGCGCTGGTCAACTATATCAAGTGGGTGTCCACAGCGGTGCTGAAGTCGGCTTCGTCGCCGGCCAGCCAGGCTGCCGCGGCTACACCCGCGGGTGCGACCACGCCGCCGCCGATTCCCGTCGCTGCTCCATCCGCAACGCCTGGAGCTGCCGCCACGCCGGCAGCCCAACCGGTGACGGTGCCGGCAGCTTCGAATATCCCGATTCCTGCCGTACCCCCGCCCCTTGACGATTCGAATATCACTGCTGACGACGTCTGGTAAGCCGGCCCGATCAACCATAAGGAGCTACTATGGGAAAAACACCGCAGTGGCCCGCCGGTGCCTGGCGCGTCGTCGGGCGGTCGGTTCAGGGAGCTTCGCATGCGCGTGGGGGCGTGCCCAACCAGGACGCGATCCAGTGGTTCCCTGAGTCCGGCGTAGGTCCGCCGCTGATCCTTTCTGTGTCCGACGGGCATGGCAGCCCCCGCAACTTTCGCAGCGATGTGGGCGCGCAATTCGCCGTCGCAGAAGTGACGAATTTGATGCGCGAGTTGTTGTTGGCAGGACAGCCCGATCCGGCTAAGCTGTCGACGATCAAACGTACTGCGGAAGAACGTCTGCCGCGTGAGATCGTCCGACGCTGGCGCGCGGCTGTAGACCGGCATCTCGCGGACAACCCGATCACCGAAGCGGAGCTGGAGATGCTGGAGAAGCGGCGTGACCCCAAAGCACGGCGGGCCATCGAAAAGGACCCGCATATTGCCTACGGCGCAACGCTCTTGAGTGTGTTGATCACCTCCGGCTTTATCCTGTACCTGCAACTGGGCGATGGCGATATCCTGACCGTAGCGGACAACGGCGAGGTCACGCGCCCGATGACCCGCGATCCCCGTCTTATGGCGAATGAAACGACGTCGTTGTGTATGGACGAAGCCTGGCGTGAGGTGCAAATCAAGTTCCAGGCGCTCTATGGCCCGCATCCGGCGTTGGTTTTGCTTTCCACCGACGGGTATGCCAATTCGTTCGTCAACGATGCAGCTTTCCTCAAGGTTGGTTCCGACATCCTGGACATTCTGCGCACCGATGGCCTTGAGAGCGTGGAACAAAACCTCAGCGGTTGGTTGCAAGATGCCTCGGCAGCCGGGAGCGGCGACGACATCACGATGGGCATTGTGTTCCCGGAGGCTATTCTGTCTGTGCCCGCGCCTGCACCGGCCCCTGTCGTGCAGCCGCCGAAACCACGCCGTAGCCGTTCGCGGACGACGACATCATCGAGGCCGGCTGTGGCGCCAAAGACCGCATCTCAACCACTCCCTGAGAAACCACAACCCTCCGCTTCATCCGCAGAAGCTGCGCCACCGCAGGAACCCGTGTCTGCCGAAAAGGCGTCTCAGGATGCGGTCATGGACAAAGCACCGGCTCAAGATCGGCCCGCTGTGCCGTCTGTGGCGGCGACGCCTGCAGAACCTGTCGTGGAGAAGCCCGAATCTGTACCGACAGCATCAACGTCGGATGTCCGGCCTGCCGAGTCGCCGGCCAGGCCCAGGATTGAACTCATCAAGAATGAGGATCGCCCGCGCGAACCGAGCAAAAAGCTACCGGACATCTTTTACGATGACTGAGGGGCCTGGCGCCCCTACCGTGCGTTGCCTGCTGTGTTGCGTGCTGTACATTGCGTGAACGTCGCTCACGTAGGATGCAGCACGCAACCTGTTTTATGCGAATCGCGCACTATAATGAATATTTCCATCATCAGATGAAGCAGATGGAGCAGATTACACTGCCGATAGAACACAAATCTGCTAAATCTGCTGACAGGTTTGTGGCATAACGGTTGTGAATAACGAAGCCCGGCTCAAACTCCGCGAAATTGTGGATACTTATGGTCACAGCGTCGTGAATGACTCACGACGCTGTAAGGCGCTGCTTCTCGACTTGTGCGGGCAATATCGCCGCGAAATCTTCGTGCTCAACGCGGCGCAGGAGGAGCACGTGGCCAACGATTTGCAGGACATCAAAGGCGGCATACCGCTGCCGGTGCTGGTCGCGCAGCTTACCCGGCGGCTGGTGGACAATCGCGCGCTCGCCGAGGATGCTGCGCGTTGGGCCGTGGAAGCGTGGGCCTACGCGCTGCGCCTGACCGATGCAGAACCTGCGCCGGTCGGCGAATCCACACCAGAGTCAGTGACCCCGCCGCCACTGCCTGTGACGCCTCCCCCGTTACCCACCACACAGACCCAGCCGATTGTGGATCAAATCTCCCGCCCGGCGCCTCGTCCGGCGGATGCTGCGCCACCCAAGCCGGCGCAACAAACATTTGCTTCCACCCGCACCATCGAAGTGTACGGCCGTTCGCGCCGCGGGGCCAATGCGAAATGGCAGAAGCTCGGTTCTACACCCGGCAGCGTGGCCCTCCCGCCCAATTACGTACTGGGATTGCGTTTCTTTCACTATAAGCTGGACGAACTGGGCACCTGGATCAAGGAAATTCTTCATCCCGATGATGTGGTCTCGTTGGACCTGAACGGCCCTATCGACGATGCGGGTATGGCTGCCCTGCGCGCTTTCCCCAACCTGACCTATCTTGAAGTGGACACCGCCGAGCGCGTGACCAATGCCGGGCTGGCGTTTTTGGTGAGCCTATCCAAACTGACCACGCTCCATTTCCCGTGGGCCACCGGGATCACCGATGAGGGGCTGGCCTACCTGCGCGCCTTACCGGAACTGGCCGGACTCTTACTGCACTGGGCGGGTGTCTCTGATGCGGCGTTGCGCTACCTCGAATCGCTGAATAAACTCGAAGTGCTGGAGCTGCGCGAGTGCAAGCACATCACCGGTTCCGGGCTGTTGCATCTGCGCGCTTCACCCAACCTTGTCACGCTCGATGTGGCCGGCGCATCCAGGTTCAACGACACGGGGGTGCAAGCCATCGGCCTGTGCACCGGCTTGAGCAAAGTCGATCTCTCGCGCTGTCCGCAAATCACGCGGCAAGGCCTCGTTTACCTGCGCAACCTGCTCAATCTGACCTACCTCGATCTTTCCGGTAATCCGCTGGTCGATGACAAAGGCATCGCGCCCCTGTGCGATTTGCCGCGCCTCTCCACGCTCAACCTTGCCCGCACGGCCATCACCGACATCGGTCTCAGCCACATCGGCGACATGCCTGCTCTGCTCTATCTTGATCTCTCGAACTGCGAGCGCATCACCGACCGGGGGCTGTCACACCTGCGCCGTCTCAAGAAGCTGGCTTACCTCAATGTCAGCGGATGCAAACGCCTCACCCAGAATGGGATTAGCAGGCTTGTTCGGTCAGGATTGTTTATTATGCAGTGATCCTATGCACCCCGTACCACGTCGCCAGCTCCGTGAGATTGTTGCGCAGTACGGGGAATCCGTTCTGGAAGACCCGCGTCGCTGCCGGGCGTTGCTGCTGGATTTCTGTGGCTCGTACAAGGGCGAGGTCAATCTGTTGGTGATGGCCGTGCAGGAGAACGTGCCTGCCGACCTGCGCAGCGCCTCGCCGAACATCCCGCAGCCGGTGCTCTTCGGCTGGCTCATCCGGCGCTTGCAGGACGCTTACTTCCTGCCGGAAGACGCCGCGCGTTGGGCCGTGGAGACGTGCGCGGAGGCATTGGGCATTCTGGTGACGGAGGCCAAGCCCCGCACGTTTATATCGACGTTGCCGGTGGCGCTGTTAGGGCGTTCCACTTTGACCGGCAACCGCGAATGGCGCGAACTCGGTGTGATGCCGGGCCAGGTGGACGTGTTGCCCGATTACGAAGTGCGTGTGAGCGCCTACCTCGACGATGCCGGGCTGCACACGCTGGCGCAGGAATTGCGCGCCTTCGGTCCCATCCAGGAATTGGACTTGCAGCACAGCCCCATCACCGATGTGGGCCTGGCGCACGTGTGCGATCTCCCCGGTTTGCTGCGTCTCAACCTGTCGCGCACCGCGATTACCGACGCGGGATTGGCTTTTCTTCAGGTGCTCGATGCGCTGGTTGATCTCAATCTGTGGTGGTGTGAACGCATCACCGATGCGGGCCTGGCGCACCTGTCTGCGCTGGCCCGTCTGCGCAGCCTGAACCTGGGGCGCTGTGCGCAGCTCACCGATGCCGGCGTGGCACATCTGAGGGCTCTCACCGGTTTGCGCGATCTGGGCCTGGCCGGCGTCCAGGTGACGGATGAGGGGTTAGCGGCCCTCAGCGCGCTTTCCGAGATGGCGGCGCTCGATCTTAGCGACACGCCCATCACCGGAGCCGGGTTGAGCGCGTTACGCAGTCTCACTCACCTGGCGCAGTTGAATCTTTTCCATTGTGTGCGGCTCACCAATGGTGGATTGGCCCATCTGCGCGCGCTCAAGCACCTGGCGGACTTGAATCTCGGCGCGTGCGGGCAGATCAGGGATGCCGGCCTGACGCACATTCGCACGCTCAACGGCCTGACGGCGTTGAACCTGGAGGCGACCGCCATTACCGACGCGGGCATCGTCTACCTGCATCCGCTCATCGGTCTGGCGCGCCTGGACTTGAGTTGGACTGCGCTTACCGATGAGGGGCTGGCGCGGTTGAGCGTCCTTAGCGGATTGACCGATCTGACGCTGGCCGGGACGCGCATCAGCGACGCGGGATTGGCCCACGCACGCGCATTTGCCGACCTGACGCGCCTCGATCTTTCACACACACCGGTCACAGGTACAGGGCTGGCGCACCTCGCCGGGCTGGCAACTTTGACGTACCTGGATTTGGAGAACACGTCGCTCACCGATGCGACGCTTGCACACGTGCGGGATTTGCCGCGGCTTACCCACCTGTATCTCGGTCGTACCGCCATCACCGATGCGGGGCTGACGTATCTGGCGACGTGCGATGCTTTGCGCGTGTTGGATGTGACCGGCTGCGAGAACATCACCGAGGCCGGACTCGCCACCCTTGCGCGTTCCGACCTGAGGATTATACTATAGTACGGGTTGCCAACTCGTACTACGCTGCTCACCGCACACCTATCCCACTAACACCTACCCGCCTAACGCCTACCCGACTAACGACTATCTGACTAACGACTACCCGACTAACGCCTACCGACTATCTGACTAACGACTACCGGACTATCTGACTAATGCCTACCCGACTAACACCAACGATGAACTGGTTTGACCGTCTCCCTAAAGTCGAACTGCACCTGCATCTTGAGGGTGCAATTCCCTATCCCGCCCTGTGGAACCTTGTCCAGAAATACGGCGGCGCTCCTGACCTGCCTGACCTGGAAGCGTTGAAACAGAAATTCGTCTTCCGCGACTTCCCCCACTTTATCGACACGTGGGTCTGGAAGAACCAGTTTTTGCGTGAATACGAAGACTTCACCTTCATTGCCGAGGCTGTGGCCCGCGATCTGGCGCAGCAGAATATTCGCTATGCGGAAGTCTTTTTCTCACCGGTGGATTTCGCTCACCATGGCCTGTGCGTGCAACGGTTGGCTGAGGCCATCCGCGCCGGTCTAACCCGCGTTCCCGACATCGATATTTTCCTCATCGTCGACTTTGGGCGTGATTATGGCCCGGAGACCGCGGCACGCACGCTCGCCGACGTGGTTGAAGTGCGCGATCAGGGCGTCATCGGCGTGGGCATTGGAGGGTCGGAGCACCTGTATCCGCCGGAGCCTTTCGCGGACGTGTACGCGCAGGCTCGCGCGCTGGGCTTCCACACCACCGCCCATGCCGGAGAAGCGGCCGGCGCAGCGAGCATCTGGGGCGCCCTCCACGCACTGCACGCCGAACGCATCGGACACGGGACGCGCGCGGCAGAAGACCCGGCGCTGCTCGATTATCTCGCGGCACACGCCATCCCTGTGGAGATGTGCCCACTCTCCAATGTGCGCACGGGCGTCGTCTCTTCGCTGGATAAGCATCCGGTGCGTTGCTACTTTGAGCGCGGTATCCTCGTAACAATAAATACCGATGATCCCAGCATGTTCGGCAATACACTCGCGGAAGAATTCATGCTGCTTGAGCAGGTGTTGGGCTTCTCCCGTGATGACATTCGGATGCTCATTCTGAACGGGATTCGCGCTTCCTGGCAGCCTGAAGCGCAGAAGGAACGCCTGAGCGCCGCCTTCCGCGCCGATCCGGCCTGGCAGGATTGGGTGCATTTCAATTCGGGGGCAAAAGCCAGATAAGCGTCTTATTTAACCGCAGAGTTCGCTGAGAGCGCGGAGAAATTTCCGGTAACTCTGCGGACGCTGCGTGCTCTGCGGTGCAATTTAAGAAAAGTCGCCCCTATTCTGAAATGCACCCGGCAGGATTGACCTTGTTGCAATTTGTTGTCAATGCGCGAAAATTTGACTATAGACTACCTGACTAACGACTACTTGACTGTGTTTGCAGGAGGTACACTATGCACATTTTGAAAGAAGGTCAGACCGTCCAGACGGTCACATCCCGCATGGCCTGTACCGCCGAGAAATTCCTCGGCGGCGGTGGACAGGGCGAAGTCTACCGCGCGGACTTGAGCGGACAGAAGGTGGCGCTCAAATGGTATTTCCCGGCGCAGGCCACCGCCGAGCAGCGCGCGGCGTTGGAAGTCCTGATCAAAAAAGGCCCCCCCAGCGAGAAGTTTCTCTGGCCCATCGAGCTGACCGAGTCTGCGGATGTGCCGGGCTTTGGCTACATCATGCCCTTGCGCGGGCCGCAGTACAAAAGCATCGTCGATCTGATGAAGCGCCTGGCCGAACCCACGTTCCGCGCTTTGGCGACGGCAGGGCTGGAACTGGCGAATAGCTTTCTGGGGCTGCATGCGATGGGGTATTGCTACCGTGATATTTCCTTCGGCAACGTCTTCTTCGAGCCGAATACAGGCGAGATCCTCATCTGCGACAATGACAACGTGGCCGTCGATGGCGCAACCGAGGGCGGCGTTCTCGGCACGCCCCGCTTTATGGCGCCGGAGATCGTGCGCGGCGAGGCGCGCCCCAGTATGCAAACCGACCTTTATTCGTTGGCCGTGTTGCTCTTCTACATGCTCATGGTGCACCACCCGCTGGAAGGCAAGCGTGAGAGCAGCATCAAATGCCTCGACCTGCCCGCGATGAACAAGCTGTACGGGACCGATCCGCTGTTCATCTTCGATCCCAACGATGACAGCAACCGCCCGGTGGAAGGCTTCCACGATAACGCCTTGACGTTCTGGCCCCTCTATCCGGTTTTCATTCGCGATCTCTTCACCAAGGCATTTACGATCGGATTGCACGATCCCCAGATGCGCATTCGCGAAAGTGAGTGGCGCGCAGCGATGGCGCGCATGCGCGACGCCATTATCTACTGTCCAAAGTGCGGCGCGGAGAACTTTTACAGCGCCGAGAGGCTCAAGGCAACCGGCAATCCTGGTGAGTGTTGGTCGTGTAAAGCGCCACTCGTCCTGCCGCCGCGCATTCGCATTGAGGACGCCATCGTAATGTTGAACTGGGACACTAAGCTCTACCCGCATCATGTGGACACCGACCGGTTGTACGATTTCTCCCATCCTGTTGCTGAAGTCAACCAACACCCCACCGACCCGTCGATCTGGGGACTGCGAAACCTGAGCAAGGAAAAATGGGTGATCACCACCGATGATGGGGCAATCCTTGACGTGGAGCCGGGGCGCAACGTGCGTTTGGCCGTCGGCACGAAAATCAATTTCGGCAAAAAAGAAGGCGAAATCAGAGTCTGAGAATTGCAGATTTGGAGATTGAGGATTGGGTGATGGGGCGACGGAAAAATCGCCCAATCAAAATCAATCCATCTAAAATGATAAGGGGGGACTATGAACACAGGCGTTACTCTTCCGAGTTTAGGCAAATATCGCGTGTTGGGCGTGTTGGGCAAGGGGCGTTTTGCCACGGTGTACCGCGCCGAAGACACGAGCATCGGACGGCTGGTGGCTATCAAATTTTTCGATCCGTTGTTGTTGCAGGATGAAGCGTGGGTCGCCCGCCTGCGCGACAATTTGCATGCCGCTGCCCGTCTTCAACACCCTCATCTCACGCCCATTTACGACATCGGCGAGACGGAGACGGACCTTTACCAGGTGACACAGTTGGCGCGGGATGGTAGTCTGGCCGAAGCCATTGCCGCGCACACCGGACAGCGGGTGCCGTGGGACAAGGCGCTGCCGTTCCTCAAGTCTGTGTGTGAGGCGTTGAATTACGCGCATAGCCAGGGTCTCGTGCACAGCGACCTCAAACCGGCGAACATCCTCATCGATCCGCCCGGCGGCCCGCTGCTGATGGATTTCGGGCTGACGCGCTTGATGGCCGCCAACAGTGTGGGGCTGAGCCGTCTCGAAGGCGGCCTGGTCGGTACGCTGGCCTACATCGCGCCGGAGGTGTGGGAGACCGCGCCTCCCGAAATTCCTGCCGACATTTACGCGCTTGGCTGCATCACGTATGAGATGTTGATGGGGAAGAAGCTGTTCGAGGATGCCAGCGTGATGCAGGCCATGCACGCGCACGCCCAAGGCCCACAGTTCCCCCAGACCTGGCCGAGCGATGTCCCGCCAGGCATCGCGGGCGTGTTGAGCAAGGCGCTGGCCTTCGATCCGACGATGCGCTATCCCGATGCAATGGCGTTCTGGAATGCGCTGAAGGCGCTCGAAACGCCGCTGAGCGCCGGCGCAAAGTTGTCGGCGATGGCCGACCAACTGCGGGCCAAGGCCGACGCCGCGTTGAAGGCCGGAAAGTTGCAAGCCGCCAAGCTCGCCATCAACCAGTGGCTGGCGATGGAGCCGGATAATCCTGCCGCGATCAAGGCATTGGAAGTCATCGAGCGGCAGATCGCTGCTGCGGCGCAACAGACGGCAGCGCCACAACCCGCAGCCCAGCAGCCGGCGGCAGCGCCCACGCCACCGCCCACACCGCTCACCTTCGCGCCTCAACCGGCCCCGCAACCTGCGGCTCCTGCACCGCAAGCGGTTACGCCTGCTCCGCAGCCCGCTGCTCCCGCGCCTGCACCGGTTGCGCCACCCGTCCAGCCGGCCGTCACGCCCGCGCCGGTCGTACAGCCGGCGCCCCAGCCTGCACCGCAACCCGCGCCCAGCATCTTCACCTTCTACACCGTGCCGGATCGGCGGGTGGGTATGTTGGCTGCGCGTTACACCGCCGATCAGTTCGTCAGCACCGAAGGCCAGGCCGATGCGCATGCCGCCGAGGTCGATGGGCAACCGGTGATGTTGACGTGGATTTTCCCCGCCGAAGCCACACCGGAAAAGCGCGCCCTGCTCGAAACGCTGATCAAGCAGGGACCGCCCACGCCGGGCTTCCTCTGGCCGACGACGGTGGTTGAATCGGCGGATGTGCCCGGCTTCGGCTACCTCACCTCACCGCGCGATCCTCGTTTCAGGAACATCGAAGACCTGGTCAAACAGTGGGTGGAGCCGACCTTCCACACCCTGACGACGACGCTTTTGGGGATCGTGGATAGCTTTACCGCGTTGCATTTGAAGGGCTTATGTCACCGCGATCTGTCACCGCGTAACGTTTTCTTTGATCCAGATACGGGCGATGTGCTCTTTGTCTACGCGGACAACATTGTGCCGGAAGGCACGCCCGGCGCGCCCCGCCTGCTGCGCTTTGCTGCGCCGGAGCTGGTGCGCGGCGAGGCTGCGCCCGGTGTGCAGTCGGACCTGCACACGCTCTCTACATTGCTGTTCTATATGATGATGGTGCACCATCCCCTGGAAGGCGAACGTGCCCTCAACGTCCCGGCCTTCGATCGCGCGGTAGAACAGCGGCTCTTCGGTGCAGACCCCGTCTTCATTTTCGATCCCCATAACGATACCAACCGCCCGGTGCCGGGGTATCACAACCGTGTGCAGGATTACTGGCCGCTTTATCCGCAGTTCGTCCGCGATCTGTTTGTGCAGGCGTTCACCAGCGGGCTGCGCGACCCTTATGGCGGGCGCGTGCGCGCGAGTGAGTGGCGCAAGGCGTTGGTGAATCTGCGCGATACCATCATCTACTGCGCGCAGTGCAGCGCCGAAAACTTCTACGATCTGGCTGCGTTGAAAGCGACCGGCGGCAAGCCAGGCACGTGCTGGTCGTGCCATAGCGATTTGGCGTTGCCACCGCGTCTGCGGGTAGGGGATGCTGTGGTGATGTTGAATTATAACACCCGGCTCTATCCGCATCACGTGGATCCCGACAAGGCTTATGATTTCTCGGTGCCGGTCGCCGAAGTCACCCGCCATCCCACCAATCCAAATATCTGGGGGCTGCGGAACCTGACCCTGGAGAAGTGGGTCATCACGTTGAGCGATGGGACGATCAAGGATGTGGAACCGGGTCGCAGTATGACCATGGCGCCCGGCGTCAAGATCAACTTCGGTAAACGCGAAGGGGAGATTCGCGTGTAACGCTCACTGCTTTCTGTTGTACAAGGCGCAGCCAGGAGCTGCGCCTTGTGTTTTTGGTGTGATTTCGCTGTGCGACAATTTACATTGCTTTGCCTTGTGCATCAATTACAAGTACAATCAGGCCCAACCGAGTTTTCCTGCGAAAGGAGGGAGAGATGCAGATCGTCACGGATAGTGGAATGGATTTGTATTTGCCGCCGGAAGAAATGCCCGACATACCGTTGAACCCTGTGCGTCACACGATCACGCTCGAGGGGAAGACGTATAAAAGCGGCCTGGATATTCAATCTGAGGAACTCTACCGGCTCTTGCAAGAGACGGGGGCTTTCCCGACAACATCGCAGCCTTCATCGGGGGACTTTGCCGAAATGTACCGCAAACTGGCCGCTACTGATCCGGACATCCTGTCGATTCAGATGTCGTCGGGATTGAGCGGCTCGGTTAATGCGGCGAAAGCGGGCGCGGCGATGGTGCCGGAGGCTAATGTCACCGTTGTGGATTGTAAGACACTCTCTGCTGTGGTGGGCTGGCAGGTGTCGGCGGCGGCCCGCGCCATCAAGGCAGGGTGGCCTGTGGAACGCATCGTCGATTTGATTCAGCGCATCGTAGCGGTGAGCGACAGCATCTACACGTTAGAGGATTTGCGCTACCTGATTCACGGCGGGCGTATCAGCCACATGAAAGGGCTGATCGCCTCGGCGCTGCGTATCAAGCCGATGATTGGCGTGACGAAGGATATCGGCAATTACGAGCAACTGGGCATGGCACGCACGTTCCATGGGGCGCTCAGGGGACTGGTCAAGTTGATGCTCAAGAAGCATGCGCCCGGCACGCCTCTGCGCGTCCAGATTATCCACGCCCTCAATCCAGAAGGCGCGGCGTTCCTGCGTGAGGAAGTGGACAGAACATTCAAGTGTACCTGGCTCCCCCTCGGCACGATGTCGCCCGTGTTGGGCGCGCATACCGGCCCGACGATGGTGGGGATTGCGTTTGCCGCGCTCGCAGATTACCCGGAGATTCCCTAGTGCCATGGCCCGCACGTTGACCCGCCGCCAACTGCTCAAACTCATCGCCGGCGCCGCCGCGGCAGCGACACTGTCGCCGGTCTGGCACGCCCGCGCGCAGTATCCAACGTTGCGGATGAATCCCACCGAGCCGGACCCCAATACCTTCATTCTGATGGGCCGCGCCATCCATCCGGTGGCTTTCTACGAGCAGCCCGACACGACCTCCAAACGTCTCAACACGCTGGCGCGCGACGAATCTTGTCGCATCCTGAGGGAAGTGCGCGCGCCGTTCAGCCGGCACAACGATCTATGGTACGAAACCGATCTGGGCTACGTCCATTCGGCGTGGGTGCTGCCGATGCGGATTTACCCACCGCAGCCCTTTATCGCCGACATCGGCCCGTGGGGCTTCTGGGGCGAGATTTCGCAGGTCTACACCGAAGCGCGTACCGAGCCGCACCCGCAGGCCGCGAAGAAGTACCGCTTCTACGGCAGCACCATGTTCCACGTGATCGATGCAGTCACCGACGCTGAGGGCACCGGCTGGTACAAAGTCGCCGATGACTACCCGCCCAAAGTCGTCGGCAATCACCAATGGGTGCTGGCGCGCGATGTGCGCCGCTTCCCCCGCGCAGAGATGGCGCCCATTCATCCTTTTGTGGGGAACAAGCGCATCGAGGTCAACCTGGAAGAGCAGTCGCTCACGTGTTTCGAGGGCGAGAACGTCGTCTTTAGCACGCTCGTCGCGTCGGGGCTGGGCGGTCATTTGGCGACGCCGACCGGCAATCATGCTGTCCTGCTCAAGCAGGTGTCGCGTCACATGAGCAATGTGCCTTACGAGGGGATGAAAGAGGAAGACATACCCGCGCCCGGCGACATTTTCGATCTGCCGGGGGTGCCGTGGAACACGTTCTTCGATCTGGCGGGGACGGCCATCCACGGCGCGTACTGGCACAACGATTTCGGCGTGCGCCGCAGCCATGGCTGTCTGAACGTCTCCTGTGAGGCCGCGCGCTGGATTTATCGCTGGGTGCACCCCATCGGCGGTTACGAAGACGAGTTCATCCGCAGCGACCGGCGCGTCGGCACGCCGATCAATATCTTCTGAGCGTTGGAATGTGGAAACGTTAACACGTTCCAACGTGCTGACGGGCAAATGCCTTATTTCCCGTCGAAGGTAAACGTCGCGGCGATTTCCTGTAGTATCGCAGGAACAGGCTCGACACCTAAAGCGCGGACGCGGAGAACGTACAGCCAGTCGTCAGGCCCCTGTATCACCCACGCCACAGCCGGTCCACCCTGTCTGCCAGGCCACTGTTCATGGAACAGGAAGGCGGGGCGTTCTTGCCACGTGGTTTCTTCGACAAACTCCGCTTTGGACGGTGCCTGCGGCTCGTGGGTGGCTTCCAGCATCACCACGGCGTTGTTGAGAAGCAGCGGCTCGGTTGGGCCGGGCGCCCACCACAGCGCGATTTCGCCTTTCCCATGCCGCCACACGCGCCCGCCGGCATACTGGTTGCCCTCCGCGGTGACTTCGGTAAAAGCTCGCGGCACGCGCAGGTTTACCCCGGAGGGTAGGGTCTCTGTCAGTGTGTAGAACTCGATGGGCGCGGGCTGGAAAGGCAGCATCCGCTCCCCGACGACCTCCAATTCTGTCTCCACATGGACGACGAGCCACCAGTGCCCTGTGGGTGCATCCAACGCCAGTTGGAACGGCGCGGGAGCAATGTAGCGTCTGCTACTTTGCCGGACGAGGTCAAAGGTGGTGTGAACCGTTGATGTTGGATCGTAAATTTTGGCGCTGATGGCGACGTCTGCCGTGATGCCCTGGGGCAGCGTCACGTCGGCGATGACGAGTGGCGGCTCAAGCGCGGATACCGCCTCGGGCCAGGTGATATTGACAACCAGCGGCGGTATCGGGGTGGGGGTCGGCGTGAGCGTCGGCGTCCACGTGGGAAGGGGGGTGAGGGTGGGGGTCGGGGTGAGTGTGGGTGCCGGCGTCCTTGTCGGGGATACCGGCGTTTGCGGTCCGCAGGCTGTCAACAGGATTAAACTTACCCAGAACACAAACACATTACCGCATTGTTTTTTCATCACAGTATAACCACCGGCGTTGTGAGATAGGGTTCGTTAGACGGTCAAGCCGCATGGCCTGCGCCATGCCGTGTAGTAGAAACAGGTCTGGCTTGCGCGCGTGGGCTGGACTTTCATCCTGAAGGTCTCTCCATATCGTGTTGACAGCCTTTGGCAACCAGGCCGTTAATCCTCTTGGGTCAGAAACACCAATAACCGGCTGATCCAGCCTTCGCCTTCATCTGCGGTGCAGGGTTCGACCTGTATCGTCGAGAGCGGCGCCCCGCGTGGAACATCGATGTAGAGTTTGTAGACCCGGCCCGGTGCGACGGTGAAATCCGCGTAGCCCAGCCCCATCTCCGGGTTGAAGCCCGTCACGGCGCGGTCCGCGCCGTCTTCCCACAGCAGCCACACTTCGCGCCCTGGCAGGGGGAGCCATTCTACCTCTTCGCGGCGGCGGACCGTGATCGTATGTGACAGGACCAGGGAGACCGCGATGTGCGGCGTAGTGGTGCAGGTCAGGGTTTGCGAGACGATATGAAATTCGCTCAGGGCCGGGGAGATAGGCGTTGCGACGGTGAGGGTAGGGGCAGGAAAGGGCGTGTTGGTCGGCGGGATGGCCGTCGGCGTTGGCGCGGAAGTGGGGGGGATGGTCTGGGCGGTCGGCGTGGGCGCGGGCGTCGGGACGGCACTGTCCGCACCGGTGTAGATGTGGACGGCGGGGGTGTCGATGCCGTAGAACGCCGCCAGTTTAGCCATCCGTTGCAGGATCACCAACGGCCGGCCCGCGGCGACGGCTTGATCGAGCGCCGCGGCGGCGATAGGGCGGATTTCCGCTTCCGAGAGTCCCTGCAGTCGCAGTTGCGTGCGGCTCCAGTTGCCTTCTGCGCCATAGGCCAACACCGTCATCTCGATCCAGTCGGTGCGATAGGGCTTATCCAGCAGCGGCGGGTAGGTATCGTAGTACTCCGGCGGGGAGATGACCCACGTGTAGAGCAATCCCGCCGCGAGACCGAGGATCAGGCCGACGATGAGAACGCCCCAGGGTTTCACGGTGTCCCTCGTTGGAGATAGGGTTGCATGGCCGGCGTGCTCACGCCCAGGTCGCGGGCCAACTGCGCCAGGGGAATCAGAATGGCGTCGGATTTGCCCTGGGCGATCCAGCGTTCTGTCACGTTGACGAGACTATTGGGCGGCAGTTCTGCCAGGCGTTGCTGCGCGCGGGCCAGGTCGCCATCCACCCGATAGGCGGCGGCGATCAGCCGCAGGTATTCTTCTTGATAATCGCGGCGCAACAGCGCCGGAGAGGAATCGGCGCGCTGGACCGGCAGCCATTGCCAGCCGATGAGAAGCGCCAATCCAATCCCCAGGGCTATACCGACGATGAACCAGAGCAGACGTTTCATCCCTCATTCCTCACGCATCCTGCATTACGGCAGTATCATACCGCGGAAATGGGGGAACGCAAAATCGAATTAATTCAGATGTTCTATTGACGCGCGCCAAAAACACCCCTATAATAGAGACAAATCGTTGATCCTCTCAGGATTTGGGAGAACAGGCAGGTCACCGAGCGGTGAACACTGCAAAGCCAAGCGGGGTACCCGCGCCCAACAAATCCTGAGAGGTTTTTATTTGGTGGAAAGCGTAGGGCGAGTTGCCAACTCGCCCTACGCTTTTTGCGGCAACAAGAAGGGGAGGGCGTGAGAACGCCCTCCCCTGGTTGTGCCGAATGTTACGCGGCTTTGGGACGCGCGTTGGGGTTAGGGTGCGGTGTAGGCGCGCATGACGAGCGGCAGGTAGATGTGGGTGATTGGCGTATAAACCAAATCCACAAATGTCCGGCCCAAATTACCTGGGGTTGTCGGTGCACTGCCCGTGTCAAAGGCACCGTACCAATAGGATTTGACGCTCAGCCTGCTTGTCTGGTTTGCTGAGAGATCCCACTCCATTGTAAGAGTGAAGGGGTCGCCAGCCGCTACAGCCGTTGGGCCGGTCACCTCGAAATTGCTCTGGTCGGCCACGGGGACGACTGCCGTAGCAACTACGACGCGATCCGGGAGCGTGATTGTGGATTGCCCGCTTTCGTAGTTCTGGATGAAGATGTGGTAGGTGCCGGTGATCAGTGACGAGCCGGAGATCGAGCAGTACTCCAGGGTCGCGCTGGTCGCTGAAGCGCAGACGCGCTGTCCATTCCGGTTGTAAACAAACAAATCCAGATCCGGGGATGTTGTTTTAACGATCTCAACAACCAGGCGCATGTCCGTAGCGGTGACTGTGGTTGTATAGTAGTGAACACCGCCATTCTCTACATCCGTAGGATCGTCAGGGGTAAGATCTTCGACGATGTAAGCTTCAGATAGTACGGCCTGGGCCAACCCGTGAACACCGGTGGTCAACGTGACGATTTCGATGGCTTTCAGGTTGGGAAGAACGTCTGTGCCTTGCTGTTCGTTGGTGTTGATACGGACCTGGGTGGGGATATTAGAAACAGCGCGCTTTACAGCCACCGGGAAGTGGGCGACAACTGTGTCCTCCGAATCGGGGGTGAACACGACCTTCCCGAAGCGCCAGGCATTCAGGGTGGCTTGGGATACGTCAGCGGTGATTTTGATTTGCTGTGTTGCCCCTGGCGCCAAAGTGAAGGAGGCCGGTTCGACGGTCAGGGTGAAGCCTTGCGCCATTGCCTGAACCGTCCAGGTCACGGTGCTATCCATCGTGCTGGCAATTGTGCGTGTCCATTCGCAATCTTCGACACAACTTGGGTTTGCCAGGCTGGCGAGGTTCAATGCAGTCGGGTCACCGCCCCATGCGGGGTTGGCATTCCACATATTGACGGCGCTCTCATCCAACACGAAGCCGGCTTGCACGGCCTTGGCTACGTCCACGCGCCCGGCACCGACATCGAAGGGATCGGCCAGCGTCGTGCCGTTTTCCTTGACCGGGCGTGTGTTGTTCGAAAGGGCGGTGGTCATCAACGCGGATTGCACTTCGGCGGGCGTCCAGTCGGGATGCAGTTTCATCACCAACGCCGCGGCGCCGGCTACGTGCGGGCTGGCCATCGAAGTACCAGAGTAGAAGTCAAATTCTGCCTCACCATCAGGTGCTGTGGTGCCATCCGCCACCGCCGCCAGGATGTCAGTTCCCGGAGCGGTAACGTCCGGCTTGAGCAAGGTCGGTGAAGCGAGACTGGGGCCACGGCTGCTGGACGCGCTCATCACGTCGCCATTGACCTGGTCGAGATTGACCGAGAAACCGGAAATGGTCGCTGTTTGCACCACCGTGTTGGTCAACCATGCGCGGAGCAGCAGGGTGTTTGCATAGGCAAGATGCACAGTGGGCAGGTAGTGCGCATCGCCGTTCAAGGACTGCGAAGCGCTGGTGTTGACCAGGACATGACCGCCAGCGCCACCGGCTTTGATGTTGGCTCCCTTATCGACGCGCGCGATGACGCCGCGATCACACACCACGATTTCACCATTAAACGTGCCCTCGGGGAAAGGCACCAGACACATGCTGGCTAACTGCGCCGGCGTGTACAGGCTTCCCTCTACGACCTGTGGTTGTGTGAATACAGAGGAGTACCAGCCGGCATAGACGATGGGCGCCGGCCCATAGCCTGCACTGAATGCCACCCCCTTCATGTCGGCCGGTGGATTGGTACCCCCTTCCATATTGATGAGGCTATTCTCTAGCTGGCGATTGTGGGTAGAGTTTGCCACCGCCATGTACCACGGCGCAGGCTTGTTCGACACACTGCCGGCCGTTGGGCCGGTGTTACCGGCAGAAGTCGCCATGAAAATGCCCGCGAGGCGTACACGGGCGTATAGAAGATTTTCAGTCGACCAGGGGCTAGCCACACTGCTTCCGCCGAAGGAGTAGTTGACAACGTCTACACCATCTTTGATGACTTGCTCAAAAGCCGCAACAATGTTGCTGCCCGGAGCAGAACCGCTGCCTGGTGTGCCTTCGATGCTGTAGGCGATGATATTGGCGTGCGGTGCGACACCGGAAATGGAACGCGTTATGACCGTGGTCGGCGCTTGTACTGTCGCGGTCAGCACATTACCGGCTGCCGTGCTGGCGACGTGGGTACCGTGGCCGTTGTAGTCTTCCGGCAAATCGGTGTCGAAACTCCACACACCAATGAGTTTGTCATTGCAGGTCACGGTTGTGGTGTAAACGGCACTGTTGGTGGGATCACACCAGCCGTAATACTTTCCGCGGGGGTTCGTATGCACATAACCATCCACCGGGCCGGTGGCCGCAAAAGATGGATGATCCATGTTAATGCCGGTATCAACGATACCGATAATCATCCCCTCACCTTTTGTCGCCACATCGGCGGCTGTGCCATCCCAAACTTCGCCTGCCCCAATCCAGGTAGGGCCAACGTCAGTTTGTGCGTACTCAACCCAGTCGGGTATAACGGCGTTGACACCCTCCAGTTTGGCCAGTGCTTCGGCTTCGGCCGCAGTCAAGCGCAAAGCCATACCGTTCATAGCCAGTTGGTATTGGTGCACGACCTCTGGTTTGCGCCCGATGGTCTGCGTCGCATTTGTCAAGAATTCTGCCTGCTTGGTCTTCAGGTAATTGATATATTGAACACTCGCTGCGGTATTGACATTGAGTTTGCTGGCGCCGGTCACCTGTATACTCGTGGCCTGTAAACCAGCGACACCTCCCTTGTAGGCCGGCAGGGCCGGATCTTGCAGTTCGACGATGTAAATCTCTGGAACGCCGCTCGCAGCGGGTTCGGTTGGGCTGGACTTTGCGCTTACTGGAACGACCATAGTCAGCGCAACAAACACAGCCAGCAACCTAACTAACTTGGCTTTCATGACTTATTCCTCCTCACATACTTAGACTGAAAAATTGTTTTACGTTGACCGTACCTTTGAATTGGGACGAAGTTTGTCTGAGGCGCTATCTGGCCTCTTTTTGCTTGCACATCACCTCCTTTCGTCTTATGAAGTCAGAAGCGGGGATTTGTTCCGCGTAAAGGGGGAGGTTGCTCCTGCTGCCTCCCCCTTGATTGTAGCCTGTAATGCCGGACTACGGGGTAAAGTTGCGCATCACCAACGGCAGGAAGATGTAGCGGTAGAAGCGGGTAGTGGCGCTGGCAGAGCCGCTGCCGCCGGGGAAGGTCACTTCCACGGTGTTAGTGATTGATGGTGGCAGGAGTTGAAGAGTATCTTGATCCGCTGGCAAAAGCGCGGTAAAGACAAACTCGACCTGTCCCATTACAGACCCGGACCATGTGATTTGATTGCCGATGGCAACGGCGCCTGATTGTGTTATCCACTCGCCGAAGCGCAGCAGCGGCGGCAGTGTATCGGTCAAGACCACGCCGATCATAGCGTCCGTCTCGGTAGTAGACAAGACAATCGTGTACGTCAGGACACCATTGGGTACAGCTTTCATAATGCCTGGCGTTACGGTCTTATCAATTTGCAGTCCGGGGGCTGCCGGCGCAGCAATAACGCTCATAACGGCCAGGGCGCACAATGCCACGACAACAGCGAGAACGGCCAATAGCTTCTGTGAGGTTTTCATGCTACTTCCTCCTTTTTATTTGTGCTGAAAAGGAATGATACGATGCTGGTTATGGGGTCTCCCCCCCTCTATTGTTATGCATTTATGCTTTTTCACCTCCTCCCTTACTTAGATGGTTAAAAACATTCCCCCAGCTGCACCTATTTAATATTCTACATCTTTAACATGAATTTGCAATGAGTCTACTGAAAAAACCAAGATTTTCACCACGGAGACACAGAGGTCACGGAGTTCTATTTAACTGTATTTTGATAAAATTGATATTGCTAACCGGAAAATCAATTTCATTCAAGATAAAAATAAA